>SKEY01000053.1_pt1 | contig 185916 bp, 169 predicted proteins | sample 4843871 | NCBI WGS metagenome assembly SKEY01 (sample SAMN11008797, study PRJNA524170) | human gut metagenome | biome: Human fecal sample; material: Feces; isolation source: fecal sample from pouch patient p36 | host: Homo sapiens | place: Israel: Tel-Aviv | collected 2016-12-04
GATACGGAGGGTATGGCGGTGTTGGCGGATACGGAGGGTATGGTGGTGTTGGCGGATACGGCGGGTACGGTGGCTGCGGCGGGTAGGGCGGTATAGGCGGATACGGCGATTGTGGAGGGTATGGCCAGCAAACCGGCATACATGGCACTGGAAAGCCGCAGGAAGGGCCTGCATTGCTGCTGTTATTATTATTGTTATTGTTGTTATTATTATTGACATTAACTCCGAACTGGCCGGATTTAGACGAGGTACCGTTCTTTTTGCCATGTTTCTTAGAGTTAACACAGAGACAGAGTTCTGCCGTGAGCGTCACCGGTTCATCATCGAATGAGGTTCCGATGGGCTGGTAATTCAGCGCAGTACTCTGAGCCTCCATCGAAATCACCCGTGTGATTGTTCCGGTATAGGATGCTGTGACGGTAAGGCATATCTGTTTTTGGCAGGCGCGCACTGCGATATAGAATTCCTGTCCAATCGCTGGATCCGCAATGGGATTGCCGCAGAAATCCATGAATGTGACGGAGTAGTCATCGCCACAGCTGCAGAACGGGGTGACGGTAATCTGGGGTTGTCCGGTAAAGTTTGACAGTATTTTAAAAGGTCCGATGAGCATCCGTCCGCAGACGGTCCGTACTTCATCCGGGCATCCCTGGAATATGAAGTAAGGAGCGCCGGGATCCGGGGGCATGGTGCTCTTATTACAGCAGTTAATCCCGGCATTGGCGCATCTGCCTGTGCCTGAGGATGGTGACGGGCGGGAGGTATCCGTGGCACCGTCAGCGTATTCCCCGGCGAGCCGGAGCAGGTTCAGCACAGCTGTCCTCAGGCGGTCTGATTTGGGATGCGGTTCTCCGGTGCCGCAGTCCAGGAAGTACACTTCATCCAGTGAAATCTGCCCCAGAAGTACCCACAGGGCCACCTGGACGGCGGCGTAGGCGTCATTGTCATCCAGGGCAGGATCCGCGGCAGAATCTACACCGGCCAGGGCAAATGTGGCATCGGCGCTGACCGCCGGATAGGTATTGGCCATAATCCATCCGAACATGTTCTTTTGGCGATTCGTGGTCGCAGGGAAGATTGTCTCAAAGGGCCTGCTCTCATAGGGGACATCGTTGTATGGACCGTCGGCAAATTTATCTAAACAGTATACCGGTTTGTTGGTGGCAGTTAAAATATTCCCAAAAAATTGGAAAATATTATTATGGTCATCCCGATTGAGATGGTAACGGGATCCGGAGGTGGTATCTAAATCACAGTAATTTTCCCTGTTGGGATTGCCGCCAGCGGTTCCGCTGATATCTGAATCAGGGTAGATTATAAATGGTCTGGATTGCAGTCTTGCATTATTAGTTTTAATCACAGCAGATCCTCCTCTAATTCTTCATTTAAAAGTTCCTTACAATATTAAGATATGCACAAGCCCAGGATATGTCCACAAAGGTACGCCGGGGGAGAGGGGAGGCATGAATCCCATGATAAAAGGCCTTCTATGTGCGATAGAAGACCTTATAAAACCTTTCAATTATTTGTTTTTTCGGACTGCCTGTTCGGAATGGATGGGGCTGTCCGGCAGATGTTTCCCAACCATAAGCCTTACACGGCATCCGGCACCGGGGGCAGAGCGTATGGTCACCCCATATTCCGGCCCATAGTAAAGTTTGAGGCGTTCATCCACATTCTTAAGTCCCACGCTGCCTAAACGCGGGGAGCCATCAGCCGTTACTGCGGCCGGATCATAGCCCACGCCATTATCCGTAACCGTGAAAATCAGGCGTTCCCCTTCTTCCTGTACGGTTATCGTAACCTGGCCTGGCCCGTTAAGGGGTTTGATTCCATGGTAGATACTGTTTTCCACAATGGGTTGGAGGATGATTTTGGGTACCGTGTAATCCAATAAGTTCCCGGGGGCATCGATGACATAATTCAGTTTTTCCTCATACCGTTCCTTCTGTATATAAAGATACTGCCGCACATGTTCCAGTTCATCTTCCACGGTAATCAGTTTCCTGCCGCCGCTGAGTGACAGACGGAAAAATGCTGCCAGGGACTTGGTGAGGGCAATGACACGGCTGCTGTCGTTGAATTCAGCCATCCAGACAATGGTATCCAGGGTATTATAGAGAAAATGTGGGTTAATCTGGCTGACCAGGGCATTAAGCTCGGCATGGCGCAGCGTTTTTTCCTTTTCGGATATCTCATCCATCAGGCCGCGGATCCGGTGGATCATCCGGTTATAATTGCCGGCCAGCAGTTCCACTTCATAGAAACTGTTTTTGCGTACATGGACTTCAGCCAGCTTCTCAATCTCGCTCATGCCATGTTCCAAGTCCGCAATTGGGTTAGACAGACGGCGGGCAAATAGGGTACCGAACAGCAGGACCATGAAAAATAGCAGTCCGCCCGTCAGAAGCACTGCCTCAAACAGCTGCTGTTCCAGCATCCTTAAGGTGTCTAATGATACCACGCCAATCATGGTCCATCCGGCATTCCCTATCCGGGTCTGGTATGTGAGCCGGTTGCCAGCCTTATCGTAGCCATCCCCGGATGACTGGATTTCCAACAGCTGCCTCTTTTTGTCAGGATTGGAGAAATAACTGGTGTCCTTATGATAGACTGGCTCGCCTTTGTCGTTTAAGAGGAAGACATAGCCCTCCCTGCCCAGATCCAGGCTGCGCAGGTGATCCTCGATGACGCTATATTCCATATCCATTAAAAGGACGCCTAAGTTGTCGCCGGAATCCCCTGTGATTTCAGTGCTTACGGAGATTACCCAGTTGTCTTTGTCGGAAGAAAAACTCTGCATCCTGGCTCCGGTGAGGACCGGCATCGTATTGTGGATGGACTCGATATACCAGTCTTCCTTCATCATATCACTGGATACCGACATATCTAAATTTTCCTCATTGGAGAGGATCCGTCCGTCCTTGGACACTATGACAATGGATTTGATATAGGAATCATTTTCCAGCAGCGTATGGATCTGGGACATCAGCCCGGCGCGCAGGCTTTCATCGTCTTTGGACAGATATTGACGGAGCATGGGATTAGCTGCAAAGACATTGGATTCCCCTTTTACACGGGCAATGTATGTACCGATGTTGGCGCCGCTCATCTCCAGTAAATCATGGGTTTTGGAGACTGTCTCGTTCATCAGCAGATTGGACGCAAAAAAGTAAACAGCCCCGCTGAGAAGCAGGATGACAGCCAGGCCAGCGCCGAGGAAAAAGAGGGAGAGCTGAATACCGAAACGCCGGATCCATTCCCGGAGCTTAAATCTCTTTTCCATGTCCTGCCTCCGTCCTGAATTCCTTTGGCGTTTTTTTGTATTTGCGCCGGAAACATACGCTGAAGTAATTGGGGTCATCAATACCGACCGCAGCAGCAATCTCATAGTTTTTCATCTGTGTGGACAGCAGAAGGATTTTTGCGTGTTCTAAACGGAGATTGAACAGATAATCCCTGAAATTCTCTCCGAAGCACCGTTTGAAAAGCGTACTTAAATAACTGATGTTATATCCCAGTTCTGCCGCCATAACGCTGAGTGAAAAACCGGAATCAGACAGATGCTCCTCCAATATGCCGGCCATCTGGGCGCGGACATCGAAATCCTCCTCCACGCCTGTATTCCCAGCTAATCTGTCCACGGCCTGCCGGACCGCCGCCAGATCATCCGCCTCCTTTTTCTTTTCAACGAGATGGAAGAGCAGCTTCTGGATGTCATCCCGGGACAGGGGCTTTAAGGCATAGTCATCCACCCCGATTTTAATTGCGCGTATGGCGTAGTCCAGGTAATCGTAACCAGTGAGTATGGCTATCTTGATGGACGGATCCCATTCCTTTGCAAGCAGACAGAAATCAAGGCCGTTCATCTTCGGCATATTGATGTCTGCCAGGATTAGGTCAATATGATGTCTGCGGATGGTATCCAGGGCTTCCTCACCGTTTTCCGCCTCAAAGAATCCGCCAATCCCAAGGCCGTCAAAATCAATGAAGGCACGGATGCCGCGGCGGATAAGGCTTTCATCCTCAACTATTAGCAGATTATACATAGCGTGTCCTCCTCCCTCATCATTCCTGTGCTTTTTAATAAGTATATAGCGCCGGAGCATGGAAGGCAAGTCTTCTGGCTCCGGCGCTATGTTTATATTTTTGCAGCTGATATCCTGTATCACTAATTACATATCAAACATGGGCTTGAGGAAGCCGTAACCTTCAGTATCCAGATCTTCATAGGCAATGAAGCGGATGGAAGCGCTGTTGATGCAGTATCGGAGTCCTCCCAGTTCTTTGGGACCATCGTCAAAGACGTGTCCTAAATGGGTGTTCCCTGCCCGGCTGCGTACCTCGGTGCGCACCATGTTAAAGCTGGTATCGGAATCTTCTGTTACCACTTCCGGGATGATTGGTTTGGAAAAGCTGGGCCAGCCGCAGCCGGATTCAAATTTGTCTTCCGAACTGAACAATGGTTCTCCAGTGACCACGTCCACGTAGATTCCTTTCTCAAATGTGCTGGCATACTCGTTGGTATAGGGGCGTTCGGTATCATTTTTCTGGGTTACCTGATATTGTATGTCGGTAAGCTTTTCCCTAAGGACTTCATCGCTTGGGACGGGATAGTCCTCGGGCCTGATTAAACTGGAGAGATTGGACATACCCAGTCCTTCCTCCTCTATGAATGCATCTGCATCGTTTAAGTCAATATGGCAGTATCCGCCTGGATTCTTATCCAGATAATCCTGATGATAGTCTTCAGCCAGATAGAAGTTATCAAGGGGCAGGATTTCTGTGACAATAGGGGAAGTATATTTTTCCTGCTGTCTGTCTGCCACGGCCTTTGCTATGGCCTTGTCAGCCTCATCCGTATAGTAAATGCCGGAACGGTACTGGCTTCCCCGGTCATTTCCCTGCCGGTTGGTGCTGGTTGGGTCCACAACCTTGAAGAAACCATCCAACAGCTGTTCCGTGGAAATGCTCATGGGGTCATAGACGACCCTGACCGTTTCTGCATGTCCGGTATTGTTGTAGCATACCTGTTCGTAGGTTGGGTTTTCAGTGTTTCCATTGGCATATCCTACGTCAGTATCATAAATGCCTGGCAGTTTTTTTATGTAGGCCTCAATTCCCCAGAAGCAGCCTCCTGCCAGATAAATTGTGTGCAGATTATTGTTATCCATCTTATCTTCCTCCTGTTCCATAGACATAGTATCGGCGGTTTTTACTGTTTTACCCGCAATCATGGCTTCTGTATCCTGTTGGGCCGCAAAACAGCCGGTTAACAGGAACATGGCGGCAGTCACGATGCTTATACCCATTGATAGTGTCCGATGATTTTTCATAATCCATTCTCCTTTCCATGACGGTTATTTTATGGATTCAAAGGTGGCCCTGATGGTATCATTATCTGCATGGCCCGGAACCAACTGAACCATTACACCGTCGGAACCAATGTATTCCGAAGTGGGATAGCCGCGCACACCGGTCTGTGTCCCATAGGTTCCGTCCGTATCAAACAGTACTGTGATGTCGGCGGTATTCTCAACACCGGAAAACCATGTCTTAAAATCCGCGGTGTTCTTTTCACCTTTCTGTCCGGGAGCAACAATGGTTAAGACCTTAAAGCCGTTATCTTCAGCGGAGAGGGTATTGATATCCTCCAGACCGCCTAAACAGATGGGACACCAGGAAGCCCAATATTTTAAATAAACTCTTTCTCCTTTGAAATCAGAAAGTTTAACCGTATTGCCATCTAAATCCATCATCTCGAAGTCCGGGGCCGGTTTTCCCGGATTCATTTTTTCATTTCCGCTCATCGTATCAGGACCCTCCATCATCCCGGTTTCCTGTGTTTCCATGGTTTGACTGGCGGCAGCCTTGACGTCTGCGGTATTTCCGGCGCCGCAGGCAGTTAAGGAGATTAGTAAAAATATAGAAGCTGCACCTGCTATTAAATTCTTCCTCATAGTATTCCTTCCTTTCTCAAGTGTTAACCAAAGATAGCCAGTATACTGCCCAGACGATCCGTCATCAGTAAAATTCCCATCAGGATTATGATGATGCCTCCGGCAATCTTAATTTTCCCAAGATACTGATTGAGCTTTTTTACCTTTGTCAGCAGTGTATCGGAGAAGAGGGACAGCGCCAGAAACGGAATCAGGAATCCTAATGAGTAAACAGCCATCAGGAAAGCGCCGTACAGCGGCTGGCTGCTGGTGGCGGACAACCCCAGGATTGCTCCCAGGACCGGACCGATACAGGGGGTCCAGCCAAAGCTGAATGTAAGCCCCAATAAAAATGCCCCGATGTAGTCACCCCTGCGGGTGCGTTCCCAATCCACTTTTTTCTCATGGTACAGCCACTTGATATGGATCAGTCCTGTCTGGTGAAGCCCAAGGATAATTACAATAAGGCCCATCACAGTCAGGAAAGATTTACTGCTGATCACTGATCCCAATGCCCCTGCGCCGAACCCCAGAAGGATGAAGCATACGGATATGCCTGCAACGAAAAGGACGCTTTTAAGGAATACCCGGAATTTCCTCCTGGAGGTACCGTCATCCCCGGCGGTTTTGCCGGAAGAAAACAGGGATATGTATACGGGCAGGAGAGGTATGATGCAAGGGGAGAAGAAGGAAAAAAGTCCTGCGGCAAGCACTGTACCTAAGTAAAGTATGTGGGGATTCATGTTGTCACCTCTTTCTTAATTTGATGACTTTATTTTACTTTTTTTAAACTGTGATTGGAATGGAATGGCTTTGGCTTTTTCTTTGATTTCTTTGGGTTTACAGATGGAGATAATGGAATGCGGCACGGCCTGCCTGACCATGGTGCTTGCCTGTGTTGGGAAATGAAATTATGATGTGGGAATTAATTAGGAATTCTGTTATAATGGATAAATATCATGTTTTAAATTTAGCATAGGTAAAGTAACATTGGTCCGAGGCAACCTGAAAGGAGTATGCGATGAGCATTTTTTAGCATACATTTGGTTTATAGAAAAAGAAGAGGATGTATTATTTGTGCGCTATCAAAATATTAATTATAGAAAATATGAAACAGATAAAACTGATATTACACTGGGGGGACGGCTGTGGGACTTATCTACTTATACATCCATAAATATAGAAATATCGAAAAAATGGAACTTAACTTTGGAACGGATTTGCGCTTACATTATGACTGGCAGACGGGGATTCTCAAGGGGTGGCCTGTTGAGAAGACATTGCCATCTGGTTTTTGGGGTGATAATATTAGCAATCTGACACTGATTGTAGGGAATAACGGTTCTGGAAAAACAAGCGTTATGCATTGTCTGATAGACAGCCTCTGTGAGACGGTGGGAAACAGGCAGTGTGATGGGAGCGCTTTTCTGGTATTGAAAGAAGATAAGCATGTATATATTTATAAGACTGTAAATGGAAATAGTATAGATATTAAGTTTGAAGCCGATTTATCTGGAGCATGGAATGTTTCAATTATGGATAAAGGTGATATGTACTGTTATTTAAAGAAGACAAAACTGATTTATATGACGAATGCATTGACACAGGCTGATTTATATCGCAACCAATTAGAACGATATGGTAAGTTCGATTTTTTTTATGACTGTTCAGCAAGCGCTCTCATAAAAAATGATGCTGAATTGGATGTGAACAGGGAATTCAGAAGTGGAAATACACATATAGCAGAGTTGGAAACATATTTTATATACGAACAGTACAAACAGATTAAATTCGTTTTTGACAGAAATCAGTATAAAATACTGCAGGATATGAAAAAATGTGGTTACCCGGTTCCTGTTCCAGAGCGCTTATATATTAATCTTCTGCTGGACAATCAGATTGATACAGACAAATTGGGACTGGAACAGAACTTTGAAGCTAAACTATTTGGATTGGATGCAAAACAGCTTGAAAAGCAATATGACAGATGGGCAGAAAATCCGAATGCTTCGGATGCTCCCAATTTCCCTGTTTTACATCTGGGATACCAGCTATGCAGAGGATGCATTCTTTGTGCGTTCCGAAGTATACTGCGGTGCCTGAGTGACAAACAGACAGACGATTTCGTTCAGTGGCTGAAGTCACTAATGGAAGTAATAGAAGAGGACCCGGCAGCATATACATTTATGACGATTATATCAGAATTGTGGGATTTCCTGGAGCTTGAATTAGGGAAAGAATTCAATGATGAACTACAACGATTTTTCAGATTGCAGAATGCATTTTTGGATTTTTTGGATTTTGTAAAGAAACCAACGGAACTACAAAATCATTTTCAAATAGAGAGTTCAGATAATAATTTACCATATACTTATATGATATCCAATTACAGGATATTCGTAAAAACAGATGATACGGAATGGTTCATGTCATTCCTGCAGAAGTACCGCTATATATGCGAGCCGGATTATTTCCTTGATTTTTCATGGGGATTAAGCAGTGGGGAAAATAATCTCCTAAGTATGTTTGCGTCCTTTTATTATATTTTTGGCGCTGATTATACAAATCAGACACATGGAAATTATAAAATTGAGAATCGATGGTATGGAATTCATATGGTTGAATGTGACAGTGTGATACTTCTGATAGATGAGGCTGATCTTACATATCATCCGGAATGGCAGCGGGAGTATATCGGGTTACTCACACAATTCTTAACGAGGATTTATCCGGAATCCTGTTGCGATAATATACAGATCATACTATCGACCCATTCGCCGCTTTTATTGGGGGATGTCCCAGAGTCAAATGTGATTTATTTAAAATCCGACTTAAGTACAAGAAAGATAATAATTGACGGAAATAATCATATCGGGACATTTGGACAAAATATACACCTTCTTTTACGAGATGGATTTTTTCTGGAAAGTACGCTGGGGCATTTTGCACAGGAGAAAATAAACAATATCATAATTGCTGTAAATGAAATAAAAAAGAAAATCGAGAAAGCAAAAAAACAACCTTCTTCTAAAAGAAATAAGGCTTTATCCAAAATTGCAAAGCAAACCCTAAAACCGTTAGAGAATGTATATAAGCCTATGGCGGAATTGATAGCAGAACCTATTGTCCGCAATAAACTATTAAATGAGATTGACGCTGTGATATATACGCTTACCAGTGAAAAAGAAGACATGGAGTTTGCGGATATGTCAGATGATGAATTAATAAGTCAAATTAAAAAGTTAAAGGCAGAGCAGCGAAGGAGGAAAAAATGATACGGATTAAACCATATATGGAGCATCCGGAAGGAAAAAAGATTAGGGATCTGTATCTGTATATGATTGCAAAAGTTATGCCATTCAGACCCGAAGATATTTTGGGGACGGATGTTATTATAGTAGAAGGGGAAGAAATACGGGCAGAAAATTTTATTGAACAATCAGGAAAACGGCCTTGTTCAGATGATGAACATATGGATAAGAATCAACGATTTGAAGCAGATTATCTGATTGCAGCCAGGACGGTTTACCGTGTGGATCAGAAACTTTATGATTTCATTTATGATGAAAAACTGGATGAGGAGAATCCAGGGAAAATTCCCAAAGTGAATCAGGAAAATCTGCATAGACTCCTGTTTTCGAGAATGGATTATCTGGATCAGGATATAAAAGAACTGCCAAAGATACAAGGGGATGATGCCAAGTTATTATTGAATCTGGTTTTCAGATATAAGGCATTTTCAAGAAGTGCCTATATTTCTAAACTATCAGGCTATATGGATGTGAAGGTGTGTCCATATTGTAACCGTTCATACACAGTCACGCTTTCGAAAGGCAAAGGAAAGTCACGTCCACAGTTTGATCATTTTAAAAGTAAAATGAAATATCCATATTTTGCATTATCACTTTTGAATCTGATACCATGTTGTGGTCTATGTAATCAGGCAAAGCTTGAACGTGAGAACAATATCCTGTATCCGTATTTTGATGAAATGGGAACGGATATCCTGTTTCGAACTCAGATAGAGAACGGAATTCGGTATCTGACAGGGGCAGAACAGACAGAAGATGAGTTTAGCGTGGTTTTGGAGGCCGTAAATGATGTGGACACAGATATCGTAATCCGATCCGTACAGTCTGACCAGGTATTCCATTTAACAGAATTATATAATGAGCATAAAGATTATATTTTAAAAATGTTTAGCAAGCGATATATATTTAATGATTCATATCTGAAAATGCTGTATCAGATATTTGGCGGGCTTTTTTCTTCAGAAGATGAACTTAAAAGCACTTTGTATTTGATGAGCCTTAATAAAAATGAGTGGGGAAAACGTCCGTTAGGAAAATTGACACACGATATTGACAGTGAGATTTCTGAACTAATAAGTAAATAGGCGTTGTTTAGTTTATAAAAGTGCCCCATAATTATGCCGTATATCGGATACTGTCGTGGATGGGGTTTCTTTACCTAAAAATACAATACAGGAGGTGTTGTGTAGCCAGAATAAGCCAGCTATGCAGCACCTCTTTGTCTGGATGACCAAGCAGCTGGTTCAACCGCCCATGGGTCCATCCGCCAGGCCCACAAGGAGAAGGGGACCTTCCGTGTTATAAAACAGGGGATGGCTGCGTACTGATATATGGAGTATTTTGGTGGAATATGATATACTTATCATATTCGGTATTTGGAATACTCTTTATCCTGAGGGGGAACCAGGTCATCAGCCACGGTGTTCCGGAGTATGACCGTTTCATTGATGGGATTCTTCAGACAGAAGGATTGCAGGTAATTATTTGTGCATTTTTACTGTATCATCCGAATCATGTTCTGCCGAATAGTGTTGCTTAATACCGTGAAATGAATTATAATTATGCATTGTGGCAGATTGTTTCGTCCCGTGTCATGTAGCTGGGATTAAAAATCGTTGTATTAAAAAAGCCTGATTTTTAGAAAAAGGGGTGAAAAAAGGAGCAAAGAAGAGCAGTTCAGGACACAGGTCCGGCTTCTTTTCAATTCATACCGGCCTTTACTATAAATCAAAAATACTGTGTAAAAGCACAATAAATAAGGAAAAATCATGAGAAAACTAGCATTAAATGATGAAGTGTTACTGAGCATTCAGCAGCCTGCCCGCTATATCGGCGGTGAGGTGAACATGGTGAATAAGGACCCCAAAAAAGTGGATATCCGCTTTGCCATGTGTTTCCCCGATGTTTACGAAATCGGCATGTCCCATCTGGGCATCCAGATCCTATACTCCATGTTCAACCAGCGGGATGACATATACTGCGAGCGTGTGTATTCCCCATGGATGGATTTAGACCCCATACTCAGGGAGAAGAAGATTCCGCTGTTTACCCTGGAGACCCAGGACCCGGTGAAGGATTTTGATTTCCTGGGAATTACCCTGCAGTATGAGATGTGTTATACCAATGTGCTCCAGATACTGGATCTGTCCCAGATTCCCCTTCACGCATGTGACAGGACGGAGGAGCATCCCATCGTAATAGGCGGAGGGCCATGCGCCTACAATCCGGAGCCGTTAGCAGGATTTTTTGATATATTCTATATCGGGGAAGGTGAAACCGTATATTTTGAGCTTATGGACCGTTACAAGGAAAATAAGAAAAAAGGCGGGACCAGACGCGGTTTCCTGGAGCTGGCAGCAGGGATACCCGGTATCTATGTGCCGGCATTTTATGATGTCGTTTATAAGGAAGACGGGACCATTGAGAGCTTCCTGCCCAATAACAGCCATGCCACGCCGGTGGTGACAAAACAGGTCGTAAGCAATATGGATGACGTGGGCTATATAGAAAAGCCGCTGGTGCCTTTTATTAAGGTGACACAGGACAGGGTGGTGCTGGAGATACAGCGCGGCTGTATCCGGGGCTGCAGGTTCTGCCAGGCCGGGGATGTGTACAGGCCCCTGAGGGAGCACAGCCTGGAATACCTGAAGCGCTATGCCTATGATATGTTGAAGAACACCGGACATGAGGAGATATCCCTGAGTTCCTTAAGCTCCAGTGACTACAGCCAGTTAGAAGGACTGGTGAATTTCCTGATTGATGAGTTTAAGGGGAAGGGAGTCAATATCTCCCTGCCGTCCCTGAGGATTGACGCATTTTCACTGGATGTCATGAGTAAGGTGCAGGATATTAAGAAGAGCAGCCTGACCTTTGCGCCTGAGGCTGGTTCCCAGCGTTTAAGGGATGTCATCAACAAAGGCCTGACCGAGGAGGTAATCCTCAAGGGGGCCAGGGATGCCTTTGAGTCTGGCTGGAACCGGGTGAAGCTGTATTTCATGCTGGGCCTTCCCACGGAAACCGTGGAGGACATGGAGGGGATTGCCCTGCTGTCCGAGAAAATAGCAGAAGAGTATTATGAGATACCGAAGGACCAGAGAAATGGCAAGGTGCAGATTGTGGCCAGTTCCTCATTCTTTGTTCCCAAGCCCTTTACCCCCTTCCAGTGGGCCAGGATGTGCACCAAGGAGGAGTTTATTGAGCGCGCCAACATAGTCCGCGGCAAGTTCCGGGAGATGAGGAACTATAAGAGCCTTAAATACAACTGGCATGAAGCGGAGCTGACTGTCCTTGAGGGCGTGCTGGCCAGAGGCGACAGGCGTGTGGGCGCCGTGATTGAAGAGGCATACCGCACAGGAGCCATCTATGATTCCTGGTCAGAATATTTTAACAATGATATATGGATGAAGGCATTTGAGACCTGCGGTGTGGACATCGGCTTCTATACCACCAGACAGCGTAGCCTGGACGAAATATTCCCGTGGGATTTCATTGATGCGGGAGTGACCAAGGAGTTCCTGATACGTGAGTGGAATGCCGCGGTCAATGAACAGGTAACGCCCAACTGCAGGCAGCGGTGTTCCGGCTGTGGGGCAAAATCATTTGGCAGCGGTGTCTGTTATGAAACGGTAAAGGGATAATATATGAAAATTCGGATTAAATTTAAAAAACACGGTACAATGAAATTTATCGGCCATCTGGATGTGATGCGGTATTTCCAGAAGGCCATCCGCCGTTCAGGGGTGGATATCTGTTACAGCGGCGGGTTCAGCCCCCATCAGGTCATGTCATTTGCAGCGCCCCTGGGCGTGGGGATTACCAGCAACGGGGAGTATGTGGACATAGAAGTGCAGGGCACAGAGGATTCTGAATCCATGGTTTGCCGCCTGAATCAGGTCATGTCAGAAGGGTTTGAGATTGTCAGTTACCGGGAATTGCCGGATACGGCGGGCAACGCCATGTCCATTGTGGCGGCCGCTGACTACAGGGTTGCCTTCCGCCCCGGCTATGAGCCGGAGGGAATGACGGCAGAGGACTGGTTCAGGGGTCTGGTGGATTTCTATGGACAGCCTCAGGTGATTGTCACCAAGAAGACCAAAAGGGGACAGACTGAGCTGGATATAAAACCCCTGGTCTATGAGCTTTACCTTGACCGGTGGGAGGAAGGGGGCCAGGAGGAAGGAACATCCCCGCATGAAAAGGACCGTCCAGCCCTTTTCATGAAAATCTCCACCGGAAGTTCCTCCAATATAAAGCCTGATTTGGTGCTGGATGCATATTATACCCATCTGGGCCTGGAACGGCCGGATTTCGCTTATCTGGTGCAGCGGGAAGAGGTATATGCCGACATGGCAATGGATGCGCAGAAGGAAAAGGGAAGCCATGAGTTTGTATCACTGGAACAGTTGGGGCAGGAAATATTGTAATGGACAGGCTGATTGTAACACAATTGAATGATCGGGTATGTACGGCTGCTGTATCCGGCAGCCGTATTACCCAGCTTATGATGGAGCCGGAGGATTCCTCCTCCCTGTTAAATAACATATATATCGGCAAGGTCCAGAAGGTGGTCGGCAATATCAATGCGGCCTTCGTGGACATAGGCGGTGGCAGGACAGGCTATTACAGCCTGGATGAAAACAAGGAGCATCTGTTTGTCTCACCCTCCACAGGGAAGCTGAAAGCCGGGGATGAAATCGTGGTCCAGGTAAGCCGGGACGCGGTAAAGACAAAGGCGCCGGTCCTGACCGGAAAGCTTGCATTTACCGGCAGGTACTGTGTACTTACCGCTGGGAAGACGGGAGTCGGTTTTTCCAATAAGATAGGGGACAATAAATATAAGGCAAGGGTCAGGAGCATGTTGAATGAGGCCCTGGCAGAAGACGGGGACCGGTTTGGCATTATTGTGCGCACCAACGGGGCCGGTGCAGCGGATGAGGTGCTTTTGCAGGAATACAGGCAGCTGAAGGATATGTATCTGAAACTGTCAAAAGAAGCGTCCTGCCGTACCTGTTACAGCTGCATCTACAGGGCATTGCCGGGATATATCGCGGCGATCAGGGACTCCTACAGCGGCACACTGGATGGAATCGTGACGGACATACCTGCCTATTATGAAGAACTAAAGGATTATCTGGAGGAATACCAGGCAGAGGACGCGGATAAGCTGACCCTGTATGAGGATAAACTGCTTCCCCTGTCCAAGCTTTACAGCCTGGATTCAGCCCTTGAACACGCCCTTAACAAGCATGTGTGGCTGAAATCCGGTGGATACCTTGTGATTGAGCCTACGGAAGCCATGGTTGTCATTGATGTGAATACAGGCAAATACTCAGGCAAAAAAAAGATGCAGGACACCATATGCAGGATTAATATGGAGGCCGCAGATGAAATCGGACGCCAGCTCAGGCTCCGGAACCTCTCGGGAATCATACTCATTGATTTTATCGATATGGAGCGGGAAGAGGACAGGGAAATGCTGATGCGCCATCTGGGGGACGTTGTTTCAAAGGACCCGGTCAAGACCACGGTGGTGGATATGACCAGGCTGAACCTGGTTGAGGTGACCAGGAAAAAAGTGAGGAAGCCGCTTTATGAGCAGGTCTGAACATAAAATATCACACAAAGGAGCAAAAGGGGAAGGAAAATGAAAATTATAATTGTTGGATGCGGCAAGGTGGGAACCACCCTGGCTGAACAGCTGAACAGGGAGCAGCATGATATCACGCTGATTGATTCGGATGCTGAAGCGCTGCAGGCAGTGGCTGACAGCATCGATGTCATGTGTGTCACGGGAAATGGCGCCGTGTATCAGGTACAGATGGAGGCTGGTATTAAAGAGGCAGACCTTCTGATTGCAACCACCAACTCGGATGAGCTGAACATGCTGTGCTGCCTGATTGCCAAGAAGGCAGGAAACTGCCACACCATTGCCCGTATCCGCAACCCTGAATATTCAGCCGAGATCAATTATATACGTGAGGAGTTAAACCTGTCCCTGGCCATTAACCCGGAACTGGCTGCTGCCAGGGAAATTGCCAGGCTGCTGCGTTTTCCAAGTGCAATCAAGATTGAGCCCTTTGCAAAAGGCAGGATTGAACTGCTGAAATTCCAGATTCCCCAGGGTTCCATCCTGGACAGGATGAAGGTGATGGAGGTGGTCAGCCGGTTAAAAAGCAATGTGCTGATCTGTGCTGTGGAGCGGGGCAATGAGGTGGTGATACCGGATGGAAACTTTGTCATGCTGGGCGGGGATAAAATCTCATTCATTGCGCCCCACTCTGATTCGGCTGAGTTCTTCCACAAGGCGGGGATTGAGAATAATACGGTTAACACCGCCATGTTCGTGGGCGGAGGAAGGCTGACCGTCTACCTTGCAAAGGCGCTGACCGGGGCCAAGATAAAGATTAAGATCATTGAGCAGGATGAGGAGCGGTGCCGGCTTCTCAGTGAACTGCTTCCGGAGGCCATGATCATCCACGGCGATGGCTCTGACCAGCAGCTTCTTCTGGAGGAAGGCATCCGCCAGACCGAGGCATTTGCATCCCTGACCGGTTTTGATGAGGAGAACATCATGCTTTCCCTGTATGCGGCCAGCCAGTCAAAAGCCAAGCTGATCACGAAAGTAAACAAGATTGCCTTTGAGAATGTCATCAATTCCCTGAACCTGGGAAGTGTGATTTACCCCAAGATGCTGACTGCGGACATCATACTTCAGTATGTGCGCGCCATGCAGAATTCCATGGGAAGCAACATTGAGACTTTATACAAAATCGTTGCGGACAAGGCCGAGGCGCTGGAGTTCAGGGTGAGGGAGGCATCGCCGGTTGTGGGAATCCCGCTGGAGGACCTGAGGACTAAGAGTAATCTTCTGGTTGCATGCATCAATCGGAACGGTAAATTCATCACTCCCCGAGGCAAGGATACAATCCAGGTAGGGGATACGGTCATCATCGTGACCACACACACAGGGCTTAACGACTTAAAGGATATCCTGAAGTAAAGGCGGGCTGGAAATGAATCGGAATATAATTATGTATATGCTGGGCTGGATAATGAACATTGAGGCCCTGTTTATGATGCTGCCTGTTCTGACAGCTGCTGTTTATAAGGAAAACATCGGTTTTATCTATCTTGGGGTGGCGGTTGTATGCGGACTGTTAGGCATTGCCTGTACCAGGAAAAAACCGAAGACGAAAATGTTCTTTGCAAGGGAAGGGTTTGTGACCGTATCCCTTGGCTGGATAGTATTGAGTTTTTTCGGCTGTATGCCCTTTGTCATCAGCGGGGAAATACCGCATATCATTGATGCCATGTTTGAGATTGTCTCCGGTTTTACCACCACCGGATCCAGTATCATCCCAAAGGTTGAGGATTTATCCAAGGCATCCCTGATGTGGAGAAGCTTTTCCCACTGGATTGGCGGCATGGGGATCCTGGTATTCATCCTTGCCATCCTTCCCATGGCAGGGGATTATAATATGCATATCATGCGTGCGGAGAGCCCGGGGCCTTCTGTGGGAAAGCTGGTGCCAAAGATAAGGATTACGGCCAAGCTTCTGTACACTATTTATTTCTGCATGACGATTGTGATGATGATTTTGCTCCTGATAGGGAAAATGCCCCTGTTTGACAGTATCTGCATGAGCTTTGGCGCGGCCGGTACAGGAGGCTTTGCCTGCCGTAATTCAGGACAGGCTGATTATACCGTGTACCAGCAGGGGGTCATTACCGTGTTCATGCTGCTGTTTGGCGTGAACTTTAACGTGTACTATCTGATGCTGATACGTAAGCCAAAGGATGCGTTCCGGTGTGAGGAGCTGAGGGGATATCTGGCCATTGTCGTGATTGCCATCCTCCTTATCACCATTAACATACGCTCCCTTTTCCCGAGCCTGTTCATGGCCTTCCACCAGGCGGCCTTCCAGGTTTCATCCATCATCACAACCACGGGGTATTCCACCATTGATTATAATGTGTGGCCGGAATTTTCCAAGAGCATACTCCTGCTTATCATGTTCATCGGCGCCTGTGCCGGAAGTACGGGCGGGGGTATGAAGGTATCCCGTATCATGATTGCATTTAAAGAAATCAAAAAAGAAATGGCATCCGTCATCCATCCGCGCAGTGTCAAGGTACTGAAGTATGAAGGAAAGCCCCTGGAACACAACACCCTGCGTTCCCTCAATGCCTATATCATTGTGTATTTCATGATATTTGCAATTTCCACGCTGATCATCAGCCTGGACAATTTTGATTTCATGACGTCCTTTTCAGCGGTAGCTGCCAATTTAAACAACATCGGGCCGGGGATGTCCGTGGTTGGTCCGGCTTCCAACTATTCCATGATGTCCTATCTGAGCAAGACTGTGCTCATATTCGACATGCTGGCAGGAAGGCTGGAGCTGTTCCCAATGCTGGTGCTCCTGTCGCCGGGAACCTGGAAACGCAGCTGATGCAGTGGGGATTGGCGGTATCACAGGATTGCATGTAATTGTGAAATGTAAGTGAAAAATCAGCGGCCTTCCTTGACTGATCCTGACGGGTATTGTATGCTTTTTTTATCCATGGATTAAGGAGGGATGCAGTTGACAGGAAAAACTGGAATACGGATCCGAAAAGGGATTCACAAATTGATATACACCGCAAGCGCTTCCCTGCTGGCAGCGGTGATTGCCAGCGGGACAGCGGCAGCGCAGACTAAGGGAAATGGGCAGGATGCTGCCGGTGAAGGCCTGGCGGCGTCAGGATGGGAACAAGAGGGATTACCGGATGGACAGGCTGCGGCAGATCCGGGTGCGGACGGACAGATTCAGGCAGATCTTGACACGGACGGACAGATCCAGGCAGAATCGGGGACGGCAGGACAGGCCGCGGCAGAAGCAGTGGCCGGACAGGAGGACATGCCTGAGATATATGGGCGCGGGAGCTATGTCATCGGACGGGACATGCCCCCTGGTGAGTATGCCGTGTTTACGGAAGATACTTCGGGGAACCGTGCATTTTCCTCCAGCACCCTTACTTTATATAAGAATGATTCAGATGAAAAAAAGATTGGAACCTTCCGTTTCCAGCACCACGGCCTGATTACCCTTTATAATGGCCAGCATCTGATCCTGTCAAAGGGGTACGCAGTACTGGCGGACCAGGCAGGCATTACCCCCGGACCCACAGGAATGTATAAGGCAGGACGTGATATGGAGCCTGGGACCTACCGTCTGACGCCCCTTACATCCGACGGCGCCCACTATGCCTTGTATAACGACGTGCGCTATTACTATGATTACATGGACGATTACCAGACCTTCTTCCAGCCGGTGGAGGTAACGGTGGCAGAAGGACAGTATATAGAACTGATGGATGTCAGCGCAATAGAAAAAGTAAATTAGCTGAAAAATAGTGGAAATTCCTGTTGACATCAGCAGATGGAAATGCTATTATAATCAAGTATGCCGCACAGCGAGGTTCTAAGATTCTGCCCATTTGTCTGAGGACAGGGAAGCAGGGACACCGAAGCTGGCGAGTAATGATTATAGGAGGTGCCTTTCATGTACGCGATTATAGCAACAGGCGGAAAGCAGTACAAGGTAGCAGAAGGCGATGTCATTAAGGTAGAGAGACTGGGCGCAGGCGCAGGCGAGACCGTAACATTTGACCAGGTGCTGGTTGTTAACAACGGCGAGCTGCAGATTGGATGCCCAACCGTATCCGGAGCAACTGTTACAGCAACAGTTGAGAAGGAAGGTAAGGCTAAGAAAGTTATCGTTTACAAGTATAAGAGGAAAACTGGCTATCATAAGAAGAACGGCCACAGACAGCTTTATACCCAGGTTAAGATTGACAAGATCAATGCTTAATCGTAAATGATATGATTAAAGCAACCGTATTAAAAGATTCCACAGATTCAGGCAATGTCATCTACAGGGGAATCGTGATGGAGGGACATGCTGGTTATGCAGAGGAAGGTGAGGATATCATCTGTGCTGCTGTATCTGCATTAGCCCTGAACTTTTTTAACTCGGTGGAGGCATTTACGGAAGATGAATTTGAAGGCGGGGCAGGCCAGGAGGACGTACAGTTCGAATTTTGCTTCACTTCAGATATAAGTCCTGAGTCACAGCTCCTTATGAATTCTCTTGTTCTGGGATTACGGAATATTGAGAAGGATTACGGGAAATCATATATTAATGTCAAGTATAAGGAAAGTCCACGATAAAATACATCGTGGAAAAGCAAGGAGGTGTAACACATGTTAAAGATGAACCTTCAATTATTCGCTCATAAGAAAGGTGTTGGTTCTACCAAGAACGGTAGAGACTCTGAGTCCCAGAGACTTGGCGCCAAGAGGGCTGACGGACAGTTCGTACTGGCAGGCAACATCCTGTACAGACAGCGCGGAACCCATATCCATCCTGGCAACAACGTAGGCAGAGGTAATGATGATACCTTATTTGCTTTAGTAGACGGAGTTGTTAAGTTTGAGAGGAAGGGCAGAGACAGGAAGCAGGTTTCTGTATATCCAAGGGCAATCAACGAATAATTTCGAAGGGCTCCATACTTGGCGTATGGAGCTCTTTTTTCTTCAACGGGAATATCCTGTTGGGGACAACACCACAGGAGGTGCTATGTATGTTTGCCGATAGTGCAAAAATATTTATTAAATCCGGCAAGGGCGGAGACGGTCATGTGTCATTCAGGCGCGAGCTTTACGTCCCCAACGGCGGTCCTGACGGAGGCGATGGAGGACGGGGCGGAGACGTCATTTTCCAGGTGGACAAAGGTAAGAACACATTGGTAGATTTCCGCCATGTCCGCAAATACATTGCCAGGGACGGGGAACAGGGCGGCAAGAAGCGCTGCCATGGAGCGGATGCAGAAGACCTGATAGTAAAGGTGCCTGAAGGTACCGTGATTAAGGATTTTGAATCCGGCAAGGTCATTGCCGATATGTCAGGGGATAACCAGCGGGAGGTAATCCTCCGGGGCGGCAAGGGCGGCCTTGGAAACATGCATTTTGCAACATCAACCATGCAGGTACCCAAATACGCCCAGCCGGGGCAGCCGGGAGCCGAACTGTTTGTACAGTTAGAGCTTAAGGTGATTGCGGACGTGGGACTGGTAGGATTTCCCAATGTTGGAAAGTCCACACTGCTGTCCGTTGTGAGCAATGCAAAGCCTGAAATTGCGAATTACCATTTTACAACCCTCAATCCCCATCTTGGCGTGGTAGACCTGGGGGATGGCGCCGGTTTTGTCATGGCTGATATTCCGGGCCTTATCGAGGGGGCATCCGAAGGCGTGGGCCTGGGACATGCCTTCCTTAAACACATTGAGCGCACTAAAGTGCTGGTCCATGTGGTGGACGGCGCTTCCGTGGAGGGCCGTGACCCGCTGGAGGATATACGTACCATTAACAAAGAGCTGGAGGCATATAACCCGGAACTGTTAAAGCGTCCCCAGGTCATTGCCGCCAACAAGATGGATGCCGTGTATTCAGAGGATGATTCCAATGAGATACTGGATGCGCTGAGGGCTGAATTTGAGCCAAAGGGCATCAAGGTATTTGCCATATCAGCTGTCAGCAGACAGGGGGTAAAGGAACTGCTTTACCATATCAATGACCTGTTAAAGACAGTGGACGATGCACCGGTTGTGTTTGAAAAAGAATTCGAGATTGAGTACCAGGGTGACCGGAACCTTCCATATACTGTTTCCAAGGAAGAGGAAGGACTTTATGTGGTGGAAGGGCCAAGAATCGAGAAGATGCTGGGATACACCAATCTGGACTCCGAGAAAGGCTTTGATTTCTTCCAGAAATTCCTCAAGAATACAGGAATCCTTAAGGAACTGGAAGAGGCAGGCATCAAAGAAGGGGATACGGTCCGTATATATGGACTGGAGTTTGATTATTATAAGTAAAAGGAGTTAATATGACGAGTAAGCAGAGAGCCTATCTCAAAGGCCTGGCCATGAACATTGTTCCTGTGTTCCAGATTGGCAAATCCAGCCTTACGCCTGAAATCACACAGGCAGTGGATGAAGCCCTGGAAGCCAGGGAACTGATTAAAATCACGGTCCTTAAGAACTGTCTGGACGATGGCAGGTCCATTGCTGAGGTATTGGCAGAGCGCACCCATTCACAGGTTGTGCAGGTAATCGGCAGGAAGATTGTACTTTACCGTCCGGCAAAGGAAGAGTCGAAACGTAAAATCGTGCTGCCTGAAAAATAAGGGAGAGGGATTTCTATGGCAAGGATAGGAATTCTGGGCGGGACATTTGACCCCATACACAACGGTCATCTGGAACTAGGGAAAAAGGCATACGAGGAATTCGGACTGGAACATGTCTGGTTCATGCCTTCCGGGATACCGCCCCACAAAAAGGATCATAGGATTACAGAGGGGAAGATGCGCCGGGACATGGTCCTGCTGGCAATCGCGGATATCCCCTGTTTTCTGTATTCGGATTTTGAAATGGAACGGAAGGGCAATACTTATACGGCCCAGACCCTTACACTCCTGAAAAAGGAGCGCGGTGAGGATGAGTTCTATTTTATAATAGGCGCGGATTCACTGTACGAAATCGAACACTGGTATCATCCGGAGCTGGTGATGGGACAGGCCGTGCTTCTGGTGGCCGGGAGGGCATACAAGACCCGGCACAGGACCATGGAGGAGCAGATTGCCTATCTTTCCCATAAGTACGGCGCTGTTATTTACCCAATCCACTGTCCGCAGATGGATGTGTCATCTGAGAAAATCAGGTCCGCGGTGGCGGAGGGGCTGTCAATCAGCGGTCTGGTGCCGGAGCCTGTGGAGGAATACATCCGGTCCCATGGATTGTATACCGATAACGTGCTGCAATGCCAGTATGAGGATGCGTAAGGAGGATTATATGGAGACACAATGCAGCCAGATCATGATGATGAGGAAAAAACTCAAGTCAAGACTGGACCCCATGCGCTATGAACATTCACTGAGTGTGTCATTTACCTGTATGAACCTGGCCATGCGCTATGGTTATGATATGGATAAGGCGGAACTGGCCGGTTTGATGCATGACTGTGGGAAACGTTATTCCGATGACGTAATATTGAGGAAATGCCTGAAACACGGGATTGAAGTGACGGAGGATGAGCTGAAGGCCTTGCCGGTCCTTCACGCAAAGTACGGCGCCTGGCTGGCAGAACATAAATATCAGATAATGGACCGGGAAATCCTGGACGCCATTGCCTGCCATACAACCGGTAAAACTGATATGACCACCCTGGATAAAATCCTTTATATTGCGGACTATATCGAGCCAAGGCGTTATAAGGCGGAGAATCTTCCAATTATACGGAAGATGGCATTTGAGGACCTGGATGACACCATGTACGCCATCCTGTCCGGAACCCTGGAATATCTGGACAAAAAGGGCGGGAACATCGACCCTATGACCGTAGAAGCATATGAATATTTTAAGAGGCTGAAAGGAGACAGCAATGAACTCAAAGGAAATGGTTAAACTGGCATACAAGGCCCTGAGCGATAAAAAGGGGGAGGATATTAAAATCATCGATATCCAGTCCGTATCGGTCCTGGCTGACTACTTCATCATTGCCGATGGAAGCAACCCCAACCAGGTTCAGGCCATGGCGGATAACGTGGAAGAAATCCTGGGAAAAGAGGGCTGTGAGTGCAAACAGATTGAGGGCTATCAGAATGCAAACTGGATCCTCATGGATTATAAGGATGTGATTGTCCATATCTTCTGTAAGGAGGACAGGCTGTTCTATGATTTGGAACGGATCTGGAGGGATGGGAAGACGTTTGTGGACGTTGAGGAACTGTAGTCTTGAGAGGGACGCAAGGGAAGAGGGAGGCCGAGGGAGGGCGCAGACCGTCCTGCCCTGGTTCCTGGTTTCCGCGGTGGGCCGGACTGGAACGCGTTTGAAAATTCATTCCCGCCGTCTGCCCGAAGGAATCCACCAGAGGTACCCCCTTCGGACAAAGCACGCCCCACTTCGCGGTATATTTGGCCCCAATTCAGTCAGCGTAGCCCGCTACGCCTCCAGCATCGGGACCAAATCTCCCACAAAGTGGGACGCACAGCCGACGGAAAGCAATTTTCAAACACGCTCTAAGGGGCCGGGATGCAAAAACAGAAGGTTCGCTGTCAATTACGGCGCAGGCTTGATGCCTGCCCCTCCATGGGCAGCCGGATTTGGGCGTGGAGCGCTCCAAATCCGCCTTCTGTTTTTGCATCCCGCCCCCTAGTCCGGCCGAACCGCTCCAAATGTCACCAGGACAGGACGGTCTGCGCCCTCCCTCAGCCTCCCTCTTCCCTTGCTGTGTATTGGCGGCAGCTGGGATTGGGGTTTTGTATCCCGTTTCCATATGGTTCATGGATGATTTGGCTTGAGTGAAGGCGGATGGCTGTGGGGATGCAGGATTCTGCTTTTTTGTTATATGCTGTTATGAAGGATGGTTGCGATAGGGCTGAAAAAGAGGAAAGAGGGTTGCAGGAATGCAGCCCTCTTTTAAATAATCTGAATTATTACATCTAAATCATTAAATACAAATCATTAACCTAATTAATTACATCATACGTATAAGGCCGATTACCTTGCCCAGAATCTCCACGTGGTCCGTGATGATGGGGTCCATGGCTTCGTTTTCCGGCTGCAGGCGGTAGTGGCCTTTTTCCTTATAAAAGCGCTTGACGGTAGCGGAGTCGTCTACCAGTGCCACTACAATCTCACCGTTCAATGCAGTGGGGCACTGTTCTATGATCAGCTGGTCGCCAGGCAGGATGCCGGCTCCGATCATGCTTTCACCTTTTACCTTTAACATGAAGGTCTCTGCGTTGGGAAGGGCCTCGGCCGGGAATGGGAAGTAATCCTCAATCCGTTCCTCTGCAAGGATGGGTTCCCCGGCAGCCACCGTGCCGATGAGCGGGATGTTGACCATCTCCCGGCGGTTGAAGTTGAAGGTGTCATCCAGGATCTCGATGGTCCTTGGCTTGGTTGGGTCGCGCCGTATGAATCCTTTTTCCTCCAGCGCTGAGAGGTGGGAGTGCACGGAAGATGTGGACTTTAAATGAACTGCTTCGCAGATCTCACGTACAGCGGGCGGATACCCCTTCTTAAGTATTGTTTCTTTTATGTATTCTAATATCTCCTGCTGTTTAGAAGTAATTTTATCCTGAGCCATATTCAACCTCCTGCATTTTCTATTCTTATAGTAACATATGTTCGGGTAAAATGCAAACCTTTGTTCGCTTTTTTGCCGGAAACCCATTGACAAACATGCGTTCTGGTGCTATATTATATACATACGAAAGAACACATGTTCTGTAGTGCGCGCATAACGGAACCGCCTTAGGGAGGTTGCATATGAGAAAGTTAATGGTTAAGTTAGTGGCTGCCTGTTTTGCTGTACTTTTATTTGTCACCATTTTCATGGGGCGTACTATGTTTACCTCCATGGCAAAGGAGGAGAGCGGGGCCACGCCGTATTATAAGAGTGTCCAGATACAGGAAGGGGACAGTCTGTGGGGGCTTGCCAGCCAGTATAAGGATGGAAGTTCCATGAGTACCCATGAGTATGTGGACCAGCTCAGGCAGATGAACAGCCTTAAGAAGGATACCATCCATGCGGGACAGTATCTGACCGTTGTTTATTATAAGTAGGAAGGCCTGTTGTTTATCATAGGATTACAGGGGATTGGTTGTTCCCTGCAGACAGAAGTGCATGGAAGCGCATATTTGTCTGCAGGGGATTTTTATTTTCATGATTCCATAAGGAATAACAGGTCTGAATGAACGGCATGGTTCATAGAGTGGTATAATGCGGGTCAGGTATGACGTGAGGTACCGGTTACATCTGCATATAATTTTCTGGAGTTTTTAGTGTGATTATAACAATTTTTTTAAGAAGCGTTAAAATTGTATAAAGAAAGAAATAAGATGCAGATAAAAATAACACAAATATTATAGCGGAATCTTATTATTTATTGTTCAAATTTAATTTTGATAACTTTAATATTATTAATTTATAAATAATATGTATTTGAAATTATAAAATACAGTGACTATAATAGGGCAATGCATAAGAGATGAGAAAGGGGGTTGGAAGATATGAGTGATTTAGTGGGATCATTGATGGAGGAGCTTAACTGCAACGTGGTGTTTACCATACCGCTGTTTGGCGGTATTCCCATACTTGAATCGGTTGTGGTGACCTGGATCATCATGGCGGTCCTCATGGCGGCGTCCCTGCTTCTGGTCCATGGCCTGAAGGTCAGGCAGATCAACAATAAGCAGGCGGCCCTGGAGAGCGGTATTTCCTTTATCTATGACTTCTTCGAAGGATTGCTGGGCAAGGACGGCAGGGATTACATACCATACCTGATTACAGTGGTGCTTTACATCGGGATAGCCAATATGATTGGGCTGTTTGGATTTAAGTCACCGACCAAGGATCTGAATGTAACCGCATCCCTGGCTGTCATGAGCATTGTGCTTGTGGAGACAGCGGGAATCCGCAAGAAGGGCGTCAAGGGCTGGATCAAGAGCTTTGCGGAGCCGATACCCATCATAGCCCCCATCAATGTGCTGGAGCTTTTCATCAGGCCGCTTTCGCTGTGTATGCGGTTGTTCGGCAATGTGTTGGGAGCCATTGTGGTCATGGCGCTTATCAAGCATCTGGTGCCTTTGGTGGTGCCTCTGCCGTTTAGTTTTTACTTTGATATATTTGACGGGGTGATACAGGCTTATGTATTCGTATTCCTCACGTCACTATATATAAAAGAGGCAATTGAAGACTGAGGTAAAGGCTGATGGCTTCAAATGGAATGAAAATTTTATGAGAAAAAGGAGAATTTTATTATGACAAGTTTAATCGCTATAGGTGCAGGTGTTGCAGTTCTTACAGGTATTGGTGCAGGTATCGGTATTGGTATGGCCACTTCCAAGGCAGTGGATGCCATAGCAAGACAGCCCGAGGCAGACGGCAAGATCACAAAGGCCCTGCTGTTAGGATGTGCCCTTGCCGAGGCAACCGCCATTTACGGCTTTGTAATCGGCCTTTTAATCATTCTGTTCTTAAAATAATCGATAGCAGGAAGGCGCTTTATTATGTTAAATCTAAACATTTGGAATATTGCCTGTACGGTCATTAACCTTCTGGTGCTCTACCTGTTCATGAAGCACTTCCTTGTTGCGCCGGTGCGGAAGATACTGGATGAGAGGAAGCAGATGATTGAACGTGACCTGGATGACGCGAAGGATACCAGGACACAGGCAGAACAGATGAAGACAGAGTATGAAGCTTCCATGAGCAACGCGGACCAGGAAGCCTCAAGGATCATAGAGGATGCCAGGGCAAGGGCGGGAGAGGAATATAACAGGATCCTGGACCAGGCAAAGAAGGATGCCGCAAAGAAGATGGAAGAGGCAGACAGGACCATTGCGCTGGAGCGGGAGAAAGCCATGAACGACCTTCAGGCCGGTGTTGCAGGGCTGGCCATGACGGCTGCCGCCAAACTCCTCAGTGAGCAGGCCGGACCGGACAGGGACAGGAACCTATATAACTCATTTTTAGCAGGATCAGGTGAGAGCAATGACTGAGAAGGCCAGGACATATGCCATTGTATTATATGAATTAGGAATCCCCGGACAGATGGTTGAGGATGCGGCCGGTATATTCAAAGAAAGCCAGCAGCTTATCAAGACCTTAACAAGCCCGGTGGTTCCGGCCAGGAGCAAGCACGCCATCATAGGAAAGATATTCAGGGAACCGGAATTCTCCGGACTCATGGTGAACTTCTTAAAAAAGGCTTGCGATGCGGGGTGCATCGGGCAGATGGAAGATATCGCTGATGCATGGCGGTCATATTCCCTTGAAAAAGAGGGCGTTATGGAGGCAGAACTTCATTATGTGACCATGCCGGGTGCGGCCCAGATTGCAGGAATGAAGCAGTTCCTATGCAGGATATACCATAAAAAGGATATCAGCCTTAAACTGGTGATGCAGCCTGACCTTATAGGCGGATTCGTCTTAAAGGCAGGGGATATAGAATATGACTACAGCCTGAAGGGGCAGCTGTCAAAGCTGCGCCAGGCTGTGGTAAGATAGGAGTCTTGATATGAGCACAATCAGTTCCCAGGAAATCATCTCCATCATAAAAAGCGAGATTGAGGATTTCGATACCAAGGCAGCCACACAGCAGGAGACAGGTTCTGTCATCTGGGTTGGCGACGGTATCGCTATTGTATACGGCATGGAGCATGCCATGTATGGAGAGATTGTAATATTTGAAAACGGTGTCCGGGGAATGGTCCAGGACATCCGCAAAGATGAAATAGGCGTCATCCTTTTTGGAAAGGATACTGAGATAAGCCAGGGCACCAAGGTGGTACGCACGAAAAAACGTGCCGGTGTGCCGGTCGGCAGTGGATTTTTAGGCAGGGTGGTCAATGCCCTGGGAGACCCCATTGACGGTCTTGGCCCGGTAAAAGAGGAAGATTACCGGCCGGTGGAGGAAGAAGCCCCCGGCATCGTGGACAGGAAATCAGTGGGCGTTCCCATGGAGACAGGTATACTTGCCATTGATTCCATGTTCCCCATTGGACGGGGACAGAGGGAGTTGATTATCGGTGACCGCCAGACCGGCAAGACCTCCATTGCCATTGATACCATATTGAACCAGAAGGGCAAGGACGTGGTCTGCATATATGTGGCAATCGGACAGAAGGCTTCCACGGTTGCAAAACTGGTATCCACCCTTAAGAAGAGCGGCGCCATGGATTACACCATCGTGATGTCCTCCACTGCCAGCGAGGCAGCCCCGCTGCAGTACATAGCGCCCTATTCAGGGACTGCCATGGCTGAGTTTTTCATGCATCAGGGAAAGGATGTACTGATTGTCTATGATGACCTTTCCAAGCATGCGGTGGCTTACAGGGCACTGTCCCTTTTGCTGGAGCGCTCACCTGGACGTGAGGCGTATCCCGGAGATGTATTCTATCTCCATTCAAGGCTTTTGGAGCGGTCCAGCAGGCTGAGTGATGCAAAGGGAGGCGGCTCTATTACGGCGCTGCCCATCATTGAGACCCAGGCAGGGGATGTATCCGCATATATCCCAACCAATGTGATTTCCATTACGGATGGCCAGATTTTCCTTGAAAGCGATCTGTTCTTTTCCGGAATGAGGCCCGCTGTCAATGTAGGTCTTTCCGTATCGCGTGTGGGCGGCGCTGCCCAGACCAAGGCCATGAAGAAGGCTTCGGGCAGTATCCGTATTGACCTGGCGCAGTACCGGGAGATGGAGGTATTCACCCAGTTCAGTTCGGACCTGGATGAGTCGACCAAGGAACAGCTGGCTTACGGCAAGCGTCTGATGGAACTGTTAAAGCAGCCTCTTGGAAGGCCTTTAAGCCTTCACGAGCAGGTCATCACGCTCTGCGCGGCAACCCACAAGGTAATGCTTGACGTGGATGTGGATAAGATTAAGGAATTCCAGATGGATATGCTGGGCTGGTTTGACGTGAAGCATCCTGAGATTGGCCGGGAGATTGAAGGGAATAAGACCCTGACAGATGATTTGGTACAGAGAATCGTGGACGCTGCCAACCAGTACAAGACGTCCATATAACCGGGAAGAGGGAGAGAATATGGCAAATGCAAGAGAAATCCTGAGCCGCATGAAAAGCGTCCAGGATACCAGGAAGATTACCAATGCCATGTACCTGATTTCCTCCACCAAGCTAAAGAAAAGCAAGAAGCTGCTGGAGGAGACAGAGCCTTACTTCTATACGCTGCAGGATTTAATCCGCCGTATCCTGCGCCATATGCCGGATGTGGAGCATTTTTACTTTAATCCCAGAAGCGAGATCAAGGGAGCGGACAGGACGAAGGGCCTTATTGTCATAACGGGCGATAAAGGGCTTGCAGGTGCTTATAACCACAATGTGTTAAAGATGGCCCAGGAGTGGATGGAACAGGGCGACAACCACCGCCTTTATGTGGTGGGGGAGCTGGGACGCCATTATTTTGCTTCCAAGCACATACCGGTGGAGGAACAGTTCCACTATACGGTACAGAATCCCACCATGCACAGGGCCAGGCTGATTTCCTCCACCGTGCTGGAGGATTATGAGCAAGGCCAGCTGGATGAAGTATGGATCCTTTATACCCAGATGATTAACAGCATGAAGATGGAGGCTGAGATTGTCCAGCTGCTTCCTTTGAAGCGGGAGGATTTCAGCAACATCGTGATTCCGGCTGACATCATCCAGGAGGAGATACAGATGGTCCCATCCCCCAGCGCGGTCATGGATAACGTGGTACCAAACTATGTGACAGGATTTATATTCGGCGCACTGGTGGAGTCCTTCTGCAGCGAGCAGAATGCCAGGATGATGGCAATGCAGTCGGCCAGCGACAATGCCAATGCCATCTTAAGCGACCTGTCCATTGAATATAACCGTGTACGGCAGGCGGCCATTACCCAGGAGATAACGGAAGTAATCAGCGGTGCCAAGGCACAGAAAAAGAAACATAATTCGTAGATGTAGAAGGAGGCAGCCATGAGCAAGGGAAAAATCATACAGGTCATGGGACCTGTTGTTGACGTGGCGTTTGAAGATGAACACCTTCCCCATATAAAAGACGCCCTGATTGTTGACAACCAGGGAAAGAAGTGCGTCATGGAGGTTGCACAGCATGTTGGCGGCAATGTGGTCCGCTGCATCATGCTGGCATCCAGTGACGGACTGTGTAAGGATATGGAGGTGGAGCCAACCGGGGCAGGCATCAAGGTGCCGGTGGGCAAGAAGACCCTGGGCAGACTTTTTAATGTCCTTGGCGATACCATTGACGGGGGACAGAGCCTGGAGGATGAGGAGAAGTGGGTGATTCACAGGGACCCGCCTTCTTTTGAGGACCAGAGTCCTGTCGTGGAGATGCTGGAGACAGGAATCAAGGTCATTGACCTGCTGGCCCCATATGCCAAGGGCGGCAAGATCGGCCTGTTCGGCGGCGCCGGTGTCGGCAAGACCGTCCTGATCCAGGAACTGATTACCAACATTGCAACGGAACACGGCGGCTATTCCATCTTTACCGGAGTGGGTGAGCGTTCCCGTGAGGGTAACGACCTTTGGACCGAGATGGGGGAATCCGGCGTACTGGAGAAAACAGCCCTGGTATTCGGGCAGATGAATGAACCGCCGGGCGCACGTATGCGCGTGGCTGAGACCGGACTTACCATGGCAGAGTATTTCAGGGATGTGGAGCATCAGAATGTGCTTCTGTTCATTGATAATATCTTCCGTTTCGTGCAGGCCGGTTCCGAGGTATCCGCCCTTCTTGGACGTATGCCTTCAGCGGTTGGCTACCAGCCCACCCTGGCCACCGAGGTAGGTGAGCTTCAGGAGAGGATTGCATCCACCAAGAACGGTTCCGTTACCTCGGTACAGGCCGTATATGTGCCTGCGGATGACCTGACGGACCCGGCCCCTGCAACTACCTTTGCCCACCTGGATGCAACCACGGTGCTTTCCAGGAAGATTGTGGAACAGGGTATCTATCCGGCCGTTGACCCGCTGGAATCCACCTCACGTATCCTGGAAGAGGATGTGGTAGGCAAGGAGCATTATGAGGTGGCTAACAAAGTACAGCAGATGCTCCAGAAGTACAAGGAACTTCAGGATATCATTGCAATCCTTGGAATGGAGGAGCTGTCGGAGGATGATAAGCTGACGGTAAACCGTGCCAGGAAGATCCAGCGTTTCCTGTCCCAGCCGTTCCATGTGGCTGAGAACTTTACAGGCGTGCCCGGCAAATATGTACCTGTAAAGGAAACCATCCGCGGTTTTAAGGCCATTATCGAGGGTGAGATGGATTCTTACCCGGAAGCCGCATTCTTCAATGTGGGAACCATTGACGAGGTGGTGGAAAAGGCCGGGACCATGGAACACAGTGAGTCCTGAGGTTTGGCTGATGCATAGAAAGGAGCCCGGATATGTCTACATTTTGGCTGAAAATAGTTGCCAGCGACCATATTTTCTATAATGGAAACTGTGAGACGCTGGTGGTCCCTGCCCATGATGGTGAGATGGGTATCCTTCCCCACCATGAGGCCATGATCCTGGCCGTCCAGGAAGGCGGACTGCGCTTTAGGGTGCCTCAGGAAACACAGTGGAGGGAAGCCATTGTGGGACGTGGAATCGTACAGGTGGCCAACAACCGTGTGACCATGCTTGTGGATACGGCGGAGAGGCCGGAAGATATTGACGCGGTAAGGGCCAGGGAAGCCCTTGAGCGGGCCGAGGAACAGATGCGGCAGAAGCAGAGCCTGCGGGAATTCAGGATGACCCAGGCATCCATGGCAAGGGCGCTGTCAAGGCTTAAGGGAAGCCATCTCAAGGAATTGGGATAAAACGGTTGAGTTAAAACCATTGAGATATAACCATTGGAAAATGGATTCATATGGATAAGATAATGGCTGCAGGTAAAAACCTACAGCCATTTTGAGTTCTGGATTAAAAAGTTGCAGAAATCCATGACAATGGGATTTTCCTTGCCATGGGCGGAGCACATAAGGATGATCTGGCGCCGGCAGGTCTGGTCCTTGATGGGAAGGAGCTTGACCGGGGAATGAGGGGACAGCGGACCCCATTCAGCGGACAGGGGACCCCAGGAATACTGTGGCCAGAAGCCGATTCCCAGTCCGGCGGCAATGAGGTTGCGCACCGATTCCGTGGTGTCGCTCTCAAAGATTACTTTTGGCACGAAATCAGCTTCTGAAAAGTAGCTGTTGCATATCTGCCGGATGGGACGTGAACCTGCCAGGCAGATATATCCCGCATTCTTTGTGTCAGCCAGACGGATGGAATCCTTATCCCCATAAGGGGAATGGGTCGGAACGGCCAGGTACAGATCCTCCTCCAGCATGACCATATAGTCGGAATATTCGTCATTTTTAAGGTCTGAGCGTATGGCGGACACACACAGGTCAAAGTCCGCATTGGTATCGGACTGGTACAGCTGGAAGTTCACATCCGGCCGCAGGGTCCTGTATGCTATGATACGGTTGGTAATCAGGGTGGAAGCTGCCAAAAGCTTCAGATGGATGGTATGGCTGGACTGGTACTGGCCGGCCATAAGTTCCCCGGGAATCCGGTCAAGGGCGCTTATGATTGGAATCAGGCGCTTTTGCAGCAGCCGTCCTGCATCGTTTAATTCAATACTCCGGTTTTTCCTCTCAAACAGCGGGATCCCCAGTTCACTTTCCAGCCTGTGTATGGCCTGGGACAGAGCGGGCTGGGCAATCTGAAGGTGCTCGGCAGCCTTTGTCATGTGCTGGTATTCTGCGGTTGTAAGAAAATAGCGTAATTGTAATAATTCCATTTTTTACCTCTGCTTATTCATTTGTTCATCAACCATTATATAACACATTGCTTTTTTTTGCATGGAAAATTTGTTCCGGGCCTATTTGAGAAATATTCCCATCTATATACCTTGAAAATCCCTGGATTTACTGTTAAAATAACCATCATAGGTTAGCCTGAACTAACCGAATGAAAATGATAACATCAAGGAGGCACCCGATATGAGCAAAGAGACCCTGAATTTACTGCTCAGGATGAACCATGATAGATTAGAAACACAGATTGCCCTTCAGTGCGCGCCGCTTCTGACCGGGATGAAGATATCCAATCTTCTCACTGTCAGAAGCAGCAGGACTCAGGAGGTCATGGGGCTGTTTGAAGGAACTGCAATATCCTGTTACCTGCTGTATGGCTCCGGGGATAAGACAACATTCCTGCTGTATTCAAGGTCCGCGCTCATGGAATACCTTGCAGAAGAGGATATAGAAAGGCTGATGGGAAGCTTCGGGTATCATGTCTTGGGGCTGGAACAAATCCTGGAATGTGTTTCGGAAAAGTATACGGCACACATGAATGGAAATGGAGGCTTCCCACATGAAATAGGACTGCTTCTGGGGTACCCGCCTGCAGATGTGCTGGGATTCATCCGGAACAATGGCAGGAATTATCTGTGCACAGGTTATTGGAAGGTTTATTCCAACCAGTCAGAGTGCAGGCGCATATTCAGGAGATACAATCAGGCGCGGGAGAGGCTCATACATATGGTTTCCCGTGGACTGGGGATAGGGGATATTCTTGAGATCCATGGATTACATCAATATAAATCAATGACAATTTAGGAGGACAGGAACATGAGTAAGATAATGGTGGTATACTGGTCGCAGACAGGCAACACACAGGCCATGGCCAATGAGGTGGCCGAAGGAGTGAAGGAAGCGGGGAAAGAAGGGGCAGCGGTGGAGGTTTCATCCATAACCCCGGATGTTTTGAAGGATGCGCCTGTGTTTGCACTGGGATGCCCGGCCATGGGAGCGGAAGTCCTTGAGGAGGATGAAATGGAGCCGTTCATGGCTGAAGTGGAATCCTTTGCCGGAGGAAAGCAGATTGGCCTGTTTGGCTCTTATGGATGGGGGGACGGACAGTGGATGCGCGACTGGGAGGAACGTGTGGCCGGTGCAGGCGCGGTTGTCGTGGGCGGCCAGGGTGTGATTGCCCAGGAAACCCCGGATGAGGACGCGCTTTCACAGTGCAGGGAGTTAGGACGTAAATTAGCTGGTCTTATGCCGTGATACCGGCATAAGGATTTGATACAAAGAGTTGACAGGTTTTTGGGGTCCTCCGGCAGGCAGCATGAAATGCGGTCTTCCGGAGGACTTTCCCATGAGGTTTTGTATGTGGGAGGGGAAGAATGATTGCATTTTCAGGGATAAAATGATATGGTATAGATAGAAAATTTGTGAATGAAGCGGCCGTTCCGGGGAATACAGAGGGCGGGAATGAATTTCCGGACACTCCCTGCCGGGGAAGGGCCGCTTTTATCCGCAGCGGCCCGGGAACCCTTGGACTGCTGGAAAAAGGGGAATGAAACGTGTTGGAAGATATAAATCCATACCCTGTAAAAGACAGGGAATTGAGGGGCAGGGATACCATCCTGATTGTAGACGATATAGAGGTAAACCGTATTATACTGCAAAGTATTTTTGAAAAGGATTATAATCTGCTGGAGGCGGAAAACGGGGATCAGGCCATGGTACTGCTTAAACAGTACCACAGGAATATTGCTGCCGTGCTTTTAGACCTTGTGATGCCGCAGAAGGACGGCTACCAGGTCCTGGCGGAGATGAATGATATGCATCTTTTGCCGGAATGTCCCGTTATCATCATCACATCCGAGGATTCGCCGGACAACACGGTGAAGGCATTTGATTTGGGCGCATCGGATATTGTGATGAAGCCTTTTGATCCGGTCATTGTGAAGCGCAGGGTGGAGAACAGCATTGCCCTCAGCCGGAACCAGCAGAACCTTCAGGAGCGGATTGATGAACAGGCCGCCCGGTTAATGGAATCCAATGCGGTGATGATTGACGCATTATCCGCCATCATCGAGTACAGGAGCGTGGAAACAGGGCAGCATATACAGCGTATCCGTATGTTTACCAGGATACTGCTGGAGGAGATATCGGGAAACTTCCCGGAGCTGGGCCTGGACCGGCGTCAGATTGACATTATTTCCAGTGCCTCTTCCATGCACGATATCGGCAAGATTGCCATACCGGATACAATCCTCAATAAGCCTGGGCGGCTGACAGAGGAAGAATTTGAGATCATGAAAGGCCACACCACAAAGGGCTGTGAGATGCTGGTGAATCTTGACCGCATGGGGGACAGGGAATATCTGCAATATGCCTACAATATATGCCGCTATCACCATGAACGATGGGATGGCAGGGGATATCCTGACGGGCTTCGCGGGGACAATATCCCGGTCTGCGCCCAGGTGGTGGGTATCGCTGATTGTTATGACGCCCTGACCTCCGACCGTGTCTATAAGAAGGCCATACCGCCTGCGCAGGCCATCAACATGATATTGAACGGGGAGTGCGGTACGTTTTCACCCTGGCTTTTGGAATGTTTTAAGAATGTAAAGGCAATATTTTCCAAGCTGTCCGATGAGTACAGGGATGGGCAGATACAGAAACAGCCTGCCATCAACAGCGATATACGGCTTTGCATGGATGGGGATAGGGACAGCAGGCAGATGGGCCAGCAGAAGTATCTGACACTGCTTAAATATGTGGATTCCACTGTTGTGGAGGTGGATTTTAACACAGGCGTTTACCATGTGGTTTATCTCTCAAACCATGACTTTGACGGCCTGAAATCCGGCGGCAGCTTCAAGGATGCCTTTTATCATTTTGTGGAGACATCCGTCCATCCTGAGGACAGGGAGATGGCAAGGGCCCTTATGGGTGCTTATATGAAGGATTTCATGAAGGAAGGATTTAATAAGAGAAGCCGTAACTACCGCATATATAACCAGGTGGAGCAGGTTTACCGCTGGTGCCGGGCCACCATGCTCCGCATCAATACAGGAAACCCTTATCAGAAAAGGGCACTGATTATCTGGGAAGAACTGGAGGCAGAGGAGGATGCGGTTCCGGCCGGCAGCACCATGCAGATGAGGATGTTTAATGATGCTGTCTTAAGCCATATGGTGGGATGTGTCCAGGCCTGCCTGAACGATAAGGAGTTTACCATCGTAGAGACCAATGGCGGTATGAGGAAAATGCTGGGCTACAGCGACGGTGAGATCAAGACCCGGTTTGACAACCGGTACCTGAATATGATTTACCCGGCTGACCGGAGCCGGATCATGGAAGAGACGGGGAGACAGCTGGAGTCTGGTAATTCCGTTGAACTGGAATACAGGCTTACTGCCAAGGATGGAAGGATTATCTGGGTTTTGGAGCGATGCCAGTCCATTACCGGAAAAAACAACATGGAATATCTGGTATTTGCCCTTATGGACATCACTGCTTCTAAAAAAGACCAGGAAGAGTTCCGTCTTTCCCTGGAGCGCCATAAAATCATCATGGAGCAGGCAGAGGATGCCCTGTTTGAGTGGGATATTGAAAAAGATACAGTCACCCACTCTGCCAATTTTGAGAAAAAGTTTGGATATACCCCCATTTCAAACAATTTCAGCAAACGTATCCGGTTCGTATCCCATATCCATCCGGCTGACGTGCCTGATTTTACGGAAATGCTGGATTCGCTGATGAAGGGGACGATTTACAGGGAGATTGAATTCAGGCTGTCCGATGCAGCGGGACGGTACCGCTGGTGCAGGCTCCGTGCCTCTTCCCAGTTTGATGCGGCGGGCAGGGTCAGCAGGGTAATTGGGATGCTGGCTGATGTGGATGAACAGAAGCGGGCGGAGGAGGCCCTCCAGTATCAGGCGGAGCGGGATGAGCTGACACAGCTCTTTAACCGCAGGACGGCAAGACGGCTCATTGAAGCCATATTGGAGGAGCCCTGTGTCCAGGGATACAGGGCCCTGATGGTCCTGGACGTTGATGACTTTAAGAAAATCAATGACAGCAACGGCCATATGTTCGGGGACAGTGTGCTTAAGGCAGTGGCTGACATACTGACCCGGCAGTTCCGCAGCGAGGATGTCCTTGCAAGGATAGGAGGGGATGAGTTCCTTCTTTTCATGTCCCATGTCCCGGATGTAAAAACCGTTGAAACACGCATGGCCATGGTCCTGGATTCCATTCAGGACATGTGCCTGAAGCAGGGTATGGTAATCCACCCCAGCTGCAGTATAGGGGCTGCTTTCCAGCCCATTGACGGCAATGACTTTAACACACTGTTCCAGCGTGCGGATGCTGCCATGTATGGGGCAAAGGGTAAGGGGAAAAGCTGTTTCCAGATGTACGATGCCTCCATCCGCATGCCGTCGGACCTGGGTATCGAAGCCTGAAATTTTATGTGAAATATGCCCATATGTCCTTTTTTATGAACTGTCCTTTTCCTATAATGGTTATATAAAATCTTATGGGAAAGAGGGCGGTTTATTTATGTTTACATGTGATATCCTGATTAAGAATGCAAGGGTACTGATGCCGGATATGTCGGTTGCGGAAAACCGGACAATCGCGATTAAGGATTCCAGGATTATAGGGATTGCAGAAGGTGATGGGGATTATGAGGCCGGGACCGTGATTGATGATTCCGGCCTTCTGTGGATGCCGGGGCTTACGGACGGGCACCTGCATACCAGCCAGCAGTTTTTAAAGGGGAGCCTGCTGGATGAGAAGCCGGTTATCTGGAAACGTATCAATGTGCCGTTTGAGGCATCCCTGACAGAGGAAACCATGGCGCTGAGCGCAAGGCTGGCAGCAGCGGAGATGATTAAAAATGGAACCACCTCCTTTGTGGACGCCGGCGGCCCTCACATAGAGGCGGCTGCCGAGGAATACATAAAGGCAGGCATCCGGGGGGCCCTCACCTGGCAGACCACGGACGGCGTGAAGGTGCCGGATACCCTGCGTGTTGAAACAAAGGACGCAGTACCAAGGCTGGAACGGTTCCACCGGGAATACGACGGGAAAGGAGGCCTTATCAGCGTTTATTATTCAATCACATCCCTGATGGCCTGTACCGAGGAGCTGTTCCGTACGGTTTTCCTTTCCGCGAAGGAGAGGCAGATACCGGCCGAATGCCACATGAATGAGTATGCCAGCGAGGTCCTGGACTTTATGGAACGGTATAAGGAGCGGCCTTTTGAATACCTTGAACACATAGGCGCCCTGTCGGACTCCTTTGTTGCGGCCCACTGTATCATGCTATCAGAATCAGAGATTGAGATTGTGCGCAGCCATAAAATCCATGCAGTACACTGTCCGTTCAGCAACTGCGGAAAGGGTGTTCCACAGACACCAAGGCTTCTTGCAGCAGGAATCCCGGTGGCCTTTGGCTCCGACGGGGCCGGTCATGGGGGCCTTGACCTGTTCAGGGAAATGCGGGCGTTCCGCTGTGTCATGAATGTGACCCATGGGCTTTCCACTGGAAATCCCCAGATTATGCCTGCAAAGACCCTGCTTGCCATGGCAACCGCAGGAGGCGCCGGCGCCCTTATGCGTGAGGACCTTGGAACCATCCGGGAAGGCAATCTTGCCGACCTGATTGCAGTGAATCTGGACCAGCCCCATCTGATGGCAACGGGCAGCATTGTCAATTCCCTTGTGGAGAGCGCGGCCGGAGCCGACGTAAAGCATTCCATCATTCATGGTAAGCTTGTGATGAAGGACCGGCAGCTGTTGACCATTGACGAGGAGAAGGTGCTGGCTGAGGCAAAGGCCGTCATGGGAGGCCATGGGTTCTTTACAAAGCAGGACGCCTACTGCGGCTGATTTACCGCGTCCAGCGCTGCCTGGGCTGTCCTGGCAGCTTCATCCAGGGCATCCCTGGCAGGAATGTTCTCTATCTCCACCTTATCGGCGGCAATGGCCAGGGCGTCAAAGATTTTGCCGCCCGTGGGGTCTACCGGGTCAGGGGAAGCGTGCATGGCCTGGGATATGGGGACCAGGGCATGGGGATTGTGTTCAGTGTAGGATTGATACTCAGGGATTCCCAGGGTGCTCTTTCGGACCGGGATGTAGCCGGTGGCCATGGACCACTTCGCCTGCTGGGATGCGTCTGCGAAATACCGGATGAACTGGTAAGCGCCGTCCACTGTCTTATCCTTGCCCGTATCAATCATCACCAGCTGCAGTACCCTGGCCACAGGCGCTGATCCATGCTTGCCGAAGCCGGGCTGTTCCATGGCGCCTACCTTATGGAAATCCAGGTCAGCCTGGTCGCCGGAGGAACCGGTATAGCCGCCCGCCTTATCCTGAAGCACATCGCCCATTGTATCATACCAGTATTCCCAGCCCTGTCCGCCGTAGTGGACAGTCATGGTCTTATCTTCGTGGATCCATCCGCGGACAGCTTCCCAGGAATCAATCCAGGCATCCGTGTTGATGAGCACCTTTTTTCCATCTTCATCTATCATGGACCCGCCGTTACTTAAGGCCATGTCAATCAGGTTATCTTCACCCCACATGGGTTCCCATCCATAGGCTGTTCCGCCCGTACTCTCCTTAATGACCCTGGCTGCGTCGGCCAGACTTTCCCAGGTGTCCAGTTTATCCGGCTGGATCCCGGCCTTTTCAAAAAGGTCCCGGTTATAGTACATGACCTGGGTGGTGCCGTAAGCGGGCATGGCATACAGGCCCCCGTCACTGTCCAGGCACTGGCTGTAAAAAACAGGGATGAAGTCATCCTGGTGAAAGGATGTATCCTGCTGCGTATATCTGTCCATGGGAACCAGCAGGTCCTTCTGCATGAGGTTGCGTGATTTGTCAGAATCCAGCAGGGCAATGTCAGCGGCATTTTTCCCGGCAATCCCGGCCTGCAGCTTGGTGTAGGTCTCGTCATAATCCGCCTGCTGGATTCCCGTCACCTCGTATTCGTCCTGGGACTGGTTAAAGGCCTGGATGATGTCCCCCATCACGCCGGCGGCTGTCTTGCCGCCGGAATACCAGAATGTGATCTGTACTTTTCCGTCAACCGCCGCATCCCTTGCCTGACCCGGGGCATTGCAGCCCGTCATCATGGCGCAGCCAGTGGCCAGGAATACCGCGGTAAGGATTTTCTTCTTAAATCTGATACTGAATCTGAATGTTCTGTTCATTTGATGTTCCTCCTGTTATGTCTATATGAAATTGGCTGTACTGGTTACTGTGCAAAGCTGTGGTTTCTGTGCAAAGCTGTGGTTTCTGTGCAAAGCTGTAGTTTCTGTGCGAAGCTGTATCAGGCTCATCCCTTGCACCCAAAATCCGTGATTCCCCGGACAATCAGACGCCAGGCAGATATGAAAACCGCCAGCAGGGGGAGTACGGCAACGGTCCCTGCCGCCATCACAAGGGACCACTGGGTTCCGTATGCGCCTCCCTCATAGAGAAATCGCCTTAATCCCTGGGATATGAGGCTTAAATCCGGGGAATCCGTGATAAGGGACGGCCACATGTAGCTGTTATAGGTGTTGATGAATGACAAAAGGATGAAGGTCATAAAGGATGGCCGCGTCATGGGGACTATGATTCTTGTGAGGACGGAGAGATGTCCGGCCCCGTCCATCCTGGCCGCCTCAATGGTTTCCATGGGGACTGCCTCAAATGCCTGATGAAGCAGGAAAATGCCGAACACGCTGACTCCATTGGATAATATAAGGCCCTGATAGCTGTCTAAAAGCCCCATCCTGGATAAAATGATATAGCATGGAATGTAGGTGACGGCAGTGGGCACCATATAGGTAAACAGGACCAGCCGGAAAAGCATGTTCCTGCCTTTTACTTTCATGAAGGCTACTGCGTAGGTGAAAAGGGCGCAGCACACAAGCTGTATGGCAACCACTGCAAGGGATACAAAAAAGCTGTTTGCAAGGTATCGTGGAACCGGTGAATCAGCCAGGATGGAAAGGTAGTTCCCAAACTGGAGGACAGAAGGCAGGAAGGAAGCCGTGTCCATCACCTCCTCCCTGGTCTTGAGTGAACTGACAGCCATCCAGAGGAAGGGGAATGCCGTGACACAGCAGGTGAATCCCAATACAACATGGACAGCGGCGCGCCGGATGATCCGTGCCCATGGAATGACAGGCCTGGTCATGATTTTTCCTCCTTTTTCATCTTAAGCTGGATCAGGGCAAGGCTGATGCCGATAACCATGAGGATGACCACGGCCGCCGCCCCGCGGCCCATGTCAAACTGTTCAAATCCCAGCTGGTAATACAGATAGAGTAGCGTCCTGGTACTTCCTGCAGGTCCTCCCTGGGTCAGGATCTGGATCTGGTCATAGGCGCGCAGGGAATCCGCGGTCATGATCATCCCTATCATAAGGATGGCAGGACGCAGGATTGGAAGCGTGATATGTACAAAGCGGTTCAGGCTTCCTGCGCCGTCAACCGCGGCAGCTTCGTAAAGTTCCGTGGGAATCCTTGATAAGGCCCCGGCGAAAAGAAGCATCACATAACCAAGGTTTTTCCACACGGTTACAAGGGCAATGCTTGCCAATGCCGTTGAAGAACTGTGAAGCCAGGGAAGTCCGGTCATCCCCAATTGACGCAGCAGGGTATTGGCCAATCCGCTATCCGGTTCAAAAATCCAGGTCCATACAATGGACACGGCAACCGCTGGTGTAATCCAGGGAGAGAAGAGGATCAGGGAGTAGATGGTATGCCTCCCGGCGGAATAAACAAGCATCGCCAGCAGCAATCCAAGGCATGTGACAGGGATTACGGTTTCCAGGGCAAACAAAAGCGTATGGATGAGCGCATCCTGGAAGGATTTGTCCTTAAACAGCGAGCTGTAATTGCTAAATCCTGTCATGTGGAAGTCCGAAGTCATGTAATCCCAGTCAGTGAAGCTGATTCCTATGGATGCAATGATGGGAATCACCCAGAACAGAACAAGGAATATGAGGGCCGGAGCCGTAAACACGGTAAATATAAGCCTTGGCTTTAATTGTTTCTGGAGATAGAATGGGTGCATATATGATTCCTCCTGAATTTTGCGTTCAAAAATATATAAAATAGTAAAATATTGAACACGTGAAATGATAGCACTTAATCCATATATTGTCAATATATTGTTCATTTTATTTGAAAACAGTTAAAAAATGAAAGCGATAGATGCAAATAACCATCCTATGGCAGGATGGTTGCATTACAAAAGATAAATTAAAAGCTGTTCATATCCTGTTCAGGTGGATAAGACGTAGAAGGGGTTCTGTATTTATACCCGTGTATTTGCTATAATAGGGAAGAAAGGGACATTGCGCACCATTTGACAGATAGGAGGACACAATGATATACTTCACTTCAGACCTGCATTTTTATCATGATAATATCATAAAGCACACCAACCGCCCATACCGGGGTTTTGAGGAAATGAACCATATGAAGAGAATAAGGGTATTATATATAAAAGCGTTGTCCGCGGTTTTACCGGCGGCCGTGTTTTTTCTTACAGGATGTCTTCAAAAACCTCAGTACAGGGAAGAGACATATGTCCTTGAGCAGGAACATGCCATCACTTTCACGGATGGTGGCACAGCAGATCTGTGGCGGGCAGTGCACAGCCCATATTCCTGTTACAGGCTTACAGATGGGACTGTCCTTCTCACGGTCCATGACGTTGCCGGGCCGGACCATGTTTATGTGGGCGGGATTGACGGCTTTGATGACTTGAACCGGACCGCGCAGGATTCTATAAGGGCATACTATGAAGAACAGGGACTGCTGTATGATATCCATAGAGAACTGGAGGATGCTTACAGTGAATACAGGATGTGCAGGGATAATGGAACAGGCTATGAGGTGCGGTACATAAGCCAGGACATCTCACCCACGGCCTCCAATGACACCATCATATGTTTCCTCACAACGGTATCCCTTCCCATGACCGGAGCAGCCATGCAGGAAATCCGGCTGGGCGCTGTATTTGACAGGGAGACAGGAAGGGCGCTGAGCAACTGGGAATTATTTAATCTGCCGGAGGCAGAGGCCAGACAATGGCTGTTAAAGGCCGCTGATATCAATGACCCCGGACTTCTTTCTGAAATGGAAGCAGCCATGAAGCCTGAGCATATCATTGTGTTTCCGGATAATCTGGAGGTAGGTTTTCCGCAGGGGACATTGGAGGGTGAGGAATACAGTTATCTGATTGGTCTTGATTATGATAAGGAGCTGAAAGCCGTCCTCCAGCCCTGGGCTGTCCCTGATTCCAGGTAAGATGGCAAAATAATAGGAAATTCTGGGATAATGACTGTTTCTGAACTGTATTTCCGGACATGTTTTTGATATAATAGAAGAAAATGTTTTTGAGGATGTATTGCTTCTAAATATTAACAAGGGAGGGACACTGCCATGTTTTTAGTTGTTAAGCGGGACGGAGAGACCGTGGAGTTCCAGCTGGAGAAGATATCTTCAGCCATAAAGAAGGCATTTAAGGCAACAGGGAAGTCCTATACGGATGACATCATTGACCTGCTGTCCATAAGGGTAACCTCTGATTTCCAGAGGAAGATGCGGGATGGCCGGATATCGGTAGAAGACATCCAGGACAGTGTGGAGAAAGTATTGGAGGAATCAGGGTACACGGATGTGGCCAAGGCATATATCCTGTACAGGAAACAGCGCGAGAAAATCAGGAACCTGGAAAAGACCACACTGGATTACAAGGACGTGGTGGATAATTATGTAAAGGTAGAGGACTGGCGGGTAAAGGAGAATTCCACCATCACATATTCCGTGGGCGGGCTGATACTTAATAATTCCGGCGCAGTGACAGCCAATTACTGGCTGACAGAGATATATGACAAAGAGATTGCGGATGCGCATCTGAACGGGGATATCCATATCCACGATCTGTCCATGCTGACCAGCTACAGCTGCGGCTGGTCCTTAAAAAAGCTTCTGATGGACGGTTTAGGCGGCATCACAGGGAAGATTACGGCCTCCCCGGCAAAGCATCTGGCAACCCTCTGCAACCAGATGGTCAATTTCCTTGGAATCATGCAGAATGAATGGGCGGCCTCCCAGTCATTTTCCTCCTTTGATACATATCTGGCTCCTTTTGTGAAGGCGGACAGCCTGTCATATGATAAGGTTAAAAAGTGCATGGAGGCATTTGTGTTCGGTGTGAATACCCCCAGCAGATGGGGGACCCAGGCGCCGTTTTCACACATTTCCATGGATTTTAAGGTGCCAAAGGACATGGCCGGGGAAAAGGCCATTGTTGGTGGAAAGATGATGGAATTTACATATGGGGAGTGCCAGAAGGAGATGGACATGGTGAACCGTGCCTTCCTGGAAACCATGCTGGAAGGCGATGCCAATGGACAGGGGTTCCAGTATCCAATCCCATCTTACGGGATGGCTGAGGATTTTGACTGGTCGGACACGGAACAGAACCGCCTTTTATTCTCGCTGGCATCCCGTCATGGAACCCCGTATTTTATCAACTATGTAAGGGGCGGGGCTGTACAGGGGGAAGACCGGGTTACCTATGGGGATGACCGCCAGGATTTACATGTGCTGCACAGAAAGGCCGGCGGCTTCTTTGGATATGGCGAGCACACAGGCGCCATCGGCGTTGTGACAATCAACCTTCCAAGGATTGCGTACCAGTCAAAGGATGAGACGGAATTTTATAAGAACCTGGATTATATGATGGATCTGTCCGCGCGTTCCCTGGATATTAAACGGAAGGTAATCAGCAACCTGTTAAAGGGAGGGCTTTACCCCTATACCGCCTGCTATCTGGATGATTTTTCCCACCATTTTTCATCCATCGGTGTCATCGGCATGAATGAGGCCGGATTAAATGCCTCATGGCTGAAGGCAGGCATGGAAGCGGAACAGACAAGGCAATTCGCGGTGGCTGTCCTGAACCACATGCGTGAAAAACTGGTGGAATACCAGCTGGAGTATGGTACCCTTTATGGATTGGAGGCAACACCGGCGGAATCAGCCACTTTCCGTTTTGCAAGGCTTGACAGGGAACGGTTCCCTGAACTTAAGACAGCCGGCAGGGAAGGGGATGCGCCGTACTATACGAACAGTACCAAGCTTCCTGCGGATTACAGCATATCCCTTGATGATGCGCTGGGTAACCAGGACGCGGTGCAGCCTCTTTATACTACAGGGACTGTTTTCCATGTGTATGTGGAACAGGAACTGGAGGACTGGAGAAGTGCAAGGGATGTGCTCCACAAGATCATCACGGAACATGATATCCCCTGCTGTACCTTATCCCCGGTCTATTCCATCTGTCCTTCCTGCGGCTATCTGCGCGGAAGCCAGGAGGTGTGTCCGAAGTGTGGGGCTGCCGCGGATATCTACAGCCGGATTGCCGGATATTACAGGCCGGTGCATGACTGGAATGACGGCAAGGCCCAGGAATTTAAAAACAGGATTATGTTCCATATCTGAACATACCCGGACAGAAGGGGGTAACAAATATGATACAGTCAGGGGAGGCTGCAAGAACCGTAAAACGGTTTTTTGATGCGTATCTGAACCAGAGGGATATTGGGAATACGCTTGGGTGCCTGACCGAGGGGATACACTGGGTGGGAACCGGGAAGTCGGAGATGGTGTATGGCCGCAGCCAGGCAGAAGAGGCGCTTCAGGCGGAATTTTCCCAAGCTCCGGAATCCTGCAGGATTGAATATGAGAGCGTTGAGGAGGCATATGGGACGGATGATTGCGCCCTGGTACTTCTCACTGCCACGGTATATCCGGGGACGCCATCCGGCACGGCCATGTGGTTCAGGGTGTCTGCTGCCTGTGTCGAGGATAGGGATGGTATATGCCGCATTGCATCCATCCACGCATCCACCCCTGACAGCCGGCAGGAGGAAGGCAGTTTCTTTCCGTCATCCGGTCTGAGCCGGTCCGAGATGGAGGCCCGTCTGGGAGCCAAAGCCCTGGATATCCTGGGAAAGAATATTCCGGGCGGAATGATGGGAGGATATCTGGAACCGGATTTTCCTTTATATTATGTCAATGATTTCATGCTTTCCTATCTGGGATATACATATGAGGAATTCGTGAAGGCAATTGAAGGGAAAGTGATTAACTGCATGCATCCGGATGACCGGAAACAGGTGGATGACCTGGTGACAGGGGCCTTTGAGAAAGGCACTGACTACGAGGTGCAGTACAGGATGAGGAAAAAGGACGGCAGTTATATCTGGGTCAATGATGTGGGGAAAAAGGGATGGTCTGAGGATGGACAGGAGGTCTGTATCAGTGTTATCCGGGATATTTCCGAGGAAGTGGAATCCAGGATACGCCTGGAAAAGCAGGCCAGGGAACAGGAACAGCTGGCAGACCAGTACAATCACCTGCTGCAGTCCGTGCTCTGCGGTATCGTGCAGTATCATCCAACCAGCCAGGGTGTGGTGTTCAGGAATGCCAACAGGGAAGCAATCCGTATCTTCGGATATACTGAGGAAGAGTTCTGGGCCAGGAAGTACTGGCGGATGGATAACCTGGTTGCAGAAGAGGACCGGGATTATATTGGGGATGTGTTTGCAAAGCTTAGTAAACCGGGAGATAAGGCCAGCTATGAATACCGGCTGCGCCGGCAGGACGGCAGTCCATGCTGGATCATCGGCAGCGCCGAGGTACTGTCAGACAGCAGCAACCAGGCATACATCCAAAGTGTGTATCTGGACATTAATGAGAGCAAAAAGGCAGAGCAGCGCAATCAGCGTCTCACAGACCAGCTGGAGGCCAGCGATAAGGTGCTTCATATGGCATTGGAGCATACTACAACCAGTGAATTTTATTATTATCCGGATACCAGGGAATGTATGGTGCCGGCCAGGACCAGTGAACTGTATTGCTGCCAGGAACATTACGACAACCTGCCCTACAGCTTTGCCATGGAACGGGTGGATGAACCGTTCCGGCCTGCTTTTTATGAGATGTATGAGCGCATCCATCATGGTGAGCGCACCGCAAGCTGTGAATTCAGGGGGCGCAACCAGGCGTTCTGGTGCAGGCAGACCTTGTCTGTCATCCTGCGCAATGATGATGGCTCCCCCAGGCTTGTCATCGGCATCGTGGAAAACATCACACGGCAGAAAACAGCGGAGGAGGCGCTTGTAAAGGCAAGGACACGGGACAGCCTTACGGGCCTTTATAACAGGGAAAGCGGTATCCGTCTGGTGCAGGAATGCATGTCGGACAGGGGGCCGGGGGAACATGGGGTCCTGATGCTTCTGGACATGGATGGATTTGAGGACGTGAACCAGAAGGAGGGCAGGATTTTTGGGGATGTGGTACTCCAGGAAGTCGCTGATATCCTCCGGGCGGAAGCTGGGAAGGACAGTATCCCGGTCCGGCTTGGCGGGGACGAATTCATGCTTTATGTGAAAAACAGCAATAAGGCACAGGCAACGGTCATAGGTCCCAAGATTGCAGGCCAGGTACAGAATGTTTTTGTGAATATGGAAAAGGATATACATGTCTCGGTCAGCATCGGGATGTGCAGCACCGAGGTGACAGAGGAATATAATGCCCTTTACCGCTGTGCGGAGAGCACGCTCAAATACGTTAAGGAGAATGGAAAAGGCCGGGCGGCCTGTTATCTGGACACTTCCAATGAACTGGGAGTGTTCCTGACACAGCTCTATACGGAAGAGCATCCTCTCAATGCAATCGAGATGGAGACATCACATCTGGATGACGACCTGGTATCCTTTGCGCTGGACCTTCTCGGCAAGTCCAAAAACCTGGATGACGCTGTGTTCCTGCTGCTTTCCAGAATCGGCAAGAAGTACTGCCTGGACCGGGTATCCATTATTGAAGCCAGCCAGGCCTATCTGTCCTACCGCTTTTCCTATCAGTGGGCGCGCAACCGGGCGGACCTTCAGCTGGGACAGGATTTCTATGCCTCCAAGGAGGATTTTGATATCTGCTCCAATATGTATGATGAGGATGGCCTGGCTGACCATAATGTCCGGGACGGAATCTCACGGATTGCATCATGCCTCCATGCAGGTATCTGGAACTATGGGGAGTATGTGGGTTCCATGAGCTTTGAGGTGGATGAGCCGGATTATCAGTGGTCACAGGAACAGCGCAAACTCTTAAAGGAACTGGTCAGGATTGTCCCATCCTTTGTCATGAAATCCAAAGCAGATGCGGTCAGCAAGGCCAAGACGGATTTCCTTTCCCGTATGAGCCACGAGATAAGGACACCCATGAACGCCATCAGCGGCATGACCACCATTGCCAAAAATGTCCTGGATGACAGGGAGAAAACACTGGACTGCCTGGAGAAGATTGAATCAGCCAACACCTATCTGCTGGACCTGATTAATGACATACTGGATATGTCCCGCATTGAGAGCGGTAAAATGGAACTGAGCACCAGCCCCATGGACCTTAGGCAGCAGATAGACGGGCTGGAAGCCCTGTTCCGTACACAGGCAGAGGAAAAGCACCTGGATATGAGGTTTGAGAACAGATACAGCAGTACCAGGCTGCTCATTGCAGATGGACTGCGGCTGAACCAGGTGCTGATCAACATTATTGGGAATGCGGTTAAATTCACGGAGCAGGGCGGCATCACGGTAAAAGTGGAGCGGCTGGAGGAGTCGCCCAGGGCAGTCCTTAGGTTTTCCGTTGCCGATACTGGAATCGGAATAGAACCGTCAGCCCTGGACCGTATCTTTAACGCCTTCGAACAGGCGGAGGCAGGAACAGCGGCCAGCTATGGGGGAACCGGCCTTGGACTGTCCATTGCCAGCCGCCTGGTGCAGATGATGGGCGGTACCCTGGAAGTGAGCAGCCAGATAGGAAAAGGCTCTGAATTTTTCTTTACACTGGGCTTTGATTATGCCCAGGAAGCCATATCCGATATACCGCAGGACGAAGCCGCCCCCCTGCCTGATTTCCATGGACGCCGTATCCTGCTGGCAGAGGACAACGAAATCAACCGGGAGATTGCACAGAGCATCCTTGAAATGAACGGATTTTCCGTAACCTGCGCCGTTGACGGACGCGAGGCCCTGGATTGCTTCTGCGGCAGTGGGCCAGGGGAATTTGATGCCATACTGATGGATATCCGCATGCCTGTCATGGATGGCCTGGAGGCTGCCAGACAGATACGTACTTCGGGAAAGCCGGATTCCAGGACCATTCCCATAATAGCCCTTACTGCCAATGCATTTGATGAGGACACGAAGAAATCCATTGAAAGCGGTATGGACGGGCACCTGTCAAAGCCAATCCAGGTAGGACTTATGATGGAACTTTTGGGGAAATGCATTGCGAATCATACGGAAAAGAAAAAACATTAAGATGCATAGGGTTAAAGGATACGGATACAGTCAAGGAAATGATTGGAAATATGGAATAAAGCGGGAAAGGAAAATATGGCTTGGACTTGAAATCATGCATACTTTCTGACAGGATACAAAAACTATCACCAGACAGGAGGTATCATTATGGCAAAAGCAGGTATGAGACGGCCAAGTCCCTATGACCCGGATAACCATGGGACAGAAAACCATCACAAGATGAATCATCCGAAAAATGAACAGGCACAGGTGCCGGAGATTCAGGGCGCGGCAAAAAACGGGAATGCCAAGGCAGGCCCCATCAATGCCCCCAACTGGGCAAGGGATGATTATAAGACAGGCGATAAGTATAATTAAGGTTTTCATTCTATGCAATGAAACAAAAAAACAGACAGCCCCATGACACTGGTATTGATTCTGATAACGGGTTATGGGGTGATTCTTATAATATGACCATAGGTGGGGGAAACCTTCCAGCCGGAATATTTGAAGAGGGTCCATGCGATTATATGGGCAGACGTGATGGACCGGAGCGGCCGGAATAGGGGCGGTAAACATAAATTATTGTTTAAATTCCGGCTGTCGAATTGCAAAAGTCAGGTAATTATGGTAATATATAGTTAAAATTCAGAAGAAGGAAGGTACTGGTTATGGATAAGGAAGTATTAAGTTTTGTTGTAGAAAAGACTAACGAGTTAATAAACGCAGCATCCTGCAACAGCGAGACAAAGGCAGCCGCAGAGGCATGGCTGGCAGCGGTGGGAACTGACGGCGAGGCGGAAGCAACCAAAACATATGTGAAGGAACTGGAAGCAGACATCATGCCGATTGATGGTTTAATCGGATTTGCGGAGTCGGATGCCGGAGCACAGGTATTTGGAGCGGACCACGCCAGGGTTGTGGCTGCCCATGCCAAGGAAATCAAGGCTGCAGGGGCGAAATATTGTGATTGCCCGGCCTGCGCGGCAGTAGAGGCAATCCTTAATAAAAAGGAAAGCATCCTCGGATAGAAGCAGCTGAATAACAGGAACATTACATAGGGCATCAGTCATATTAATGATTGGTGCCTTTTCTTTACCGCATAATCCGGTAGGTGGGTTAAAGACATGGGCGCAGGAATAGGATTCATAATATTGATATTTCAGCCATGTTTTGCTATACTAAGTGCTATATATGCATATGAACAAGGACGTACATGGGCGACAGCCGGTTTGAAGCACAAGTATATACAAAGCATCATTTCTTTGCGAAAGAGTTGGAATAAGATGAATAAAACACATATATTTGAGATTATGAATGGGAATTTTATAGCAGGGGCTAATCCGAGATTAGAGCGCCATGTGCGAAATGAATTTACTGAGAGTTCTGACTGCCTGGAGGCGTATAACAAAATATACGAAGCGCGGGTACGTATGGGGAAACGGCTGGGGACCGGAGAGGAAGACCCGGATATAATGGATATTGTTGATGGTGCTGAATCAAAGATACAGTATATCTGTTTAAAGATGTATGATTACGGTGCCGGACTCCTGGCCATGACCGGTGGCGGTCAAGAGTTCCAACTGATACAGATAATTGAGAAAGAGTGGATGGACGCGGACCTTCATGCAGGAAAAAACATTGGACATGCCATGGCCCGGCTTGAGGAGCGGATGGGTACAGACAGCACGGATCCGGATATACGGATCCTGGTTGAAGGCTATGAATACATAGCCCGCCGCATGGGAGTGAAGATGTATGGATATGGCGCATATTTTACAGGCCGTGTCAATACAGCCCCGGATGTCCCGGACTATTATGAAAATGCAGAAATTGTTGATAAAGATAGATTTAATTGACGATTAATTTCCGAAGATATGGTAAAATCAACATAGCAGGACACATTTGCTTTAAAAAACGATTTGGAGGGGAAGGACATGTCAAAAAGTTCAGGGATTTTACGTATCTGCGAAGAAAAGGGAATCAAGATGATTGATTTCAAGATGACGGATTTAAGCGGCCGCTGGAGGCACATCACCATTCCGGTTGAAAGGTTTGATGATGGGATTTTTACACAGGGCATTGGTTTTGACGGTTCCAATTATGGGTATGCCCCAGTGGAAAAAAGTGATATGGTATTCATACCCAATCCGGAAACTGCTGTGGTGGATCCGTTTACAGAGATTCCCACACTGACCATGTGCGGGGATGTCTGTGTCATTGGAAAGGAAAACAGGCCCTTTGACCAGTATCCCAGGAATGTAAGCTTAAGGGCCATTGAATACATGAAGGAACAGGGGATTGCGGACCAGATGCTCATTGGGCCGGAATTTGAATTCCATCTGTTTGACAATGTGAGCTTTATGGTGGAACCGCAGCGCATGGCATTTTCAGTGGATACCAGGCAGGCTGCCTGGAACAGCGGACGTGAGAGCACTGACAACAAAGGTTTCCAGGTCCCTGGCGGAGGGGGATACCACATTGCCGCCCCTCAGGATGTGGCGTATAATTTAAGAAGCAGGATGTGCATGATGCTTCAGGACTGGGGCGTGGATGTGAAGTACCATCACCACGAAGTGGGCGGTTCGGGTCAGATGGAGATAGAGGTGGAACTGGGCGACATGGTGGACATGGCTGATAAGACCATGATCGTCAAATACGTTGTCCATAATGCTGCGGTCCAGGATGGAAGGACATGTACCTTCATGCCCAAGCCCATTTACAAAGAGGCCGGCAATGGAATGCATGTCCATATGCTTCTGATGAAGGATGGGGAGCCGGTTTTCTATGACGAGGATGGTTATTCCGGACTGAGTAAAACAGCCCACTATTTTATAGGCGGCCTGTTAAAGCACGTGGCGTCCCTGTGTGCATTTACCAACCCGTCCACCAATTCCTTCAAGCGCCTTGTGCCTGGATATGAAGCGCCGGTAACCATCGGATATGCCACATCCAACCGGAGCGCCGTCATCCGGATTCCGGCCTATGCAAAGACGCCGAAGGCAAAACGCTTCGAACTGAGGAACCCTGATGCAACAGCCAATCCATACTATGCTTATGCGGCAATCCTCATGGCCGGCCTTGACGGGATTAAGAACAGGATTGACCCTGCAGAACATGGGTGGGGACCTTTTGACTGTAATCTCTATGAACTTCCGGATGAGGAGAAGGCAAAGATCCAGTCCCTGCCAAAAAGCCTGGATGAGGCCCTGGAGGCCCTGGAGGCAGACCATGGTTATCTGACCGCGGGCGGGGTGTTCCCGGAACGGCTGATTGAAGTATGGCTTAAAAAGAAACGGGAAGAGAGCCGCGAGATGTCACAGATTCCCCATCCGGCAGAGTTCCAGCGTTATTATGATCTGTGATGATTTACATCAGATAGGATTCACACCGGATGGTGCTTCGTGCCTCACAACGTATATGCGCTGTGGGGCACAAGCTGTTTTGTAACCCTGCGTTTGCCAAGTGGGCGGATTCTTTTCTTATAACCCTGCGTTTGCCAAGTGGGCGGATTCTTTTCTTGTAACCCTGCGTTTAACAAGTGGGCGGATTCTTTTCTTGATTCAGCGGAGAGGACAAAATGATTGAAGTTTATCACATTGAAGATGATAAGGCGATTGCACATGCGGTCAAAGAATATCTTGAGCAGCACAATTGCCGGGTTTCGGTTTTTACAACAATGGAAGAGGCCAGGCAGGCCATGGTACGCCAGGTTCCTGCAATGGTGCTGGTGGACTGGAACATGCCGGATGGACAGGGGGACATGCTGTGCAGATGGATCCGATTAAGGTGGAGGGAGCTTCCTGTTATTTTCCTCACTGTACGCGGCGAATCCCATGATATGGTATCGGGTTTCAGGAACGGGGCTGATGATTATGTGGTGAAACCATTTGAACTGGAGGTTCTGTATTCACGTATCTGCGCATTGCTGCGCAGGGCAGGATATGTATCTGGGCAGTATCTTACCTGTGACGGTATCACACTGGACACGAGCGGAATGAGGGTATTCTGCGGGAATGAGGAAGTCACCTTAAGCCAGCCGGAATATCAGGTACTGCTGGTTTTATTGCAGAATAAAGGCAGGACCGTTCCCAGGGAAATGCTTTTAGAAGAGGTATGGGACAGCAACGGGAATCATGTGAATAACAATACGCTTACGGTTACCATCAAGCGCCTGCGCGGGAAGCTGCACCAGCCCTCCTGCCTTAAGACTATCCGCAGCTTTGGCTACCGTATGGAGGACTCCGTATGATTGGACAGAAGAATATGGGAATACTGCTGGGGGTTATGCTGTCAGCCTGCCTGCTGGCATCGTCCGTTACAGCCGTAGCCATGACAGGGCTGAATAACCGGACACAGTTCCAGCTACTGGGCAGTGTGTGTCAGGGAATCCTTAAAGAAAATCCAGATTTAGAACAGACCCTGTTTCCTGTTTTAAAAAGAATTAAAAACAAGCAAGCATTGGGTGAGGAAGACAATGTGCTTCTGGCATATGGCTACCGGGAGTCTGACTTTCTGAAACACACATCCGGATACGGCATCCTTCCTGCAACGGCGGGCTTTGGCATTGGGGCGCTGCTGCTTTTTACCGTTTTCTGGTACTGGCGCAGAAAGGAGGCCATGCGCATAAAAGAGCTGACAGAATACCTTGAAAAAGTGGACACAGGAAGCCCGGGCCTTCTCCTGACAACAAAAGAAGACGGTTTCTCACAGCTGCAGGATGGGATATACAAGACCGTTACCATGCTGTATCAGACGAGGGAGGCTGCCGTAACAGTAAAAAAAGGGTTTGCGGAAAACCTGTCCAACATTGCCCACCAGATAAAAACACCTATAACGGCCATTTCCCTGTGCGCACAGATGATGGAAATACATCCATCCCAGGATTACCTGGCACAGGTGCATAAGCAGCTGGGACGGCTGACCCATCTGGAGGAGGCATTGCTTCTCCTGTCACGTCTTGACGCAGGAACCCTTCCCTTGAAAACAGAAGCAGTGGATGTCTATACTGTGGTGAGCCTAGCCGCTGACAATTTACAGGAAATGTTCGATGCCGCCGGACTGTCTGTTGATATCCCTGAAATGGGGGAAATGGAGATAATGGCTGACCTGGACTGGACCATGGAAGCATTGATGAATCTTTTCAAAAACTGTGCGGAATATACGCCGCCAGGGGGAACGGTCCATTGCGCCTGTTCCCAAAACCCGCTTTACACGGAAATCATCCTATGGGATGAAGGTAAAGGATTTGATAAGGAAGATATCCCCCATCTGTTTGAACGGTTTTACAGAGGGAAGAATGCGGCGGACAATGGAACCGGCATCGGCCTCTCCCTTTCCAGGGAAATCATTGAACGCCAGAATGGCACAATCCGGGCCGTCAATCAACCAGGCAGAGGCGGAACCTTTGAAATCCGGTTTTACAGTCACTAAGCAGTCACTTTGGCCTGTTATAATGAAAGCAAAGTTAATATAACAGGGAAAGGAGCAGAAAGCTTGGAAATTTTAAAATGTGAGGATTTAAGTAAGGTATACGGTGCCAGGGATAACAAGGTCATTGCCCTGGATAAGATTAATCTTTCGGTCCAAAAGGGGGAATTTACTGCCATTGTGGGAGCGTCAGGTTCAGGAAAATCCACACTGCTGCATGTGATTGGAAGTGTGGACAAGCCCACTGAGGGGAGGGTCCTCATAGAGGGCAGGGATATTGCTGCCCTGAATCCCACCCAGTCAGCCATCTTCCGGCGCAGGAAGGTGGGACTGGTCTACCAGTTCTATAATCTGATTCCGACCCTGACGGTCCGGCAGAATATCCTGATGCCGCTTCTGCTGGATAAAAAGAAGCCAAACCAGGAATATTTTGACCATATTGTAAAGTATTTGGGCATTTCTGATAAACTGGAAGCCCTGCCGGGCCAGTTATCAGGAGGGCAGCAGCAGAGGACCGCCATTGCCCGGTCCCTGATTTACCGTCCGGCCCTGCTTCTGGCCGATGAACCAACAGGCAACCTGGACCGGAAGAATTCCAGGGAAATCATTGATATGCTGAAATTATCCAACCAAAGCTTAAACCAGACCATTCTGCTCATAACCCATGATGAGGCCATTGCTCTGGAAGCCAGCCGTGTCATAACCATAGAGGACGGACGTATCATAAGCGACCGGAAGCGGGGGTAAGGATATGTGGAGGGATTATTCAATCAGTTATATTAAGAAAAACCGGGCTTCCAGCATATCCATCATTGTGGCAGCCTTTATATCGGCCTTATTCCTTTCTTTTCTGTGCAGTCTGTTTTATGGTTTCTGGGTGTATGAGGTAGAAGGGATTGTTTTGGAGGAAGGGGACTGGCAGGGGCGTATTACGGGTATCATGGATGCGGACGATTTGACGATGATACAGAGCTTTGGTAATGTGAAAAAAGCCGTGGTCAATAAGGACTTGTCCAATGGACAGGAAACCGTTATTGATATTTATTTTGAGGACGCCAGAAGCATTTTCCAGGACATGCCCCTGATTGCAGACAGGCTGGAGGTTGAGGAGGATGCGGTATCCTACAATCTGCTGCTTTTATCCAGATACCTGATTCATGACCCAAAGGATGAATCACCGCCGCTTCTAATGACATTTTACCTGGTCATCCTGTTGATTGTTTCCTTTTCCCTGATTCTGATCATCCGCAATTCATTTGCAATGTCCATGAATGCGCGGATACACCAGCTTGGTATATTTTCCAGTGTGGGGGCCTCGCCAGGACAGATACGGACCTGCCTGATACAGGAGGCGGTGGTGCTCAGCCTGGCCCCCATTCTTTTTGGCAGCATTTTGGGAATCGCCCTCAGCTTTGGCGTGACCCAGGCAATTGAACTGATAGCGGCAGATATTCCAGGCAGGCATGAAGCTGGTTTCAGGTACCATCCCATGGTTTTCGGGGTCACAATCCTGTCCTCCTTTCTTACCGTACTGTGTTCTGCATGGCTTCCGGCAGGAAAACTGAGCAGAATGACACCATTGGAAGCCATCCGCAATACTGGTGAGTGGAAACTAAAAAAGGAAAAACATTCCCATATCCTGCGGTTCCTGTTTGGGATTGAAGGCGAACTGGCCGGGAATTCAATAAAGGCCAGGAGGAAGGCAATGTATACCTCTACGCTGTCCCTGACCCTTTCATTGCTGGGTTTTACGCTGACCTTGTGCTTTTTTACCCTTTCAGGCATCAGCACAGGATATACTTATTTTGAAAAGTATCAGTCAGTGTGGGATGTCATGGCCACTGTGGAAGATACGGACATAGAAGATTTCAGGATGACGCAGGAATGGAAGGAGCTGCAGGGGCTGGACCGTGTAAGGGACCTGGCCGTGTACCAGAGGCTGGAGGCTGCGGCCCGCATACCTGAAACAGGGCAAAGCCGGGAACTGGCCGCCCTTGGGGGAATCGGCATGGTTGCGGGTCCTTTGGCTGTGAAAGCGGATGATGCATGGCTGGTGCAGGCGCCTGTAGTTGTGCTGGATGATGACAGCTTCATGGAATACTGCAGGCGGATTGGAGCATCACCACGGCTTGACGGAGCCATTGTCCTGAACCGTATATGGGACAGCCTGAACAGCAATTTCCGATATCCCAGATATATTCCTTATGTGGATGAACGCCTTGGGACGGTTGTTCTGCAGGAAGCCGGGGAGACAGGGGATGGAACAGGAAGGAAACGGGAAGGAAACGGGAAAAATACAACTGTGGAAATCCCGGTCATTGCCTATACGCAGGAAGTTCCTGTTTTAAGGGAGGAGTATGACGGTCATGCATTTGTGCAGTTTGTCCCATTGTCTTTATGGGGGGAGATATCCGGGAAAATAGGGGAAGTGAGGCAGGATACCAGTATACGGATACTGGCTGCAAAGGGGGCATCCCTGGCTGATATGGATGCGCTGGAGGGCGATGTATTGGAACTGCTTGGCAATAAGTATGGGATTGGGATTGAAAACCGTATCCAGGAGAAAATCACCAATGATTATATGATTTTCGGATATCAGCTGATTCTTGGCGGCCTTTGTTCCATCCTTGCGCTGATTGGAATCGCCAATGTGTTTTCCAATACCTTGGGCTTCCTGCGCCAGAGAAGACGGGAATTCGCCAGGTATATGTCCATAGGCATGACGCCGTCAGGAATACGTAGGCTGTTCTGCATCGAAGCATTGGTGATTGCAGGACGCCCGGTCCTCATTACCCTGCCGATTGCCGTGGCAGTGATGGGATACATGATAAAGGCCAGCTATTTAGACCCAATGGAATTCATGGCTGAAGCACCAATCATACCAATCCTTGTTTTCTGTCTGTCCATCTTTGGTTTTGTTGCACTGGCCTATTATCTTGGTGGGAGAAAGGTGCTGCGGTGCAATCTGTCCGATGCCCTGCGGGATGATACGCTGGAGTGATTTCCGGTTTCATGTTTTGGAATTTTATGGTATAGTGACAGGGGGCAGTGGACCTGTCCTCCTTTACCCATATGCCCATGAATAACAGAGAAATACAGAGAAATGACAGAGAGGTAATGACTGGCAATGATAAACAGAGAAGATATGCTGGAACTGACAAGACGGATGACGCTTTCACGGACCTCCTTTACAAGGATAGCAGGATGCTATGTGGACAGGGATGGTGATTTTGACGGGAGCTTCAATACGAATTTCCTAAAGCTGTCGGCAGCAGAGCGGACAAAGAAACTGAAGCTTGCAAAGGAAATCCCTTTTTCACCAACGAATGTAAACCTGAAGAAATATGAATTTACCCAGAGCATGCGCAAACCAGGCAGCATGTGGCAGCTGCTGATGGCAATGAACGAATGCGGTCTGAAAAACGATGCCTTGATGGACACTTTCTATGATGTTGTTATGGAAAAATACCGTACATCTTCAGATTATACCATCCTTGTTTTCCATGACCGGTATGATATCCCGGCAAAAGCTTCTGATAATGAAAGACTTTGGGAATCAGAAGAAGTGTTTGAATACATGATTTGCGCCATCTGCCCATTGACAGGGGAGTATGAGCCGGGGAAGCCGGAGTGCGGATTTTTATTCCCGGCCTTTACGGACAGGAGCGGGGATTTGAACCACATTGCGGTATTCCAGGCAGATACCGGACGGCCGCATGATGAAATATTAGAGGTGCTGGGGTTGATGGGTTGATGTCCGGGGTTAACGGAAGATGGTTGGAGGGCAGAGGAGAAGAGGGATGCTGGCAAATAAGGATAAGAAAGCAAATAAGAAAAAGACAAAAGATAAATATCTGTGTGCATTTTTCCTGGTTTATATGGTTGCATTGTTCCGCATTACTGTTTTCCGTTCAAACTTCAGCCTGTTTCATGTCATGGAGAACGGAACAATCAACCTGTCCTTGTTTCAGGACTATATTCCTTTCATCAGGCAGGGAAGATGGTTTCTGTTCCTGTACCTGTTTGTGGGCAATATTATCTGGTTTGTTCCATTTGGAAGCATGATTCTGTTATCCGGTAAGGTGAAGGGTATCTGGGGTGCGGCATTATGCGGGTTATTACTATCCTTTATCATTGAAACACTGCAGTATATATTTGGGACGGGCGTGTCAGAACTGGATGATTTGGTATTAAATACAATGGGGGCTGGATTAGGGGTGGCAGTGGTACGGCTGTATCGGCATTACCAATGCCGTCTGGGACGGAAACGGGAAGTACCGCAAGCGTCAGCGGAGCAGAATGGGGGTTAGGATGAAATACTTTGGTAATGGATTAAGTGAACTGCACAAAGAATTGAATACAATTATCCGCAAAGCGGATAAATTGGAGGAGGCAAAGACACTGTTTTTTGAACTGCATTCCAAGCTGCATGCATCATCAATGACAGGGGCAGAACAGAATGAAACCGATAGTCTGCTTGGTGACCTTATGCCCAGCGAATACCGTATCATGCCAACCTCGAAAGATGAAACAATTGCATGGGTATTATGGCATATTGCAAGAATTGAAGATCTGACCATGGGAATTCTTGTTGACGGGGGAGGGCAGGTGTTTGACAGCAGATGGAAAAGACAGATGAACGTCCACATTTCAGACACAGGTAATGCTTTGTCAGATGATGAAATCATGGAATTGAGTGCCGGGCTGGACATGAAAGAACTCATTGCATACCGGAATGCGGTTGGACAAAGGACACAGGATATTGTAAAGTCGCTTTCTGCAGACGATATGAAGCGCAGGGTTTCTGCCCAAGGACTTGAGGCTGTTAAACAGTCCGGCGGTGTGACGGACCAGGAAGAGTCATTGTGGCTTCTTGACTTTTGGGAAAAAAAGGACGTAGCAGGTCTGCTGCTAATGCCCCCGACACGCCATGTTATCCTGCACTTAAATGACTGCGGCAAGTGGAAACAGCATATCCGCGACAATAAGAAGTGCTTTCGCCGTGCGTAGCGCCAGATTTCATAAATGATATGGTAAAAACCATGTGAATCGGAAAATGGTTTAAGGTGCTTGGGCATAAATAGGGTATGTCTTTAACTATTCGCGAAACAACACTTTAACGAATAGTTATGGGGTTTCTATATCATATCTATCAGATAATCTATCATCGAATCCATAAAAAATAATTGAATAAAGGTGGTGTCTGTATGTCCGTTGCATCCTCTTCTGACGCTGGTTAGATGTTACTGCGCTACAGGAACTTCTGGATGATTACGAATGGCAACTGATACAATCCTCTGATATTGTACAGAATCTTATGTTTTAGATGGTATCCTATAATACTTGTAATTTGTAGATTGAAAACTATTCGTTAAACCGAACCTTTGCAAACAATGGTCCCACTCATAGTCATTCCTGGGCCGTCAATTATTTGCAATATGGAACTTTAACGAATAGTTAACGTTTTTCGTTCCATTCACTCCATTCCGTTCCGTCCTCTACCGCTTTCGGATAAACGTAATCACCCAGTCATCCTCGCGCAGTTCATAGCGAGTCCTGCAGAAAGGGCAGAACCGCTCTTTGGTGGCATCGAAGCTGGCGCCGCAGTTCCTACAGCTCACCTTTTTGACAGAAAAACCGTAGTCCTGGGGGCGGCTGATATTCCGGCATAACCCCACCTGAAAGCAATCGGATGTCCGCTTTAATCCGCCGCCTTGGCAGTACACGTCTGTCATATACACATTCAGGTCCAGATGGCAGTATTCCCCTTCGATACGGCTGCCGTTCAGGCTGACGGCGCCGTCAAACTGGGCATCCACAATATTATCAAGCCCGCTGCCGTCAAATTCCGGGCCGTCGTACACGGCGAGCCTGCTCCTGTCATCGGTAAAAATGAGAATTTTCAGCAATCCCTGTACCTTACCGAAGAAATATTCAAATGTAAATCCCGGATCAAACTGCTTCATAAAATCCGTCAGACGTTTCTTGGCCGATATCTGGCCTGCGGCTCTGGGCGCCATCTTAAAAGCTCCGCCGAACACCCGCACCAGAAGGCGGATGGACAGCGCGAAATATCCGAACACCGCGCCGACTCCCACGGTGAAGACCAGGGCTATAAGCAGAAGAAACAGATTTTCCCCATGAATCATGTCCAAGACCAACCCCGGCAGACGGAGCAAAAAGCTGATTGCCCCTCCTGCCGCCATCCATTTACCGACACGGTTCCTGGCTTCCTGCTCTCCCATCCCGTAATCCGGAAGAAAATAATAGTTTGTGACCTTCGGAAACAGGTCTGACATAAAAAAACGGGTGTGGCAGTAAGGACATCCCTCCAGCAAAACACCCACGGCGCTGATTGCGCCGCAGTTGGGGCAGACATAAGATGTCTGGATATCTTCCTGATTGTTGAGCCAGGTTATGACGGTATAGAGCTGTTCATCATCCCCGACGGTCAGACATTTTTTTCCATCCCTATAATAATCCGTTTCTCTGTGAAACGCATTCCAGACCAGCTTGTTGGTATAGCGCGTATCGGAAAAAACAGCTGTGGCAGCCGTTCCTTGCCGGACCTGCCGTTTCGTCAGCCGGAACTCCATTTTGGTGTGATGCTTTTGCAGGCGTTTTTCCTGAAGCTCCAGGCCGTAACTGATATCCTGGTTTCCCGTCACAGGCGCGGTCCCGTTTTCTCCCCACTGGCAGAGCTGGGAAGCAAACTCCTCGTAAATCTGCTGATCCGTCTTTTCCATACCCAAATTCCCCTTTAATCTTTCCTGAATAATAGTCAATGTCCTAATTATAGCATAGGGTTCATAAAATTGACAGGTGTTCATTAAGGTGTTCCTGCCCGATTCCTTCTGAGCCTACTCATTAATGTCATACCCCAACTCATCACACATAATCACATAATTGTAATCCCGGCCATTGAGGGAGTCGTATTCCCCACCGAAATAATCGTTACCGATTTCCACCAATGGAATACTGTTCATGCGGTATGTATCTACCTGGTTCAGGAACAGATGCATCCGCTCCCACAACGGTTTCTGCTGCTCCTCATCAACATCAACCGTTCCATAGTTTTCCTCCCCGCACCGATATGTACGCTCTTCCCCTGTGTCTGACAGGGAAAATATCTTATATATATAGCTGCCCCTGCCCTGCCACAGTATTGGTGAAAACTGCATCAGGTAGTCACTGCCATTCTCATGGTACAGATAAAGCCAGTTCCAGCCTGGATGGGGATAGGCGGCCCAGGATTCATACAGACATTCAATTGTATTTGTTTCCTCACGCCTGGTATAAACGTTAATTTCAATCATGGAATTGAAACCGGTATAGCCAATACTGGGGTAGGCGGAAACAGATGGGTGCTCAGTCACTGTATTGCGAATTTCGAACATTGTCTGCCCCAAGTCTTCATCATGTTTTCTCGCCTCCTTTGCTATCTCCGAATCTTCGTCCAGTGGCTTACCATCTCCATCCATGACCTGACTGCTGACCACGATAAGTTCGTCTCGGCCGTCCCCGGTTAGGTCAGCCAGCAATGTACTGTTGATGCCATTCATATGGTATTTAGCCATAAAATCCCGATAGGCCTGTAAATCCTCATCCTGTCCTGCTGACTCCTGAGAATCCCTTGTCCTCCAATCCTCTTCCGCCGCCACTGTCTGTGTATTGCCCATCTCCGTACCCGCCAATTTAGATTCATCATAATTGCGTTCTACCGCAGTTCCTGTTGCCGCAGTTTCTGTTACCACAGTTCCTGTCATCTCCCCGGTATCTGCGGCTACCCCATCTGTCCCTTCCGCGCATGCCGACAACCCCATAATCATAAAAAATGCCGTCAGGTATAAGCAGATTCTTTCTTTCATATCGTTCCTCCCTCATTTCATGTATCTTCGCCACTTCATCTGTAGCTTGTCATGTTATACCCATTATACATACCCTCTGTCAATAGTGTTTTACTATTTTTTTACAATATAATGAATTATACCAACACTGATTTCTCTCACATATCTGCTTTGCGGCAGAATGTTTTGGGTTCTTATTGACTTTATCTCCCAATTTGTTATGATTATAAGAATGGATTATTAGCTATATTTTAATCTGGAGGTACACATGCAAAAGAAAATATTTCCAATCATATTGACCGCGGCCCTTCTTGTTTCAAGCCTGGTCTCACTCTTCTTCATCCATAACCTGCAGGGGAATGCCAAGGTCATAAACTATGCCGGTGTGGTCCGTGGAGCCACACAGCGTCTGATAAAACAGGAATTAAACCATTCGCCCAATGATGCGCTGATTGGGCAGATAGAAGGTATCCTGGAGGAACTGCAGACCGGGCATGGGGAGCACGGACTTACGCGCCTGGACAGTGAGGAGTTCCAGGAGCTGATTGTCAGGATGCGCGATGACTGGGAACAGCTGAAAGAGGAAATTTATCTTGTACGTGCGGGAGGGGATACGGATACTCTTTTCGAGGACAGTGAAGCGTTTTTCGGATTGGCGGACCAGACCGTGGTTACAGCGGAAGTGTTTTCTGAAAAAAGTGTACGTTCTGCAGAAAAGAGCATGTTCATCCTGAACTGTGCCTTTGTGCTGCTCATGATTTTATTATACATATATAGTGCGAATCAGGCAAAACGCCAGAAGGAACTTCAGAAAGCGGAAGAAGAAAACAGGAAAAGGAAGGAACACCTGTCCCGTATGGCAGAAGGCCTTCGGGGACCTATGAATGATATATCGGAACTCATCTATATTTCAGATGTTGAGAACTATGATCTGTTGTTCCTTAATAAGACAGGCATGGAAACCTTCCACGTGGATTCACTGGAGGGGAAGAAATGCTACCGGGTCCTTCAGGGAAAGGATGCGCCCTGTGAATTCTGCACCACCCATCTTCTGAAGGAAGGCGAGAATTATACATGGGAATTTACCAATCCTTTGACCAGACGTCATTACATCCTGAAGGACCGCCTGATTGAATGGGAAAACCGGCCGGCCAGAATGGAAATCGCATTTGATACCACTGAGTCTGAAAAGGAAAAGCAGCAGCTGAAGTTTACATTGGATGCTGAAAAAATGGTAACCAACTGTATCAGCGCTTTATACCAGCAGAATGATATCGTGGAAACCACAACACAGGTACTGCGTCTGTTCGGAAGCTTCCTTTCAGCGGACCGTACCTATATCATATACATCAGGGATGGCCTGATGTACAATGATTATGAGTGGTGTGCGGATGGGATATCACCTCAGAAAGATTATCTGCAGGAGCTGCCGCTTTCACTGATTGAGAGGTGGATTACCTATTTCAACCGGAAGGAATGTATCATCATAAAGGATTTGGAGCAGATTAAGGAGTCAGAACCAGATGAATATGAGGTACTGCACGGTCAGTCCATATCCAGTCTTGTGGCAGCCCCTTTGGAGGAGGATGGAAAACTGCTTGGATATCTCGGTGTTGACAATCCTCCTCCGGACCGGATCATGAATATCGCCCCGCTGCTTCAGACACTGTGTTATTTCCTCCTTCTGGCCCGCCGCCATGCGGAAAGCCAGAGGCAGCTGTCACATATGAGTTATTTTGATACGCTTACCTCCTTTTACAACAGGAACCGTTACATAGAAGACACAAATGCCCTGGCCCATACAGGCAAACCGGTTGGCATCGCTTATCTGGATGTGAATGGGCTAAAGGATATCAATGACCAGTACGGACATGAATATGGCGATAAGGTTCTTGTGGAATGCGCCAGGCGTATGAAGTCAGTATTCATGGGAGCTGATTTTTACCGGATAGGCGGCGATGAGTTTGTCATTATCTGCCCCTGTATGAAAAAGGATGTTTTTTTCAGCAAGCTTCGGGAATTGAAGGCCCAATTCCAGAATGACCCTCATTATCAGGCGGCCATCGGTTCCCAATGGACGGAAAAGGTTGAGAATCTAAGCCAGATCATTGCCAATGCGGATGCTGAAATGTATGAAGATAAAAAGGAATTTTACCGCACACATCCTTTTTCCCACCGGTACCGCCATCACAGTGATGAAATCCTGCACCTGGCAGACCCGTCCGTGCTCCAGAAGGAAATTGACCAGAACCATTTCGTGGTTTATCTGCAGCCTAAGATTTCCTCCTCTGACCGTTCGCCGGTAGGCGCCGAGGCCCTTATCCGCTACCGTTCCAACTCGGATACGCTGGTACTTCCGGGAAATTTCCTTCCGCTCCTGGAGGAGGCGGAGTCCATCAGTCTCATTGACTTTTATGTGTTCCGGTTTGTCTGTGCAAAGCTGAAGGGATGGATTGATGAGGGCAGGCAGGCGTTTCCTGTTTCCGTGAACTTTTCCACTGCGTCCCTGATGCAGCCCTCCTTTGTTGAGCAGCTTACTGCTATCTGCAGTTCCTACCATATCTCTCCCGGATATATGCAGATTGAAGTTACGGAAAGGGTACATGACATGGAAGATTTGGATATTAAGCATCTGATTTCAAAGCTGCGCCAGGCGGGATTTACGGTTGCCATTGATGATTTCGGTACCGAGTACGCGAATCTGGCCCTTCTGTCAGAGGTGGAATTTGATGTCCTGAAACTGGATAAGAGCATGATTGATAATATCTCCGTCAATCCTAAGACAAAGGCGATTGTGGAATCCATTTCGGAAATCTGTACCAAACTGGGAATTGACATGGTGGCTGAAGGAATTGAAACAGAGGAACAGTTTTCAACCCTGCGCTCCTGCGGCGTGGGTCTGGCACAGGGATTCCTGTTCAGCAGGCCTATTTCCACGGATGAGTATGAAGAACGGTATCTGAACACAACAACTGACAAGTGAGGCATTGCTTTTAATGAGTAATTTATCATACCATGAACAGATAGACAGGGAAAATATATTAAAGCTGCGGGGATTGGTCAAGGATCTGCCGCCCTTTTGCGGTGATTTTTTCCGCGGCATCGAGCCCAGGACTTCATCCAGGACCCGGATTGCATACGCCTATGACCTTCACGTATTCTTTGATTTCCTGCACCGGGAGAATCCCGTGCTGTCCAAGCTGGAGATAAGGGACATTACCCTGGAACATCTGGACCAGCTGTCGGTCACGGATTTTGAGGAATATATGGAATACCTTAAGTACCGCTTCAATGACAAAAAGCAGGAAGTGATGAATAAAGAACGGGGAATCATGAGAAAGATTTCCTCCCTGAAAAGTTTTTATAATTATTTTTACCGCAATGAGCGCATTAAAAATAACCCTGCTGCCCTCGTGCAGCTTCCCAAACTCCATGAAAAGGAAATCATCCGCCTGGATATTGATGAGGTAGCCCTTCTTTTAGATGAAGTGGAACAGGGGGAAAAATTAACGGATAAGCAGAAAAGCTACCACCAGAAGACAAAGGTCCGTGACCTGGCGCTGCTTACCCTTCTGCTTGGCACGGGAATCCGTGTCTCTGAATGTGTGGGGCTTAATATTGCCGACATAGACTTTAAGAATGGGGGAATCCGCATTTACCGCAAAGGCGGAAAAGAAGTGACTGTATATTTTGGGACCGAGGTGGAGGATGCACTTTTGGACTATCTGGAAGAACGGGACCGCATCATCCCGGAAAAGGGCCATGAAGATGCCCTCTTCCTCTCCCTTCAGCGCAGACGCATGGCGGTGCGCAGTGTGGAGAACCTGGTGAAAAAGTATGCCAGGATTGTCTCACCCCTGAAACCCATTACCCCCCATAAACTCCGGAGTACGTATGGCACCAACCTGTACCGTGAGACCGGGGATATCTACCTGGTGGCGGATGTCCTCGGCCACTCAGATGTGAATACCACAAAGCGCCATTATGCGGCCCTGGAGGATGAACGCAGGCGCAGTGCACGGAATAAGGTGAGGCTGAGGGAGAAGTAGGATCCATCAGCCTATCTGAATAATCATGCCATCCTGGACAGTAATCACCCGGGAGCTGCTTTTTGCTGCTTCCTGGGAGTGCGTTACCATGATGATTGTCTGGCCAATGTCCTGATTGATTTTTTGCAGCAGGGCCAAGATTTCACCCCCGGTCCTGCTGTCCAGGTTTCCCGTGGGTTCGTCTGCAAATAAAATTTCCGGATTACCAATCAAAGCGCGGGCAATTGCCACACGTTGCTGCTGGCCGCCGGATAACTCACGGGGCGTATGACTGCGTCGGTCAGACAGGCCGGTAACCCTCAAAATCTGTTCCAGCCTGCCTTTACAGCTGCCCATCTTTTTGCCGTCCAATAGCAATGGCAGCATGATGTTTTCCTCGACACTCAGGTTGGGAATGAGATTGTAAAATTGAAAGACGAAACCAATCTTCTGCCGCCTGATGCGGCTCATTTTTTCATCCCCCAAAAAGGAAATGTCAGTGCCGTCCAAGAGGACGCGGCCGCTGGTCGGGGTATCCAGTCCCCCAAGAATATAAAGCAGCGTGCTTTTTCCGGAGCCGGATGGACCCATGATTGACACAAATTCCCCCTGCATAACCTGTAACGAAACATCTTTGAGCACTTTTATTGTTGTGGTGCCAAGACGAAAATCCTTTACGATATGTTTTCCTTCCACGGCAATATTGCGGATGCTCTGTTTCATTGAATAGACCTCCTGTCTTCCTGTTCATTCAAATTTGATTTCCTCCACCAGTTTCATGCTGCGGCTCTTAAGGATAGGGACAACGGAACCAATCAGGGTAATGATGATTCCCATGCCGCCAGCGGTCAAAAAAGTGGAGGCGTCCAGTTCCGGCGTCATCGCAATTTTGGGACCCGCTACAAGGAAGATTGTCTGAATTTCCATATAGGAAACAAAAATAGCAATGACCGAACCAATCAGCCCGGCGGAGAAACCTTCAATCAGGGTCAGTTTGACATTTTGGCAATTGGAAAGTCCCACCGACTTATACATGGCAATGCTACGCCGTTTTTGCATGTAGTTGATAAGCAGATTATTGATTACTCCCACGGCTGCCAACAGCAGGATGAAATAAATCATATTGTGCATGGGTTGTAAAAAGGCGCTTACGGTTGACAGCGCGTCCGCATTAAATTCCTCCACTGTCCGGCTCCAATTTGCGGTTTTACCAAATAGGCCTCGGATCTGTACCATTATGGCGTCCGGGTCGGCGGCAGTGTAGGCGAGGAAGTCATAGCTGGATGAGTTAAAATCGGAAACCGCGTTAGTGGAAGAAATCACCGCTTCCACGTCCGTGGCCCTTGATTTGAAACTCCCCACAATCCGGTAATCATTTTGTCCGGCAGCGCCAGTCAGGGTGATGGCATCCCCTACGGAACGTCCGGTACGTTCCAAACATGCCTCGCTGAACAAAATAACCCGTTCATCGGAAAACGCTGAAAGAGCCTGTTCCTCCATGTCCTTTTCCGTATAATGGAGCCCCATCATGGAGCCGTACCAGACCAGGTTGTCGGTTGCCTCCAAGCGGCTCAACATCGTGCCGTCTGCCTTCATTTGGTTTTTGTAAACATAGAGCGGCAGCACTTTTTCAATTCCCTCCATTTCCTTAACCTGCTCCACAAATTCCGGTCCCATCGTTCCATCCGCAAAGCCCTGCAGCTCTGCGTCCCGGAATACGTCGCCCACATAGGTTGTTACAAAGTTACCAACATTCGTAATGGCAATCACGGCGGAAATACTGATAAACAGCAATGTTATATTCTGGGCAGTATTTTTGTTATCCCGCATATTACGGGCGGCAAGCCTGCCCACGTTTCCCAAAACAGCGCAATAGATTACTTCCAGGCCTCTGGAAATCAGGTCCGTCATCAGCGGAACGGTTAGGATTGCGGCGGCAATCAGCCCCAGCAGGGAGATTCCGCCAGCTAGGTAAAGTGCCTTTCCAGATACCAGCTTTGGAAGGATGATTGAGGCTGCAAAAAGTACGGTTCCGGCGCCTATGATAAAACGCCTGGGGATATGGTTTTCTTCCACATGGCCCAACACTACATCCTTAATCGGTAATCTGCTGGCCCGGCGCACAGGAAGCCATGCGGAAAGCAATGAGACAATGACTGCGGCGGCAAAGGAAAACAGGATACTGTATGCCGGGATTATGACAGGAATCTGGATTCCCTGGGAAAGAGATTGGTCCATCCCCTGTAAAAGCAGTTTCAGGGCCAATGCGCCAACGGGAATCCCAATCAGGCCGCCTGTCACACCATACAGCATACTTTCTAATAGAAGAATGCGGGTTACGGCTTTTTGCGTTGCGCCAATGCTTCGGAAGGTGCCGATTACCGGTAAGCGGTCTAAGGTAATAACCTTATAGCTGCCATAAATGATAAAAATACTCATTGTCATGGAAAAGAAGCTGATCAGGAAAAACGGCATGGATTTTTGCCGTGCATCTGCGGAAACCTGCGCCTCGTTGACCACTTCGGAAACCCGGTATTCCCCGTCAGGCAGCATTGCTGCCAATTCATTTTTTAAATCAGCAGTGGAAGTTCCCTCTGCAGGCTCTATTAAAATTTTTGTATAACCTTCAGTACTGCCTAATAATCCGGACAATGTGGCCAAAGGCACAAGGGCAGTAGCTCCTCTCGTATGGCGGAGAAAAATTGTATCATAAGCGGCAATTTCCGCAACTTCCAGAGACACCGTTTTCCCTTCTATCTGAAGCGTAATGGCATCGCCCGTTTCAATTTTATATTTTGAGGTAAAACGGTCTGGAAGGATGACCTGATTCCCGATAAAATCCGTGATTCCGCCACCGTTTGCAAGACGGGGAGGATTGATCTTACTTAGCTGGTTTAAGTCGGCAGCAATCAGGTCAACGGTTTCATAATAGCCGTTTTCATGATAGAGGGCCGAGCCTTCCATCACTCCTGCAACCGTCCGGATGCCAGGCAATTCTGGAATGATTCCGATGTCTATCCCCCCATTTACTGCGGTTACAGAAACCGTTGCACTGCCGGCTGCCCCCCGCGCCAATTTCCGCTGTGCACTTTCATATGACGCGCCTATGGAAAATGATACAAACAACAGGGTAGTGGAAAGCAAAATGGATAACAGCATCACAAGGGTCCGCGTTTTTCTTTCTCTAACATTCATAAGAATGTATTTATAAATGACTTTCATGTGAACACCTACTTTCTAATGGACGGCCTTTTTGCACCCTCCCATCATCCTGCCCTCCCCTTCAATCAAAAAGGTTGGCAGCTATCACTAACATCATGATAGTCTGCCAACCTTAATCTGATTTTCAGGCAACCTTAATTAACCTTAATCAGTCAAAAAGACGATTTGGAATTTTGTCCCGGTATCGGGGATGCTGGCAACGGATATCATGCCGCCGTGCAGCCCGATAATATCCCTGGCGATTGCCAATCCCAAACCGCTCCCCTCTGGTTTTTGTCCGGTATTGGTTCCACGGTAATATCGGTCAAAAAGGTGCCCGGTCATCTCCTCTCCCATTCCCTTTCCATTATCAGATACATCAATTTTTAATTCAGTATCAGAGGCTGATACACATAAGGCGATTTCAGTAGTTTCATCGCCATGCACAAAGGCATTGATGATTAAATTGCGAAAGGCTCTTGTAAAAAGTTTCTGGTCAAATGAAAAGATTATGGAATCTGCCGTGCCTTCAAAATGTATGGTGCGGTTTTCATATTTCGGGGTATTCAGAATGTCAATCGCCAGTTCTTTCAGAAAACGGACAATATCCTGCTTTTCCCTGTTTAGGGGGAGCATTCCATTTTCCAACTGATAGGTCAGCTTTAAATCATCAATCAGCGTTTCTATGTAAGAAACGTTTTTTAGTATGATTCCAGCATATCGTCTGCACTGTTCTTCACTTTGGCCGCCAGTGTCCCCGAGTATTTCCGCATAACCCTTAATGGGGGAAAGCGGCGTTTTCAAATCATGGGTAATGTTGGAAATCCATTCCTCGCGCATTTTTTCTGTTTGGACCTGCAATCGGTCACTGGCCCTGATTTCCTCGTTTAATGTGTTCAGGCTATGATACAAATCACGGAACACGCCTGAATCTTTAACAGGGAGATAGCAGCGCCCTGAAATTTCCTGGACGGCAGTGGTCAGCCGTTTCATCGCCCTTGTTGTAAAAAGCCCATAGAGAACGCCTGAAATCAGAACAAGCAGGAAAAGAGCTGACAAAATCGGTAAGATTATCATCCTGCCGCCTGTAAACCGCTCTCCGTTCAGATACATCGTAACCTTTGAGATATTAACAGGAAAATATAAAATATAAGTGTACCCGCTTTCAGCATTGGAAACCGTACCCATACAAGCAGTTAATCCACTGTCTTTTATCCGGCCGGTCTGACAGAGCTGTAACAAATCCATACTGGAATAGGCCGTATCTGCCTGTTCCGGTTTCTGATAGCTGAATACTTCACGGCCAGAAACATCTAAAAGCTGAAGGCCGATTCCATTGTCCTGCAGGGCAGCAATCCCGGATTGCTTAATCCGGGGGACCATATCAATAAAAATAATCTGCTCCTTAAATTCGTCTGTAAATAGCTGGGGCCAGTCGCTTCTTGCCATCTGGCCATCTGCCTTTTGAATGGTAATCGTTAAAAAGAAAAGGCTTCCCGCTAACAGGAAAGTGCCAAGCAGCGATAAAAAGAAAATCATGTATATGTGGAATACTGTACGATAGCCAGACCGTTTCATTTAATCAATCCTTTTTTTGAGCTTATAACCCAACCCCTTCACGGTGATAAGCTGCTGCGGCTGAGAGGGGATATCCTCAATCTTTTCCCGTAAATGCCGTATATGCACCATAATCGTGTTGTCACAGATAGAACTGTATTCTCCCCACACCTGCTCGTAGAGCCGTTCCTTGCTGATGATTTTATCTGCATTTTCCATGAGGTAGGTAAGCAGGAGATATTCACGGCCTGTTAAGCCAATCTCCTGCCCACCTTTATAGGCCCTGCAGCTTTCTTTATCAATCCTAAGGGGACCGACAGTTAAACTGGTTCCTTCCTGCAATGGGGAAGCAGTCTGATACTGCTGGCGGCGAAGCTGGGCCTTAATGCGGAATACCACTTCGCGCGGACTGAACGGCTTCGTAACGTAATCATCCCCACCCCAGGAAAGGCCGAGGATTTTATCGACATCGTCATTTTTTGAGGATAGGAACAAAATGGAGCAATAAGAAAATTGCCGGATCTGTCTGCAGACTTCCAATCCGTCAATATCAGGAAGCATGATATCCAGCACAATTACATCGGGCTGGAAGTCCCGGCAGATTTTCAACGCGTCCGTCCCGTTATAGGCTTTCTGGATAACACGAAAACCTTCTTTTCTCAGCACTTCTTCTACTAAATCAACAATGTCCTTCTCATCGTCAACCAGCAAAATTTTATTTTCCATTGTTCACCATCCGCCCTCTTTCTCCTGCTGTCCACAGCCTCTTCTGCCTGCGTCCCTTGATATCATGTATTCCATACAGCCACTTCCATGGATACATTATAATTCTGCTGTATGGATAATACAAGTAAAGATAATGGATATTCATTTTTCCATCCAGTCTATTTATAAGTATAAAATAAATTCACTCCCCAGACCTGCCCTGCTGTTTACCCGGATGCTCCCTCCATGTTTCTCCACGATATCCTTCACAAGGGCCAGCCCCAGTCCCGACCCTCCCACAGACCGCGACCGTGACTGGTCAACCCGGTAGAATGGCTCAAAGATACGCTCACACTCTTCTTCGGGGATGCCTATGCCTGTATCTGATATCTTTATGATTGTGTTCCCCTCCTGCCTGCTGGCAGAGATGGATATGGAGCCGTTTTCACGGTTATATTTTATAGCATTTTCAACCAGGTTACTCATCGCCCGGTAGAGCATGGTGGGGTTTCCGGTCAGTTTCATTCCTGAAAGGCCGCTGAGGGACACACTCAGGTGCTTTGCATCCAGCTGAGGGGTCTGTTCCTCCAGGATTTCCGCAAACATTTCTTCCAGCAGCACCTCTTCACACATCCCATCCCCCGTTTTTGCTGTCAGCTGGAACAGGTTGTCCACCAGCTGGATCATCCGTTCGGTGTTGGTCCTGACAATTGACAGCACCCTTTCCATCTGGGCTGCCGAAGCCTTTTCCTCCATGTCCAGTACATCCAGGTTCACCAGTATGGTTGCAAGCGGGGTCTTGAGTTCATGGGCGGCGCTGGCTGAAAACCGCTGCTGGCGTTCAAAGGAAGCGCTGACTTTGTCCATCATATGATTAAAGGAAACGGCAAGCTGTCCAATCTCATCCTGCCTGTCCTGATGCTCAACACGGCGGGACAGGTCATTGCCTCCGATTCCTTCAATGGTGCCAGTCAGTTCCCTCAGCGGTTTCAACGCTTTCCCCGCCATGAGCCAGGTGGCTCCGGTTCCCAGGAAAAGCATGAGGGCCAGTCCGGCCGCTCCCCATATATTAAACTGGCTTCCTGCCTGTTTTATGGTAAATGTAATTTCCCCGGCATCTGACCGATTCAGTTCCGTGGTGGATAATATAATATCGTATTCATCTGACTGTGTAACAAAGTGCTGCTGAAGGTTGCGGACAAAAATACGGTCAGCGCCAACCAGGAACATCCCGGTCAGCATGACCGCCACACATGCCATCACCATGGCTGACAGAAGCGTCAGGCGTGCACGAAGCGATATCTTTTTTAACATTTCTTCTCCTCCCCGCCAATGAGATAACCGGCTCCCCGGATATTCCTTATGATTTCATCCTTGGTAACTGCAAGCAGCTTACGGCGGATGACGCTGATATAAACCTTGACCTGATTGGAAAACGGGTCAGCCTCACTGTCCCACACATGTTCCATCAGTTCCTCAGCGCTTACCGGTCTGCCCATATGCATCATCAGATATTCAAGTATGGCAAATTCCCGCATGGTCAGTTCCAGCAAAACACCGTTGTAGCTTGCGGTCCTTGCATTCGTATCCAGGCAAAGGCCGCCCCATATCAGGGCGGCGTCTGCCTGGGTGAAGGAGCGCCGGAGCAGCATACGGATACGCGCCTCCAGTTCCTGGAAATGAAACGGCTTTGTGAGGTAATCACTTGCCCCGCCGTCCAGTCCGGCTATCTTATCCGTAAGTTCCGAGCGGGCGGATAGAATCAGTACCTTTGTATGCTTTTCCTGGGATTGCAGGTGCCTGAGGACTTCCATCCCATCCATGCCTGGGAGATTTAAATCGAGTACCACCAGATCATAGTGGTTGATATAACACAGCTGGACGGCTTCTGCGCCGTCACCCGAGGAGTCCACGGCGTATCCGCGTTTCCTCAGCCCGCAGCATAATGCCTCCCGCATATCTTCCTCATCCTCGATGATTAAAAGTCTCATTGCACATCATATCCTTCCGTTAATTGACAGAAGCGCTTCTTGACGGGGTAACATAAATCCTGCTGCCATCTGCCATCTCAAAATACCGGTTTCCGTTTTCATCGGTTTTCTGAGGCGGCAGGTCCTCCTGCGCGGTATTACCGTCTGCCTGGACAACGGAAATCGTGACCCCGTCTTCCGTATCATAGTACTGAACCCCGCCGTCACTGTTTTTTAAGCCGGGCAAGGTCCTGTCTGTCCCTCTGCCAACGGCATCCTTTACCGTGACGGTATAAGCCTCCTGTTTCATTTCCCCTGCAAATGCAGGAATCCCAAGGGTTGCGGCTGCAATGGCTGCAATAGCCAGGCTGGTCATCATTCTGTGTTTCATCATAATCTGTTACCTCCGGTTATATTGTATTTTTATTAGTACTGAGATGTGATCACGCATTCATTATATACAATATAAGGTTAAAACACGGTTAGAAATCCCTGTCCGGCTAAAAATCCTATCTTGCAGGAAAAGTGACGGTAAAAACAGTTCCTTTCCCCAACGTGCTTTCTACCCGGACGGAACCACCCATGGCCTCGGCCGTTGTCTTCACGATATACAGGCCCAGGCCGCTGGAACCGTCCTTTTCCCCGCGCTCCGGCGATACTTTATAGAACCGTTCAAAAATATGGGGCAGATGGGCGGCAGCAATCCCTTCACCGGTGTCTGACACACGGAGGGCGGCCCTGTTGTCCACGTCCCTGGATATGCACAATGAAATACTGCCTCCTTCCGGAGTATGGCGCAGCGCATTGTAAACTAAATTATCCAGAACGCTCCAGATTTTATTTTTGTCGAGTTGAAGCTCCAGCATACCCTCTGCCCGGGCCAGGAAGGTAATCCCCTTATCCCGCACCAGGTCGCCGTACTTCCTGTCCGCCTCCACCATGAGCTTACCGGCAGATACCCACTCCGGATGATAGACAGCAGTCCCTCCCTCCATGCGGGTAACCTCAAACAGGTTGTGGATGAGCCGCTGAAGGTCCAGGTTCTTGTGATAGGCTATCCCAAGGTATTCTGTCCTCTCCTGTTCACTGGGGGCAATCATCTCATCCCCCAGCAGTTCCAGATAGTTATTAAGCACGGTCAGGGGCGTCTTAAGGTCATGGGAAATGTTGCTTATCATTTCCTGAAGCGCTGCCTGGGAGGCTTCCAGCTGTTCATTGGCATGGTTGAGCTGGGCCGTGCGCTGCTTGACCAGCTCTTCCAGGTTGGCATTGAGCCGCTCTGCCTCCTCATGGGCCTGGGCGTAGCTGCGCGACAGCATGACGCACTGGCTGAGGATCAGGAACATGTTAGGCACGATTCCAGGGACAAACATATCCCCTTCAAATACTGTTTTTGTCAACGGCCCATAAAACAGATAGGTTACCATACTGCATAAGTACAGGAGACGGTAGGGATCCCTGCCGATATTTCCGGTCCGGACAGCCAGGAAGATGGAGATGACATAGGGAATCATGACCATGAACATGCCGTTCACTGCTGCTGCATAGGGCAGCACACAGATTCCCGCCATGGGCAGGATAAAACAGACCAGGTAAAGGACACGCAGGAAACGCCCCAGCCTTATGGAGAATGCCTGCACCATAAAAAGACAGATGCACAGGCTGTGCAGGGTAAACAGCAATAAAAACACCCGGCTGAGCACAAAGCCAATCCCACCCGGAAGAAAATACTGGACCAAGGCATTGCTCTCCATTCCCAGACGCAGCACCGTGGTCAGGCAGATCAGGCTGAAGGTCAGGTACAGATGTTCCCGCCTGCGGAAAAAATAGAGGAACAGGTGGTATACCCCAATCAGCAGGATTCCGCCCAGGGCAGCTGCCACCACGGTGCGCTGCCAGAACACATGGTGGATGAGGACCGTATCCCGGCCCATCAGGATTGGATAGAAAATGCCGCTGCCGTTCATACGGTAATTGGCTGCCTGGATGACCAGCTCCAGGGTGCCGTTGGGGGAAGCTGCCGCCAAAAGTTCATTGCGTACCCCGGTAACCGTATCAGCGTCCAATCCACCTACCGTTCCGGCGCCGTAGAATTCTTCTCCGTTGATCCAGATAAGGGAAGATGACATGATTTCGGGGATATGGAGAAGATATACCTGCCCGGGAGGCGTCAGGATTTTGAGCCGGTAGGTTGCATAGCTAAGTTTGGGATACCCCATCCTGGTCCAGGGACCGGGCAGGTCAATGTACTCCCCGCCTTTAGCAGTTCCCTGCCGGAAGTCCTCCGGGGTGTAGAGCTGGCCGTGATAGAATTCCCACTGCCCGGACAGTGCATATACCTGGGAAGTAAAATCCGTCCCGCGGACGTCAAGGACACCTTCCACTGCCTCCGGCCCTTTTGAGACAAAGGGCTTGGAGGCAGTAAAAAACAGCGCCAGACACAGGGAGAAAATAAGCAGGAATATAGCAAGGAACCGTTTCATAGTCTTATCCCCGTTTCTGATTTTGGTAAGAACCTGTATCCTTCCCCGCGCACGGTTTCAATCCGGCCGATGACGGATTCTGATTCTTCCAGCTTGTGCCTGAGGCGGGTGATATGGACTGCCACGGTATTGGCCGGGTCAGGCTTCCCGGTACGCCATATCTCATGGTAAAGTTCCGCTGCCGAGAGGATCCGGCCGGAATTGCCAAGAAGGAACAGGAAAAGCTCAAATTCCTTCTGCGCCAGGGGGATGATCCGGTTGTCAATCCGCAGAAGCTGGTTCTGGTGGTCAATGACAAACCCTTTCATGGAACTTCGGCGCACCTGCGCATACACACGCGCCGCCAGTTCCTTCAGGCTGTATGGTTTGGTGATATAGTCATCCCCTCCGGCCATCAGCCCCTTTATCTTGTCCGCCTCATCGTCCATACAGCTGAGAAACAGGATTGGGGCGCTGGTAAGGGAGCGGACAGCTTCACAGAGTTCAAATCCGTTCATGTCCGGAAGCAGTACATCCAGCAGGATACAGTCATAACCCTGCCTTCCCAACAGTTCCAGTGCATCGGCGGCACAGACCGCAGTATCCACCTGATACCCCCGTGCCTCCAGGTATTTGCGGTTTGTCCGCAGTATATCCGGTTCGTCATCGACTGCCAGCAGTCGGTAGGAATGCTCCATATATAATCCTCCAATTTAAAAAGTGAATGGGTCTGTTGATATTGAATGAATTAACGGTTCATATGAGTCTGTTGATATTGAATGAATCACACGGTTCATGTTTCATGAATTATATTCTAACGCAGGCGGTTTGTCAATCATAGAAGATCCTGCTTTTTCGGTGCGGTCTGCTGCAATGGATAAAAACTGAAGAAAAGTTTGATATCCTTGCGGTCCGAAATGGATTCCTGGAATTTCTTCTGAATCCGCATGATGATCTGTTCCATATTCTCACAGGCCGCCCCCGGCGTCATGATAAGGAACTGGCAGCTGCTGTACCTGGTATAGAGGTCGCCGAAACGCAGGGATGAACAGATGCTGTCCTTCAGCCTGCCTGTCAGGAATTCACGCTCCTCCAGTGCGACGAAGGAACCGAACTGGTCTGTGACAGAGATGAGGATAATCTGTACATTAAGACCTGTCCTGCCCAGGTTCCTTTCTAAAAAACGGAAAATGGCTAGGAATGTCCGGTAGTCCTGGCTGCCTGCTTCATGGGCAAACTCAGGCTCCTTTAGCTGCCTGCATATGTATCTCATATCATGTGGCGCTGCCGGCAGTTCGTTCCTTGCTGCCGAATCCGGGTGGCAGTCCTCCATGGAGGACTCATAGAGATACAGGGCCTTTTTCCGTTGCTGTTTGCCAATCCTAAGGGCCAGGTCAGCCCGCCTGTACAGTGTCCGGAACGTGTCGTTTTTGCGGACCAGGTCAGCGCCTATGGTCAGTTTCAGGCTGTTTCCGATTCCCATATCCTTACCGGCCTGGACCGCCCTTGAATGAAGCCGTTCCACCTTGGAATCCACCAGTTCATTCCTGTATTCACCTGGTATGAAGATGGCAAATTCATCCCCGCCCATGCGTCCGATGATATCCTTTTTGAAAAAAAGAAATCCCATGATACGGGCCAGCTCCTGAAGGACCAGGTCCCCGGTCAGATGCCCGTAAACGTCATTAATATCCTTGAAATGGTCAACATCAAGCATAAGGAAGATGCCGCCCTTTTTATTTTTGAGTAAGTCTCCCACCTCCTCTTCCATTGCTCCGCGGTTCAAAAGCCCTGTCAGTGAATCATGTCTGGCAAGTATCCTCAGCCGGTCATTTTCCACCTGCAGTTCATCCATTTTTTTCATTTTCTCACCCCTGATATGTAGTAGTTGCCGTAAGACAGTGCCGGGCTGGATGAACAGATTTGTTCATCTTCCCATAAACGACGAAATGCGAACACGTTTTTCACGTATCCGCATTTCAAATCTCTTATTAATAGCTTTATTATAACAGAATATATGGCATGATTCAACTGTGAAATTTCCACTCGGCTGCCAACCTATAGAAATTTCCACTCAGCCGCCAATCCATAAAATCTGCAACCGGCAGCCAGGCATCCCGTCCCTCACTGCGGTGCAACCGGCAGCCAGGCGTCCAACACCGCCTTATCCTTCCTGACTACCAGGCCGCTGCCGCCTGCATGCTTCACATCCTCCACCATGCTCACAAGAAGAAGTGGCGCGGGCTGTCCCGGGTCCGCTGTATACACGGCAAACCATCCCAGCTCCGTTCCGCTGGTATCGGTCTTGGATGCCTTGATTTCCGCTGTCCCTGTCTTGCCTGCCAGCGTAAGGTCCTCCCTGTACGCGGCCCGTCCCGTGCCTTCCGGTGAAGACACCACCTGCTTCATGGCATTTTCAATCCTGTCTGTGATTTCAGGTGTAAATACACCAGGAAGCCACACCTCCGGTTCCATGTCTTTGTCATGGACCAGCCGGGGTTTCATCACATTTCCCTTATTGGGGAACATGGTATAAAGGGAGGCCAGATGGATTGGATTGACCAGTACCTGGCCCTGCCCGTAACCGCTGTCCGCCAGCTGGATTTCCGTCTCAATGCGGTCCGTATTGGAATACTGGGATTGGGCCACGGCGATTTCAAAGGGAAGGTCCTGGTTAAAGCCCAGGCGGTCAAGTCCGGAGGCAAAGGCATCATATCCGGTTTCCAGTGCGGCCTTTGCAAAGTAAATGTTGTCGGACAGCACCATGGCGTGTTCCAGTGTGGCCGGGTTGGTGTTGTGGAGGGTGGTGACATGATAATTCCCCCAGCTTTCGTCCTTTTGCCAGCTCAGCCCCTCTTCCCCATAATCACGGTTCGGGTCCAGGGTTCCTGCATCCAGGCCGATGGCGCCCGTTATGGGCTTAAAGGAGGAACCGGGAGCAAACCTCTGCCTGAAACGGTTCAGCAGCGGATTGCGCCCATCCCCGTTCAGCGCGTCCCACTTTTCCTGGGACATACCCAGTATGAAATCATTGTTGTCATAGGACGGCGTGCTCACAAGGGCCAGTACCTCGCCCGTATAAGGATTCATGGCAACAGAACAGCTTTTATCCTCCTTAAATGCCTGATATATGGCGCTTTGAAGACCGCTGTCTATGGTAAGGGTAATGTTCCTGCCGTCCTGCTTGGGGATGGCTGCCAGCACCCGGTTCATGGAACCGTCTTCCCGGATGATGGCAACCGTGCATCCGTTGGTGCCCCGCAGTTCATTTTCAAACAGGGCCTCCATGCCGCTCCGCCCGATGACACTGTCAGTCAGATATCCTTCCCCGGCATGTTTTTCCAGGTCCTCTGCCGTCACGTTCTGTACATATCCAATCAGATGGGAGGCCTGCTCCCCAAGGGGATAGGAACGGACCGGCGTATCCGTGATCATGATGCCGGGTATGGTCAGAAGCTCATCCTGAAGGGCACGGTCCTGCAGGTTCTCCTCACTTGGCGTCCCGGATTTAAGATTCAGCTCATCTACCTTTTTAAGCGTCTTTAAGGGTACCAGGGAATCGCCTTTCACCCATTTCGCGCCAAGTTTTTTTTCAATGCCCTCCGTGGAAATTCCCAGGAGGGATGAAAGGTGCTCCATGTCTTGGCCAGGCTCGGCGCTCATCTTTCCAGGAACAAGGCCAACCAGGGATGCGGCGCCCCTGCCTGCCAGAAGCGTTCCGTTCCTGTCATAGATTTCCCCGCGTTCCGCCTTTTCCGTATACACCCGGACCTTATCTGTTTTGCTGAACTCAGGAAATATGACCCGGTCATTCCAGGACATATGGTAATATCCCTCCTCATCCCTTACAAAGGTCACCTGATTGGGGAATGAGACTGCACCTGCCACTGTATCCAGGCTCATCTGGTAATTCACCACGGCAATATTTTCCTGCGGCTCCTCCACGCTTTTGATGTCAGCCTGGATATGGGCGGCCTCAATGCCTTCATATATGTTCTGATTGCGCGCAACAAAATCCTCCAGGCTTATCTCCCGGCGGCTCTGGTCATCCAGCATACCGTACATTTCCCCATAACTGCCCTGGGACAGGAAGGAGACGTACCGGACAAACAGTTCATCCGGCTTTGGGATGGCTGCCTGATTCCTTGCCTGTATATAATAATAAGATGCGCCGCCCATGCCGGCACCTGCCAGTACAATCAGCACAAGGGCCAGTATGAGTCCCTTCCCGCCTCTTCTTCCTCTCCGGCGGGTCCGTCTTTTCCTGCTTCCTGTCATTTAATGCCTCCCATGGTTTTTATCGTCATAGAGGAGGTAGCGGACCAATATAAGGCCCAGTCCTCCGACAATCCCTATTAATACATACAGAAGTCCCATTTCTGCCGTGCCTTTTCCGCCGCCCCATCCCTGGCTTATGGAAGGATCCTTAAATTGGCGGGTGATATCATTTCCATCCCTGTCCATCAGCTGGATTTCCTTTGCAGAAAGGCGGATCTGTGCATTATCCTTAAGGCCCAGTTCTTCCCGCACTTCCTTAAGGTCCTTGAGCCATAGGAAATCCGGTTCTTCTATCTGATAAATCTGCTCATAGGACGTTTCCGCCCCAGTGCCTTCCTCTGATGTTATATAGGTAATCCGGAACGCGTCCATATCCTGGCAGTCATCGCCTGCCAGCGCCAGCAGTTCCATATCGCCTCCCTTAACCCGCAGCTGTTCCGCATGGATTCCAGCGGTGTATGGAAACGGACCGAGACTTGCATCCACCGGACGGTATCTGCCGTTGATTCCCCGTATCAGATGGACGAGGCCATGAATGTTATCCTGGTCCCCGGCACCGTAGAAAATGAAAAGATGTTTATTTACTTTCCGTGACGCAATCACACGCAGCGGGTCACCGGGCCGGACCGAATGGCGGCTGTTGTTCCCAGCGGTATCTGTTATATAATCAGCAACCGCCTCCTTCTGTCCCTTGGCAGTATCGGCATAATGAAATTCCGAATCATACAGCGCCCATATGATGATAAGGGTGACCACTGCGGTAATGGCGGCAAGAAGACGCCGGAACCTGTTATCCGGTTGTCTGTTAGTGGATTCAGTCATGATACGCTCCCTCCCTGCGGTTGTTTTTCCTGAAATGTACAGGTATAGTATACTATATCCGCGGATGGGAGTTATTAAATATTTATTGTGATTTATCAGCTATTTTTCTGTACTGGGACGGGGATTGTCCGGGGATGTCTGTTGTCCGGCGGGTTTAGCCCAGCATGCGATGGCATACCCGTTCCATACAGGCGCGGGAAATCCCGCATCCTTCCAGAAAACCTTTTATCCCATGGGGGCAGGATGCAATATGATCATAAGCTTTGTCAATATCCTCTGCATCTGACCTGACCAGGTAGTGGTATCCGTTCTGGCTCAGATAGGCAAACTGAGGGTTCCTGGTCAGATTCGTGAATGACTGCATGTAATTTGTCTCGCAGTCCTGTCTGTCAACACCTGCCAGCATCAGCAGCATTAAAGCCAGGACCCCGGTCCTGTCCTTCCCTGCCGTACAGTGAAAGAGGATACAGCCATCCGGGGCCTCATCCATCTGCCGGAACAGCTGTCGGATCACATCCTTGCGTTCCAGCAGGGAGAGATAAAGGCTGCCTAAATCCTGCAGGCTGTCTAATGCCCCTGCCTGCCCTTCCGGCGAAATGTCCGCCTCCATGAACGGGATATGGCAGTACAGGATGCTATCCAGCAGTTCCTGGCTGTCAGGCCGTTTTTCAGTCTCCCCCGGGCTTCGCAGGTCAATTACCGTTGAAAGGCCGTAAGCCAGCAGCATTTCCCTGTCCTCTGCAGTCAGGCCGGACAGCTGGTCCGACCTTAAAAACGCGTGCCACGCAGTCTGATGCCCGTCCATTGCAGGCAGTCCTCCTAATTCCCGTACATTCTGTGCCCCTTTTAATGGGAGCCTGATCCAATTCCGTTTCATATTCCTCTCTTATCCTCCGTGTAATCCGTAACAATGATATCATCTAACATGCAAACGCTGTCCTTCCATTCCTGTCATATCACGCTGCTGCCAGCAGTCCTTACCTTGCGAACCTTCCCCTTGATGGTCTTTGTCTGAAGCTGCTCCAGCACCATGGGGCCTTTCCTGTTGAGTATCTCCACATAAGTAAGGCTTTCCCTGATATCGATGATCCCGATATCCTCTGCCTCCACCCTGTCAATGCTGCATATGGTTCCAACGATATCCCCTGTCCGCATCTTGGATTTCCTGCCGCCCCCAATGGACAGGCGCAGGATGGAATGGTTCAGGGCTGCGTCCTTACCTGCTTTGGGCGCTGCTTTTTTCCGTTGGAGTGCCCAGAATTCCTTTTCCTCTGCCTGGTCCGGTTCGGGGAGGGGGTTGACCGGCAGGGTGGTTTCCATATACTCTTCTACTTTTTTAAGCATCCTCAGTTCATCCTCAGTCACAAGGCTGACTGCCCGTCCGGACTGCCCGTTCCTGCCGGTGCGGCCAATCCGGTGCACATAGGTCTCGCGCCCTGTCGGGAAATCATAGTTCACCACCAGGGAAATGCCTTCAAAGTCAACGCCCCTGGCAGCCACATCCGTGGCAATCAGGTAGCGGAACCCGCCACGGCGGAACGCGTCCACATGCTTAAGCCTCTCCGCCTGCTCCATTTCCCCGTGGATCATGCCGCAGAAAATCCGGTCCCTGCGCAGCTTCTGGAACAGCACATTAACCATCTCCCTGGTTCCGCAGAATATCATGCAGCTGTCCGGGTTTTCCTTTATGAGTATGTTCTTAAACGCGTTGTATTTATTTTCCTGCAAAACCTGATACACGGACTGTTGGGTTGCAGACGGCGCCTTAACCTCATCCTCCATGGAAATGAACACTGCTTCTGACACAGCCTCACCCATCAGTTCCCGCACCTGTCTGTCCAGGGTGGCTGAAAACAGGAAGGTGCTCCTGTCTTTTGGAAGCAGGGAGAGAATCTGCCGCACCTCATCCAGAAATCCCATGTCCAGCATCAGGTCCGCCTCGTCAATCACCAGGAAACGGACCTTTGAAAGGCAAAGGCTGCCCCTGCGCAGATGGTCCATGACCCGCCCCGGGGTGCCTGTCACGATATGGGATTTCTGTCTCAGGGTCTGGATCTGCTTATCAATAGGGAATCCTCCGAACACAGCCGGGACCTTCAGCCGTTTCTTCCTTCCCACGAGGAAGATCTCGCGGCTTACCTGTACGGCCAGCTCCCTGGTCGGTTCCAGTACAAGGGCCTGGGGAAGGTTTTCTTCCCAGACGGCCTGCTCACAGATAGGGACTGCAAAGGCCAGTGTCTTGCCTGTCCCGGTCTGGGAACGGGCGGCGATATCCTGTCCGTTAAGAGCCTTGGGGATTACGGCCTCCTGGATGGGCGTGGGCGTCGTGTAGCCCAGAAGTGTCAGCGCGTCAAGGATTGGCTGTGATAAATTATATGCTTCAAAGTTATTTGTCATATGGTCTATTTGTCCTCTTTCTATAGTCCTCTGTTGTCCACTATCAACATGTTTAATTTCTGCCATTTCTGCATCTCCTTCCTGGTGATGAGGAGCTGCTGCTTAAAGCTTTCCGTGTGTTCCTGGGGCGTCAGGGTCACAAGGCATTTGAATGCACAGGGCATTAAGTCGGCGCTGGATATCCCGCACAGCAGCCCATCCGTGGAATCGCGGATTTCCAGGGGATTGAAGATATAGAGCAGATCTTCCTCCAGGGCGTTGCACTGGTTCACGAAGGAAAAACGTATGAGCATATCACTGTAGACCACCTTGCCCGTATAATATATCTCACTGCTTCTTCCCGTGGGCGTCACGGCGCTGATGGACAGGGTTGCCTCAAAGTTCCCCGGCGAGTTTTCCCTTTCATAAATATCGATGATTCCGTCCTTCAGCCGTTTATAACGGCCGTCATAAAAATAGAAATACAGCCGTTTGGCCTGATAAAAGGGACTTTTGGCAGAATGGTTCAGGGGCTGCTTCGGGGCCTTTGGAACCGGCGGGGTAAAATCCATCAGCTGTCCCGGACTGACCATCAGCACATCCGCTATCTCAGACAGGGTTTCCACGTCCAGTGTAATCTCACCATTTTCATATTTGCTCACACTGGCCCTGCTTTTGTGGATCAGGTCCGCCAGCTGCTGCAGGGTCAGTTCCCTGGCCTTCCTGTACATGCGGATGCGCCCGCCAATGTGTTCATTGATTTTGCTCATGATTCCTCCTGACCTATCCGGAAAGTTTCTTTAAAATATATTCTTGTCCGCATCTGATGCGTCCAGTTCCCTATCATACACTATCTTCCCGGATAATTCTACTCTAAATAAACTTTTATGCGAAAAAGTTTATTTTAATGAAACACGGACACATTTGATTTATAAAGCAAATCTGATAAACTATTTGAGGTTTTCCTTTTAGATAAGGAATCATAAAAACATAAGAATAAACGGGGGATTTTATGGATACCAAAAAGAAAAGCAGCTTCAGCGGCTCCATCGGATTTGTTTTATCCGCGGCCGGAAGTGCGGTTGGTGTGGGAAATATATGGCGCTTTCCCTATCTTGCAGCCAAGGACGGGGGCGGCCTGTTCTTAATCATCTATCTGGTCCTGGTGCTTACCTTTGGGTTTACGCTTCTGACCACGGACGTTGCCATTGGAAGGAAGACAAAGCAGAATGCGCTCAAGGCATTTGGGGCCATCAACAAAAAATGGAATTTCCTGGGATATCTCACATTCCTGGTTCCTGCCCTGATCATGACCTACTATTCCGTAATCGGGGGCTGGGTCACGAAATACATTGTCACTTACATGACTGCCAGGGGCGCGGAGGCGGCCCAGGACGGATACTTTACATCCTTCATCACCTCCAAGGCCTCTCCCGTCTTTTTCATGCTGGTATTCCTGGCTGCAACCGCCTTTATCGTGTACCGGGGCGTGGAAAAAGGGATTGAGCAGTTTTCCAGGATCATCATGCCCGGATTGATTTTCATGATTGTGGGTATTGCGCTTTTCTCACTTACCCTCAGGTACACGGATGGGAACGGGGTCACACGTACAGGACTTCAGGGACTGGGGGTATATATCATTCCCAGCCTGGATGGAATCACCTTAAAGCGCTTCCTGGAAATCCTTCTGGACGCCATGAGCCAGCTGTTCTTTTCCTTAAGTGTTTCCATGGGCATCATGATTACATACGGTTCCTATGTGAAAAAAGAGGTAAACCTGAACCGCTCCTTAAGCCAGATTGAATTTTTTGACACGGGTGTTGCGTTCCTGGCCGGGCTTATGATCATTCCTGCCGTGTTCGTGTTCTCAGGAACCGAAGGCATGGCTTCCGGCCCAAGCCTGATGTTTGTGTCCCTGCCAAAGGTATTTAACGCCATGGGCCGGGCCGGCGCACTGATTGGCCTTGTCTTCTTCATCATGGTGGCATTTGCGGCCCTGACCTCCTGTATCTCCATCATGGAGACGCTGGTTGCCAACTGCATGGAGCTGTTCCACAGGTCCCGCCGCCAGATGAGCCTGATCATTGCCGTTCTGTTCGCTGCCGCTGCCGCAGTCATCTGCATGGGATACAATATTTTTTACTTTGAAATGCCCCTGCCAAACGGACAGACCGCCCAGCTGCTGGATTTGATGGATTATATCAGCAACAGCTTCCTGATGCCGTTCATCTCATTGCTGACCTGTATCTTTGTGGGATGGATCATCAAACCGTCCTGGATTGACGAAGAGATGGAAGTAAATGGAAATGTATTCAGACGTAAGAAGATGTACGCATTTATGATACGCTATGTGACGCCTGTCATGATGGCGGTCCTGTTTTTACAGTCAGCAGGTATCTTTACCATGCTCCGCGGTTTATTTACATGATAAGGCGCGGCAGATATCCCGGACAGGGCAGTTAAAAGTTGATATGTATTAAAATCATTGAGAAAATCCAGGATTCCTGTGCCAAGGCAGGATTCCAGGATTTTCTTTCGTGTCATCGGTTCAGGGCCATGTGCGGCCATGGATATTTACATGAAAAATGAGATGACCGGGAACGCAATGGCTGCGATGATACAGGCAATGGCCTGACCATACTTTTCTTTATGGCAGCATATCTTAGCGCCAATCAGTGGTACTAATGAGAATAAAAGACTATCCACCCAATGATACTTTTCCGGATCAATAAGCCTTATGGTCATTGCGTGGTTTGCAAGCCCGTATACAATCAGGATTATGGCACACGCAGGAAGGAGCAGCGGACCAATCATTTTTTTCATGACTACATCCCCTTTCACGGCAGGAGTTGTGCAGGCATAAGCCTGTCAGTTATCGTGGTTTCACTGAATCTTCCCCATGTTGGGAAAATACCGGAACAGGACCTTGGCCTTTATCTCATCCTTTGTCACATATGGGTCCTCCCACCCACGTGCGTCAATGGAATGATTCCTGTTATCGCCAAGCATCAGGTAACAGTCCTCAGGCACTTCAAAGTGGTAGTCCTTTGAATCCATGGCCTCCGGCAGATAGGACTCCTGAAGCGGTATGTCTGAACCGTTGATATAGACCTTGTCTTCCCGGATATCAACTGTCTCGCCAGGCAGGCCGATGACCCGCTTTACCAGCCGTGTCTTATCCTTTCCCGGCTCTGCCTTGTGGGTAAAGATGACAATGTCCCCCCGCTCCGGTGTGTTCCCGAAACGGTAGGAAAGCCTGGAACCAAGGATCCGGTCGCCTGTCATGATGGTATTCTCCATGGAAGCCGAGGGAACCCGGCTGTTTGCCACCACAAAGGTATTCAGGCAGAATGCGATTACTGCCGCCACGATGATGATCTGAAGCCATTCCAGGATTTCCTTCTTCATGCCCTTTGGCTCCTGTTTGTCTGTATCTGTCTGTTTTTTCATGGTAATCCTCACATTATTTTTTAATCTTTGATACGGTGTGACTATCCCTGCCCATGCTGCCGCCTGCCCCTCCTGACATCCATGACGATACAACCGGCCAGGGCGGCTGCCGAAACAACCGTCACAACCAATATGGCCCTGCCGTCAGGATTGGCCAGCCACCGTTCCCCGGCAAGCCGGTACCTGATATGGCAGCAGGCAAGGCCGTTAATGAAACACAGAAATGCAATCAATCCCCACAGACGCCATTTATTTGCCCTCATAAGCCTCTCCTTTCGTGTGAATCCTGTGTTTTATGAAACAGAATGGATAACTACTTTTATTCTAAGTTAGAAAGGAAAATATGGATAGTATATATTCTATTAAGATTTTATGACAAATCACACAGGATCATTTTTTCCTGATGAATTGCATGCCTTCGTAAATCCTCACTGGATTCCCGCGTTCCAGGCGGGTGTGTTCCAGCCATGCCAGCTCCTTTTCCCTCTGTCTGTTCTCCAGTTCCATATCTGCAAGGATATCACACAGTCGGTTCATGGCCAGCTTTTTATTCATGTGCTGGCTGCGGGCCTCAGTTGACACAACCGATATCCCGGTGGGGACATGGATGATGCGCACCCCTGTCTCCACCTTATTCACATGCTGACCGCCCTTGCCTCCGCTGCAAAAGGTTTCAAAACGCAGCTTCATATCCTCCCTGGCATCAGGCAGCTGTTCCAGGATACTCACGTCAATGAACCAGTTCTTCCGCCTGTGCTCCGGGCGGAACGGGCTTTTGCATATCCAGAGCACGCTTCCCTCCAGTTCCCGCATATCTTCTTCTGTCTCAAACATGATGGAGGAATACCCTCTGCCTGTTTTTCCGTGGACACTCTGGACCAGGCGCATATCCCTCCTCTCCTTTTGGAGCTGTCTGTAAAATAATCCCACTGCCAGTTCGCATTCCGCCGGGCCCTGCCCGGAGCTGATCTGTACCCTCATATCCTCACCTACCCTTTAAATGTGATGAGCGGGCGCAGGGTTGCGACCACATCAACCAGTCCATATTCCAGCAGTGACTCCATAACCTGTTCCACGTTCTTGTATGCCTCGGGCGCTTCTGCGAACAGCAGGTTGGTGTCGTGGCACACCACCTGGCTTTTATACCTGGTGCTGCGTATGGAATTGCGGTCGTATTTGCGGTCAATCCGGCTTTTACAGATGCTGCGCGCCCATTTGCGGCCTGCTCCATGGGAAATGGAATCCAGGGATATGTGTGTATCCCTGCCTGGAACACACACATAGGTCAGGCTTCCCCTGGAACCGGGAATGACCAGGGCATGGTGTCCGGCCGACACGCTTCCTTTCCTGTGCAGCCATCCTTCCCTTGTCTGCTCCACATAATTATGGCAGCTGTCCGTCAGCCGTTCCGTCCGGCTGTCAACATTCAGGTAATCCAGAAGCTTGACAGCGGCAGCCAGCCGGTTGCGCCCGGCCCACAAAAGCGCATTGTCGTGTTCCGCCAGGTAGGCATCCGCCTTGGAGGTACCCTCCTTAAGTCCGTCCGGCGAATAAAAACGTGAAAGGATTTCCTGCCCATAGCCCCTGGAGCCGGAATGGATTAAGAGAAAAATCTTTCCGTCCATAAGCCCCAGCTTTTCCGCCCTATCCCCATCATACACCTGGTCCAGGCACTGAAATTCAGCAAAGTGGTTGCCTGCGCCGATGGTCCCGAAATCCCGGATGGGACACGCCTCCTCATAGGGAATGTCACATGGGATGTCTTCCAGTCCGCGTATGGAGTTTAAACGGGTTACCCATTTATCCATCTTGAATTTCTTCTGTTTTACCTCTGTCTTAAAAAGGCTCATTCCGCAGCCGATATCATTTCCAATCAAATGGGGATAAAACCTTCCCTGGCTGAGAACCGCCATTCCGACCGGCGTCTTGCCCGGATGCAGGTCCGGCAGCCCCACGGCCCTTATGACCCCGGGCAGCCTGCCCACGCCGCAGAGCTGGTCCTTGGCAGCCTGCTCCACCCAATTCTTCTGATTACTGATCAATATGCAATTTTCCTGATTCAAATCTTAAATCTCCTTCATAAGCTGACAGGTAAAAAAGGGTACAAAAAAACACGACAACAAGCCGTGCGCAAAAAAACATATCATACGCCAGTCCCTGTCTGATTTACACTGTTATCTTGTTTTCACCTGATCCATCTGATTTGCCAACATAACAACCACTCCTTTGCTTATGAAGGACCGCCGTCCCACTTATTCTAGAACTTACTATAATGGGAAAGCCGGAAAATGTCAACCACTAAACAGAAAACTTTTATTTGCGGTTGATGAAATACTTAACCAGCTCAATCACAATTACAACGGTAAGTACGGTAACGGCCGTATTGACCGGATTTTCAAACAGCTTTGTGAATAACTCTCCTGCGCTCATGATCATGTCTCCATTCGTTTAATAACCCTTATTATAATATAAAAATATGCGTATGGCAAGGCGCAAGACTGACAGGGATGAAGATTCAAACACAACCTTGGACATGAAGGAAATGAAATCAATATCTTGGACAATATGTACAAAAAGAAGGGATAAGGTTTGTATAAATCAGAAAAAATAGTGATAAAAGAAGACATTTTCAAAAATAGCATTGACATTGGACATAAATGAATATATTCTAAAAATGAACATATTCACTTTTGGCGGGAGTATTTATACATAAAAGACCGCCGGGTTAAAATCTGGTCCGGCGGTCTTCCTCTATCCAATGGTCTATGAGGGATAATATATCGTTTTTAACGGTATCGTCATGGAAGAAGTATCCAACCTTCTTCCTGGTCACTTCGGAATGGGCATACTGGATGGAATCCAGCACACTGGCATGGGATAACAGAATCTCCTTTCCCGTATGCGGGCAGAACTCTCCCAGCAGTCCGGCTATCCGCTCCAGGTAAAGCTGCGATGCCTCCCTAACCCCCTCGTAGTTCTTTCCAACGGTCACCTGGTCCTCCTGGGCTGCTTTGGCAAGCCGGACGGTCTTTTCATCCCGGTCAAAGGCATTGGAGTTGTCAATCAGATAATCGGCCAGCTCCCGCGGGGTGCGCAGGTTCCCGATTTCCTCTGTGGAATGCCGGATGAATGTTATGGCATGTTCATTCCAGATATCAGCCAGCACATCCCGCTTTGTCTTATAATGATTGTAAAATGAACCAATGGAATAACCGGATTCCTTCACGATGTCATGTACGCTGGTATTCCTGTATCCCCGTTCCTGGAAAAGTTTAAGGGCCGCGGCCTTAATCTCCTGATGGGTCATTTCCGATTTTTCTTTTTGGCGAAGGCTCATATTGATTACCTGCTTTCCCGTGTTTTATCTGTTCCGGGTTTTATTATAGCAGGAATGCTGCTTTTTGTGAAGATAATCCAATCAACCAAACATTCAAGGAGGTATTATTATGGGCAGTTATCCACATATTTTCACACCGGGAAGAATCGGGCATGTTACCGTGCGCAACCGTACGGTCATGCCGTCCATGGGAACCAACATGTCGGACCATGGATTCGTCAACGATGCCATTGTCAACCATTATGTTGAGCGGGCCAAAGGCGGCGTTGGCCTGATTATGGTGGAGGTGACCTGCGTGGACACCCCGCTGGGCCTGAACACGCTGAACATGCTTGTGGCCGATGACGATAAGTACATACCGGGGCTTACACGCCTGGCTTCTGCCATCCATGAACACGGCGCAAAATGTTTTCTCCAACTGAGCCACACCGGACGCGGCGCGCGCAGGAAGAATATCCACGCCCAGCCAGTGGGACCATCTGCCGTGCCGATGCCATTTTCCTTCATGATGGGTTTTGGCAATGAGGAACCAAAGGCCCTCACCACCAGCGAGATCCGGGAGATTGAGGACAGGTATGCAGCGGCTGCAATCCGGGCTAAGAAGGCCGGGTTTGACGGTGTGGAACTCCACGCCTGCGGTTACTATATGGGACAGCAGTTCCTCTCTTCCACCGCCAACATAAGGACGGATGAATACGGCGGCAGCCCGGAGAACCGGAGCCGTTTCTATTCCAATATCATAGGAAAAATCAGACGCGGCTGCGGCAGGGAGTTCGGGCTTGTGGTGAAGCAGGCTGTCATGGAGGCCGGGGAACAGGGCGGGATTACCATGGATGAAGGCATGTACTACGCCAACCGTTTCCTCACCGCAGGGGCTGACGGGATTGAGGTCATGGGAGGTTCCTGGAAACCGCAGCCGGATCTGGACGATATCCCCAGTACGGCGGATAAACCAGGACGCATGCTGGGACTTTGCTCCATTGTCAAGAAGACCGTGCTCTCCATGCCGGGTGAAAAGGGACAGCCCGTATTCATCGGCGGCGGACGCACATACCTGCCGGAGCTGGCGGAACAGGCCCTGGCTGACGGACAATGCGATTTCATTTTCATGGGACACGGGCTTCTGGCGGAGCCTCATCTGGTGAACTATCTGGAACATGACTGCTATGACCAGGCCAGGCCCTGTATCGGATGCAACCTGTGCGCCGATGACCAGCTCTCCCATGGACGCCACATCCGCTGTTCCTGTAATGCAGTGCTCGGCAATGGGGATAATGACTATTCCATCCGGCCAGCCGTTGTCAAAAAAAATGTCCTGGTTGTAGGAGGCGGCATCGCCGGGATGGAAGCTGCCAGGGTGTCTGCCATGAGGGGACACCAGGTCACCCTGGTGGAAATGAATGACCACCTTGGAGGCCAGCTGGACTACGCGGTGGCGCCTCCCTACAAGGATAACCTGAAACAGTTATACCCTTACTATGAAAAGCAGCTGAAGCTGAACGGCGTACAGGTCCTTCTGAACACCAGGGCGGATGTTTCGTGGATCCTGTCCCGGAAACCGGACGCAGTCATCTGGGCCTGCGGCGTCCGTCCGGCCGCACTCCCCATACCCGGTTTTGAAAAACCCAATGTCTCCACTGCCAAGGAGGTGCTTCTCGGAAAGGAAACAGGCAGTCATGTGGTGATTATCGGCGGCGGTGTGGTTGGCTGTGAGACAGCTGAACTTCTGCTTTTGCAGGGCAAAAAAGTGACTGTGGTGGAAATGCTGGACACCCTGGCAGGGAAGATGGCCGCTACTACCCGCTCCATCCTTATGGGGCATTTAAAGGGACATGGCCTTACTGCATATATGGAGTGTACCTGCAGGGAAATCACGGATACCGGAGTCATTATCGAGGACAAGGAAGGAAAGAAAACGGAAATTGTCTGTGATGACGTGTTAATCAGTATCGGGGATAAACCCAACAATGAACTGTGTGACCAGCTGGCATCCATGGTTCCGGAATTTTACAATATCGGTGACAGCCAAATGCCGGACAGCTTCGCAGCCTCCTCATCCGCCGGGTATTATACGGCGCTGGGGATATAGGGCTAATACGGTGCTGGGAATATACGGCTTACGGTGCTGGGAATTCAGGGCTTATGGCGCTGGGAATATAGGACTATATGGGAACTGCGCGGCGCAGTTCCCACTGACAGATAAGGAGGGTGGAAAATGGACAGGATTAAGGACAAGGTTGCAATCGTAACCGCATGTACAAGAGGAATCGGACGGGCCATTTCGGACCGTTTTGCAGAGGAAGGGGCCATTGTTTATATGGCTGTGCGAAGGGTGGACGCGGGACAGGAAATCGCAGACGCCCATAACGCGCTGGGGCGCAGGGTGCACGTGGTTTATTTTGACGGGGATATCCTTGATACCATCAGGCCCATGGTGGAATCTGTTTATGAGGCAGAGGGACGTATCGACATCCTGGTAAATAATCTGGGCGGCGGGGTCAGGCCCGGGAACAAGGATATCGTGGGAAGCGATATGGAAGCCATACATAAGGCATTTGAATTCAATACCATCGTCACATCCTTGTGTGCCCAGTATGCGGTTCCCCATATGATAGAGGGAGGCGGCGGAAGCATTGTTAACATATCTTCCGAGACAGCCGTGGTCCCCCAGCTGACCAGAAGCTGGTACGGCATTGCCAAGACAGCGGTCAATGCGCTGACCGAACATATTGCCGTCCAGTACGGTCCCCAGAATATCCGGTGCAACGCTGTGATGCCTCCATTTACAAAAACAGACGCAGTCAAGGTGCTTCCCCCGGAGTTCATGGAACAATACGCCAGGGCGGTCCCTTTAAGGCGTGTGGCAGAGCCTGAGGACATGGCCAATGCCGTGCTGTTCCTGGCCAGCGACGAGGCGTCTTTCATCACCGGCCAGTGCCTGCTGGTTAATGGGGGGTATACCCTTCCGGGAGCCGATTATGCGGATTCCATAGCGCCAAGGACAGCTAGATGCTGAGGATGACGGGATACGGATGATTGGGGAAGAGGTACGGTATTGCATGGATTGGATTCAATCGGGCAATACCGTACCTCTTCATATTAGTTCCGGGTCAGCTTGATCTTTTATATACTTTTTCAGGAAAATCAAACTAAAGATAAGAATCAGAAATCCAATGGAAATAGAAGAAACCATAACATGATATGGAATAAAATCGGATTTCATAAAATAATTCAAGATAAGGGAATAGGTATTATTGGCTATATGTATAAGCATACCTAGTCTTAAATCATTTGTAATTGAAATCACATAGCCGATAATCAGACCCATATAAACCGCACTAATGAACTGGACCAAATTCATATGGCTTATACCAAACAATATGGCGGAAAAAATAACGGCATAAATATTTCTGTGATAACGTTTTATACTATTATACAGAATACCACGGAAAAATAATTCTTCTAAAACAGGCAGGATAAGGCACGTATAAATAATAATGACTGGATTTCTCGAACTATCCTGTATGGCATGGAATGTTTCACTTCCAATCTGATTAAACAAGCCTGCCCCAATCTGTGGAATAAGCATGAAAATCAGTTTATGGGACATACATATACCTATGCCGGTTAATAGACATAAAAGATATGGTCTCCACCCGGATGATGTAAAACGTTTTTTAAGATTGGTACCAGATAAATATTTTTTAAAAAATATAATGAACACTATGTAGGATATGCCTTGGGTTGTATAGAGCATAATAGACCTAGCTATGTAATCCAATGATGAGAAGATAGAAAAACAGAGTCCATTTATTATAGATGTAATCATTTGAAAAAATATCCATATTAGAAATGCCATGGTTTTCCCTCCTATCGTACATTTCTTTGGCTTTTCCATAAAGATACATTATTTTTTCCATAATGGCTGGTTTTAAAATGTCCTTTCCCAAGCGACCAGAAAACGTGCAATCCGACCAGTGTAAAAAATAAGAAATAGAGTAAGCCCCCAATGGGATATATGTGAGGGGCTTTGTATATAACCTGCCGTTCTCCGTCTGGGGATATTCTTACAAATTGGGATGGATAAGCAGAACGTTCATATGTATACCCATCAATCGTCCGGCTGGGCTTATCTAAATATTGTATTAACCTGCTTTCGGCATCCGTGTCCACCTTTCCTTTATTCCATACCTTACACACTTCCCCATCCCGTGTTACCTCATATACCATATTGGACCGTATTGAAGATATGAGTATATGATTGCCATGGAATTGGAGATAATAATGTGCTTTGGTATCGATTACAAGCCCAAAAATAAATTCCCCATTCTGGTTATATGCATTCATATACCCATCCCTGAATCCTACAATCATATCCCCGTCATCAGAAACATCAAATACTTTAAGTACGGCGTCAGTCATATGTTCGCTGTCTGACTTTCTTATATCTTCTGTATATTTGCTTATATCTTTTATTTCATTTTCGTTTGATAGAATAAAAGTTTGTGCGATTGATTCAGCAGGTTCCGCAGCATGTGCATATCCGCAGCAAAATAGAATCCATATGATTGTCATGATAGGACTGACTGCCCTGATACGCCGGAAGAAGGTTTTCATTGATTGGGGCCTCCTGACTATTACAAGGCTGGTTGGCTTATGACATTCAGCCTCTGTTCCCATATTTTCCGCATATGTCATCGTATGCGATAGGCGCATTTTTTGACCATGCTTGAAAGATATCATCTGTAGGAACTATCGTTGCTTTTCTTTCGCCTACATGAATGATTTCCAAAATACCATTATTGTTTTTCCACTCCCCGCCAAAATTCCTTATGATCCAGTCTCCGTAGATCGCCGCAATATCTATCAGGGCATCAACCGCATCACAAAACAGATTATCACTCAGGCGGCTGATTTTTAGTTCCAACCCTGCTAATTCCAAACTGGGATTATTCCTTTTACCGGTAGTTAAAAAATCTCGTACCGCCCGTTCCCTATGACGTTCAAGTTGTTTAAAATATTCCATATTTCTGATGGGCGTTTCATCTGTGACAGGCTTACATAATTCCTCCAGTTTTCTAATTCCATAATTACAGATGATATCTTTAAATCCCATCACAATCCCTTCAAAGTCATCCTGCGTTTTATAGTCATAACCAAAAGTCCAACGGGGATCGTACAAATGCAGCTCTTTCGTAGACAGGTTTTTTGCGCTGACTACTCTTCTGATTGGGTAGTCAACCATGAAACGCATATCAACGTAGGTAAATTTATCATAAATATCAATTTTTTGACTTCCCCTTACATACTGCCAACCGTTTCCGTCACCGTCCGCTTCCCAAGTTTCATAACGGAATCCCTGGGGCATCAATATGGGGGTTATTTCATTTTCAATATACGCTGACTTTGTTTTATAATCCACGTATCCTCCTTTCCCCGGCCGTATCCGCCCATATGATGCAGATATCCCGGCAGGCTTTTCCTTGTTTGAATCCCCAGTCTCCCTGCGGATGTTTCATATACTGATCCAGTCCATGTATGCATCCCGTACCTGGGTCAGATAAGGCTTGCTGATGGTAAGCCAGATGGAATTGCCCATCAGCAATTCCCGGCCTTTTATTTGTTTTACATGCATGATGTTGACTGACGTTGTCCTGTGGCAGCGGATAAACTGTTTAGGAAGCTGTTCCATCATCTGATAAAATGGTATTTTGTGTGTGATGGTCCCGGACACGGTTACCAGCGCTGTATAATGCAAAGCAGCCTGACAGTACAGTATGTCACGGTATGGGATGGAAAGGATGGTATCTTTGCTGTTATAAATGTATTTGGCATTTGAAACACGCTCCAATGCGGTATCCATACATGCATGAATCCGTTCATACATTACCGGTTTCAGGATAAAGGCAACGGCATTGGTCCCATAGCCGTCATACACATATATATCATGCATGGTCAGAAACGCCAGCGGGGTGTGGGAGCCGTTCTTATTAAGAGCTTGTGCCGTGTCAATGCCATTGAGCTTTCCATCAAGTTCGATGTCCATGAATATAAAATGGAAATCGTTGAAGTCCTCTTTTAAAAAGTCCTCACCCGTCGTGAAATGCCGGATAATCAGCTCACATTTCCGGTTCATGGCCGCCCAGGCATGCAGCTTCTCTTCCAGCTTTTCCCTGTCCGATTCATTATTTTCAACGATTGCAATCTGCATACAAAGCATTCCTAACCATGCCTCCTTTGTGATGGTATAACTATTATGATTTCAAAGGATGTCTCTTGGGGATTTAATCGATAGAATCCATCGGCACGTTCAACAATCTGTCTGATTTGGGACAGACCGATTCCATGTCCTGGTTCTGTTTTGCGGCTCTCCAATGCCTCACCGTCAAAATTGTAAATACCGTCACAGCTATTCTTGATGACAATCCGGAACATATTATCCACCTGCGTTACTGTTAGTTCAATATAACGGCTATTTATATTGGATAAATGCAGGACAGCTTCAATGGCATTGTCCAACAGGTTCCCAAACAGGGATGAGATATCCGCATCACTCATGGGGAAATCCCTGCAGTCATTTATGGCATAAATAATATGGATTCCATGCCGTTTTGCCTTCATGAATCCGGCGGACAACACATTATCCAAGGCCGGGTTGCCGCTGTTGGTCAGCAGACCTGCATATTCTGTAAAGCCGGAATTGTCCCGTATGTAACTAAGCGCCCGTTCTACATGACCGGATTCGAGGAACCCGGTGACCATCTGTATATGGCCCTTCATATCATGGCGCCAGGTGCGCAGGGCTGTGACTGCGTCCTGGGCGGCTTCCAGTTCCTTTATCCTGTTTTCATCCCGCTGCTGTTTCATCAGAAGGCGGTTCCTTTCCTGACAGACCTTTGCAAACCAGATCATGATACTCAATGTTGTAATGGTAAGGATGATAATGAACAGGTAGGCAATATCTGTCATGATGGCAATATCCTCATAAACCTCCAGGGAGCTGACGGTTATGGAGATATTGGCAAACTGGTCCAGTAAGGCCAGGGTAGACAACGTCATGGCAAGAAGCAGTATCTGTACCTTTCGGGGCAGGACGGATTGATTTTTCAACAGCTGGATAAGGCCTGTGGCAACAATGAAGCTTATGATCAGATATAATGCAACCATATAATAGCGTTCAGCAGACGGCTTCAATAGCTGTTTTATGCTGATCTGCAATAAAAGATCCGTTATGCGGAATACAATATGCTCGGATATCAGGGCAACCAGCATATAGGAACAGCCGCATATAAGCTTTCCTCCCCTGCGCCCCGGGAAACAGGTATAGGAATACAGGATTTGCAGTGCGGTGACACAGGCTAACCGTATAACAGGATGGAAATACAGTGAATCAATCCAGGTAATTACAAATGCCAGGAAGATCCCACCTATCAGCTGACGGTAACGGTAACGGCCAGTCCCACCTAAAATCCGATAAAATAGATACCAGCAGATGCCCGTCTCCACAAAATTAATGGCTACTTCTATCATTTTCTCATGTTCCTCCACCAAATACAACTATAACCGGGTATCAACTCATGCAAAAAAAAGATAATTCGTGCAAAAACCCAAGTTAATTCTTTCAAATCACCAATCAGGATCAGCCACCGTACTTTTAAGTATCCGCCGCACCTACCAATATAATAAAAGAAAAATATAGGTACATCAATACAAATCCGACAATTAGATTCCCAATGCCCTTCCTCCTTGTCCGGTAAAACAATCAAGGCTGGATAAATTAATATCCAGCCTTGATTCCTCAAACACGCCCTAATAAGAGGAATATCAACCACTATCCATAGAAAAATGTTTTGTTCTCAGAAGATTGAATATAGAAAATATAAAACAACGGCACACAATAATGCAGTTAGAATGAATAAATATGGAATGATCTTTATATTTTTATCCTCTCTGGGGCAATAAAAGTCTGTTATATCATTCGGGTTATAGTAAATATCCACCTCGTCCCCAGGCTTTCCAACTGAAAGAAATGCATAAGGAACCCTTGAATCCATACCATTACACTCCTGATTCCCAATGCTGAACTTATATATTGTGAAACGATGTGGTATGGATGGCGCTGTAATATACCTGTTATGAGTGCGTTTAAGATACTCAACATAGACACCCGTAGATAGATAATCAATCTGCCCTATGGTTTTCTTAATACATCTGCGTATTACATCCATATTCTTTTCCTTAATTGTGCTATATGCATTGAAAAGTATTATGATAATAGATATATAGATTGCAGTAAGCATGATTAACAATCCAATGGAACGATCCATCATGATATCTCCGTTCATATGTTGAGGATAAGTGATTAAACATAGTTTATTTTCCTTAAAAAACTTAGTACGGTCTTTTTGTGTTCATATGGAACTTTTACAAAAACATAAGTATTATCAATCTGGATTACCAGTTCATAAGTATCATCCTTATTTCTTCTTGAATATTTATAATACCGGCCCACACTTAATGTATAGTTTTTCCCTCCTGCCTGTTCCCTTATTTTTTCTTCCATGTTTTCCCTTAACATACGGGCATGTTCCGTTGAGTCTGTTTCAGCATATTCTATATTGATGCCATCATCTATATATACTTTTCCGGAATGCAAGATGAAATTGTCCTTCGCTTCACTTATATCAATCCATTCATATCCATTCATTTCCGCTATTCTTTTTAATTCTGCAAACTCCATAGGCGATTGTGGAGTTATGTTTTTCAGAATAACATAACCAATTGACAAGATTATTAATATGATTAAAAAAAATGGAATAACGAATCTTTTCCGTCCATAAATTAGATACACGTTTACCATTCCCCCCTTTTTAATACTTACAATATAATAAATTCCGTGTATTTTCAATGGATTTGCATGAAAAGCCTGTTTTCTGCATGAATAGACGTGATGGCATGCTTAAACTTCTGAAAGGATTTTTTGGAATCCTTCTTCAATTTATTCCGCGGGCAATCGTTCCTGCCTCATCCGCGCCAAATACCTCCTCAAACGCCCGCAGGCAATCCTCTTTCCTGGAGCGGTCCATGACAGCAAACACCACGGTATCGAAGGTATCTGCAAAGTATCCTGTCAGCAGTTCCTTCCACCAGCTGGCTATCCTGTACGGGTCATTGCGGAATACGCCGCATCCGTAAGCCCCGAGGATGAGATGACGGTGATTCATCTGCACGAACAGGGACAGGGCCACCTTCATGCGTTCATACATGGCTGTTTCCGCCTTATGTATATCCTCCCCCTTCTGCATCACCTGCCCCATGTTGACAGCAGGCAGGGTAAGTACGGAAGCTGTCACAGGTTCCTCTAAAAGTTCAAACCGGCCATCACGGAAAAATACAACTTCAGGGGAATAGATGGCATGGTTGGTATATATCATGGACGGGCAGTTCCGGTTGTTCTGATAGTATTCCGGGTGTCTGGTCAGGGTCTGGTAGAGTCCGCTGGAAGCAGCTATGCTCTCCTCCTGTGCCATGGCACCGTTTAAGAACCCTCCTCCGGGATTCTTGGCGCTGGCAAAGTTCAGTACCCCGGGATCCGCCACCCCATCCCCTGACAGCCTAAGGATGGCCTCCACGGTAGAACAGTTCATGGTCTTCATTACAGGTAACATACCGGAAGGTTCCCCTTTGACGTATGTTGCGGCCAGTGTCTCTGCCTGTTCCGGTGTGAATAAAAGGCTGTTGTCCACAGATGCCCTGTGCTGTTTCCTTATATCAATTATCCTGCCATGGGTTTCGTAGGTTCCACGTCTCATGATTTCCAGTGTTTCTCTGGCAGTTGCTTTTCTATCCATACTTAAAACTCCTTCCATTTTTTACGGTACAGCCTGGATGGACGATGGCCCTCGTTCCCTGTGTAGGAATCTGTCTCCTCCACAAGGGATGCTGCCTTCCTGCGGAAAGCTGCCTTTAAAAGGCGTTTTCCCAGAATCACCTCATATACCTGCTGCAGCTGTGTCAATGTGAATTCAGAAGGCATCAGGTGAAGGGCCAGTCCGCTGTACTCAACCTTGCCCCGGAGCCGTTCCAGGGCATAGGTGATGATCCTGGCATGGTCAAAAGCCAGGCCATTGTTTTCCGTTATCTCATATTCTGTAAATGTGCCGTTTTCTGTTTTGGTCATGGATTTCTCAATGACAGAGGAAAGGCAGATGTTGTCCGAGGTTAATTCAAGCTTATAATGCTGGATACGGACAACCTTTGGTTCCTCTCCGTCCGTGGGAACAGGATAATCCGTGTGTTCATCCATCAGGTAGAAGGAAATGTGGAACCAGCGGGCGTTATCCGCGTCATCCCCTGCTTTTATCCGGACTTTGGAACTGTCAATAAGCGCCATATAAGAACAACTCATGACCCAGGTGCGTGGGTCGCGGCCCGGGTCGCTGAAGGTATACAGCTGTTCCATGTATACATGGTTAAGCCCGGTTTCTTCCATGAGTTCCCTTCTGGCTGCCTGTTCCGTGGTTTCGTCCGGCCGTACAAAGCCGCCGGGCAGGGCCCAGGAACCCAGATAGGGATGAACCCCTCTTTGGATTAACAGTATGCCCAGTTCCTTTTCAGGCAGCTTCCTGTAATTATCTTCTGTTTCCTCCAAAACCGTGAAAATAGCCATGTCGGCAGCCATCGAGGGCCGCTCATAGTGGCCGGGATCATAGGATTGTAAATACTCGGCTTCAGTCAGGCCATTCCGGTCAAGTATCCTGGTGTCCCTGTCCATCCCTGTCATGCCTCCTTTTCCTGTTCCATAAGGATATCCCTGGCCTCGGTCAGGGCAAATCCCAAAAGATTCGTACCTTTCCACTTTACCGGGCATTGCGCATCCGGATTACTCTTTCCCATACCAATTCCCCAGATGCGGTCCCTTGGGCTTGCCTCCACCAATATCCTGTTCTTAGTGGAACGCAGGAATTCCCACAATTCCGGATTCTGGGAAAACTTTGCCATGCTGGCTTGTTTGACAATGCCATAGCATGCATTGTCCCATGTCTCTTTATCAAAATTACGGACACTCCGGCCGTATGCCTTCATGGCCTTTGGCTGCTTTGCCTCCAAAATCAGTGAAAGCATCTCCTGGTCATGGAACATCCTTGCCTTTTCCGCCATCATGAACTGCTCTGCGCAGGAATATGTAATCCCATCTACTTCAAAGCGGGCCATCCACCACTGGCTCAGGCAGGTCTCGGTTATACGCCCGCTGGAATCCGGTGTGTGGCCCCAAAAGAACAGGAATTTATAATGTTGTCCTTTGTTATATGCCTTTTTCAAATCTTCCAATGAATAAACCATGCCACTCTCCTCCTTATGGTATCATGCTGGATATTTGCATCAATCGTATTGCAATGATAGTAATATATTGTTAATAACAACTTGATACTATCATGATATATGATTGTGGATTGATTGTCAAGGGGATTTGGTATATATGACAGGATTAAAAAATGAATTAAGAAGCCATTAAGTTTACATAAAAATATTATGTTAACATGTTGCTGAGGTAAAGCTATTTTTACGGAGATTTTTCACACATTCCATTATGCAGACCACTCTCCCATCCTATGCATCCGGAATCATAAAAACCGGCAGACAACTGCAATCCACAGCTGCCTGCCGGTATAAACCCATCCTATCTACAGATGAAGCCTCTTTAATGAATCAATATCCCCTGCCTGTATGAACGGTATGGCAGATGAAATCTTCTCCACCGGCCAGTCCCACCACTTCATCTCCTGTAATGTTTTGACATCTTCATCTGAAAAACGTTTCCGTATCATCCTGGCCGGGACACCTCCTACGATTGTATAAGGCGGCACATCCTTGGTGACAACGGCCCTGGTTCCGATGATGGCCCCGTCGCCAATGGTGACCCCTGCTAAAATAACAGCCTCATATCCAATCCACACATCGTTGCCAATGACAATATCACCCTTATTGTCCCACGCCATGTCCGGTCTCATGCCATGTCCCCACTCTTCATAAAACAAGGGGAATGTATAGGTGGCAAGGGAACCCATGGTGTGGTTCGCACTGTTGAACAGGAATCTGGCGCCGCATGCAATGGAACAGAATTTCCCGATGATAAGCCTGTCCTTATTGATTGGATAATGGTAAAGGACATTATTTTTTTGAAAATCCCTTGGGTCGTGGACAAAATCGTTATAAATGGTAAATTCCCCTATTTCAATATTGGGATTCCCAATTACATTCTTCAAATATACAATCTGCGCATCTCCCGTTCTGGGATAAATCCTGCTGCTGTCTGGAATAGTCATTATAATCCTCCTGATTCATCAATTATTGTTTTGGGACTATTCCAGTTAATGCAATGCAGAGTTTCATATAACCCGCCTCCTTTTCCGTCTTATATCAAATATATTACAGGAACAAAAGAAAGAATGGAATACCAAATAAAAAAATATCCAGACATCCAGGCAACCTCATTCAATGGGCGCCTGATAAAACCCGCCATAAAAATTCTCCGTCTTAATCATGTTCACAATCACATGCGGATCCTGTTCCCGCATCAAATGGACGATATCATTCACCTCATAGGAGGAAACCACTGTGTGCAGCAGGTACATTTTCCTGTGGCTGTAGCCGCCCATGGCGTCCACGCAGGATATCCCATGCCTGTACTCTTTCACGTAAGCCTTAATCACGTCCTCTGCATTGGTGGTGGTAATCTGCAGCGTGACCCGCTCATACCTGTGGTGGAAGGCAGATATGGCCTTGGTGGAAACAAACTGGAATAAGATGGAGTACCCAGCATAAAGCCATCCGAACATATATCCGAAAATACAAAGGATGACACAGTTGCCTGCAAACACATATTCCCATATGGATTTCCCGGTCTTATTGGACACATACAGCGCAATGAAGTCAGTGCCGCCTGTGGAGGCATTTCCGCGCAGCGCGATGGCAATGGCAATGCCGTACAGGAAGCCGCCGAACACCACATCCAGAAGCACATCATTGAACAGCGGCTGGAAATGGAACACCTTCAGGAAAAAGCTGGCAAGGAATACCTGCAGCATGGAATAAAAGGTAAATCGCATGCTGATGCTTTTACTGCACAGGATGGCCACAGGTATGTTGAGGACCAGCATTCCCAGGGACGTGGAGATATTATGTCCATATAAAGAGGCAATCCTGTCAATCAGGATTGCCACGCCCGTGAAACCGCTGGACAATAGGTTGGCTGGCCGGATGAATGCCTGGATTACATAGGTCTGGAGCAGTGCGGAGGCGATGACCGCTGCAATGGTTATGAGCCTGCGCACCATGATATTCTTCTTGTATTTGGCAATCATAGCCCTGTCTCCCCTGCTTCCCCAATACTTATGAGAAGTTTGCGCACCAGCTCCTCCGAGACCACATCATAAGCACGTTCATTGGGAGCAGCCCCAAAGGCATAGGAAACGCTGTTTACAATGGTGGTTGGGTCCTCCACCCAGTCCTTGCAGGAACTGTGCACCTGGGTAAGGCCGGTGTCATCCATCAGCTTCCTGGCATTACCGGCGTTAATGCCGCTTCCTGCCAGAATCTCAATCCTGTCCCCATACATGGCCTGAAGTTCCTTTAAAAGAGCCGTGCCTTCTACTGCCTTGGCCTTCAGTCCGCTGGTCAGCACCCGGTCAACCCCCATGTCAATCAGGATTTCCATGGACCTGTAAGGATTGTCCGTGCAGTCAAAGGCACGGTGGAATACGGCTTCCTTCCCATATTCATGGATGATGGAAACCAGCCTTTCATTCTGCTCACGGTTAATGGTGGCATCCGGGTTCAGGCAGCCAAAGGCAATTCCGTCCGCGCCATGGCTGACCAGGATCCTGGTATCCATCTCCATCACCTCAAAATCCTCCTTGCAGTAACAGAAGCCGCCGCCCCTGGGACGGACCATTGCCACTGTCCTGATACCGCAGTGTTCCTTCACAAGCTCAAGGGTGCCCAGGGAGGGGGTAAGCCCTCCCAGATGCAGCCCGCTGTTTAACTCTATCCTTTTGGCGCCCCCGGACGCGGCCTGGACCGCATCATAGTAGCTGCCGCAGCATATTTCCAACATAGTTCCATTCCTCCGTATCTGATTCACAGGCCTGTCCGCCAGCCGTTCCCCGCTGTCTGCTGCAGCTGCCCCAGCCGGTACAAAGCCAAAGCATATATCCGTGCGTTTGTCATCAGGTCATCCACTGTCATCCATTCATTGGGATTATGTCCAATCCCCTTCTGTCCCGGAAAACTTGGCCCAAAGGGCACGATTCCCGGCATCCCCTTGGCATAGGTCCCTCCTGTGGTGGTAACCGGCGTCCCGTCCTGTCCCGTTACGATCTCATAGCTTTCCTGAAGCGCCTTTACCATGGGGCTGTCCTTTTCAAATATGACCGGGTCATAATTCATGACCAGTTCTGCACGAAGCCCTGATTCCAAAGCCTTCCCCTGAACCTTATCCATGATCTGCTGGATGGAGAATCCGCCCGGATAGCTTAGGGTCACATCAAAACTGACCATTCCGTCCATGCATCCCAGTTTATATCCCCGCATCTCCATGGTCCCGTATTCCTCATGGAAAAAGTCAATCCCCAGGCGGTCGCCTGTATTCCTGGCCCCGATAAAATACTGGTTCACAAATTCAAAAAATGGTTCCAGCTTTTCTTTCTCCCCAAGGATCCGCACAACGGCCCGTCCTCTCTCACTGTACACCACCGGATACTTACAATCCGGTGTAAACCCATATACAGGGGGCTTCTCCTTTGTGAGATAATAGTTCAGATCCTCAAAGCCTGTTTCTTCGTCACAGCCAAAGATGATCCTGACCGGGCGCCTTAACCCAAGGCCCAGCTTCTTAAGGGCCGCCAGCCCGTAAAGACAGGCCAGCACAGGCCCTTTATTGTCCAATACTCCCCTGCTGTAAATGACCCCGTTCTCCATATATCCGCTAAAGGGCGGCTGTTTCCAGCCCTCCCCCACCGGCACCACATCCACATGCCCGATGGCGCAGACGTATCCGTCTTCTCCCCTGCCATACTGGGCATAGCCGATGTAGTTGTCAAGATTCACCGTGTCAAAGCCAAGGCGTCCGCTGATATCCAGCGCGCTTAAAAGAGCCTGCTTCACGCCCGGGCCGAACGGGGCGTCCTCTGACCCGGCCCCCTCCACGCTGTCAATCCGCACCAGCTCAAGGATGCTGTCAATCATCTCATCCTTTAAACTGTCCACGGCCTCTATGATACGCTGATCTAAACCCATATCTAAACCTATATCCGAACCCATATCAAAGTCCCTATTTAAGCCCATGAATCATTCCTCGATAGGCGCCATACGCGTCTTCATGTAGTTTTCCATCCACTCCTCTGAAGCAACCTCAAAGGTACAGTGTCCGTCCTCTCCCCGGGTTACCAGATAAACCGTGGGTTCCTGGTTTTCCGTGACAACTGCGAAGGAAAACCCTTCAATGTTGGTGGCAACGCCCCATTCACCCTTTGGGTTCATGGCTATCAGGGAAAGGTCCCCGGCCTGGCCCCTTCTCTCCTTCAGCTCCGCGTCCAGCTTATTCACGGCTGTCTCACATGCCTCCTGGGGATGCATGCCCTCCCCCATGAGTCTTACGATTTCATAGGAAATGCACCCTTTCATCAAATCCTCACCCAGCCCGGTGGCGCTGGCGGCGCCGCGCTTGCTGTCCGCATAAAAACCGGAACCTGAGATAGGCGAATCACCCACCCGTCCCTTTTTCTTCATGAAAAGCCCGCTGGTGGATGTGGCGGCAGTCATTTTACCTGTCATGTCCAGGCATGCCATGCCAACCGTGTCATGGCCGGAGTATGGCTTGATTTCCTGGGCAGCCACTTCCTTCACCCGCTTGCGGTAATGTGCCTTGGCCCGGTCCGTCAGCATGTTCTTGCGCTCAAATCCTTCCTTATGTGCAAACTTCTCAGCGCCCTCGGCCACCAGCAGGCTGTTGACCTTTTCATGGCTCAAGCGCCTTGCAATGGAAACCGGGTTGGCAAAATCCTTAATGGCCGCAACAGCCCCGATATCCAGCGTATCCCCGTCCATGAACGCGGCGTCCATCTCCACTTCCATCTCTTCATTTGGAAGTCCGCCGTATCCCACGGATTTGTAGTATGGAAAATCCTCCACCTCACGGATGGCTGTCTCAATGGCATCCCCCGCGTCCTTTCCGGCCTTTAAAAGCTCAGACCCCTTTGTAATCCCTTCCACGGCCATACGCCAGGTTGCAATCATTCCCCACATGGCAGATTCCTCCTCATCCAATGAATTATTTAAAACAGAATGTATTCTTAAGTCCGGTTATGTCTTCTCCGTCAGCCAGTGCCTTAGCCATGGTGCACATGTTCTTAAGGGCGTCGTTCAATCCCATTCCGCCCTTCTTCGGGGTTTCCACAATGGCTACCTTATCCTTGTAGGCCGCGATTGTCTCCGCATTTTCCACGGACATGGCTGCAAATGCCTTTGCATCGGTGGTTGCATTGATATCACAGGCAACCTTTGCGCACATGGCTGCATAGTCCGCATAGTTAAAGGCCGGTCCGCACATGACCACATCTGGCTGAAGCTTCTTAACCATGGCGCAGAGCTTGCGGCTTACTTCCTCCGGGTCTGCAAGATAGGTCCCGTTGCCGCAGCACAGGCATGCTGCCACGTGCCCATCCACCTGTTTTAAGAAGGGTTCCATCATGACCGCGGGACCGATAGGCTCCTTTTTTCCTGTAAGGGGAACCATGGTATCGTCCTTTGTGCCAAGTCCTGACTGAATCTGGTCATATATCATAATTATCTTCATATCATACACCTCTTGTTTATATAACGGGCCTGCACAAAAGGTACAGGCCCGGCATGTTAATGGAGTCACAGGTTTACTTGTTACATTCATTTATCATTCATGAAGGACTGCGTCCTACAGGTCATCAAAGGAAAGGTCATCGAAGTCGATGTCATCGTCGTCCTTGCTGTCAGCGGCCTTGGCTTCGTCCGCCAGATACTGTTTATCCATCATCTTGATGAATGGCATGTAGATGAACACGCCCAGGATCAGGAGCAGCAGCTGGAGCACGGCGCCCTGCCACCCTGTTGCCAGGAAACCGGAAAGCACGACCGGCATGGTCCATGGAATCGCAACGCCGGAACACAGGGGAACCAGGCCGATGCTCATGCATACATAGGAAATAACAATGTTGATGGTGGGCACCAGCATGAATGGAATCAGGATCATCGGGTTCAGCACAATGGGAAGGCCGAATACGATAGGTTCATTGATACCGAACACGCCTGGAATCAATGCCAGCTTGCCAAGTTCCTTAATACGTTTGGAATGGCAGAATAACAGCATGGCAATTAACAGTGACAAGGTGGAACCGCAGCCGCCGAAGGTGGCAAACAGGTCCTGGAACTGCTGTGAGATGATATTTGGCAGTGCCTGGCCGGCCTGGAATGCAGCCAGGTTGTCGGCGGACAGTGTCTGCAGGATCGGGTTGAACACCGCGCCCACCACGGAACCGCCATTTACCCCGAAGAACCAGAAGAAGTGCAGGAATATATAAGCGATTACCATGGCCGGAAGCGTGTTGCCCAGCTTTAACAGCGGTGTCTGAAGGATGGTGAAGATAAAGGTAAATGCATCCCTATATGGAGTCATGGCAAATACGATGTTGACCACAAAGAACACCAGCACTGCCACGCCTGCGGGAATCAGGGCTGAGAAGGATTTGGATACGGTGGGCGGCACGCCGTCAGGCATCTTGATGACCCATCCCTTTTTATTCACCCATGCATAGATATGCACGGACAGGAACGCCACGATGATACCGACGAAGATTCCCTTGGAACCAACCCATCCCAGGGGGATGCCGGTTACGGTTGTGTCGCCGGATATGATTTCATACGGCATGATCAGGAACCAGCATACCATGGCGATTGCGGCGCCGAACAGTTTATCCACGTCCATCTGCTCTGCAAAGGAATAACCGATGCCGATAACGGCCAGGATTGCCATGATGGTGAAGGTGGCGTCTGTTGGTTTGGAGAAGTAGGAGGTCCAGTTCTCACCAAAGAACCTTGCCCAGAAATTGCTCCATCCCGGAATCGGGAAGTTGGCAATCAGCAGGAAGAAGGAACCTACAATCAACAGTGGCATGGATAAAAGGAAACCGTCACGGACAGCTATCAGATACTTATTCTTACCGATTTTCTCTGCCAGCGGCATGAGTACGGACTCTAACTTACTTAACATTTTCTATTCCCCCATATCAGATATTTTTATTGTGCGCCTTGGCGCCGGATGGTTCTTTATTTCGCTGACTTCATCAGCTTGATGGCTGATTTGAGGACTTTTTCGCCGTTCATCATACCATAGTCGGTCTGGTCAATTACCTGAATCGGGATACCTGTGCTGCCGTACTTTTCAACAATCTCGGCATAGCGGTATTTAACCTGGGGCCCTAACAGGATGACATCCGGATGCTTCTCATCGATGATCTGACCAATCTTGCCGTCCGGAAATGCCTCTACCTCGATGGGAAGGTCATGGGAGTTGGCAACACCCTGCATCTTGCTTGCCAGCATACTGGTTGACATACCTGCGCTACAGAATAAATATACACGTTTCATTATAAAATCCTCCTTATGTCCTCATTCTTTATTATGGTTGTTTTTTTATTTTTAATGATTATTTATTTTCCAGCTTCTTTTCCAGTTCAATGATACGCTCATAGCTGGCAATCATTTCCTCGGCAATGATCTTAAAACTTTCCGCGCTCATCAGCTGGTCTTCCGCGTGTACCAGGATAAGGGAGCCGCCTACCTCAACGCCCTGTGCTTCCTTTTGGATCAGCTCAAAGTGTGCCTCATGCCCGACTAAGAACAGCTTCTGTCCTTCCTCGATGCATTTTCTTGCCCCGTCAAAATCCCCCGTCTTTGCTTTCTGGATTCCTTCAATGTAGCTGGAACGCGCAGCGCCTACATTGGAAATGATCTGAAAGCATGTCATCTCTAATCCCTCTACCATAATGCTACCTCCTGTTTGCTGTTTTGCTTAAAATCGTAAATGAGAAAATGCAACAAAACCGTCTGTTTGCTGCATCTCTTATTAAGTTGCCTTTATTATAAGGCCTTTATTCAGTTTTTTTCATTAATCGGATTTCCTAGCTGTTAGGAAATTCAACCCATTATCCTGTCAATAAATTCCTCATAGGTGCAGGACGACACTAATTTTGCCAGCTCCTCAGGCCGGTTCACCACATTGCTGACCCAGTCAAAGAAAATCTTAATCATCCGCTCATCCCCTTCGTTGATGGCAAAGAGCATGACCAGGCCCACATCGAAGTTCCCCCAGCGGACCGGGCTTTTCAGCTGGGCCACCGCAATGGTGGAATGGCTGGCAAAGGCCCCGAAGGCATGGGGAATCGCAAATGCATTCACAAAGGAGGTGGGCGACATCTGTTCCCTTTTAAGTACGATATCCTTGAAGTCCGGCTCCACGATGCCTTCCTTTTCAAGGCCGCGGCACAGCAGGCGTATGATTTCCTCCGGCGTCCCAAGGGTCACGTTTTCATGGAAATGCTCCTTGCGTATCAGGCTGCCGATATGGGAGGTGAATTCCAGCTGGAACTGTTTCTTGTCCAGCTTATTGACCGCCTGGAGGATGCCTGACTCTGTCTCTGAATCCACAAACAGGTTGATTGGGACCGTCGGCACATCCAGCTTGTGTTCCAGGGGAAATGTGGTCAGTATCAGATCCGGGTCCAGGGAGGAAACCGTCTCCTCCTCGAAATAGCGGAAAATCCCAACCACCTCCACCCTCTCACGGAACATTTCCGATATCTTCTTCACACACATATCGGAAAATGTCTGGTTATGGGGGATGATCATGATGGTCCTGTACTTCCTGACACTGTTGATGCGCTCGCTGGCAGCGCCCAGATGGAGGGCAATGTAGCAGGATTCCACCTCGGATATGGAAGCCTCCAGTTTTTCCTCCAGAAGCTCCACCACATAGATGCCCATATCGAACACCAGAGGGTATTTGCGCTTGATTTCCTCCACGAATACATCCTGCATATGGGCTTTGGCCTTGACGCGGTCTATGAGGCCGTGGATGTGCATCTTAAGCCCGGCAATCAGGTCCCCGTCCTCCCGGAAATCCAGTCCGAACAGGGAATAGATCCCATCCAGGGCTTCGGCAACCAGCTTTTTCGTATTCAGCCATTTCCCTTCAAAATTCACAAAATCACTTGTATAGTTGGAGGCCCGCTTGCCCATGATGACCAGGGCGAACATCCCCACCTCGCCGTCATGGACCTCGATGTGGAGGCGTTTTGAGATACGGTCGAAAAAGGTCATGGAAATCTGGTATTCAATGGTATCCTCAAGGCCCTGGGAGCCGTTATCCATATTCACATAATTGGCGCAGTTCATCCGCTCAATGCTTGTGCCTGCGTGAAGGATGACCATGGGGAACATGGACTCGTGGATGGAGTAATCATATTCCTCCAGCACATCCACAAAGATATCCTTGACCGCAATCAGGTCAAAGCTTTTATAAAGGCCCGCAAGCAGGTTCATGTTGAGGAAATTCTCCTGTACCTCAGCCACAAGCAGGTCCCTGTAAAAACGCCGTTTGCTGGCCTCATCCCCTTTTAGGGAAATACATTCCCTGTTGCGTACCAGTTTCAGGTTGGTGTAAGGCTCCAGCATCCTGCGTATGCGCTTGAGATCATTGTCAATGGAATAACCGCTGACAAAAATCTGATCCTGAAGAGAGACCAGGTTCAGCTCCCTGGTCTCAAACAAAAGCTTCTGTATAATGTATATACACCGTCCCCCCGGGGTCTGGGGGACCTCCGGCCCAAGGTTCTTTTTCTCCGGCACAGGAATACTTGTCCTGGCGTCCTCCATAACACGATAACCCTGGCGCACATTGGATTCAATGGGCGCCGGGGTTATCCGTTTGTTGATAGCCTCCACATCAGAGCGGATGGTCCTGTCTGATACTCCAAGGAGGCCGGCCAGCTGCCTGCTGGTCATCCAGTCCCCTCTTTCTGAAAGTATGGCAAGCAGCTGTTCCTGTCTCACGTTCTGCATGGTTAGACTCCTTATCTCTTTTGCTTATGCTTTGCAGAAGGCAAATACCTTCCACGGTTCTACATAATTTAACAGCACATGCTCGTATTCCGGCAGATGTCCGATGACGTTCTTGCGTCCGTCATTGGGCATATCCTTAAGGACAATGTGCAGTTCACCTTTGTACTTCAGGTACCCGTCATTTAAGATGACCACGTCCCCGCGCTTTAAGTCACGTGTGTTGGCAGCGGGAACCGGTTCATCTGCAAAGGTAACCCTTGGCCATGTGGACCGGATCATGTACTCGCTCATATCGCCCCGTACCACGTGCCTTGGTCCATAATCCAGGATTTTCTGCTCTGTTTCAGTCAGTTCCTTCTCAAGGACCAGCCCAAAGGTCAGTATGCTTGGGTTCACGGCCGCACAGGCCTCCAGCTCCTCGTCGGAAGCATAGGCATTGGCCACCAGCACATCATCCACCATTCCTGTGGCAAACAGGTGGCGCGCCTGGAAGTCCATGGGCAGGCCACGGTGCATCTCAAGGGTGCAGAGGCCTTCGTTAACCGGCCATGGGCCGTAGGTTCCCTGGTTGTTGCTGGATATGAATGCAGCCACCGGCAGGTGCATGGACTTCATCTTCATGTTGCATTTGTTGAAATGCTCCAGGCTCAGGCCCGTATACTGCTGCGGATAAAAGTTATGGCAGGTAACAAGTTTGGACCGGTCCGGGTGATGGTCCATGATATTCTCCACATAGACTAACTGTGTGCTGGCATTCAGTTCTATCTTAAGCCCCTGTGGATTATAGGTCATCAGGCTTTCCTTCATGCCGTCAAAGCCCTCGTCCAGACGGATGCCGTCCACGTGCATCTCTTTAAAAATGGACAGATCCTCATAGGAAATCCCCATCCTGGAAAATACGGCCGGGCTTACATCCGGGATGATTTCCATGCCGCACCCATGGGCCGTGTCTGCCAGCTGGCAAAACTCTCCTACCACTTCTTCCCTGCTCTTATTCCCCACGCTCAGCAGGCAGGTAAAGACACGCTTGTATCCAAGGCTTCCTGCCTTCCTTATATATTCCTGGTCACGCTGGGCAGTAGAATGCTCCGGATAAACGGAAATACCTAATCTTGCCATAATAAATACCCCTCTTTCTTAATAAGACTGTTTCCCAGTCCTGTTCTATCTGGTATGCTATATATAATATAACCAATTACCAGAAAAAAGAGAGGTAAATATATTTCCTAACAGCTAGGAAATCATAAAATTGTGCGAAGCAGGCCCTGTAGGAATCCGGCTGCCTGTCCCTCGTCCGGTCCTTCCACCTGCAGTTCCAGGCTCTCGCCCTGGCGTGCGCCCAGGCTCATGAGGGACAGCACATTCTTACAGTCAGCTGTCTTTGTTCCGCTTTTCAGGTAAATGCTGCTTTCATAACCGGAAGCCGCGCGGCACAGGCTCATGGCATTGGTTGCATGGAGGCCCTGTCTGTCTGAAATAACATATTTGTAAGTAATCATCTTATCATCATCCTTTGTTTTTCCTCCCCTCATTTTAACATAGTTGGGGAAAGTGCACAAGGGTTTATGGGATGGGGTGGAATCACCCCACAATGATTGGAATAGGATTTCTTGACAAGATGACGGGTATGTATGTAGAATAGAGGGGTTAGTATATGCGGAATTACGGAATTGTCTGGAAAGATAACAGTTGGAAGGAAAAATGACAGGATGAAACTTCAGAGACTATTAAGCCTGACGAGACAGGCGCTAGATAAGTATGATTTGATTGAGGACGGGGACAGGATTGCAGTGGGGGTGTCCGGGGGAAAGGACAGCCTGGCGCTGCTGTATGCGCTGCATCATCTGCAGCGGTTTTATCCCAGGAAGTATGAACTGTGTGCGGTTACGGTGGATCTGGGATTAGGGAACATGGACCTGGAACCGGTCAGGGAGCTGTGCGGGGAGTTTGGCGTGCCCTATACGGTAATCCCCACTGAGATTGGAAAGGTCCTATTTGATATCCGCAAAGAATCCAATCCCTGCTCCCTCTGCGCCAAGATGCGTAAGGGCGCGCTGAATGAAAAGGTAAAGGAACTGGGATGTAATAAGATTGCCTATGCCCACCACAGGGATGATGTGATTGAGACCATGCTGATGTCCCTGTTTTATGAGGGAAGGTTCTATTCGTTCTCACCTTACACCTACCTGGACCGCATGGACCTGACGGTCATACGCCCCTTCCTGTTTGTGACAGAGGCGGATATCGTTGGATTCAAGAATAAATATCAGCTGCCCGTGTGCAAGAATCCATGTCCAATGGACGGATATACCAAGAGACAGTACATTAAGGATCTGATCAAAGAGCTTCAGAAGGATAATCCCCATCTGAAGGACTGTATGTTCCATGCAATCCTGGATGGGAATATAAAGGGATGGCCCCAGGCGGTTAAGTAACGCCTGAGGCCATTTTTATGATCATTCATCCCTGGATCATATCGGGATATACGGTTTTATCATACTCCTGGTCCGGCTTCGCCTGGTCCGCCGGAATTGTTTTCTGAGCCTCCAGGACCTCCAGGACCCGTGGTTCCTGCTTCCAGCGGCTGGGTTGGCTTCACAGCAGGCTTTGTATCGTCCTGTGCGCCCGGGCCGCCTTCTTCCGGAGCAGTGGTTCCTTCTTCCGGCTTATCCGGTTCCTTGGAAGGCTTTGTCACACCCGGGCCTACCTCTTCTGTTTCCTCTGGCTCCGTTGTCTCTGCCTCTGTCGTTTCAGGCGCTTTTGTTGTTTCTTCCTGGGTGCTCTCTTCTACGGTTGTTTCCGGCACTGTTTCAGGAGGGGAGGTCTGGACCGGCACCTGGCCTCCGCCGGACGCACCGCCGGATGATCCGCCGGAGGAACCTCCCCCGGAAGGAGCTGCCTTGCCCTCCTCATATAAGCCTGTTTCTTCTGAGATATGGGCACTGATCTTCTTTACGGCTGAGGATGGACGGTAGCTTGTATCCTCCCCATACAGGAACTGGTGAAGCATCACCACATTGCTCTCCAGGGTGGTGGGGATGACGCAGTCCATTCTTCCCACCCTCATGGTCTGTCTGGAGAATGGGAACCCGGCCGTGTCGCCGATGTGGTATTTCTTAATATCCTTTACCAGCGGGATTACATCATTTACCCCAACGCTGGTGGAAATCTGCGGGATCATATAGGTGACCAGTGAGGTCAGTGTGGCTGCATCCGCCTGTTTTGCTTTCTCAAGCGCCAGCATGACAACCTTTCTCTGACGTTCCGTTCTCTGGAAGTCCGTATCCATGAGCCGGAGACGGCTGTAGGCCACTGCCTGTACCCCGTCCAGGTGGTTGGGGCCTGCCTGGGCCAGCTGGACGGAACCGATTCCCGTGGAGTTGACGGTTTCCGTAATAAATGCATTGATGTATTTAAATTCAGCCGGGGTAATATCAATATCGATACCGCCCAGGATATTGATTGCCTCAGCAACGGATTTCCAGTTGAAGGTGGCATAGTCGTCAATTTTTATATCCAGGTTCTCTTCTAGGGCGGCAACCCCCTGTTTCTGTCCGCCTTTAAAGTATGCCTCGTTAATCTTGTGGTAGGTTCCCTCTGAATTGATTTTCAGATAGGTGTCCCTGTATACGCTGACCAGCTTGATTTCACCGGTTGAACGGTCTATGCTGCATATCATCTGTACGTCAGCCAGTGCATTCTTCGTATTGCCGTCCCTGCTATCCACGCCAAACACAGCTATGTTCCATATCCCGGTAGGCCTGTGGATGAACAGCCATGCCCCATATGCGATGAAGGCCGCCAGCAATATCAATAAAATGCTTTTTAACCCTCTCTTCTTCCTTTTTTTTGCCATCTGTCCCTGTCCCCGCCTTCCTGAGGCGTTGCGGCTCCTTCCATTGCTGTCTGCATGAATGTCGTCATATTGCCTGCGCTGCCCTGTTTCTGCCGTGTACGCTGTCTGGCGTGCAGAACCTTTACCCTTGTAAGCGCTGCTGCCTGCAGCGGTCCTGGCAGTCTTACCGGTGCGGGAAGTATGGGCGGATGACGGGATGCGTCCGTTGGGCTGTCTGTATTCCTGTTCATCCTCCAGGATGATGCCCCCGGACCCATCCCCGTAACCATACTCATCCCTATAACCTTCCCCATCCCCGTAATCATACTCGTCCCCATAACCTTCCCTGTTCCGGTAACCATAATCGTTCCCGTAATCATAACCGGCCTGGTCATGGCGGTTCTGGCGGCGTTCTCCGTGGCTGTAAGCATCGCGCCCGTATTCCTCCTGCCCGAACTCCTCATCATAATAGTATTCCTCATCGTAATGGCTGCGGCTGCCGTACCCCTGTTTCCCATTCCTGGGAGGAGGTACCTGCCTGCCCGCTGCCGGGCTGGAAGCTGAAGGGCCGCGTCTTGTCCCTCTTCTGTTCCTGGCACGCATACGTTCCAGCTCATCATCATCATTGTAATTCATGACACACACCTCATCTATCTTTCTCGTTATGTTTATCCGGCCTACTCAAGGATGCGCCGGTAGCTTTGCCAATCCGATGCAGCAATCCCAACTTCCACGTTGTTCACATTGCCGCTGGTTTCCTGGATACACAGCATCTGTCCGTCTGCCGCCCATCCAAGGAAGATGACCACATGGGCGGAGGGGCCTGTGCGGATACAGATATCGCCCGGAACCAGCTGATCCTTTGTAATGGCCCTGCCGCTGGAAATCAGGGTACCTGTGCTTGCAGCTCCCAGTCCCCTGCCAGTAACGGACCAGTATACCCAGTTAATCCACCCGGAACAATCCAGGCCTTTCAGGAAACGTCCGTCCTCATCCTGCGCTGTGACGGAACCAAAGTCATTGCCCGTGTACCCTGGTGAACTGGGCTTACCGCCCCAGTAGTAAGGGATTTTCCCAACAGAGGAAAGGGCATAGCGGACAAAATCCTTCTTTTGCTGGCTGGCATCTTCCGGAACCATGGTCATGTAAATGTCTATCTCAGCAGATGTCAGTGGATTGCGCACAAACAGGTCCGTGGTATTGATACCGTATGTCTGGTACCAGTCCTGTCCGCTCAGATAGCGGACCTGCTCCATCGCAGGTTCATCCCAGCCCTTCCAGCTCCCCTGTCCTGCTGCGCTGCCAGCCTGTTGGTCAGATTGGAAGAGTCCGTTGGCTTCTGTAATCCCTTTTACCGTGATGTTGATGGAAAAGTCTATATGACCGGGGCATGGATTCACCGGGATTCCTGTTCCATCTGTGGTGTCCGGCACGGCTTCTGCCTCCGCGCTGATTGTTTCACCCGGCCCTTTGCTGTTGTGGTTGGAATCTGATGCCGAAGTTGCCGCATGATCGGTCATCTGCCCTGATGCCGCAGTTGCCGCATTGTTGGTCGTCTGTCCTGATGCTGCAGTTGCCGCATGATCGGTCATCTCTCCTGTTTTGTCAGCTGTTCCGGCATCACTGGCCGCCTGTTCTGCCCCGACGTCCTCCTCTGCTTCCGATGATGATGGGGACGATTTATCAGCTGACTGTTCATGGTCCGCTGCCTCCCCGCTTTCTGAAGCAGCCGGATTCAGGGGTGTACCGTCTGCCGCAGATACATCAGTGGATATTTCCTCATGTTCCAGACAGCTTCCGTCACAGTAATAGATTTCCCCCATATGTACCGAATAGCTGTGGGAAGCTTTCCACATATCCGAGACATATGCCTCCAGCTGTCCTGAATCATTCAGGACGCCATGATAATAAAGGATATTTGCCATGGAAACAATGTTCCTTGCATTAGAAGTACTGTCGGAGGCCTGTCCGTCCCCATCCAGGAACTGCAGGTTCACATTTTTAAATTCAGGAATCACCCCGGAAGGGGTTGTCACTGTCTCAACCGGAAGTCCTAACAGCGCTGCCAGACGTTCCGGTGTATAGTGATATAAATCATATATTCCGGAGGACCACTTGGCATCCAGTCCGGCCAGCTGGTCATAAAGCCGGCCAGCATAACTGTAGGAGGGCTGGGAAGTATCAGCCCCATCCTCATAAAGATAAGCCAGGTTTAAAATGTCCGGGCTCATCAGGACGGCATTGGAAGGGGTGGCATCTGAATAGGATGCGGATGGCGGAAATTCAAAATGTGGGGTACCATTCAGTGTCTCTGCTGTGGAAGGTGTGCCTATGGCCGAAGGCTTTGGGGCAGGCGGCAGACTAAGCTGCCCAAAACGCCTGCCCATTGTAAATGACAGGAAGCAGCCTGCCAGGAACACAAGGGCCAGGGCACATGTTTTATATATGCTTTGTTTATATGTATGAAATAGTTTCAGGAAATTCTGTATTATATCTCGCATTGTTTTATAATCCTTACCGTCACAGGTATCATATGCAATTACACCGTTCCCCATTATATCATACGGACAAAAGAAAAAATAGAACAAAACTCTTAAAGAATCATTAATTAAAGTACCTTAATAAGACAACCATTTAATGATATCCGCTGCATCTCACCTCAATCCTTCATCCGCATATAGATTACATAGCATATAACACGCTTCGTACGCTTCCCTGTTCTCCTCTTTTGGATTTTCAATGCATTTTCCTAAAGCCAGCATATACTCTTCCATGGCCCACAGGGAACGCCTGATCCTGTCCTGGTTATCTATCCGGTTTACCTTTATCAATGCCACTGCTGATATGACTGCCGCCAGGACTGTGGCCGCACTCTTTAAAAGTTCAACATGATCCATAACATCCCCCTCCTTATATTGTTTCTATCATACACCGTATTTCGACAAAATAAAAGCCGTATTTCCTCAGGAGGAGGTCCAAAAGGAGCACAGATTGGAATAACCATCTTTACCCTGGTCCCGCATAACACCCAAAATATGGTTGACGCATAAAATAGAGTGAGATATAATAATCCCAATCTATTTAGGAGGAATAGGGACCCATAGCAAAGCTAAGCGCCATGCACCTTTTACCGGGACCGTGAACAGCAGGACAAATGCTGCCGGTAAGAAGGTTAACGAGGTGGAGAGATTATCGAGATATTCGGCGGGTACTCTCCCATGCCGTCCGGGCGTGTGATATGCTGTTAAATATGCGGGTAACCGCAAAACAGAGGCAGCATAACCGGAAAAATTTTTCAAAAACAGAATTACGGATACGAAAGAACTGTCCTGCGGTGACAGCTTATTTTTGTGCGGCCTTTTTTGTGCCGCGCCATGTATCATTCACGTCTATGTGACATTTACTTGTAAACTAATTGAGAAAAGAAAGGCGGAATCATATTATGTGTGGAATCATTGGATATACAGGACCATTAGAGGCCAGGGACCTGCTTTTAAACGGTCTGGCAGGGCTGGAATACAGAGGCTATGACAGCGCCGGGATTGCTTATTTTAATACGGCATCCCAGGTCAGGATCATTAAGAACGTGGGCAAGGTGGCTGCCCTCAGGGAATGTGTCAAAAAGACCGCGGAGGTGTCACACTGCGGCATCGGCCACACGCGCTGGGCAACCCATGGCGGTGTGACGGATAAGAATGCCCATCCCCACAGGGCGGGCCAGGTAACCCTGATCCATAACGGTATCATAGAGAATTACCACCAGCTTACAGAAGAATATGGACTTGGGGATAAACTGGTATCCCAGACCGACAGCGAGGTGGCTGCCTGGGTTCTGGATGCGGTGTACAGGGACTGTCGCCACGACCCGTTAGCTGCCATCGGGGCATTTGTAAAGAAACTGGCTGGTTCTTACGGCTTCTGCATCCTTTTTGATGACCGGCCAGGGGAAATATATGCAGTCCGCAATGTAAGCCCGCTGGTGGCCGCCTACACCCGTTCCGGGGCCATCATTGCCTCCGACCTGACAGCGCTTATCTCCTACACAAAGGAATATTTTGTAGTGCCCGAGGGACATATTGTCCGTCTGACCCCTTATAAGGTAAGGGTATATGACATGGATTACAACCGGATTGAGCCGGAAATGCTGGAGGTCAGCTGGAACATGGACGCGGCCATGAAGAACGGCTTCCCCCATTTCATGCTGAAGGAAATCCATGAACAGCCGGAGGCACTGAGGAACACCATCCTTCCACGCTTGGCAGGGAACCTGCCGGACTTTACCGCGGACGGTATTCCGGATGAGCTGTTCCTGGATTGTAACCAGATACGCATCATTGCGTGCGGAACAGCCATGCACGCCGGGATTGTGGCTAAGGCGCTGATGGAACCCCTTCTGAGGATTCCGGTCACGGTGTCCATTGCATCGGAATTCCGGTATGAGGACCCTCTGGTGGACGGGAAAACCTTGGCAATCGTCATTTCCCAGTCCGGCGAAACCATTGATACGCTGGCTGCCATGCGGCTGGCACAGTCCCTTGGGGCGCCTGTACTGTCAATTGTCAATGTGAAAGGTTCCACCATTGCCAGGGAAAGTGATCATGTATTTTATACCCACGCCGGTCCGGAGATAGCGGTTGCCAGCACAAAAGCCTACTCTGTCCAGCTGGCCGCCCTCTACATGCTCTGCTGCCGCATGGCCCTTACCAGGGGACGCTGCACCAAAGCTCAGGCCGGGCAGTTCATGGAGGACCTTCTGGCGGTGATTCCGGCCATGGAGGCAATGATTGGCCAGTCGGACCATATCAGATCCTTTGTACGCCACCTGATCCGTGAAAGGGACACCTTCTTCATCGGAAGGGGACTGGACTATGCCTTTTCCCTGGAAGGCGCACTGAAGCTGAAGGAAATATCCTATATCCATGCCGAGGCATATGCTGCCGGTGAATTAAAACACGGGACCATTGCCCTGATTTATGACAATGTGCCTGTCATCGCAATCGCCACCCAGGACCACGTATTTGCCAAGACCATTTCCAATGTCAGGGAGGTGAAGGCAAGGGGGGCTTACGTAATCCTTCTCGCAAAAGAGCAGGCCCAGCTGGAGGACGGCGTTGCGGATATGGAGCTGCGGATACCGGATCTGGAGGACCGGTTCACCGTATTCCCCATTGCCGTTGCCCTTCAGCTCATTGCCTACTATGCATCCATCGGCAAGAACCTGGATGTGGACCAGCCAAGGAACCTGGCCAAATCAGTTACCGTGGAATGATTCCATTGGGGCGCTATCCCGCCCCAATCCTCTCTTTTTCAGATCCATGCTGCCTTTAGATGTGGCTTAGAGAATCATCTGCTATAGTTACAATCATAGGAAATGATTCAACTATTAATAAAGGAGAGTTAAACATGAAAAAGAGAATCGCTTTATTTTTACTTACAGGTGCCTGCCTGATGAATACGGTGCCCTGCTTTGCATCCCAGTCCGTCAAGGTCAGTTATGTGGGTTCCCAGGGAACAGAATACTCAACGCTGCCGGACAGCGGGACCCTGCAAAGAGACGCGGGATTCAAGCCAAAGGCTCCGGCCGCACTGGCGGGAGGCTATCAGTTTGACAGCGGAAGGATTACGGAATCATTTGATATGGACGCAGACGGCGCTCAGGTCAACAGGCAGAAAGGCATCAACTTCCAATATGTGAAACAATCCGGCAGCACTGCCAAAACGGTCACCCTGTCCGCGGAACCGGCATCCGGCCAGTCCTTTTCAAAAGATTCCACCCTTGTGGAATATGGGGAAATGAATCTGTATTACAGTACGGACCAGGCCAACTCCATATCCTGGATGGACGGGGATGTTTACTATATGCTTATGGACATCAAAAAGTCTGTCTCAAAAGATGAGCTGACGGCAATGGCAAAACAAATGATTGACATGGACACAACTTCTGCCCAATAAGGGTACATCATCCTGCCATCAAAAAGATGCTGCCGCACCAAACTGGATTGGTACGGCAGCATCCGCTGTTTTCATATCTGATATTACTTCTGTTTGTTCCACGTCTGTTTCACTTTTGCAAAATTCATGATTACGTCCACTGCGCCGTCTGCCCCCACCTTGCTGCTGTTAATGCATAAATCATAGCTGCGCGGGTCGCTCCACTTTTTGTTGGAATAATAATTATAGTAGTTGGAGCGCTGCTTGTCGGTTTTAATCATGATATCCTTTGCCTTGGATTCGTCCACCTTGTAAAGCTCCTGAAGACGTTTCAGCTTATCCTTGTCATCTCCTGTGATGAACACGCTTACCACATTAGGATAGTCCTCCAGTGCGTAATCCGCGCAGCGTCCGACGATAACGCAGGAAGCCTCGTCTGCCAGTTTCTTGATGGTATCAAACTGTGCCAGGAATATCTTGTGGTTAATGGGCATATCGGAATATCCGGATGCGGTATATCCCATGGAATAGGAATCCATTACCAGGGAATACAGGAAGCTGCTGGTGGGTCGTTCATCGTGTTTCTCAAACAATTCCTCGCAGAGGCCGCTGTGCTTGGCTGCCATGGCTAACAATTCCTTGTCATAGCACTTGACCCCCATCTTCTCAGCCAGCATCTCGCCTATTAATTTTCCTCCGCTTCCACACTGTCTGCCAATTGTGATAATAAGATTATTTGTCATTCCACATTCCCCTTTCTGCACTCTATGTCATGTTATGAATGAGTCATATTTTATCTATTAAGTATTATAACTCAAAAATTCAGAAAAGTATATAGAAATGCGCAATAAAATATAAAATAACCCAAAGCTTTTCGACAAAAGTGACAACTTGTCTGCTACTGTCTCTCTTAATGAGCATTTTATCTCAAAAAGTATTTTATCTCAAATTCCTTAAAAGCCTTTCAAAATACTCGGGCAAAGGCGCGGTGAACTCCATATATTCCCCTGTCCTGGGATGGACGATCCCAAGGACGCCTGCGTGAAGGGTCTGTCCCGTAAGGCCTGGCACCGGGCACTTGGCAGGGCCGTACACCTTGTCTCCTAAAAGGGGATGATGGAGGCTGGCCATGTGCACGCGGATCTGGTGGGTCCTGCCGGTTTCCAGGCGGCATTCCACGTAGGTATATTGTTCAAACCGCCTTAACACCTGGTAGTGGGTGACGGCGTTCCTGCCGTTGTTATAATTGATGCACATTTTCTTGCGCTCTGTCTGATGGCGTCCGATGGGCGCGTCCACTGTCCCCTCATCTTCTTTTATGACCCCGTGGACAATGGCCTGGTATCGCCGGGTGATGGAATGCTCCTTTAACTGGGCGGCAATGGAGTTGTGTGCCATATCATTCTTGCACACAATGAGCACGCCTGTTGTGTCCATATCAATCCTGTGTACGATGCCTGGACGCATGACCCCGTTGATGCCGGACAGCTGGTCCTTGCAGTGATACATCAGGCCGTTGACCAGGGTATGGCTGTAATGCCCTGCCGCAGGATGGACAACCATCCCCTTTGGCTTATTGACCAGTATGATGTCCTGGTCCTCATAAAGGATGTCCAGATCCATGGGCTCCGCCTCAATCTCAGGCTCCACTGCCTCCGGCACATCCACCTCAATATGGTCATCCGCGGTAACCACATAGCTGGCCTTTATAAGCCTGCCGTTAACCAGAACCTGCCCTGATTTAAGGAGCTTCTGGATATAGGAGCGGCTTAATTCGGGGCAGGTTTCGGCAAGGTATCTGTCAATACGCACATCGGACTCCAGGTCCGTGGGATAAAATTCTTGTTTCAAGGGTATTACTCCTTCTTTTTTAATGCAAAGCAGGCCATATCCTCATCCTTGTAATAAAACATGATGAGAAGCACAAGACATGCGGCAGCAATGGTCACATAACAGTCCGCAACATTGAATATGGGAAAATTAATCAGCTTAAAATACAGGAAATCCACCACATATCCCTGGGTCACCCGGTCAATCATATTGCCGACAGCACCTGCACTGACCATCATCAGGCATACGGACAGGGGACGGTACCTCCTGTCTGTGGGCATCCTGAGCATAAGGTAAGCCACAGCCCCCAGCACTGCCAGTGCAATCAGGAAAAAGAACAGCTGCTTTTCCTGCATCATGCCAAAGGCAGCGCCGCGGTTCTCAGAATAAAAGAATTCAAATACACCATCCCAGATAACATACGGTTTACTGCCTTTCAGATGGGCTACTACCAGCCCCTTGGTCCACTGGTCCAGCCCCACCAGGATGATGAATCCGATGACAAAGCTGGCGAGCATGGATTTTTTCTGTTTCGTCATTCCCTGTGTCCTCCTATTATGTCAAATCCAGCCTTCATCTCATTGCCGGTAACGCTTTTGTCCACGAAAGCCTCTCCTATGGCCTTAAGAAGGATGAACTTAATGACACCGGCATCCATTTTCTTATCACTTTTTGCTGTCAGGCTTACATCCTCCCAGTCAAGGCCGTCCACATGGACAGGAAGGCCGAATCCGGCAAACACATCCCTTAACGCAAGGAACTCTTCCTCTGTAATCATTCCCCTTATATGGGAAATATATCCCGCCGCAATACAGCCAAGCCCCACGCAATGACCGTGAAGCATGGTGAAATCCTTCAGTTTTTCAACTGCATGGCCCAGGGTATGGCCAAAGTTTAAAAGGGCCCGCTCCCCCTGCTCCGTGGGATCCTTTTCAACCACATCCTTTTTAATCCGGTTACTTCCATATACCATGGCCTGGCACAGGTCAAGGTCGCGTTTTAATATACCTTCACGGTTATCCACCAGCCACTGGTAGTAATCCTTATCCTTAATAAGCCCATGCTTGATGACCTCCCCCATTCCGGAAGAGAACTGCTCCTTGGGCAGCGAAAGCAGGGTACTTAAGTTGGTGTATACAAAAAGCGGCATGTGGAATGCGCCTACCATGTTCTTATAGGCGTCAAAATCCACACCGGTCTTGCCTCCGATGCTGGAATCCACCTGGGATAAAAGGGTGGTGGGAATCTGGAAAAAACCAATGCCCCTAAGATAAGTAGCTGCTGCAAAGCCGCACAGATCGCCTACAACGCCGCCGCCAAGGGCTGCCAGTACGTCCTTCCGGTCAAAATGTTCCAGGATCAGGTGTTCATACAGTTTCTTCACCGTATCCAGGTTCTTGTTCTCTTCTCCTGCCGGGAATGTGAAAACAGAAACCTGCCTGCAGCAGCCGGACAGGATGGTTTTCACTTCCTCCAGATAAAGAGGCGCCACATTGGAATCTGTCACAATGCATATTTTATGTCCTTCTAATGAAAGACGGTCAGCCTCTTCCTTTAAGCCGGAAAAGGAGGTATCCATCACAATGTCATAAATCGGTTTTCCATCCCTGCACACGTTCATTCTGTCCGCCATATCAGTTTCCTCCTAAAAGCCTGCCTGCGCCGCCCTTTGGCAGCGTGCAGGACAACATAAAATCGGCAGACTCCCATGGTCTGCCGCGTTCACGTCCATATCGTCTTCTTATCCTATCTTATAAACGGATATTAAGTCCTGACACGTCCATACCCATGGCGCCGCCGGCAGCCAGGATATCCTGGAAATCTCCGGATAACTCAACGGAATCAGGGGTTGCAATAAAGATATAATTGGATATCTTCTGCAGGTTGCCGTTCATGGAATAGGTTGCCCCGGAAGTGAAATCAATTATCCTCTGAGCTACCTCTGTATGTATACCCTCCATATTAAGTACCACTGCCTTGCCGGCCAGGAGATAATCACATATATCCCTGGAGTCTTCCATTGAGGTCGGCTTAATCATTGTGACCTCCATGCTGCGTCTCATAGGCACTACTTTGGGATTGGATCTTCCTAAAAATCGTGGCTTGTCCGGTTCCTCTTCGTCATCATATTCCGTACTCTTCTTTGTAAACAGCCCCTTGCGAGGAGCTTCCTCTTCAAAGTCATCGTCCAGGTAGTAATCATCCTCTTCCTCTTCAGGACTTAATCTCATGGTATCCATTAACTTACCTAACAGACTCATTTTACACTCTCCAATCTCTATATGAAGTGTCTACAGGACATAAGGCTGGTTTGCGTATCAAAACAGCATGTCCTGGCCAAACACCTTATCGTACACCAAAAATCCCGGTGCCGACCCTAACCATGGTGGCGCCTTCCTCAACAGCGACTTCATAATCCCCAGTCATTCCCATTGAGAGCACATCCATAGTAACATTATCAATGTTTTTCTTATCTATGTCAACAGCAAATTCAAATAATTTTTTAAAAATTCCGCGATTTTCTTCTGGATTCTCTACAAATGGCGCAATTGTCATAAGGCCCTTGATATGAACATGGGGAAAATCCTTAATTGTCATAATTGCATCTTCTACTTCTTCCAGCATGAAGCCATATTTGCTTTCTTCCCTTGCAACATTGACTTCCAGAAGGATATCCACGTCCAGACCTGCTTTGGCTGCATCGGTTTCAATCTGCTGTGCCAGCCGCAGGGAATCCACGGAGTGGATCAGCACTGCCTTCCCAAGGACCTGGCTCACTTTGTTGCGCTGCAGATGGCCGATCATATGCCAGCGTATATCCTCAGGAAGTTCCGGCTTCTTGGCCACGATTTCCTGTACTTTGTTTTCACCGAAATCCCTGGCTCCTGCGGCATATGCTTCCTCCAGCATGGGCACGGGCTTGGTCTTGCTGACAGCAATCAGCGTGACCGCCTTTGGGTCCCTGCCTGACCGGATGCAGGCCTGTTCAATCCGTCTGTTTACTTCGATTAAATGTTCTTTTATCATAATCCTATCCCTCCGTGTAAAGTTCAGTCTTATTATTGGTATAACAGCTGCCCCTCTTCCACCATGGAAGCATCCAGCACAATATGGTCATAAACAGAAAGGCCATAGGTTGAATTGCGGCGCACCGTATAAAATTCATTGTTGGAATCCAGTATCTCAATCCGTTTAAAAACAGTGTATCCCTTATTGATATTATAAACGCCTTTTAAGGATGCGGTACGTCCGATCTGGTAACGGTCCGGTGAGTCGGGTTTCACAATATAGTCCCCTGCCTTGAAGCCATTTTCCTCACCCATGTCCACGTAATAGAATTCCTCGTCAGAAGAATATATATCCGCAGGGACAAATACCACCGAAGGCCCGTTTTCCGTGTAAACCTCCTTATTGAAACCATTTTCCGAGGTATCCCCGCCCTGGGTAAGATACTCCAGCGGCACCAGGTAAAAGCTTTTTTCCGTCACAGCGCTGACCGGTATCTTTAACCCGTCAGACTGCTCCGTCACAATCTCGAAATTGATGAAACGGTCTGATATGAACTGTTCCATATATTTTGTGAAATCCAGCCTGCCATAGGTGGCGCCGTCCTTTCCGGTAAAGGTGGAATAGGCGGCCGGCGTGTTCATGGAATAATCGCTGAACACGACCCTCAGCCTGTCCTTGCCCGCATACAGGCCTGCATCCTCCTCGGTCAGGGGGAATACGATGGACCAGTTCTCCGAGGTTACGATCTTGTAGGCCGGCATGCCGCTGTCAATCAGGTCACCGGACTTTTTAAGTGTCTTGCTGTACGTTTCCCGGTTAAAGCTTTCGGCTTCAATATCAGCCGTGGTCATGTCCTCGTAGGAGTCAAATCCATAGGAGACCACACCTGATACATCCGTGCGCACCTGCTCAAAGACAGCGCCTGATTCCTGGGCCAGCTTGTCTAACTGGTCCAGAGCGCTGAAACTGGAATACTCCATCACCGCTGCCTCCAGGGAATATCTTGCATCATAAATGGAGGAAAAGTCCTGGTCCTTAAATGAAAGCACAAAGGATGTAAGCTGTTTTTTCAGGTCGGACAGGCTCTCATCCGTAAGTCCGTTACCGTCCTCGGCTTTATCTTTTAATAACTCCTCCAGATTACCTGTCTCATCCAGGGAATATATCCTGCTTCCCACGGAGGCCCGCTTTCCTTCCCTCAGATAATAGTTAATATATCCTGAACGGTCCGCTGTCTTTACCTGCTCTTCCCTGAGGATCAGACCGTTATATGTCCTGTTGTTAACAATTCCTCCGTCTACCACTTCATAGAATTGTATCTTCTCCCTTTTCAAATATGTATATACACTGAATATCAGATAGAGGAAAATGATTGCAAAGATAATCATACCCACATTGATATTAAGCGGCCGCCTGTAGCGGACAACCTTCTTGTTCTTTTTTTTAGCCATGGAACAAGGCCTCTCCTTTTACTGAAATGGAACGATAAACCGGCAGATCTTCCTGCAGGTCCAAATAGCAGCCAACAAATAACTGCCCGCCGCGCCAGGCATCCAAATCCCGGCACGGCAGGCAGCCCTATCACTCCTGTCACCTATCTTATCACAAAAAATGTATCATTACAATGAAATAATCACATCGCCCTTCGCGCAGTCCGGAAGCTCGGCGGCATCCATGGAAATACTCAGGACAAAGGTTACATGATACTTTTCACCGATATTTTTCAATGTCATATATGTATCGGAAATCTCTTCGCCTTCCAGGCATGACAGCTTTAAAAAGCTATCCAGGTACATTGTCTCCAGATCGTGATCCTGGGAAATGATACCACAGATAAATCCTAAAAATCCTTCACTGCTTTTAATTGGGAATTCATTGACATTAATGAGACGGATCTTATTATTTAACTCATACATATGCTGGGCACTCTTATCCAGATATACGACAGTGCCGTTGGCCCCCTTGATTGCTGCATTGGCCATATCTAACAGATGTTTGGTCTTGCCCTTACCCTTTTTTCCCGCAATAATCTGAACCATATGAATCTCCTCCTTGAGTTATATATGTTGTATAAAAAATCAATTAAGATTACTCTAATTATAGTATAACTTCATAGAAAGCGCAATCACTATTTGACGATTTTAGAAATTATATTTGTCATATTGTCATAGAGATGGGGACGGCTGTCTGCCTTCAATACAACCGATATATACTCCTTATCAGAGTCATCCCTGGAAGCCATGATCAGACAATAGCCCGCCGCCTTGGTGGTGCCTGTCTTGCCTCCGAATACCTTTAAGCCATCCGGGGTCTCCCTTTCCCCTGTCATGAACCAGTTGCTGCCCTTCCAGGTCTTTGACACCGGTTCACTGTTTTTGTTGTGGTAATTGGCAGTGTACGCCGTTGTCCCCACAATCTGGCGGAATACAGGATACTTAAGGGCCTCATTGAATATAAGGTATAAGTCATAAGCCGTGGTATAATGGTCCGGATCATTCAAACCATGAGGATTCACAAAATGGGTGCCGGTAGCGCCCAGTCTGAGGGCCTCTTCGTTCATCATATCCGCAAACGCGTCAACACTGCCTGCTATATGGACTGCGATGGCAGCCCCCGCATCATTGCCCGAAGGAAGCATGAGACCATAAAGAAGCTGCTCCAGTGTCAGCGTGTCTCCTGGTTCAATACCGCACAGCGTTGCGCCCGGTTCCGTGATGACAGCATCATCCGTCACTAGGACACGGGACTTAAGGTCCCCTTCCCTGATGGCTACCAGGGCAGTCATTATCTTTGTGATGCTGGCCGGATACATACGCTCAAACGCATCCTTGCTGTAAAGGACTTCCCTGTCATCCAAGTCAAAAAGCGCTGCTGCTTCCGATGTGGCAAAACCAGGGTCAAATGAAGCCTCATCCGTGACAACGCACAGATCAGAGGCAAAGGCATCTGAAAAACGTGTGGTTGCGGCCTCCTCTTCCAGCGCCGGAATCCGCTCCGCGGCAACATAGGCATCCTTAAGACCGCCGGAACATCCGGTCAGGCCAACGGACGCAGTGATTAAAAGAGCACACAAAAGGGCAGATGCCCGTTTCATGCCCTTCACTCTGCCCCTGACAGCCATTATCTGGCAACCTCCCGCCATTCCATATCGCCTCTGTCCAGAGCCTTGATTAAAAGCTCTGCAGAAGCCAGATTGGTGGCAAGCGGTATATTATAGATATCACACAGACGGACCACATTGTTCACATCCGGCTCATGTGGCTTTGGATTGTTGGGATCCCTTAAGAAGATGACCAGATCCATCTCATTGTGCTCAATCTGGGCAGCCATCTGCTGCATTCCGCCAAGATGGCCGGCCAGATACTTGTGGATGTTCAGGTTGGCAACCTCCTCAATCAGGCGTCCCGTTGTCCCTGTAGCATACAGGGTATTCTTGCTCAGGATTCCCCTGTATGCGATGCAGAAGTTCTGCATCAGCTTTTTCTTTGCGTCATGTGCAATCAAACCAATTGTCATATTATATAACCCTCCTTGGATTAGAAATGTCTTGTCTCTCTTTGAAGTCCTACGTTCAGCACCAGCCCCATCCCAATGAAAATACTGATCAGGGAACTGCTTCCGAAACTGATGAAAGGAAGCGGAAGACCCGTGTTGGGGAAAATACCCGTTGCAACCGCGATATTGGCAAAAGACTGGAACGCTACCAGGGTAGCCATGCCAACACACAGGAGCCTGCCGGACAGATCCCTGGCCCGGGCAGCCATCATAAGACATTCATATACTATCAGTAAAAACAGGGTAATCACCACCACACAGCCGATAAAACCCAACTCCTCGCCAATAACGGCAAAGATGAAATCGGTCTGCTCCTCGGATAGGAAATTACCGTTTTTTACAGAAGCAATCGTTGTGTTGAACAACCCCTTGCCCTTTAACTGGCCGGAGCCAATGGCTATGATGGAGTTATTCTGCTGGTAGCGGGCCTCTCCGTACTGTTCCGGATAAAACCATGCCAGGATACGGCCTGCCTGGTATTCCTTGATAAAAGGAATCATACCATGGAGCAGCAGGTAGACGAATGTGGTAACGACCGGTATTGTAACAGCCAGGGTACCCATGATCCATCTGTAACTGATGCCGCTGGCAAACACGATTCCAAGGACCATTACCATGATGACGAGACAGGTGGACAGATTCGGCTGCTCAAATATCAGGGCGGCCGGAGCTGCGAACAGGGCAGCTGCAATTGCTACCGTGCTGACCTGATTGATTCTTTCCTGATACTTCATGAAATACCAGGAAAAAGTCACAATCAGGCCAATCTTTACAAATTCGGACGGCTGAAGCTGTCCGATTACCGGCACCTCAATCCAGCGTTTCGCATTATTGACCACATTCCCCCATATCAGCACGGCCACCAGACTGGCGATACATACGCCGTATATGACCATGCTGAAGTTCAGGATCCTGTGATAATCAATAAGTGACAACCCTATCGCCACTGCGAGTCCAACTAAAACACCCAACAGCTGTTTATTGACTGCATCCGCATTCATGTTGGTGGCGCTTCTGATGACCAGTACACCGATGATGTTGAGTGCAATCATATAAAAAACCAGCCGGAAGTTAAAATGTCTAAAATCATAATCCAAAAACATTTAATATAGCCCCTTGTTCGATATGGAACGAATCGGTATGTTGGCATGAAGCACAGGCAGGGCCCGGCTGTTGCCGGATAAAGGACTGTCTGTTTCCATCTGTATCTGGACCTTGTCCTTTTCTATCTCCATGTATTTTGAAATGGCATGAATCATGTCATCCCTTATCATCAGTATCATCTCCGGTGAGCAGCCTGCCTTGTCGGATACCAGCAAAAGTTTAAGCCGCATCTTAGCTGTCTCTCCGGAACGCCGGGTATGAAACCTTAAAAACCATCTCACCTTGACACCATCCCTTCTAAGCACGCCGTAATATGCTGCGCAGCCTGGCGAACAGAGTCTCAGACTGTCCGGGATTAGCCATGGGAACACTCTCCCCTAACAGCCTCCGGCAGATGTCCAGGTAAGCCTGTCCAGCCGGGGAACCCATACCCACTAACGGTTCACCCTGGTTGGTAGATACGACGATGTACTCGTCATCGGGGACTGCTCCGATAATGTTTACTGCCAGAATGTCCGTGACGTCGCTGAGGGACATCATGTCTCCCCTGCGCACCATGTCGGCCCGGATACGGTTAACGATAAGGTCCACTTCGTCAATCTCCGCATGTTCCAGAAGCCCGATGATACGGTCCGCGTCCCGGATGGCCGAGACCTCAGGTGTGGTAACCACCAGGGCACGGTCTGCCCCGGCAATGGCATTGTAAAATCCCTGTTCAATGCCTGCAGGGCAATCCAGCAGTATGTAGTCAAATTCTTCCCGTAAATCCTCTACCAGCTTCACCATCTGTTCCGGATTCACGGCAGTCTTGTCCCGCGTCTGTGCAGACGGCAGTAAATAAAGGTTCGGATATCTTTTGTCTCTTATCAGGGCCTGCTTCATACGGCAGTTGCCTTCCACCACGTCCACAAGATTGTAGACAATGCGGTTCTCCAGTCCCATGACCACATCCAGGTTGCGCAGGCCGATATCCGTATCAATCAGCACTACACGTTTACCCAGTATAGCCAGTCCTGTTCCCACATTGGCAGAAGTAGTCGTTTTGCCTACCCCGCCTTTTCCAGAAGTAACCACAATGACCTCACTCATAATGAAATCCTCCTGAAAAATACTTTACCTTCCTATTGTACATTAAATTTCGTAAATTTACCAGTATTTTTTTGGCATTAAGCAAAATTTAACATATTGTTTAGGAATGTTTTTTTGAGCGGGCGAACCTGGATTTCTCCATCCTCCACAAAAGCAAGCATGGGACCACGTCCCAGACGCTTGTTCCGCTCATTGAACCGGCTGCTCCTGCTGCCGATCCGGATCTGCAGCGGGGCCATCTCAAAGGCCATGATGACCGCATCCATGTTGCCGGCAACGCCGGCTGTCACGGTCCCCTTAAGGTCCCCCAGTATGATGACATTGCCTTTGGCCGTCACCCTGGCCCCATGCTCCACATCCCCTATGATGATGATACTGGCCTCCGACTCCAGGCAGTCCCCCCGCCGGAGCGTCCCGCGGTAAAACTGCCCTGTCTGGGAGCTTAGTTCCATCAGCTTATCATTCAGTGCTTTTTCACAGCGCTCAATCCGCTCTGCATCCGTGTCAAGGAGACAGAGGATCTCAATCTGTGAGTTCCTCGTAATCGTATCAACAATCTCGAATTCCTCGGCTGCAGTAAGGCTCCGTCCTTCCAAGGTAAGGGTCATCTGTACGGATCCCCAGAACCTGGCGCTTTCACTGAACTTCTTGGCAATGGCCTCCAGGAGTTCTTCAAAGGGAAGCCCAGGATCCAGGATTACGGTCATTCCCGCTTTACTGCTTTTGATTACTACCGCATTGTGCATACAATCACCTCTTTTGCTGGTTTAATCACCAATAGTTACATTTGATACACCTAAGGCGCCGGAACCCATGATCTGCTCCAGTGTCGTATATCCATAATAATACTCATATACCTTTTTGCCAAGGGTAGCCGCGTTAGTACCCGCATAACCGTAAGGTATGTTCACGGTAACGGCAACCTCCGGATGGCTGTAGGGCGCAAAGGATATGAAAAAGGCATGGTTGGCACGGTTCCTGTTCTCCTGTGCCGTACCTGTCTTGCCTGCCACTTCCACCGGCAGGTCTGAGAAAATCTTTTTGGCCGAGCTGTCTGTAATCACACGGCGCATACCGGTCTGCACCGCATTCCATGTGGTGTCGGCCGCTTCGATATGGGAACTGGCTGCAGGCGAGTAATCGGTTATCAGATTGCCGTCCGAGTCAGTAAGTTTGTCTAAAAGGCTCAGTTCGAATACGGTTCCCCGGTTGGCAAGGGCCGCCACGTAGCGGGAAAGCTGTACATTGGTATAGGAATGGGTACCCTGTCCCATGGCGGAACGCTCCGGGTCCTCCGATGAAATCTGGGGATCGTTTTCAGGAATCTCCACCCCTGAGGTGTGGTCCAGTCCAAACATGGCCGCATATTTGCGAAGGGTGGTAAGACCCTGGTCCGGTGAATAGGTACCGTCAGGCTTGATGCACAGCCTGTGGGCCAGTTCCGCAAAAAAGTAGTTACAGGAATTCTGTATGCCTTCCTCTATGTTCTCGGCGTTATGGCGTCCGGGCCATATCCAGCACTTAATCGGATTGGATACCTGGTCATAGATACCGGTACATTCAATGGTGTCCGTAAGGCCGATTACCCCCTCTTCCAGCGCTGCCACGGCAGTGATTGGCTTAAAGGTGGAACCAGGCGCTTTTAATGCCTGGGTGGCATTGTTGTATAACGGTCTTGAAAGGTCATCCTGAAGCTGGGCAAAGTAGGCCGCGTCCACGCTTCCGGACATCTGGTTATTATCATAGCTTGGATAGGTCACAAGGGCTCTTACCTCGCCTGTGCGGATATCTGTCACCACCACGCCTGCCGTACATGGATCCAGGGCCAGCTGCGCAGGTGTCAGTTCCAGGTTGGATATCTTTTCACGGATGAACTGGAACGCATAAGCGCTGCCTCCTGTCCTGAGGGCGGCAATCTCCTGGGGATTATCATCCAGGACCCCCTGGGCAAACAGGGCCAGGCACAGCTGGTTCCCGCTAATGACCTCGTCATTCACCAGATAGCGGAACATACGCTTGGTAAACTTATTGTCATTCTTAAGGGATTCTATCACATAATCCACCAGCTGTCCGAATATATCATCCGCATCCGAATACTTACTGGACACATCCAGCCGTGTGGTATCCACCCAGTTGCCCGCAATCCCGCTGTAAATGTAATCCCTCAGGCTGATGGTACCGTCCCGCCATGCCTGGTACTGGGGGGAGGACTGGTCAATCTTATCCTTCTGGATGATACCAATGGAGGATTCTGATAAAAAGCTATAGATATAATTCATATAGGTAGACATATCATCCGGCAGGTCGTTCATGGCCATGGCATGTCCGCTCATAAGTTCGTTGCGGATGGAATTAAGGATCTGTTCCCTGGAGGCCATATAGGTGCCGTATATCTCCTTTTCAATGTCCGAGGCATCCTCCCTGGCCATGTCCGCCAGGGACAGGACATTGTTGTTGATCAGCTGGTAATAGGCGTCCTTGACCGGAATCGGGATTTTGGAGGAGTCATAGGTCTTATCGGGATCCAGGTCGTCTATCTGAAGGTTATAGCTTATGATGCCGGCCAGCTGCTGTTCTATCAGCTTATATATGGCAATCTGCAGGTCATGGTCAATGGTAAGGTACACATCATCCCCTGCCCTGGCATCCGTCTTTTCAATGATTTCACGGGGACGCCCCATATTATCCACATACATCCTGGAATGGCCCTTTTCACCCTGAAGCTCCAGCTCCATGGACTTCTCGATGCCGGTGCGGCCCACGATGTCGTTCAGGTCATATTTCCTGGCATCCTCGGGAAGGCCTGCGGCTTCTTCTGTATCACGCCACTGGTCATTGAGTTCGTCCAGCTGGTCCTCCTGGACCTTGCCCGTATAGCCGATGATGGGGGCAAAATACAGACTGTCCGCATATTCCCGGATATAGGACTGTTCCACGGACACACCCTTCAGATAGGCCAGGTTCTCGTTGATTTCAGTCATGGTCACATCGCTGACATTGGAGGACACCGTAGTGGTTTCATACTTCTGGTATTCGGTCAGCTTCATGGTGAAGATGATATTGACCATGTCAAGGGCAATGTTATCCGGAAGTACAAGAGGATTCCCCTTGTCATCCTTCATCTCATCCAGCTTATAGCTGTGCTTTTTGATTTCAAATGCCTCCCTGGCCGTGATGTTGGTTGGGTATCTGCCCTTGGGGTCATCCAGTTCACTGGAGGAGGAACGGCCGTAAAAGTTCAGGAAAAACCTTGTCCTTGCCGCGTCCGAGGTAAAGGTGTAGAACATTTCCCCATTCTGGTCCATGGCTATCTCAAGCTTGCCTTCCACCTTCTCACCGCGCCGCTCCAGGATGGTGACCAGCCTGTGGAGCATCTGGTTGCGGTCGGCTGTCTTGGGGTAATCCCCGGTATCCTGGATTACCACGGAATAAGCCAGTTTATTGTAGGCCAGTTCAAAACCGTTGCAGTCATATATCTTGCCCCTGGTTCCCGGCGTGTCCACGCTGCGCTCTGTCTTCTGCATGTACTTTTTCTGATAATCACTGCCGTCCAGGATCTGCATGCGGAAGAGTTTGCCCACAAGGCCCGCGAACATCAGGGTAAACATGACAGAAAGGGCAAAAAGCCGGGAACTGAACAGTTTTTTGAAAAATTCTCGTACTATCTCTAAAAGCTCATCAAACAAGGTTCTTGTCTCTCCTTTTCCCTATATCCTCCACACGTCTGCTGGCGGATAAGAACAGCCGGTAAATCAGAAGGGTTGTCACTGCCGTAAAAATGATTTCCGGTAGGATGATATTCCTGAAATAGTATGGAAGGTTCAGCCTTCCACGAATCAGGAACCGGAATACATAGACATACAGGCTGTACCACAATCCGTTGACAATGCTCAGGATCAGGGGCAGCGTGATGTAGTCCTCATAGTAATATTTGGTGAATATGCCGTTGACATATCCGATGTATACATAAATCAGGGTATAAAACCCAAAGGGTCCGCTGTAGAACAGGTCCAGCAGCAGCCCGGATAAAATCCCATAAAGCATCCCCGCATTCTTCCCATGGATGAATCCGAAGGAGAACGTAAGGATTAAAAGCAGATTGGGCGTTGCTGACAGAAAGGGCAGTAAAGGGAATACGCAGTTCTGCACCGTAAATGCCAGTACGATGAACAATATATTGATAAGAACCTGTTTTACCTTTGCTTGAATCACTGGGCAGCCGCCTCTCCTGTATCTTTGATATCCGTGATGATGAGTACCTCCTGCAGGTTATCAAAATCCGCAATGGGTATCAGGTACCCGGATTGGGTCAGATGGTCCGGGTCAATGGTCACATCCGACGCATACCCGATTAAAATGCCGGGCAGGAACTTGGTGCTGATGTTGGAGGTGACAATCTGATCCCCGTCCCGTATCTGGGCATCCTTTGAAAAATCAGTAAGCTTAAGCCTTCCCTCCTCATAGAGGGTCAGGTCCCCTGCCACGATGCAGGTGTAGGAAGAATCCAGCTTCATGGCGCCTACGCGGTTAGAGTCATCGATGATGGAGCGGACCGTTGCATAGTTGGCGCCCACATCGGTCACGATACCCACCAGGCCCCCGTCAGCCACCACGTTCATGTCCACAGCCACCCCGTCCGCGGAGCCTTTGTTGATCCGGAATACCTGGAACCACTTTTCAGAGTCCCTGGCAATGACACGGGCCCCTATCTTGTTGTACTGCATATATTCCTGGTCCAGCTCATACAGCTGTCTGAGACGGTCCAGTTCAAACTGTTCGGCCTGGAGACGGTTATTATCCTCGGTCAGCTGGGCAATCTGGTCTTTCAGCTCCTCGTTCTGGGCAAGGGCATCCTTCAGGGTGCCATAATTTTTCATCTCGTTGTAGATACCGGTACCCACCGCGTTGACCCCGGACTGGATTGGAATAAGGAAATATCCCACTCCGGTGCGCAGCGGATCCATGACGCCGTCTTTCAGGGAGGTGATGCAGATTAACAGTACGCACAGTACCGTAAGGCCTGTAAGTATATATTTGCTGTGTTTAGATTCCATGGATTGACTTCCTCTTACAATATTTTCTGTTCACGGAAACTGAGATACCGTCTGTCTCCGATGATGATATGGTCGATGAGGGTGATGCCGATAAGCACGCCCGCTTCCTTTACACGTTCCGTGAGCATAAGGTCTGCACGGCTGGGGCTGGGGTCACCGCTGGGGTGGTTGTGCACCAGCACCATGGACACGGCGCAGCACCTGAGGGCCTCTATCAGTATCTCCCTGGGCGTCATCACGGAAGCATTGACCGTTCCTCTGGATATGAGCAGATCCTTTATCAGTCCCTGCTTTGTATTCAGGAACATGACCCGTATCTCCTCCTGCTCCAGATGACGCATATCTTCCATATAATAGTCAGATATCTGGCTGGGATGTTCAAAGGAAATGCGGTTGATGCCTGTCTGCTTCTTCCAGATGCGCCGGGACAGCTCACCGATGCAAAGGAGCTGTACACCTTTCACCTTACCCACCCCTTTGATTTTCATGAAATCATTCAGGGAATGGTGTAAAAGCCCCAGCAGACCGTCACCCGGGCTGCCAAGGGCCAGAAGCTTTCCTGCCAGGTCCAGGGAGGAATGATCCCTGCTGCCTGTACGTATGATGACCGCCAGAAGTTCCGCGTCCGTCAGGACGCCCGGACCAAAACAGAGACACTTCTCATAAGGGCGGTCCACACTTGGTAAATCCTTCATTCTTATTCTTTCCATCTCTCTCCTAACTACGCACCTCTCCAAGCACAAAGTTAAGAAAATCAGGAAATCAGATAAACCGGTAAATAATCAGGGCAATGGCCACTCCGATGATACTGGCCATGGTGATTTTAATCGTAAGCCCAAAGGTGATGACCAGGATACCGAAATTAATGACAAGAGGCGAATCCAGTCCAAAGGATTGTCCAAAATTCAGCCAGCCAAGCCATGAAATCCCCTCAGCCATCTGTCCCATGAAGCCGCCCAGGACAATACCTGCCAGCAGCATGATTAAAAGTATCCAGAAATTCCTGTAATGCATATGCCTTGTCCTCCGGTCCCACCAGCAGGACAGCAGAGTGTACGCACTCCCCTGCCGGATTAGTATATATTACCATAAGTTATCTGAGGTGTCATCTTAAAATTTTCGTAACAATCCAGACTGCGCGAAAATCAGCACACATCCCTTCAGGATGACGCCCTACGGACAGTTATGGATATTCACGACACCGTCATCCAAAAGCTGCTGCAAAGACTTAAGGATTCCAAGCTTTGCATGGTACCAGGTAAGCCCGCCCTGGAAATAAACAGCATACGGCGGCTTAATCGGCCCGTCCGCAGACAGTTCAATGGATGATCCCTGTACAAAAGCCCCTGCCGCCATGATGACCGGGCTGTCATATCCCGGCATGTCCCAAGGCTCCGGCGTCACGAAGCTGTCCACAGGCGCAGCCGCCTGAATCCCCTTACAGAACGCAATCACGCCCTCAGGCGTGCCAAAGGTAATGGCCTGTATGATATCATGGCGTGACTCCCTTCCATCGGGAACAACCCCAAAGCCCAGCCGTTCATAAACATTCGCCGCAAAAATAGCCCCCTTCAACGCTCCAGCCACAACCGTCGGTGAAAGGAACAGCCCCTGATAGAGCTGCTGGTTAATCCCCAGGCTGGCCCCCACCTCCTTGCCAAGGCCAGGCGCGCTAAGCCGGTAGGAAGCCTTATCCACGCACTCCTTCTTCCCCACAATATACCCGCCGATGGGAGCCAGGCCGCCGCCCGGATTCTTAATCAGCGATCCCACAATCATATCCACCCCCACATCCGTAGGCTCCAGCTTCTCCACAAACTCGCCGTAGCAGTTATCCACCATACAGATAACCTCCGGCTTCCTGCTCTTAATAAAAGCAATCAGCTCCCCAATCCGTTCCACCGAAAGGGTAGGCCGTGTAGCATACCCTTTGGAGCGCTGGATTGTAACCAGCCTGGTCCTCTCATTCAGCGCCTTCTCAATACCCTCAAAATCAAATCCCCCGTCCTCAAGCAGGTCCACCTGCCTGTAAGTCACCCCATACTCCTTAAGCGACCCAACGGAATCCCGGATTCCAATGACTTCCTCCAATGTATCATAAGGCTTCCCCACCGGGGAAAGCAGTTCATCCCCCGGCCTGAGGTTCCCCGACAACGCCACATGCAGCGCATGTGTCCCGCTGATCAGCTGCGGCCTCACAAGGGCGCTCTCCCCGTGAAACACGCTGGCATACACATCCTCCAGCGTATCCCTTCCCAGATCATTATATCCATACCCTGTAGTAGCGGCAAAATGTATATCACTGACCCTGTTAACCTGCATCCCCCGTATAACCTTCATCTGATTATACTCCGCAACCGCATCAATCCCCGCAAACCGTTCCCGAAGCCCCTCTTCTATCTCAGCGCCAAACCCCAGCACCTCATCCCCAATCCCCAATTCCCTATACATATCCTTTAACTCAATATTCTCCATATCCCTTCCGTATCTCCATTCCCATTCATCTACTTAATAACACAAACCTAACATCCCAAACACAAACTATAAATCTAATATCTATATAATCCTTAATATGATTACTAACAAAACACCATTATTAACAAAATATCATTCCCCAACATCCTAATCACTATATCCCAGACATAAACCACCCATATCAAACCATATATCTCCCATCCAAATCAGGGCATGCAGATGGAGGAACTAAATTTTCAAACAGGCCCCAGTACTGCCTTATGCAATTAACGTTGAAAACAGCACCCATTAATTACGCAAGGCAGAACCAGGCCCTTCAAGAATCATCCATTTCTCCTTGCGAACGCCCAGCGCCGGATGGTCCATACACCCTGTGAAGACCATCTTTGTACGCCGGCACTTAGGCGCGGTCCCTCACGCGCCTTAGTACCGCTGCGTACAAAACCGAGCGCGAGCGTGTCTGAACAGGGTGTATGGACCATCCGGTGCGGACCTTCGCCGACTCACTATTGTAGCACAATCCCCGCCCCAACGCAATCCTCTATTATCCGTTCCACAACCAACGCTGCATCATTCCCAAAATCAGGCAGGTTCAGCCAGCGCACATCCCGTTCCCGTTTAAACCAGGTCAGCTGCCGCTTGGCAAAATGCCGGGTATCCCGTTTGAGGATATAGACCGCCTCATCCAGGGTGCATCTGCCATCCAGGTAATCCAGGATTTCCTTATATCCAAGGCCCTGCATGGAGGTCTGTCCACGATGGCAGCCCATTGCCTTTAAGGCCTGCACTTCCTCCACCAGGCCGTTTTCCATCATCTGGTCCACGCGCCGGTCAATCCGTCCATAGAGGACAGGGCGCTGCGTGTTCACCACGTAATATAGGAAATTATATGGGGACTCCTTTATCCGTTCTTCCTGATTATGGACCGATATCCTCTCACCTGTCAGGCGGTAATATTCAATGGCGCGGATGACCCTTTTTACATTATTGGCATGGATCCGTGCAGCGGATTCCGGGTCGATTTCCTCCAGCATGGCGTGCAGCACAGCAGGGGCAGCCTCACCTTCCCTGGCAGCCAGTTCCTCCAGTTCCCGGCGCACAAGGCTCTCATCGTCATTCTCCTTAAAATCAATGTCATAGAGAAGGGCCTGTATATAGAAGCCGGTACCTCCTGCAATGATAGGGATGCGGTGATGGCTGTAAATCTCCTCCAGCGCCTCCTTTGCCATATGCTGGAATGTGACAACATTAAAATCCTGATCCGGTTCCAGCACATCGATGAGATGATGGGGGACTCCCTCCATCTCATGGGCCGTAATCTTGGCCGAACCGATATCCATGTGCCGGTATACCTGCATGGAATCGGCGCTGATGATTTCACCTCCTATGGCCTTGGCCAGCTTGATGGACAAGGATGTTTTTCCGACTGCCGTTGGGCCGGTCAGTACAATAAGCGGCTGCTTCATATGCGGGCTGCTCCTTTCAGTCATATCTTGGTCGTTCCTATTGGGTCATGTCCAGGTCATGTCTAAACCATGCCTTACACAATCCGTTTGAATTTCTTTTCCAATTCATATTTGCTCATGGAAATGATGGTGGGCCGGCCATGGGGGCAGGCATATGGGTTGTCCAGCCCCAGCAGCTGGTCAATCAGTTCATTGGCCTCCGAGAAGGACATGGAATGATGGCCCTTAACCGCTGCCTTACAGGACATGGAAGCCACCTTCTCATAAATGATATCCGGGTTATGTACCGACATATCATCGGACAGCCCGTCTAACATCTCAATGAGCAGGTCCTTCTTGGCAATGGAAAACAGGTTTGCAGGAACCCCGCGCACCGCATATTCCCTGCCGCCAAAAGGCTCTATCTCGAATCCCATTCCGGTAAAGTATTCCATATATTTATTTAACAGCAGTTCCTCGTTCATATTCAGGGTAAGGATGATGGGAGGTTCTACCATCTGTGTGTCATACTGCCGTGTCTTCAGGGTTTTGATGGTCTTTTCATATAGTACTTTTTCATGTGCGGCATGCTGGTCGATGATGAACAGCTGCTCATTGTACTCCACCATCCAGTATGTATCAAACAGCTGTCCGATGAGTTTGTGCTTCAGACGGGCTTTGGGGTCCAGCAGTTTACCGTCAAAGAGATCCAACTGCTGAGGATTTTCCTCTATCATCTCAGGAGTACCTAAAGGCGAGTCTGTATCGGAAGTGGAGGAAATTCCTCTTTTAATCGCCCTGGAAGGAATATCGGTGGAGGAAAATTCTCCAGAAACGCAGGAATCTGTTGCCGTCGTGGGGCTTGGACCGGTTATTTCCTTCTGTTCATTTTCGATGGAACTTCCCAATCCGGCTGGTCTTTCTGAGGTGGTTGGCCTTCCAAGTCCAGCCGGACTTTCCGTCATCACCGCAGCCCCGGTTCCCTCTTCTGTGGATATTCCTCCATGTTCCGTCTGGCTGCCAGCCTGTCCAGTCCCAGCCTTTGCAGCGGCTTCTGCCTGTTCCCGCCTTCTCTCCTTCAGCCAGTCCGGCATCAGGTCATTTACATAGGACGGTTTTGGCGGCGGGGTCTGGCTGTAGGATACTGCCTGGCTGCCGGATTGTGGTGTCGATGGTACGCCCCCCGGTGCCGCGGCTTGGGATGGCCTAGCTCCCAGCGCCATGGCCCCCGGCGCTGCGGACTGGGATGGCCTGGCTCCCAAGGGCATGGTCTCCGGTGCCGCGGCCTGGGATGGCCTGGCTCCCAAGGGCCTGTCCCCCGTCGCTGCATTTTCAAGGGGTCGGTCCCCTGGTGCCATGGCCTGGCGCCTGCGCACTTCGAAGGGTTCCGGTCTGGGGGCCAGACGTTCCGCCAGTTTGGCGGCCTCTTTTTCCCTTTTTTCAGTCAGGCTTACCTCGGGAATCAGTTCCTTATGCGCAAGGGCATCGCCCACCGCCTTTACCACCGATTTATATACGCTTTCCCCGTCGCTGAAACGCAGTTCCATCTTGGTGGGATGGACATTCACGTCCAGGGTATCCGGCTGTATGGTAAAATGCAGCATGGTGAACGGGTATTTGTGCTGCATCATGAATGGCTTGTACGCCTCTTCTATGGCCTTTGATATGATGTTGCTCCTTATATAACGCCCGTTGATGAAATAATTTTCATAATTGCGGTTGGAACGGGCGATTACGGGCTTACCGATGAATCCGGTTACCTGCATGCCCGGCTGTTCAAAGTCCACGGACAGAAGGTTGGCTGCGATTTCCCTTCCGAACACGGTATAGATTAAATCCTTCAGGTTATGGTTGCCTGAGGTGTAAAGCTTATTCTGGTTGTTCTGGATAAAGCGGATGGAGATGTCAGGATGGGACAAGGCAATCTTTTCCACCAGCGCAGCCACATGGGCGCCCTCTGTCATGGGCGTTTTGAGGAATTTCTTCCTGGCCGGGGTGTTATAAAACAGATTCCTGGCAATGATGGTGGTGCCTTCCGGGGCGCCAATCTCCTCCAGCCCCTTTTCCATACCGCCTTCTATCTGATACCGGGTGCCGGTGAGGCTGTCCGATGTCTTGGTAATCAGTTCCACCTGGGCAACTGCCGCGATGCTTGCCAGCGCCTCACCCCGGAACCCCAGTGAGGATACGGTGAAAAGGTCTTCCACGGATTTAATCTTACTGGTTGCATGGCGCAGGAATGCCAGGGCAATCTGGTCTTTTGCTATGCCGCTGCCATTATCCGTAACCCTGATCATACTGCAGCCGCCGTCCTTAATCTCGATGGTCACCGCGGTTGCCTGGGCATCGATGGCATTTTCAAGAAGCTCCTTGACAACGGAAGCCGGGCGCTCGATTACCTCCCCTGCTGCTATCTTGTTGATTGTATTCTGGTCTAATACGGTTATATTGGCCATAAATGCTTCCTTTCTGTATGTGGCTTGCCAACTCCAAAAACGCCGGCCCCAAACCTTTGCCAGGGCCGGCTTTTATTAATTGTTCTTCTCTGGGGTAAATTCCCTGACCTGCACCCACTTAACCGTCTTGCCTGAGCGTTCCGTAAGTAAGGTGCGCAGGCCGCTTAAACAGGCTGCGCCTATCTGCTTCTTATCCAGCAGATAGCCTCCATGGTCCCTTGTATAAAGCACAAGGCACTGGTTTGTCTCGCAGATGCGCGATATCTGGCTGTACTCAAGGGTCCCTCGGCCGCCGGAGGTACTGAAATAATTCCGGTAAAACTCATAGGTCACCGTGCGGGGCTCCCCGTTCTTGATGAGGAACCGCCTCCATGCCGTATCCAGCTGCATCCGGTTGGAACGGTCCGAGTTAAAGAGTCCGCTGCGGATGAACCGCGGGCCAAGGGTGCGGATGAAAAAAGTAAGGCTTAGGAATACGGAGGCCGCCATCAGGCTGCCGCGTATCCTGTATTCACCCATGGATACCTTGATAACACACATGATAAGGGCTGCCAGAAAGCATATAAAGCATAGACAAAGCAGAAAACCGAATGTGGTCCACACCCTGAGCGGGGCGGAGGGGTTCAGTTGCTTTTCCACTGATACCATGTGGTACAGTGATTCCTGGGTCATCTTCATGTCAATGGTATAACAGGCCGGATGATTTCTGTCCAGCGTTCCTTCTGCACTCATACAGGCTTCCTTTTCCTTGCCACACAGGCGGCCTTCCGCCTGACAAATCCCCCTTCTTTATATACAACAAAACCACGTAAAAAACAAGCCCTTTTTTAAAGATCCATCAAACCGTCCAGGATGTGCACCGTCATGATTCCCTGCTCCAGGTCCACATTGAGGATGCAGTCGCCGATGGCCGGAAGGAGGAGTTCCTTCCCGTCCTTCATCTGGACCACATACACATCGTTGGCCCCTGTCTCGAGGACATCCTTCATGGTGCCCAGGATTTCCCCGTCCTCCGTGCGTACTTCAAGACCGATCAGGTCCGTGATGAAGTATTCATCCGGCTCCAGCTCCACTGCCTGGTCCCTGGGGATTAACAGGTCTTTGGACTTGTATTTTTCGATGTCATTTATATTATCATAGCCCTTGAATTTAAGGATCACCATGTTCTTAAAGAATTTTACCTGCTGGATTTCAAGGGGCAGATGCTCTTTTCCCGTGTCAAGAATTACCTCTTTTAACTGTTTAAAACGGCCGGGGTCATCGGTGGTGGGGAACACCTTCACTTCTCCACGGACCCCGTGGGTAGATGCGATGACGCCTACTCTCAGCATGTCTTCCATATATTATAACCTTTCCCTGTGAAATGTGTGAAAAAACCTCAAGTAAGAAACAAACCGCCAGCCTTGGGGCCAGCGGTCTATCAATTACTGAATCTCAACAATTACTTTCTTGTCTTCTTTGGATGCAGCGGCCTTGACTACGGAACGGATTGCTTTTGCTATCCTGCCCTGTTTGCCAATGACCTTGCCCATATCGGCAGGAGACACCTTTAGTTCAATCAATGTATCTTCGCCTTTCATTGATTCGGTAACGACAACTTCTTCCGGGTTATCGACCAGTGCTTTTGCAATCACTTCGACTAATTCCTTCATCTCTCCACCTCATTTGCGTCTTACTGAATGCCGGCGATCTTTAAGAGCTTTCCAACAGTCTCAGTGGGCTGTGCGCCTGTTGCTAACCACTTCTTAGCTGCTTCCTCGTCGAATTTGATTACGCTTGGTTCCCTGGTGGGGTCATAGTAACCAACTTCTTCGATGAATCTTCCATCTCTCGGGGATTTGGAATCAGCAACTACGATTCTATAGAAAGGAGCCTTCTTCTGTCCCATTCTTCTTAATCTCATCTTTACTGCCATGTGATTTTCACCTCCTTGTGATTGTTCTTATATTAGACATACAGGATAACCTGTTTGACTAGCTTAACCATACCGGCTAGAATGGCAGTTTCATCTTGCCGCCCATAAGGCCGCCCAGACCGCCGAATCCGCCCCGCTTCTTACCGCCGCCCATAAGTCCGGGCATCTGCTTCATCATTTTCTTCATCTGGTCAAACTGCTTGACCAGACGGTTAACCTCGCTGATTTCAACACCTGCGCCCCTGGCAATGCGCTGCTTCCTGGAGGGGTTCATCAGGTTGGGATTGGCCCGCTCCTCCTTGGTCATGGAAAGGATGATGGATTCCACCCTGTGCATGGACTTCTCGCCCTCATCCATATCAACGCCGGAGAGCTGGCTGCCCATCCCCGGCATCATGGAGAGAATGCTTCCCATGCCGCCCATCTTCTTAATCTGCTGCATCTGGGTCAGGAAATCGTTGTAGTCGAATTCCGCCTTGCGCAGCTTCTGGCTCAGTTCCCTGGCCTGTTCCTCATCCACTTCAGCCGCGGCCTTCTCAATCAGGGACTGGATATCCCCCATCCCCAAAATCCTGGAAGCCATACGGTCCGGATAGAACTGTTCCAAATCGGACAATTTCTCGCCCATACCAACATATAGGATCGGTTTGCCTGTGACTGCACGGATGGAAAGGGCTGCGCCGCCACGGGTATCGCCATCCAGTTTTGTAAGGATGACACCGTCAATACCAACTTTATCATTAAATGAACCAGATACATTAACCGCATCCTGGCCCGTCATGGCATCAACCACAAGAATGGTCTGATGCACATCCACATTGCTCTTGATCTCAATCAGCTCTTCCATCATATCTTCATCAATATGAAGGCGGCCGGCCGTATCAAGGATAACCACGTTCATGCCGTTCTTGGCCGCATGTTCCACCGCTGCCTTGGCAATGTCCACTGGTTTGTTCTTATCACCCATGGAGAAAACCGGGATTCCTACCTTTTCCCCGTTGACCTGCAGCTGTTTAATGGCTGCGGGACGGTATACGTCACAGGCTGCCAGCAGCGGTTTCCTGCCTTTGGCCTTAAGCTTGGCTGCAATCTTGGCAGTGGTCGTGGTCTTACCGGCGCCCTGAAGACCAGCCATCATGATGATGGTAATCTCATTACCTGGCTTAAGGGCAATCTCTGTTGTCTCGGACCCCATAAGCTTGACCAGTTCCTCGGTTACAATCTTGACCACGGTCTGTCCCGGTGTCAGGCTGCCGAACACGTCCTCGCCAACCGCCCGCTTCTGAAGGTCGCTGATGAACTGTTTCACCACACGGAAGCTTACGTCCGCTTCCAGAAGGGCCATCTTGACTTCCTTCAGGGCTGCCTTGACATCTGCCTCGGTCAGCCTTCCCTTGCTGCGCAGGTTCTTAAATACATTCTGTAATTTATCAGATAAGCTTTCAAAAGCCATGGATAACCTCCTAAGGGCGCACCTCTGTCAACTTACAGGGTGCCGGTGATTTTTCCCGCCAGGCCATGAATCTGCTCTATAAGAGCCATATCCCTGGTCCGGGCGCATTCGTCTGCCAGCTGCTCTACTTCCCTGGCCATATCACGGATTTTCACAAACTTGGCCACCAGATGAAGCTTGGCCTCGTACTCTTCCAGTATCTTGTCGCACCGTTTCATCAGATCATGGACACCCTGACGGCTGATTCCCAGCTCCCCGGCTATCTCACTGGGGGAAAGGTCATTGAACACCACGTCTTCATATACCTTGCGCTGGTGCGCTGTCAGCAGTTCCCCATAAAAATCATACAACAAACCTTGTTCCACAATCTTTTCCATTTCAACCACCTGTGATATCATACACGATGACGGGATGAATGTCAAGCATTTTTACTTGACAATAAAAAATATTTGTATGATGGTGCTGCTTTAATCGTGGTAACGGATATTCCTGCTGCTGGAAACCAGGAAGAAGGAACCCACGAAGCAGGCCATGGGCACGAACTGGTACAGGTGCGGATGTCCTGGGAAATATGTGTTCCCAAGGATATTGAATGCGATGCCGCCCATGATAAGCAGCAGGGGCAGGATACTTAAAAAGATGAACTTCCCCAGGGAAACCCGTTCCTTTGGCGGCTTGCACCTGGTCAGCTTCACCATGGGTATCTTGGCAAAGCGGAAACGGATGCATGTATAGGATGCCAGATATTGGATTCCCTCCAGCTTTACAATGGCATACGTCTGGTCCAGGCGCACCGTTTCATAGGCCATATGGTGTTTCTGGGCATAAATTGCAGTCTCCCTCGCAAAATCATGGGGGTTCAGCAGCTCTCCCTCCGCTTCAATATAAATGAAGGTCTCATGGAGTTCCTTATTATAATTGGTCCAGTCCCTCCGGATGTTCTGGAACAGGGACCCCTTTTTCTCCTCTTCACTGATTTCCTTCAGGCATTGCTCCACATTGCCGGGATCCAGTTCCGGCTCATCCTCCAGGCGGAGGCACAGCTGTCCCATTTTCCTCAACTGTTCCAACTCCTGGTCAATCTGGGACCGCCGTCTGGCCATGATTTCCCTCAATCCAAGGGAACCTTCAAAATATTCCCGTATGTCCCTGATGGGGACACCCAGCTGCCGTAACAGCTTTATCTTCAGGAGGCGGCTTATATCTTCCTCGCTGTAATTGCGGTATCGGTTCCCCTCTTCACGTCCAGGCGTCAGAAGTTCCTCGCTTTCATAGTACCGGATGTTTTTCCGGACCAGCCCGGTACGGGCTTCCACTTCCTTTATCTTCATAAGGAATACCTCCTATCTCTTTCTGTACCTCCATTTTAAACCATACAGGAACTGGACAGTCAAGGAAATCCCGGGATATTAAGAAAAATGTCAGCAAAAAAGCAGTCCCGGGGAGGTAAATACCTTCCGGGACCGCGTCTGTGTCCGGCATGCCTTTTTGGCAGCGTCCGGTTTTATCTGACTGCTAGTTGCTGTTATAGTTCGGTGTCAGGACAATCTCACCGCTTATGATTTTTTCCCTGGCCTCATCCGCAGCCGCGGCGGCTTCTTCCGTTACCTTGCTGCTGTATGGCGCGATGCTGATGACGCCTTCCTTTAAACCGGGATTCTCAAGTCCGCCGAATTCACCGGATTTGATGATGTCAATCTGGGAGGTGATCATGGTTGGGATGCTGACCATAAGGGAGGTCAGGCAAAGGTCATCCTTTACAAGGGACGCCTGGTCGGAGGTATATCCGATACAGAATACACCCTTTTCCTCACATGCCTCAAACGCGCCCAGCCCGGTTTCATCACAGGTCTGGAGGATTACATCCACACCCTGTTCAATCATTGCCAGGGCAGTCTCCTTGCCCTTGGATGAGTCGTTAAAGGTTCCGGTTATGACTGTCTTCACCTCCACGTCAGGCCTTGCTGCCTTGGCGCCCTCGACAAATGCGTTCTTGTCAGATGCCTGGGTGGTATTGTCGCCGCCGCCGATATAGCCGATGACCCCGCTCTCACTCTGGATGGCTGCCAGGACCCCGCACACATATGCGCCTTCATATTCCTTATAGTCATAGAATGCAATGTTTCCAGGGGTCTCCTCGCCCTCCGGCGGGTTGCCTGTGATGAAGAAATATTTCTCAGGATAATCTTCCGCCACCCGGACGCATGCATCCCCGTACTGCACACCGTGACCAATCACGAAATCATAGTCCTCCTCACAGTAGCTTCTGAAGGTGGATTCCATGTCGGCGGCCTGTACGTCCTCGGTATATGCAATCCCATAGCCCTGGGCCTCCAGTTCCTTTAATCCCTCATAAGCGCCCTGGTTCCAGGATTTGTCCGTGATAAAGCCCGGAAGGAGGATGGCAATCCTGGACACTTCCCCTGCAGGAGCCTTTTCCCCTGTGGTGTCAGCGCCGGCACCGGCTGCCTCTGACTGCTCTGTTTTGGCAGCGTCCGCTGCCTTGGTCCCCTCTGTCTTGGAACCGCAGCCTGTCATGGCGGATACGGTCATGGCTGCGCACAGAAGGAATGATAATACGCGTGTAGACTTTTTCATAACTGTTTTCTCCTTTTAGAATATATTGTTATCTGCTCTCCTTATTGTATATCTGGCCCAGATATCCGGGGGCGTGGATGTTGCGCCCGAATATGACGAGGCTGAGCAGGGTTACTGCATAGGGCAGGGCCACGAAAAACTGGTATGGAAGGGTTGAACCAAGGGCCTGAAGCCGCAGCTGCAGGGCTTCCACTGTTCCGAACATAAAGGCCGCGCACACGGCAAATACAGGATTCCATCTGGCAAGGATGGTAATGGCCAGGCAGATGAAGCCGCGGCCCGAGGACATGTTTTCCGTAAATGTGCCCACAATGCCGCAGGACAGGAAGGCGCCGCCGATGCCGGCCATGAAGCCGCTGAACATATATGTCTTATACCTGATTTTCACAACATCAATACCCGCTGCCGCGGCTGCTTTGGGATTCTCCCCTGCCGCGTCCACCTTTAATCCCAGGTTGGTATACTTTAACAGGAACCATACCACGGCGGCAGCTATGAGGGCACAGTACACAAGGGCATTGTGCTTAAAGAGAATGTCGCCGATAAACGGGATTTTTGAAAGCACGGGGATTTCTATGTTCTTAAGGATATCCACCTTGATCTTATCCGTGCTGACGCCGTACACGGCGCGGTACAGGAAGTTGGTGAAACCAAGGGCAAATATGTTGAACATGATTCCCACCACGGACTGGTCCTGCTTCCTGCTGACACCCCAGAACGCGATGAGAAGGGCGCCTGCAAGCCCGGCCATGCCTCCGGCCAGGATACCGAGGAAAAGGCTGCCCGTGTGATAGGCTGCCATGAAGGATATAAGGGCGCTGACTAACATTTCCCCTTCCAGTCCGATGTTCATGACGCCGGAACGCTCAGACACCACATCTCCCACCGAGCCGAATATCAGGGGTACGCTCATGCGCACGCCTGCCGTAAAAAGAGGAACTAAAAATGCGGCTGTTAAAATCTCACTCATTTTTTCACCTCTCTTTTGTCAGAGCGTTTCTTTTTGCCTGCGGTTCCGAAAAAGCTGAAGCCCAGCAGGATGAACAGCACGATCAGGGCCTGCAGGACGTTGAGGAACAGGGAGGACACACCTGTCTTCACCTGCATGGTCTCGGCTCCCGAGGACAGGGCCGCCAAAAGGATGGAGGACACCAGGACACCAACGGGATGGAGCATGCCGAGAAGGGCTGCCACCACACCGTCAAAACCATAGGAACCCGCCAGGCCCTCCAGAAGACGTGTCTGGGTGCCTGCAATCTCCACCGCCCCTGCAATGCCTGCAAACGCGCCGCTGACAAGCATGGCGGACAGATAGTATTTCTTTTCACTGATGCCGCCAAAGGCCGCTGCCCGGATGCTGCCGCCAAGGACCCGGAGACGGTACCCGAAGCTGGTCTTACGGATGACAATCCAGTAGATGAGGAGTCCGGCCAGGGCAATCAGGATGCCTGCGTTCATACGGGAACCTTCAAACAGCTTGGGAAGGGTGGACGCCACCTTTGCGGACTGCGGGATGTTGCCTTTGGAGTCCCGCAGGGGATAATAAACACAGTAACTCAGGAACTGGACCGCTATGTAGTTTAAAAGCAGTGTGGTGATGATCTCGCTGGCCTTGAACTGTGTTTTAAAAAAGCCTGCAATCCCGGCCCACAATGCGCCGGACAAGGCTGCCACAAGAAGCCCCGGGAAAATCCATGCCGGACCCATGGCCCTGGCAAAGGGCGAGATTCCCACAATGGTCATTCCAATGGCGCCCAGGCATATCTGCCCCTCTCCGCCCAGGTTGCTGAGCTTTGCCTGGAAGGTAAAGGATACTCCCAGGCCCACAATCAGGATGGGCACCAGTTTTACGGATATTTCCCCAATGCTCCGGAAGGAACGGAAGGGGCGGATCAGAAGGTAATAATAGGCTTCCAGGGGATTGACATGGAGGATGCTGATGAAGATGCCTCCTATTAAAAGGGCTGCCGCCACGGCAATCAGTGTAATGAGGCATTTAGCAGCCGCCCCTGCTTCATGGATGGAATCAAGTAGTTTCATTGGCAGTCACCCCCATCATCATCATTCCCACTTCACGCACCGTTGTTTCCTCGGGAAGGACCTCCCCCACGATCCTGCCCCGGTAGAGCACCACAATCCGGTCGGAAAGGGCAAACAGTTCTTCAAAATCACCGGATAGCAGGAGCAGTCCCATTCCTTCATCCCTGGCCTTAATGATTTTTTCACGTATGAACCAGGTGGCCTTGATATCCAGTCCCCTGGTGGGATAGGCGCATATCATGGCCTTTGGATGTTTGCTCAGCGCCCTGGCCAGTATGAACTTCTGAAGGTTACCGCCGGAAAGGTTGGCGCTTCTGTCCGTGATTCCCCTGGCCCTTACGTCAAAGTCAAACATGGCCTTTGCTGCCTGGGTCTTAATAAAACGGTAATCCAGGAAACAACCCTTTTTCGGCGGCCTGCGGTTGCGCAGTATCCAGTTTTCATAAAGAGGGAAGTCCGGCACGCTGCCAACGTGATTCCGGTCCGCAGGCACGTAGGAAATCCCCCGGTCAATGAAATCCTTGGCATTCCTGGTGGAAACCTCAGCGCCGTCAATCAGGACCCGGCCCCCGGCCGCCCTTCTTACCCCGGCCAGTACTTCGGCCAGCTCCATCTGTCCATTTCCTTCCACGCTGGCAATCCCGACCACTTCGCCGGGATACACGGACAGGGACACGCCGTTTAAGGTCATGACCCTGCGGTCGTCCTCCGCCTTCAGGTCCTGGGCGCAGAGCACGGGCACCCTGTCCCTGTGGTCACCGCGGATCTTGTCAAATTCCGGGGGCGTTACTTCCTCCCCCACCATCATCCTTACAATGGTGGATTTGTCCGCATCCTTTGTGTCAATCTGGCCCGTTACCCTTCCTTTGGTAAGGACCGTGATGCGGCGGCTGATTTTCAGCACCTCATCCAGCTTATGGCTGATGAAGATGACGCCTTTGCCTTCGCTGACCAGATTGGCTATGATTTCAAACAGGCCGTCGCATTCCTGGGGAAGCAGGACCGCTGTGGGTTCGTCAAATATAAGCACATCCGCGCCAGTATACAGAAGCTTTAATATCTCCACCTTCTGCTGCATGCCGATGCTCAGCTGTTCCACCGGGCTGTGCAGGTCCACGTCAATGCCGTATTTCTGCTTCAGCTGTTCCAGCGTGTCCTCAATCTTCCTGCGGTTTGTGATGGAAAATGTCTTCACATCCCCCATCAGGCCGATATTCTCAATGGCCGAGAACACATCCACCAGCATGAAGTGCTGGTGGACCATACCGATGCCATGGCGGAGGGCATCCTTGGGAGAGTGGATCCGGACCGGTTTCCCGGAAAGGAATACCTCTCCCCTGTCCGGCTTATAGATACCGTAGATTACATTCATCAGCGTGCTTTTACCGGCGCCGTTCTCCCCCAGCAGGGCATGGACTTCTCCAGGATACACGGTAAGGTTGATATCCTCATTGGCAGTAAAGCTGCCGAAGGTCTTTGTTATTCCTTTTAATTCAAGTAACGGAGTCTGGTTGTCCATGTATGCCCTCCTGCTTATTTGCAATGTACCTTACACCACAGTTCCTGTACCGGAGGAATCTGCTCCCTCATGCCTGGGGCAAGGCGGCACCAGATGATTCCCTTGGTGGGCCTTGGGAACTCATGGCGCGTCTCGATGATGCGCGTAGGTGTCACGATGTAGTCAATGGCGGTGTCATACTCTTCCACCGTAACGTCCACGTCAGCCACCTGGCAGTCATGGCCGGCCCCCACAATCACAGAGGTTTCATCCACAATGCCCATGGTATATAACATAGCCCACTCCAGATCAAAGTACCCATGTCCCTTGCCGAAACGGATGCCGCTGGGCGTGATGGCAGATGCGCCGGTCACCAGCATATCGATGTGGCCCACGGACTCTTTTAACTGCTCCAGGGTCTGGTGCTTCCAGTAACGGGAGACCCCGTCAAGCAGGGAGGCAACCTCTTCCTTCCCTTCCGGGATGTACTCAGGACGGATGAGGAAAAATCCCCTGGTAATCCCGTAGTTGGTCATGACAACTGTCTTCCTGTCACGGAATGCTGTTTCACGCAGCGTTTCCAGGTTATTGTCCGGCGTTATGAAAATCACCTTGGCGTTCTTATACATATCCGTGGACGCCAGCAGTGCGGCGCCCTTGTCACTGCCTTCATAATCCGCGATAAACTCTGAAAACTGCCAGCTGAATTTGGAATCCGGCCTTGCCACCTTAAGTAACTCTTCCCAGATTTTTACCCTTGCTGTTTTTGCATCCATTTTCATGCCCCTCTCTTCTCCTTTGTGTACTTATTCTTTTTTCTCATATTTTTCACGTTTATTATTAACACAGCTAATATTAGTATGTTTTTTATTGTTTGTCAATCATTAATTAAGAGGATTGCAAAATGTCCCTGGGAGGGGGAGATATGGTCCCATGGGAAATAAAAAACGGAGTCCCCGGACATATACAGGACCCCGTCAATAAATGCGGCTTATTCTTATTCTTAAAGTTTGGACTGAATCAGTTCAAGTACTTCCTTCCTCTTAAGGACAGACAGCTTATATGTTTTCCCGTCCTTCATGGAAACCTTGATTCCGGTGGGAAGGAACTGAAGAAGCGGTCCGACCTTGCAAAGGCCTGCGGATTCCATCTCTGAATATGGAAGGTCCAGGGCCGCCACAAACCCGCCCCTAAAGATGATCCGTTCATTCGTGAACCAATATTTACCGGATTTCTGGCTGTAAAAACAAAGGGTTTTTTCCCAATAATCACCTTTCAGTTCTTTTTCAATCTGTTCACCTTCATGTAAATCCAATGCATCTGCCATGATTCGGCCTCCTTTGTATGTTGTGGTAACGCTAATCCATTATACACTAGGTATACCGGAAATGGAATACAAAAAAAGGAAAACCTCCTCAGTTTTCCTTTTCCAATACAATTTCATAACTGCCGCCGCTTATCATCCTGCGCTCGCCGGCCGGGCTGATGATCTGTATCAGCCGCCATCCCTGGGCAGCCTCGCTCATGATGATTTCCTTACACCGCTCCAGAGTCTCCATATTGCCATTTTTCAAGTTTCCGTCTAAGGGAACTTCCACGAATTTATAATCAAATTTTCCCATAACAACAACTCTTTCTCTTATGATATTTGCCTTCATTATAATGGTATTGCTCATAAAGATACCATTGGAATTTGCAGGGCGGGTATAAAGATTGTATATAGATTCAGGAATGATTCCTGTTTTTATGTAAAAAAATGGGGATATGGAACGTCCGGCGCCCAAATCCCCATCCATGACCCGTTCCGCCCACAGGGCAGACGGACCTCTTCTTATTTACTTTTTACAACGGATAACCGCACCCTATTACAGAGCATGATATACTATGCTCACCGCTCTGACAATGGCTTATAAACTTCTTCCTGCATTACGCTGGTATATGCGGGACGGATAATCTTATCCATATTGATTAACTCTTCGATGCGGTGTGCGCTCCAGCCCACAATCCTTGCAATTGCAAAGATAGGTGTGAACATCTCTTCCGGGATATCCAGCATGCTGTAAACAAAACCGCTATAGAAATCAACGTTGGCGCTGACGCCTTTGTAGATTTTACGCTCTTCGGTGATGACCTTTGGACCCAGCTCCTCAATCATGGAGTACAGTTCAAAATCATCCTCACGGCCTTTTTCCTCTGAGAGCTGCCTTACGAAGCGTTTGAAGATTTCAGCTCTTGGGTCCGACTTGGAGTATACGGCGTGGCCCATTCCGTAGATAAGGCCCTTTTTATCAAATGCCTCCTTGTGGAGAAGCTTCTTCAGGTAATCTTCCACTTCCTCCCTGTCCTTTAAATCCTTTACATTCTTCCTTAAGTCAGCCATCATCTCCACTACCTTGATGTTGGCGCCGCCGTGCTTTGGTCCCTTTAAGGAGGCCAGGGCCGCGGAGACAACGGAATATGTATCGGTTCCGGAAGAGGTGACCACGTGGGTGGTGAAGGTGGAGTTATTACCGCCGCCATGCTCCATATGAAGGATTAGTGCAAGATCCAGCACATGTGCCTCCACTTCGGAGTACTTCATATCCGGGCGCAGCAGCCTTAACAGGTTCTCTGCCGTGGACAGGTTCTCGTCCGGACGGTGGATATACATGCTGGCATCCCTCTCATAGTGGTTGTAAGCATGGTAGCCGTAAACGGCCAGCATAGGCATGACACTGATTAACATCATGCTCTGCCTGAGTACATTGGGGATGGAGATATCCCATGCCTTGTCATCATAGCTTGCCAGGGTCAGGATACTCTTGCTTAAGGATATCATCATATCCCTGGATGGGGCCTTCATCACAACGTCCCTGACAAAATTCGTGGGAAGGGTGCGGCTGAATGCCAGGCTTTCCCTGAACTTTGTGAGCTGGCTGTCACCGGGCAACTCACCAAAAAGAAGCAGATACGCAATCTCTTCAAACCCATACCGGTTGTCTCTCACCACTCCGCCTATTAAATCATAAATGTTATAACCCCGGTAGAATAGTTTTCCTTCACAGGGCACCTTTACCCCGTCCACAACCTTGTTGGACTCAATTTTGGACACTTTCGTCAGTCCTGCCACAACACCGTTACCATTCTTGTCGCGGAGCCCCCGTTTCACCTCGTACTTCTCGTAGAGCCCCAAATCAATCCTCTCATCATTCAGGCAGATATCTGCCCACTGACTTACATTGTCCATAAATTCCTTTGTCTGAATCATGCAAATCTCTCCTTTCCGTTTTCGATATAGTTTCCTCCTATGAAATCAGTAATGGTACTATTTTAATATATTTTACCGATTATTGCAATACTTTCCTATTCTTCTTCCAAATCTTTTACCAGTTCCTGGAAACGGTCCCGTTCAAATTCCTGAATGGAAATGGACTTTTTATTGGGATTTGCAAACACGAATGTCTTGTCCACGTTCTCCACATAGTTCTGTATCTTATCATTGGTGGCGCTGATGATGGCCTGGAACCCAAGGCCGCGGATCAGCTCGATGCAGCTTGCCACCTTTTCGGCATCCATTTTGGAAAATGCCTCGTCCAGCACCACCAGGCGGATGGTGGGATTGCGCTCCATCCTGGGGGATAGGTTGATGCGGTATGCCTGGGCGAAGCTGGCCAAAAGGGCCACATACAGGGGATTCTGGCCCTCCCCTCCTGAATTTTTCTTAATCATCCGGCTCAAGCGGATTTTAATCACCTCATCCTCATTCCGGATCAGCTGCTGCATGTCAAAGGACAGATAGGTGCGGTAATCCGCATATTTATCCATATTGCGCTTCGCCTCCTCCAGCTCCTGGGGCGTGGCGTTTTCCGGCGGTATGAAGATGCCGATCAGGTCATTGATTAAAACCCCGTACTGGTTTTCGTGCTGGGTGGTGAAAAGGTCCAGCTGGTTGTCGAAGGAATCCGTCAGCTGGGACGGGTTTACTTCCAGGGATTCGTCCATGAACATATCATAGTACCTGCCGTCCGCACCCTTGTTGCGCCCGATGACAAACTGGTATTTGTCCTTTCCGAAATCCAGGCGGCTGATGATGCGGTTCAGCTCGTCCCCGCGGAGCATGGCTTCCCGTATGGCGCTGCGGATTTTATACATGAAGTCATTTTTAAAATGCTCCACGGCGGCCCGGGCCTGGTCAGCTGCCTTCTGCCTGTATTCCTCCAGATGGTCGCAGGACAGGCTTTTAAGGAGGTGGTCATATGCCTGGTTATCCTTATGGTTCACCGGGAAATTCCGGTTGGGATAACGGCGCAGGTAGTCGGTCCTTGCGGTCATCAGGTCCTGGAAGGCCGTGTCACGGCTTTCTGAAATCCGGCTGCACCTTGTGCTGTAGCTTTCCTTTTCCCGGTCATACCTTGGATGGTCCTTGGCCGACAGGTATCCGGCCAGTTCCGTGTCCAGCCCGCTGTTGCTTACCCAGCCCCGTTCCTGATCCGTCAGGGCCGCATTCAGGCTGATGGCTGTATTCTGGTACCGGCTGATTTCATTTTCCTTGTCCCGGATCAGGTTCATCAGCCCGTCCCGCTCCCGCTTCTTGCCGTCGCAAAGGCTTACCACCGCCTTCCTCTCCTGCTCCAGCTGGTCCACGTCCTGGGTCTTCAGCTTCTCAAGCTTTGACAGAAGCTGCTTCTTTTCACGCTGCTTTTCATTCCAGGCGCCCATATCCCTTAACCATTCCAGATATTCCTCCGGCTCACCGCCAAGACGCTCAAGGCTGAGGATGCGCTGGCACTCACGTACGATTTCCTCCAGAGGCTTTTTCTGTTCCTCCATGGACTTAAGCTCCTGCTCCAGAAGCCGGATGCGCTTCCTCACACTGTCCTTGCCGATGTAAGCAAACTTACTGTAGTTTTCAGGATTGATGTGCTGGAGCCGGAAGCTGTGGTAGAGCAGGCAGCTGTCGGTGATGCCGATCCGGCACTGGCGGAGTTCCTGGGTGGTGGCGCATTTGATTACTTTTCCCAGCAAAAGGTCGATGTAGGGCTGGATATAGGACTCACGCACCGACACCTCTTCGGATAGGGCGCCCGCAAGGACCGTGGGCTGGCTTTGGGACAGTTTTTCCGTGTCCAGGACAGCTGCGTTATAATACTCTTTTTTATCTAGTTCCCCATATATTTCCAGGGCAATATGGGCATATTTAGGAGGGACCACAAGGCTCAGCTTCTGGCTGCCAAGATACCCCTCCACCGCATTGCGCCACTGGTCCTTTTTGATATCCAGCAAGTCGGCAAGGATATGGACGTCCACGCCCTTTCCGGTTTCTTCCAGCAGGCGGCGCTGCAGGAAGCTTCTGGCATGCTCCAGGTATTTAGGGTATGCCTTGTTGCCGGAACGCAGCTTTTCCAGTTCATCCTTTGTCTGTTTTTCCCTGTTTTTCAGGTCCCTGATCTCAGCGGCAGCCTCCTGGCGCTGCTTTTCCGTGTCCGCGCACATGGAGGCAATGGATTCCTTCAGGCGGCAAAGGGTTTTATTGTCAATGGTGCGGTTTTCAAATTCTTCAATATCCCAGAGTGTCTGATTGGAGGTGATATCCTCGTCTTCCCATGCCTTGAGGGACTGGGTGGTCTGCTGCCACCTGGCCTCGCTTTTGCCCAGGCGCTCCAGAAGCTGGTTCAGGGCCTCCGCCTGCTTTTTCAGGTCCTCATAGCCGGTTGAGGCAATGCGGCGCAGCAGATCGTCCCCCTGTTCGGTCAGGTCCGCAATCTGGGTTTCCACTGCTGTTCGCGTATCCTCCTGGCGTTTCAGGTCCTCCTTTGCCAAGGACAGCCGGTCGGCAAGTGTCCTGACCTGGGACTGAAGGTCCAGGATTTCCAGCTTTTTCACGAAGTAGGCATATTTCTCCAGCTGCTGTTCCTTTTCCTGGTAAACGCCGTATGCCTGCCGGATACGGTTCAGTTCCTCTATCTCCGCGCAGGTGTCCTCTATCTTTTTGCGCATGCGTCCATACTGCATGACGCTTTCCTGCATGTCCTCAATGTGGATGTCCTGCTCCATGCAGATGTATTCTTTTACAAAATCTTCCAGTTTTATGTTCATGCGGAAGGGGATGGCCCGTTTGAACAGTAAGGGGAATTTCTCAGAATCCAGTCCGCCCAGGTAAGTGTCATACAGCACCCTGCGGAACCGTTCATTGTGGGAGGTGGCAAAGCATTCCTCCTTGTTGAAATGTTCCTGGAGATAGGATTCCACCTCCGCTATGGACATGGTGCGCTTCCCTGTGCGGTATGCATTGTCCCACATAGGGCCTTTGTGCCAGAAAAAGCGGCGGGAAATGTCGTTGGCGGATGTCTCCACGTCAAACACGATTCCCACGCACTGGCATTCCCCTGTGTCGCTGCGCTTCAGTTCCAGGACAATGGTGGAGGAAAAATTCTGGTTCCTGAGATAGGAAAATTCGTTATTCTCCCCAATGTTCACCATGCCCCGCAGGTATTCAATCAGGCTCCGGTCCGAGTCATCGGCTGCTGCCTTGTTAAAGAATCCCCTGCCGTCCGTGTTGGCGTACAGAAGGATCTGCATGGCATCAATCACAGTGGATTTCCCGCTGCCGGAATGTCCGGTAAAGAAATTGATGTCCTCATTAAACGAAAGGATACGTTTATTGATATAGTGCCAGTTGTTCAGGCAGATCCTGGAGAGGGCCAGAAAACGGCCTTTATTCTCCGTCCGCTTCCGGGGCATTTCCATCTGATTCATCTTCGTCTGGTTCAGTTCAATCTGGTTCATTTCCGTCTGGTTCATTTTCATCTGGCTCATTTCCGCCTGGTTCGGTTCCAACTGATTCATATTCATCTGACCCATATTCATCTGTTCCATCGTCCTCATCTCCTCTGTCGTCCAGTCCGGGGGGCTGTATCAGACGTTCCCGGTCCACCTCATCCAAATCCGCCTTTACCTGTACGCCCTCATCCTCCGCGCTTTCGTCAAAGAAAGCCAGCAGCTGCCGGGCGTCATCGCCCATCAGGACCACGTTGATGCAGGGATAGATAATCATGCGGCTCTCGCTGTTTAAATCCTCCAGCAGATTCAGGGGTTCCAGTATCTGGTACTTTTTCAGCAGTGTCACGGCCCGCCTGATATCCGTGGGCGAGGGCTGCTTCTTAAAAAGGCGGTAATTCCCCAGCTTTTCGTGTATCTCCCTGAGGGTGGTATACACATTCACGCTGGTAGACACGCTTTCCATCTGTTCATCATAAATCAGCTTCAACACCAGCAGGTACAGGGTTGCCAGCTTGGGCAGCTTATCCCCCATCAGGTTCCCGCCCTGGATATAGATGATTCCTGTCTGGGTATTTTCCATGACCTCAATCCCGCTGACAGCAAAATAACTGCGGATGAATTCCAGATGCTTGTTGCAGTCCCTGAAATCCGGGTTATACTGGAACCGCCCCGAACGGCGGTCAAACTTGCGTTCCAGGATAAAGGTCTGGTGAAGCAGGAGGCGTATGGACGCGGTGAGCCGCGCCTGTTCCTCCTGCAGCAACGTATCATAATAGGCAATGCCTTCTTCAAGGGCCATTATCTCTTCCTCCTTGCAAATACAAACCTGGGATAGCTGTACCTGCCGTTATGTATCATCTCAGGCTCCGGGTTTTCCACCGTGTACGGGCTTTTCTGCCTGGTGGAATAATCATAGGCCAGGATCAGCTTCTCAAACTCCTCATCGCTGCGCGCCGTGTCCTTGTCAACTTCCATGATCCCGTTTTCCATCCTGTCCTCGATGAAGTCCTCGATTTCCTTTTTGCTGTAACGGTTCCTTACCTTGTTCAGGTTCAGCACCTCTTCCATGGACAGTTCCTCAGACACGTCCTCGTCCTTTAGATGTTCCTTAAAATCTGATTTTGTCCTGCGTTTCTTATACAGGGATTTCTCCGACAGGATGTTTAGCTGGGACAGGTTCATTTTCCCGCCTATTACCTGTACATCCTGGTCCGTGCAGTCATATTCAGAAAGGTGGTTCAGCAGCTGGATCACAAGGCCCTTCATGTTGTCCTCCTGGTTCAGGAGGTAATTAAGCCGTGTGACCGTGGCGCGCACATACCGGGTATGCTCCTTGTCCATATTGGCGATGCGGTGTTCAATATCATCAAAGCCCCGCTCCAGCTGGTCCAGCTTCTCCATGACCTGGGCCTCCGTCACATCGGGCGGCCTGCGGCCAAAGAAACCCGTGGCCCTGGAACACATGTGCCTGGTCCATTCCTCGTCCTGGCGCATGGCGGTGATCCAGCGCTTGATATCTGTTTTGTACAGATAGAAATTGTCCGAGGTTTTCAGGATGTGGTATTTTTTATTGACGATTTCCTCCACATAACGGTCCAGATGCTCCTTTAACAGACTGCTGTAATTCTTCTGCTCCAGCAGGCTTCCAAAGAACTTATCCATATTGTGCAGCATGTCCTGAAGGGATTTGTTCAGCTTCTTGGTATTGACAAGGGCTGTATTCAGGAGGGTTATACTGGAACGGGGGTCATTTTTAAGAGAAAAAAGAATGGCATAGACATTCTGGATGTATACTTCAGTCTCATCTTCCTCATCGCTTGCCAGCCTTGCAAATGCTTCAATCATCACGGCCGCGTAATCGGGTATGACGATGTTCACGGTCATATTGGCATAATCATCCACCTTCCTGAGCCAGCCGTTCCTCAAAAGCCAGTTGAGGACGCGTGTGGCGGGCGGTTCCAGGGTGTCCCAGTCATCCTCTGTCTCGTCCTGCCAGAGCACATACTTCTTCCTGGAAAAATATTCGCCCAGAAGCTGGATACACATTTCCCTGCTCAGGAAATAGTTGCTGTACTCGTATTCCTCGTTGATTTTCAACAGTGCCTCAATATAAGTAGACCGGTTAATGGAGCGGAATAAGCTCCAAAACCGGTCCGGTATCTCATTCATAAGTATCATCCTAAGCCTCCGGAAACAACCTGCTTTTGGCAGCGGTTTTCCGTACTATTATAACAGGAATCAGGAAATGTGACAATGAGAAATCAAAATCCTCCCCATCGTTTCAGGCTTCCCTCCTGGAACACGTATTCAGGGGTGAGGAAGGGGTAGGATAGGTCTTTGGTAAAATACCAGGGATTCCCCTCGCTGTCCGGGTTCTTCAGGACATGGAACTCCTGGGCAGGCATATAGCCCTGGGCCAGAAGGAAACAGGTCTCCCCGTCCCCGTTCACGGCCACATCCGCAACCATGACGCAGTGCCCGGGGCTGCCGCCTTTGATGAACATGTCGCCTGCCTTTAGCTGGTCCGGGGATATGGGTGAACCCTCCTCATCCAGGGACAGGGTTCCCGCATACATCATCACATATTTCAGATACAGGAGGAAGGTTTCATAGGAATCATCATAGGACGCCTTCTTTACCCACGACACCTGGTTCCCGTCCACCTGAAGCCGGTTCCCTTCCCTCCATGAGGGATAATCCATCAGAAAACCATTGGTCAGGTGGAACGCAATCCTGTCTTGGTTCCCTGTGGACCAGAAATATTCCGCATAAACGCGGATGATGCTGTCCGCGCATTGCTGAAGGTCGCTGTCAAAGACAGGCAGGTCAAATACGGCTTCGTGGGCGCCCTGATTCCCCTTCTCGCTGCCGTCATAAAGCAGGACAGGGCTTTTATCCGCTTTCAGGGGAAACCTTCTCAGATACTGCTGGAAGCTTCCTTCCGGCGCATCCTCCCTTGTGTATCCGGCAGGGGCGGGAAAACGTTCCTCCAGGCAGGTTCCGTCCGGATTGATGGCTATGCTATCCGTACCGCTGCCAGGATTGTTGTATGATCCATCCGTTGGTTGATGGCCGGAATCACCGCCCGTATCACCACCAGCAGCACCAGCATCATCTGCTTCCCCTGCAGATGCCTGTCCTATACCCTTTTCTGCGGATACAATCCTGACCCCGTAAATCAGATTGGAGTAGTCGCTCAGATGGACGTATCCGTCAATGGGGTCCATGGCCGTGATGTCAAAACCATCCTCCTCCGTGCCGGTCAGCATGATCCAGTGCACGGCCCCGCTTTTGCGTTTCACTTTGACAATGGGATACCTTCCTTCCCTTATCATGCGGTTGACGGACGCGGCGGATGTATCGTCAGACAGATCCACATAGACCCCTGGCAGGGCTTCCTCAAGGGCCGCCCACAGGATGGCGCCGTTTTCATTGTAAACCCCGTTTTCATTGAATATCCGGTTCAGTTCACCAGGCGTATGGTCATATATCCCCTGGGCTTTTAAAGACGCTGCGATACAGCAGGTCAGGCAGCCGGAGGACGCCATGGTATCCCCGGACCCGCCCAGGGTATTGCCGGCCCAGTCATCGTCCCTCTGGCTGTAGTCAAAATATGCCTCCAGAGGGAACCGGCCCGCATAATAGGCGTCCCCTGTGACCTGGCTTGCCCCCTTCCCTCTTCTGGTCAGCCAGACAGCTGCCGCTGTCAGTATGCAGGCCAGCACCAAAACACCCACCAGGATTCCCTGCCTCACCTTATGGTTCCTTTTTACATCTCCCAAGACCCTGCCTCCCTGTCCTTAATTGTTTGCTTACTATTTTAGCAGATGTTCCTTAGGAAAATATTTCATTTGTTTAACGATTGTTTTAATCTAGTGCTCCATCCAGCCAGAAACCGTACTTCCAGCACTGCCTATTTTGCCATCTGCCGCGTTGTCGTCAGTCAGCGGAGGACCCACTCCGCGTCCCTCCTCCGCCTTGCAGGCTGACAAAATATCCAGCACTGGCAGTACGGTTTCTGACTGGATGGAGCACTAGGCCGTGTTAAGCGGTCACCTCTTTACCGGACGCACCATCTGCTGCCTCCGTATCCTTTTCCAGAAGTTTCCTGATTCCCTCAAAGGCCACAATCACACCAAGGACCAGAAGGAGGACTGCAAATACAAGCTGGAGCGCATTGCCGAACACAAACTGGCTGGAAAGGGCGGTTACCAGGTCCCGTATCTTAAGGGCCAGGGCCGTAAAGGTAACGCCCAGCATGATGACCATGGGTCCCCAGAGCATCACGCCCTGTCTGTGGGTCCTCTTTAAGAACACGGCGCATGCAATCAGGGCCAGTGCGGACAGCAGCTGGTTGGCAGAGCCAAACAGGGGCCAGATGCTTGCATAGCCTGCCCTTGACAGCGCATAACACAGGGCCAGGGTCAGTATGGTGGAAAAGTACTTGTTGGTCAGCACCCGGTTTAAGGAACCTTGGTTTTCTGGAGCAACATCATCGTTTGTAAAGAATTCCTGGAAAGCAATGCGTCCCACACGGGCCACTGAGTCAAGGCTGGTCAGGGCAAAGGCGGAAATGGACAGCGTGATCAGGGTGTAGCTGACGGAATCCGGCAGTCCCAGGGAGGTAAGGAACATGGCAATGGCCTTGGCAAATACCTGGGGAGGCGTGCCGGTTGGCAGCGTCCCGCCCGTGGCCAGGGCGCCCACTGCAATCAGCGCGGTGATGGCCAGCAGGCTCTCCAGCAGCATGGCGCCGAATGAAACCGGAAGCATGTTCTTTTCATTCTTAATCTGCTTGCTGGCCGTTCCCGAGGAAACCAGTGAATGGAACCCGGATACAGCGCCGCAGGCAATGGTCACGAACAGGGTTGGGAACAGATAGGAAATGTTGCCGTTCCCGTCCATGAACGCAAAGGATGTAAAGGATGGCAGGTTCATGGATGGATTGTAGACACAGATTCCAAGGACCGAACCGATGATCATGGCCAGCAGCAGGTAGCTGTTTAAGTAGTCCCTTGGCTGGAGCAGCGCCCAGACCGGGGTGACACATGCCACGATCACATACAGGAATACAAAGATAAGCCAGCTGCCCTGGGGAACATATACCGGGAATGCCAGCCCCAGCGCAACAGCGAGGACTAAAAGCCCGATGGCCGCCAGTGTATTCATGAGTTTGCCGCATTTCCCGAACTTCAGGAAAAAGCCAAGGGCCACTGCAAACAGGATGAACAGCAGGGATGTGGACGCCACTGCGCCGTTGGCAGCGATGCGCTCTCCTGTGGCGGCATCGAATCCATTAAAGGTACCGGCCACGATATCTGCAAAGGCGGCTACCACCAGGATGGAAAACAGCCAGGTGAATAGCAGGAACAGCCGTTTTCCCAGCCTGCCGATATAGAGTTCAATGATATAGCCGATGGAACGCCCCTTGTTCTTGACAGAAGCATACATGGATGCAAAATCCTGTACCGCTCCAAAGAACACGCCTCCCAACAGGATCCACAGCATCACGGGAAGCCAGCCGAACATGGCTGCCTGGATGGGACCGTTAATGGGACCGGCTCCTGCAATGGATGCGAACTGGTGTCCAAACACAACATTGGTATCAGCAGGGACATAGTCCACCCCGTCCTCCATCTCATAGGCAGGCGTCTTTGCATCGGGATCCACGCCCCATTTCCTGGCAAGGTATCTGCCGTAAATCAGATAAGCGCCGCCTAAAACCACTACAGCTAACAACATCATCAATAAACCGTTCATATTCAGGTCTCCTCACATTAAGTATTTATCATCAAGTCTTGATGACAAGGAGTTTATCACTTCAGCGTGAAGATGGCAATGGAAAATTAACGGTTTGTTTATACTTTATTTATATATTTTTAATAACTTCAGGTTATACAAATGAATCCTTTATGATTGCCTTAACAAGACCTTCAATATGATACTGTGCTGCGGTGATGTCCGCCTTATATCCCTGGCGCTCCAGTTCGCGGGCAGTGACCGCGCCGATGCAGACCAGTTTCGTATCCTTTGGATGTCCTGCAATCCCCTGTATCCCAACCGCCTTATCCCCGGTTCCCCCTTGGGTCAGACAGTCGAAAAATGCCCTGACCCCGGACGCGCTGGCAAATGTAATGTAGTCAAATCCCATTACCTCCTCCGGGATAAAGGAAGCGGACGGCTGGCCCGTCACTTCATAGAGGACAATGTCATCAAAGTGGATCCCCGCATTGAGGAGTGTCTGCGCAAGTATGGGGGAACCGCCTGCGGACCTGGCAATCAGCAGCCTGTCCCCCGGGCTTACCGCATGGACCAGGCCGTCTGCCAGGGCTTTCGCACAGTATGTGTCCGGCATATAGTCCGCGTTGAATCCATACCCGGACAGTTCCCTGCCCGTACCGTCCCCGATTACCGCAAACTTCACATGCCCCAGGCAGCGGCAATCCCTTCCGTCTTTGAACAGCCCCTGGAAAAAAAGCCTTACACCGTTGGCGCTTGTAAACACAAGCCAGGTATAGGAAGGGAGGTTCCGGTACGCGGCCTGCATGGGGGCTTCCTCTATGTGGTCCTCCACCTTCATGTTTACCAGCCAGGAAACCTGCGCCCCCTGTTCCGAAAGGGCTGCTGCCAGTTTCCTGGCAAACTGCTCTGTTCCGGTAATCCCCACCCGCCTGCCCGCAAGGGGGCCTGCGGTCCTGTACTTCATCTCATATGCGGCCGTATCCCCGACCACAATGATGGCCGGGGTCCCAAGCCCGGCTTCCCTGACACGGCTGCTTATCTGGGACAATGGGGCCCGTACAACCCGCTCGCCCGGCAGCGTCCCGTTCTCTATGACAGCCGCCGGTGTGTCAGGAGACTTTCCGCTGTCAATCAGCTGCTTTGCAATCAGTGGAAGCTGCCCCAGCCCCATAAGGAAGACCAAGGTGCCGGGTAATGTCCCATATACCCCAAAATCAGGCGGAAGGCATTCCATTCCGGCCTGGGTATGTCCTGTGATGACATGGAAGCTTCGGCTGACAGCCCGGTGGGTCACCGGTATCCCGGCGCATTCCGGTACGGCAACTGCGGAGGTCACGCCGGGCACTGTCTCGTAAGGAATGCCGTGTTTTTCCAAGGCCAGGATTTCCTCCCCTCCGCGTCCGAACACAAAGGGGTCCCCGCCCTTCAGCCTTACAACCGTATGGCCGGATAAGGCCAGCTCCACCAGGACGTCGTTAATCTCCTCCTGTTTCATGGAGTGATGCCCTGCCTGTTTTCCCACATAGATTTTCCTGCAGGTTTCAGGAACCCAGTCCAGAAACCGCTTCGACGCCAGATGGTCGTAAACCACCACGTCGCAGGAGGACAGAAGTTCCCTGCCCTTTATCGTCATCAGCCCGGGGTCTCCCGGGCCTGCTCCTACCAGATACACACATCCCAATCTATCCATCTTACATCAGTCCCCTTCCTGCCTGCAGGGCAAGCGCTTCCAGTTCTTTTTCCGTGACCGCTCCCTCCAGGCTGATCCGTCTCGTGACACGGTCCGGCCTGCTGATTCCCCATACCTCCATCTTTCCATCCATGATATTGGAATAGATGCCGATGGGTTCATGGCAGCCCGCGTCCAGAAGCTTCAGCACCATGCGCTCCAGGGTCAGGCACAGACGCCCCTCCCGGCTGTCAATGGCCTGGCAGAGCCTGGCGGCGTCACTGCCCTCCCGGGCCTCCACCGCCATGATTCCCTGGCCTCCGGCGGGAATGAACACCGTGGGGTCCAGATATTTAAAATCATAGGAAGGGTTTCCTAGAAGGTCCAGACGTTCCAATCCGGCCGCGGCCAGGATGATACCGTCATAAAGCCCCTCCTCCAGCTTCCTGAGCCGTGTGTGGACATTTCCCCGCAGGGTGGCACAGGTTAGACTGGCGGCCCCCGGCCACAGCTGCCCGCGGTATTCCACTGCTTCCAGCTGTCTTCTGGGACTGGAGGTGCCGATTACAATATGTTCCCTGTCCTTAGGGGCGCCTTTCATGGTCACCAGCACATCCCTGGGGTCCCCGCGCCCGGATACGGCTGCAATCACCAGTCCCTCACCCAGTTCCATGGGCAGGTCCTTGGCGCTGTGCACGGCCAGGTCAATGGCGCCTTCCTTCATGGCCTGTTCAAATTCAGAGACAAATACCCCCTTACCTCCGAATTCCTGCAGCGGTTTATCCAGGATTTTATCTCCCAGTGTCTCCTTGGTGACCAGTTCCACCTCTATGTCAGGCCATGCCCGTTTCAGTCCGTCTGCAATCAGATGGGTCTGGATCAGGGCCAGGGCGCTTTTCCTTGTGCCGATACGGATGATATTACTCATGTTCTTGTTCCCGCTTTCTGTTTATGATAGTCTCTGCCTGGGTGTCCGTGAGATGGCAGCCATGTTGAAGGCCTTCTTGTGCCAGCTCATAGAAAACAGCAGAACGTATGGCAGGGGAATGGGGAAACCGTTCCTTGACCTGCGCCCTGTATCCGCCCAGCCTGGCGGCCAGACCTCCCAGCCCCTCAGGCATTGCCGCCTTTATCCTGTCCTTTAAGTACCTGGCTATGACAGGACTCATCCCTCCTGTGGATATGCCCACCACCACAGGATCATCCCTGACAATGGAGGGAAAGATAAAGGAACATTCCTCCTTCACATCCACCACATTGACCGGGATTTTCTTAATACGGCAAAGGCTGGATATGTGGCTGTTTAATGCAGTGTCGCTGGTTGCTGCAATCACAAAATCAGCGTCCTCAATATCACTGTCTTCGAACCCACGCCGTGCCACGGACAGGGCATCCCCGTAAACGCCGCCCTGCACCATATCCAAAAGTCCCTCACAAAGGCAGGGCGATACCACCTGGATAAGTGGACCGTAGGGAATCAGGTCGCGCACCTTGCGGCAGGCCACCTCCCCTCCGCCTGCAATCAGCCACTTCCTTCCCTCAATATCTGCAAAAAACGGAAAATAAGCCAAATCCATACCTCCTTCAATTCATGCCTGTACCCGGTCTGTCAGGCCAAAGACACTGAATGAGACGCAGACAGACATTTTCATCTGCCCGCGTCTCATTCCAGCATATTATCCAGTATCCTGTCTTTTCATCCGTGCCTTTTGGCATGACTGCGCACCCATTCTTTGGACGCTGCTTCAGTCAGCGCATATCGCGCTGCTGTCTGCGCTCTTCCAGGATCCGTTCAAAATCCTCTTCCGTGAACCCGATATCAGCCAGCCTCTGTCTGCGTTTCTCGCGCAGCTGGCGCTGGCGCTCACGCTCTGCGTCCCGGCGCTTTTTAACCCAGAGCCAGCTCCCTGCAATGACCGCTGCCAGGCAGAGGACTCCAATCCCAGCCATGAGAAGGGGGGTGGGCAGTTTGAAGCCAGGGGCCTCCTGGCCCGTTCCATCCCCGGACGGTTCTGTTCCCGCAGGGGACTCCCCTTCCGAAGGAGGGGCAGCCGCGTCCACGGACTGGGCCCTTGTGGTGAACAGCCATCCCTCGCCTATCTTCCTTTCATTATAGGTATAGACCAGTTTTGCCACGGCCTCCTTGGGATGGTCCTTTGGCAGTTCCGTCACCAGTTCCCTTTCAGCATCCGTGAACCCGGCCTCATTGGGAATGGTGATGACGGCCGTCTTATCGATATAAAGCTCAGACGGCTGATATGTCTCACCGCCAATGGTGACCGGCGTATCGCCTGTCACGTATTCTGTCTCATTATCAGCTATGTTGACATTCTGGAACCGGGCAAAGCCGAAATCCAGGATGGTCTTTGTGTCTGAGTAATGGGTTTTCTGGGTGCTTCTTAAGGTGACTGCAATCTCTCCCCTGCCGCCGCGTCTGGCATAGGTCACAAGGGTCTGGCCTGCCTGGGAGGTCCAGCCCGTCTTTCCAGCCACGGCGTCCGGATAATACTCCACGCTGTTCTCGTCTTCCGTAATCAGAAGCTTATGTTCCATGGAAAATGTCCTTCCATCCGGATTGTTGATGGTAGCCGGGATGGATGCCTTCCTTGTGGAACTGATTTCTAAAAGCTGCTGGTTCTGGAACGCGGCCCTGGCAATCAGGGCCATGTCATAGGCGGACGTGCGCTGGGTGTCGTCATTCAGCCCGGAAGGGTTGGCAAAATGGCTTTCCTGGCATCCCAGGTCCGCCACCTTCCGGTTCATCATGTCCACGAACCCGGAGCGGCTGCCCCCGATATATTCCGCCAGGGCATTGGCCGCCTGGTTGGAGGACTGGAGAAGCATCACATAGAGGCATTCGCGGACGCTCAGCACGTCCCCTTCCTCCAAGGCCAGCTTGTTGCCGCTTCCAGACTCCACGTTGTATACTGCATCATGGGAGAAGGTAACCTTATCGTCCAGATCATCACAGTTCTCAATGACCACAAGGGCGGTCAGCAGCTTGGTGATGCTGGCGGGAATCTTCTGCTCATGTATGTTCTGGGCAAAGAGCACAGCCCCCGAATCCATATCCATGACAATGCCTGCTTCCGACTGCACCCCTGTGTCCGTGGGCCAGTCAGGCCTTGCAAAAGCGGTTATGGAAGACATGGTTAAGACCATGATTAAACTTACTATGATGTATGATAAGCGACGCATATGTACCTCTTCTATATTTTAAGAATCAAACAGCCTACCCATGATTATATTTTAATCCGGGTCCCCTGTCAATCAATTAAAGGTCCTATTAAAATTTCTTATCCTATCTCTCAAAAAAACTTATTGGCTTTCCTGCATGAACTGAGGTATACTCTTATACGGTATGCAATGACAGAGCATGCCGATGAATGATACCGCGGAGGACCCACATCATGGATAGTTTCACAAAAATGCTGAATGCCCAGCTCATCCTTTTAGTTTATATGGCAGTAGGAATGTACTGCATGAAAATACATCTCATTGACCAGGAAACCAAGAAGAAACTGGTGGACCTGATCCTTAAGATAACCCTTCCCTGTATGATCTTCAATTCCTTTAACAAGCCCCTGACCCCCCAGATCCTGGTCCAGACCGCCATGATCCTGGCAGTGGCGTTCTGCATCTCCATCCTCTCCTATCTGCTGGGAAAGGTAATCTACAACAGATATCCCCAGGACAAGAAAAGCATCCTCCAGTACTGCACCCTGGTGAATAATTCAGGTTTCCTGGGAATGCCCATGGTATCCTCCGTATACGGGGCCGACGGATTGTTTGCAGCGTCCATTTTCATCATCCCGAACCGTATCTTCATGTGGACCGCAGGACTTGCCGTGTTCACCACCGCCGACTTTAAGACAAAATGCAGGAATATCCTGCTGAATCCATGTATCATCACCGTATTCCTGGGCCTGGCGCGCAGGATCAGCGGTTTCCCTGTCCCCGGTTTCCTGGACACTGCCATCGGCAACATAGGCGCTGTCACTTCCCCGCTGTCCATGATGGTGATCGGCACCATGATGATTGGCGTCCCATGGAAAAAGTTACTGGAGCCCAGCCTCTTCTACCTGGCCTTCATCCGTCTCATAGCCCTGCCCATGGTGGCACTTCTCATCCTTAACATCATCCGCGTGGAACCAATGCTGGCAGGCGTCTCACTGATCCTTACCGGTATGCCGGCAGGCAGCACCAGCGCGCTTCTGGCAGCCAAATACGGGGCCGATGAGGACTACGCATCCCGGTGCATCGTGACGACCACCATCCTATCCCTGGTCACGATTCCCCTTCTGATGCTGTTTCTGTGATGTGATACCAGTTCTTACCGCTGTCCTTTGCAGCATACAGGGCAGCGTCTGCTTTCCGGAACATTTCCTCATAAGGCATCTGCCCGCCTTTGGCAAGTACGATTCCCATGCTGCAGGTGGCATTAAAGTCAGGATTCTCCTTAAGGGCCGTGTAAATCCGTTCTGCCGACCTTGCCACCTGCTCCTTATCCTTTACCCCTGACATGAACAGCATGAATTCATCGCCGCCGATCCGGCCCGCTATATCGTCCTGGCGGATGCAGCCCTGAAGGGTGGCGCCGAAGGCTTTCAGCACGGTATCGCCTGCCTGGTGTCCCCGTTCATCGTTAATATGCTTAAAGTCATCCAGGTCCAGGATGAAGAGGGCAAGGTTCTTTCCATCTGCATCCTCAATGCAGGCACGGCAAAGTTCCTCTGTGGTGGTTTTATTTGTAAGGCCTGTCAGCTGGTCTGTCTGGGCTTTGCGGCGCAGAAGCTTCTGCATGGCAATGGCTGCCTTCAGTTCCTCATTCTTTTTCTGCAGGATCAGGTTCTGCAGCTTCTGGTGCCTGCTGTCATAGCTTATGAAAATGATTCCCATGACCATAAGCGATATGGCTATGACCGTGACCGCGAACTGTACCGGATAGGTGCGCACAAAGTAACTGAACCCTTTGCGTTCCCCGGCGGACAGGACGGTCCTGTAAACCGCCTCATCAATGGGACTGGAACCGGCCTTGGCAATGGTCTTTGAGAGGACATGGACTAACAGCGGGTCCGCCTGTTCCGTCACTGCCATATATACCGAGGCACTGGCCGTGCTTCCATCCACTACCAATAGCCTGGCGCCCAGCATGTTCCTGTCCGCTGAAATCTTGATTGAGGAAACCATGGCACAGTCCGCTGTCCCGTCCTCCACTGCCTTCAGGCAGTCCTCCGGAGTCCCAAAGGTCAGTACCTCCCACAGTGGGTATTTTTTCTTCAGCAGTTCCATCAGGCCTTCCGCCTGTCTGACCACGGCAATCCGCTGATGGGCGGAAAGGTTCAGCGCCTCATCCCGCTTGCCCACCAGACTGAAGCTGCAGCTGTAAAAAGGCGAGGTATAGGACAGGCCTTCATCATCACTGTCCAGACGGTTCCTGAATATACTCATGATTACCTGGGCGTCTTCATCGGCAATGTCATCCTTGAGGGAACTGCCTGAACTGCCTGGAACGAAATCAAACCGAAGGCCGCTTATCTTCCCAAGGTATCTCATATAATCCACAAATGCGCCCCTGCACGTTTTAGAAGGCCTGTCATACCATTCAAAGGGATAATCGTCAGGCGAAATAAGCACGGTCACCGGGCCGCTGCCTTTGATGAATTGGATTTCCTCACGGGTGAACTCCGCAAACTGGCCTTCCATGTCCCCGTAATATTTGTCATAGAGGGAGGCTGAGTAGTAGGGATTTTCAATAAAAACCTGTTTCAGCGCCTGGTCCAGCTGTTCCATCAGGTCCGGACGCTTCACCGAGGTTATGAAATAAGCCGGCATATAGTCAATCTTGGCCAACAGCTTCTGATTGACATTGAACTCCATGTTGCCGTTTATGATGGCATCTACTTCTTCCCTGTCCAAGGCATTGAGAAGCTTTGTACCGGTGTCATACAATACGGTTTCATAGGTAAAACCGTGGCTTCCCGCATATTCCTCAAACAGGCCGTTGAGATAATTGCCCTTTATCATGCCCACACGCATACCGTCAAATCCGGCGTAATCATCATAATACAGACGGTTGTCCGTCCTGCGCCCCACAAGTGCAACGAAATCAAAGCAGCATTCGTAGCTGCTGAACAGATAATCCCTGGCCCGCTCCTCACTGTACTCGGCCGGAAGGAGAAGTTCAATCTCCCCTGTCTTAAGCATCTTAAGGCACTCTTCCCATGAGGCCTGTACATACTCGTATTCCCATCCCGCATATTCCGCTATCTTATCCAGGTACTCTGCCCCATAGCCATAGGCACGGCCGTCCGGATCCATCTGGATAAAGTTCCCAATATCCACACAGCCCACACGTACCTTGTCAGCGGCCCTGGCCGGAAACAGGAACAAGGCACTGATGGACAGTGCCAAAAAGACAGTTAACCATATATATTTGATGTATCTCCCACACTCCCTCATACCGCCCACCCAGCATGTTATAATTTTTTCTCTAAATCATTAAATAGATTATAACATGACACCAGGGGGGATGCCAGTATTTCATACAAAAAGGCATAAAATAACAGTCTGTCAAAGTGAACAGGGACAGCAGACAGGCCGTCAGCTATGTAACCAGCGCTGACGGCCTGTCTGCATTTAAACTATGGAGTAATCAAATCCGCACCAGGCGGTGGTAAATAATCAGTAAATAGCCGGTCAGATAAGGCCTGCACCCTTCATCTCAGCCTTAATCCTGTCCAATACAGGACCTTCGGGAGTTGCCAGGTTGGGCGTATAGGGAAGCCCGATGTTCCTGCCCCTTAAGTTAGCCATATCCTTGGCTGCCACAGGGAAGCTTGCGCCGTCCATGGAAAGCCTTACGGGATTCAGCTTGAACTGGGCTTCCAGGGAACCGGCAAGGTCACCTGCAACATACTTGTTGTACACATCCACTATCAGCTCAGGCATGAAGTTGGCTGCGGTACAAACCCCGCCCACGGCGCCGTGGCACATGGATGCATATAACAGGGTATCCTTTCCGCCAAATACCTTGAAGCCTGTGTCACGCGTCCTGCGGATGAATTCAGATGTCTGGGTGATATCGCCGCTGGTATCCTTCATTCCCACGATATTGGGGATTTCGCGGGCAAGACGCTCTACCAGCCTGGCGGACATGGTATAATTGACACGGCCCGGATTATTGTAAAGCAGCACAGGGGTCTCCGGCACAGTCTCCGCAATGGTCTTAAAGTGAAGGAACAGCTCGTCTTCCGTGGGCTTTAAGAACATGGGCTGGAGTATGGAGATACCGGCAGCGCCATTGGCGGCAGCCATTTTCGCAAGCCTGCAGCATTTCTTAGTGCTGATTGCACCGATGCCGAAGTATACGGGAACCCGTCCGCCGGCCTGGTCAATCATGATCTTCAAGCCGCGCTCCATCTCATCTTCTTCAATCATATAGAACTCGCCGTTGCTGCCAAATGCCAGGATGCCCAGCACGCCGCCGTCAATCACATAATTAACCTGGTCTCTTAACTTAGCCTCATCAATGAATTCGTTCTCATTGATCGGGGTGAGGATGGGGACAATGACACCCTTGATAAAATCTGTATTCATGACGCTTCTCCTTTTAGGCCTGATTATGACTCTACTGTGGTATTGGCAATCTTCTCATAATACTTGACAATGCTGGAATGGTCTTCCTTCTCATAGCCGTCTGCTTTTAATCCCTGCATGATTTCCATCAGCTGTCCTGTTAACGGAACCGGTGAACTGATTGCATGCGCAGCGTTCAGGGCATTGTTCAGGTCCTTGATATGCAGTTCGATGCGGAATCCCGGCTTAAAGTTCCTGCTAAGCATCATGGGAGCCTTTGCATCCATGACAGTGGAGCCGGCCAGTCCGCCCCTGATGGCCTGGTATACTAGTTCCGGGTCAGTGCCTGCCTTCTTGGCAAATGTAAGCGCTTCAGATACAGCCGCAATGTTGACGGCAACCACAATCTGGTTCGCCAGCTTGGCCACATTGCCGCTTCCCAGCTCGCCCACGTATACAACTGAGCCTGCCATTACCATCAGCATGTCATAGTACTTGTCAAATAGTTCCTTTTTGCCGCCTACCATGACGGACAGGGTTCCGTCGATTGCCTTTGGCTCCCCGCCGGATACAGGGGCGTCCAGCATGTCAATGCCCTTCTTGGCCAGCTCAGCGCCAATGGCCTTGCTCTCGGTTGGGTCGATGGAACTCATATCAATTACAACCGTGCCTGGCTTTGCGCCGTCGGCAACGCCGTTCTCACCTAATACAGCCGCACGCACATGTGGGGAGTTGGGAACCATTGTGATGACGACCTCACACTGCTCTGCAACCTCCTTACCGCTGTTCACTGCAGCAGCGCCGCATCCAACTACTTCGTTCACAGCGTCCTTATTAAAATCAAAAACAACCAGTTCATAACCAGCTTTTAATAAATTCTTGCTCATTGGCTTTCCCATGATGCCTAATCCGATAAAACCTACTTTCATCTCGTTACCTCACCTTTCAGATTCAATTATTAGTGACTTGTCATTGTGAATGACCTATGACCACATTATAGCGGAGCCTGCCCTTTCCCACAATTGGCATTGTCAATGAAAAAGGCGGCTTTTTTTATACAAGCCGCCCATTGTTTCAAATATGATTTCATAATTGAAATATTTATTTCATTTTTGTCTCAAAAGAATCAATACCATACTTCTTCATCTTCCTCCAAAGGGTTGCCTTGCTGATGTTAAGGCTGTCAGCGGTCCGTTCCCGGTTCCCGTTAAACCTTCCAAGGGCCTGGCGTATGAGCCGTTCCTCTTCCCCGCGGATGGGTCCTGACAGGCCTGAAGCAGCATCACCATCCTGTGTCTGCCCGCGGTCCGGGTACAGCTGGTCATGGAGCCTGCGTACCATTATCTCGTCGATACTTCTCTTTTCCGCTGTCAGCACCAGCCGGTTCATATAGGTTTCCAGCTGCAGGCGGTTGCCTGGCCAGTCATATTCCATGAGGCATTGAATGGCGCCCCTGGTCAGCACATGGTATCTTGCATATTTGTCACAGCATTCTTTTAATAATGCCTCTGTCAGGAATTCCATGTCTTCTGGGCGTTTCCTTAAGGGCGGGACACACAGCATCAGCCCGCTGATCAGATACAGCAGATCCTTCCTGAACCCGCCTGCCCCGGCCAGGTCCCATAATCCCTTAAGGTCCATTGTAGTGGATGCCATGATTCGGACATCAAAGCGTACGGTCCTGGCAAAATCCCTGCTGCTGCCGGTTTTATACCGTATGAGCTGGTACAGGCCGAACTGGTTGGACAGGGACATCTGTTCCACGTCTTCTATATAGATGGTGCCCTGGTTGGCCAGGAATACGGCGCCCTTGTCCCCGAAGATCATGCTGTGCTGTTCTGTTTCCGAAAGCCCGTTGCAGGAAAGGGAGAAAAATGCCCCGTCATTATATAACCCTGCATTGTGCATACTCTCTGCCAGCAGTCGCTGTTCCGTTCCGGTCTCCCCGAGAATCAGTACAGGCAGTCCTGACTGGGAATACAGCCTGGCCAGATGTACACAGTCCTGCATTGCTTTTGATTGCTGCAGGACGGACTGGAAACATCCCCTGGCAATCAGGCCGTGGTGCTTCAACTGCCCCTCCGCCACGGCGCCCTGCCGGTCCCTGGTCTGTCCCTGGCGCTTGACTTTATGGCAGGTCAGGATTGCGCCTTCTGTCTCATCCCCCACCCTGACCGGTGCCAGGATTGCAAAAACAGCAGTGCTGCCCGCCTGCATGAAGGAGGAATAACTCTCCTGCTTTCCCTCCAGTACCTCTGTCAGCTTGCCGTGGTCAATGTCCTTAAATACATCCTCCATCTTCCTGCCGGCCACCTGTCCCCCGTCCGGTCCCAGGATATCCTTCATCACAGGATTCACGGCAGTGATCACTCCATCCTTGTCCATGTTGACCACGCCGTTAAAGGAGTAATCCAACAGCGCCTCAATCTGGGCATTGCTCCTTTTCTCTGCCCCCATGGCAAAGTCCATGCTCTCCGCCATGGCAAAGGCGGTGCGCAGGGAATCCTCTGTCATGGATAGGAACAGGGACGGACATCCGGCTTCCTTCGCAGTCCCCACAGCCACATCCCCGCCAATCACCAGGTCAGCCCCCTCCTCAATGGCCAGCCTGGACTGTTCCTTAAGCCCTGCGCCGTTGGAAGCAAAGTAGGTCCTCAGCCTGATATCATAGATGCTTTCAAAGTATGACATGTCACAGAACATGTTCTTCACGCCCACCACCGCGATGACCGGCATGTCCCTTCCCACAATCTGTTTTGCCTTCACCACAAGAAGGGCCATCTCCTGGGCCGTGACAACAATCTCAACCACGGGTATGTCCGTGTACTGCTTGATGACGGAGGCCTGAAGGCCCCTGGCAATCAGGATGGAGGCCCCTGCCGCAATGGCTTTCCTGGCCTCCATCACGGCATTTTCAGTCTGGATGACGCGCATGTCGCTGATGGCATACTTTTTTTCCTGAAGAATATTATGGGCCTGGTAAAGCATTTCTTCCCTTGGCACCAGAAGGACAATCTTTCCCATGCATCCCCCTCCCGTCTGATGGATATCTGTTTACTTCTCCAACCTTGTCTTTAACAACTCCAGCCCGGCCAGGATCAGGCCGCCAAGCAGGAAAAACAGTATGCTGAAGGTCTGAAGCCCCAAAGGCTCCATGGGTACATCCAGGGTAGTCGGCCCCTTGGTAATGGCATACAGCGAACCGACCATCAGACCCAGGATGGCGTAGATGGTCTGGGAACGGTAACGCTCCAGACACATTTTAATGATTTTGATGATTCCCACAATCCCGGTGATGACACCCATGCCAAACACGAACAGGATGGGTACGTAATTCAGGTTCATGTGAAGCAATTCCTTCACAGCACCGATAATGGGCACATAGATGCCGAATATGAGAAGCAGCGTGGAACCGGATATGCCGGGCAGCACCATGGCGGTGATGGCCACCATGGCGGTGAGGAACACATAGGCCACCAGACCCATCGACAGATGTTCCACCGAGACATTAATGCCCTGTCCTCCCGCCGGATTAAAATAGGAGATGCAGAACACCAGCCCAATGCCGAGAACCGTGAACACCAGGTTCCCATATCTTCCCCGGATGGAATCCTTCTCCTCCCGTATGACCATGGGCACCGCAAAAAAGGTAAGTCCCATGAACACGGAACTGATTTCATATATATGTTCCTGGAACAGTCCCGACAATACAAGCACGGACAGGCAGAATCCGGCCACCCATCCCACGCCTAATTTAAAAAGAAAGAAGAATGCCTGTTTCCTTCTGGCATTGTCCTTTCCCATCAAATCATTTAACGAGTTAATGAACTCATCATAAAATCCAAGTAGAAAAGCAATGGTTCCGCCTGACACGCCCGGCACGCTGTCCGCCATGGCCATACAGAACCCTCTGATTCCGTTTAAAAGCACACAAATTCCCTCCTGTCGATTTCTCCCCACAATTATACATGAAATATGGGGAATTTCAAGTAAAATATAAACCTGTATTTCATTTTTCCCTTTTATGTGATATCATAGTGCTAATTTAACTCATAAAAGCAAGGAGGTATAGTATGTATGAACTGATACAGACAGGCGCCAGGAGCTTCTATATTAACTGCCCTGCCAAAATCGGCGTATTTAAGATTGATGATACCCGGATATGTCTGATTGACAGCGGCAGTGATAAGGATGCCGGAAGGAAAGTGCGCCAGATCATGGACCGGGAAGGATGGAGCCTGCACGCCATCGTCAACACCCACTCCAATGCAGACCACATCGGCGGCAATAAATACCTGCAGCAGCAGACCGGCTGTAAGATTTACGCCAAAGGCGTGGAGGCGGCATTTACAAGCCATCCCCAGCTGGAACCCGCTTTCCTGTACGGCGGCTATCCCTTCAAGGACCTGCGGCACAAATTCCTCATGGCCCCGGAAAGCCAGGTATGTGACATAAGCGCCATGGAGGAGGATACGGCGCTTTCTGAACTGGAAATCATCCCGCTGCCGGGCCACTTTTTTGAGATGATCGGAGTGCGGACCCCGGACAGAACCGTTTTTCTGGCAGATTGTCTCAGCAGCCGGGCAACCCTTGACAAATACAAGGTATCATTCATCTATGATGTGTCCTCCTATCTCCAAACCCTGGACCGGGTCATGGAAATGGAAGCCCCGCTTTTTGTCCCGGCCCATGCCGAAGCCACGGACAGCATCAGGGACCTTGCCATATACAATAAACAATGTGTCCATGAAATTGCCCTTAAGCTGCTGGACATCTGTACCATTCCACAGACCTTTGAATCCGTCCTTAAGATGGTTTTTGATGATTATGGCCTGACCATGACCTTCCAGCAGCATGTCCTGGTAGGTTCCACCATCCGTTCCTACCTTTCCTGGCTGAAGGACGAAGGCAGGCTTACTGCATATGTGGAAGGAAACCGGATGTTTTGGTCGGTATCCGAGGAGTGAGAGGGCGCAAAACAGGCAGGGGCTGCACAACCCAACGTCATACAGTCCCTGCCTGAATGCAATCCCCTATTCGCCCTGGAGCGCATCAAAACCCTGCTCTCCCGTCCGCACCTTAATCACGTTCTCAACATCATATACGAAAATCTTCCCATCTCCGATATTTCCCGTATAAAGGACTTTCCTGGCAGTTTCAATCACCTCGGACACAGGAACCTTGCTTACGACCACCTCCAGCTTCATCTTTGGCAGGAAGGCCACTTCCTCCACCTTAATGCCCCTGTAGTAATTGACATGGCCCTTCTGGGTGCCGCAGCCCATGACCTGGGTAACCGTCATCCCGGTCACGCCCAGCCCCGACAGCGCATCCTTAAGCGGGACGAACCTGGCCTGGTTAAACACCATGACAATCTTGGTCAACTTTGTTGTACCGGACACTGGTACGGAGGCTGGGAAATGTTCCACTGCAACAGCCTTCTCAACGGACACATCACGTGTATCTTCTTCCGTTTCCTTACCCGTGAATACCATTGGCATGAAGTCCGCATAAGAACTGGAAAGGTTGTGTTCGGTTGCGTCCAGCCCCTTTGTCTCCTCTTCCCTGCTGGCGCGCAGTCCGATTGTCTTCTTCAGCACGGTAAAGGTAATGGTCATGGTTACCGCGACCCAGACAATTACTGCCGCCACGCCAATCAGCTGTATACCCAGGAAATGAAAGCCTCCCCCGTACACCAGTCCGCCATCCGCTGCAAACACTCCGGTCAGCAGGGTGCCTGCTGCGCCGCACATCCCATGGACCCCGATGGCGCCCACCGGGTCGTCAATCCTGCACACCTTATCAATGAACTCAATGCCGAATACAACCACAAAAGCAGCAATCAGACCAATGAAGAATGCGCCAGCCGGCGTTACCAGGTCACAGCCGGCCGTAATGGCTACCAGACCTGCCAGGGAACCGTTCAGTGTCATGGATATGTCCGGCTTCTTATAACGCAGCCAGGTGATGATCATGGTTGCAACCGTTGCGGTTGCGGCAGCCAGATTGGTTGTCACGAAAATATTTCCGGCTGAATAAACAGATGCGTCATTATCCATGGATACCGTGGAACAGCCGTTAAACCCAAACCAGCAGAACCAGAGGATGAATACGCCCAAGGCCCCGAGCGTGAGGCTATGGCCCAGGATGGCGTTGGGTTTTCCGTCCTTATCATACTTTCCGATACGGGGACCAAGGATTTTGGCTCCCACCAGCGCAGCCACGCCCCCGCACATATGTACTGCGGTTGAACCTGCGAAATCATGGAAGCCCATCTGGGCCAGCCAGCCGCCGCCCCAGATCCAATGCCCGGATATAGGATATACAACCGCGCTGATGACAGCGCTGTAGATGCAGTATGATATGAATTTCGTGCGCTCCGCCATTGCTCCTGAAACAATGGTTGCTGCTGTTGCACAGAAAACCGTCTGGAAAATCAGGAAAGCCGGAAGGGGAACACCGGAAGGAAGGATACTGCTGTAATCACCCCTTACCAGGGGGTCAAATCCTCCAATCAAGGCGCCTGCCCCGCCAAACATGATGCCAAATCCGGTAAGCCAGAACAGCGGGGTGCCGATGGCAAAATCCATCAGGTTCTTCATGATGATGTTGCCTGCATTCTTAGCTCTTGTAAAACCGGTCTCCACCATGGCAAAGCCTGCCTGCATGAAGAAGACAAGGGCTGCGCCCAGCAAGACCCAGATTGTGTTTACTGCTGAAAATTCCATAGAATGTTCCTCCTTGAGTTTTGTAATGGGGATGTCTGAAATACAAAAGGGTGTATTGCCGCCGGTACCTGACGATTGCAATACACCCCTTTGTGTACTCTGTTACTCACGTAAGAACAGGAAAAGCGCCGGGTGTTAAGCACCAGCGCTTTTCTTTATGTGGCTTATTATAGTGTCCCATGTTTTAAAAGTCAACCACAAATAAATATTTCGTTAATAAATTATAAAAAAACCATAAAATATATCCTATTTTCAGCAAAACGTAGAAATCATCTTCTGTTTGCAGCTTTCCAGCGGCTGGCCTGGGCCACAAACTGTTCATTCAGCCAGTCCACGCCTTTGGCGATTCCATCCGCGTCAAATTCCAGGAGGATTTTTTCTTTCTCCTCTTTTGGGGTAGCATCGTATCCATATGGCTCCGGCCACACGCAGACACCCAGCTTAGGCTTTTCCTCACCTTCCACCTCTGTCTTTTCCATCCGGAAACGCATTCCCTGATGGCTGCCCGTAAACTTTTCCTTCTTCAGGAAATTAACAGGCATGAAATCTTTTAATTCCAGCATAATACACACCTGCCTGTCTGAAGTAATCGGGATTATTTCTCGTTCTCACCCAGTTCTGCCAGGGTGAGTGCAAGGCTGCTGATATCCCCGTCCTCCACCTGGCTGACCGTGTAAAGGGTGTATTTCGTACTGCCCCATTCCCAGGCAGCCAGCCGTCCGCCGCTTTCCGTGGTCTTGATCTGAATCTCAGCCGTCTGTCCGCTGCTTCCGGCTGTTTCGGTCAGGACGCCGTCCTTAAAACGCTCAAATATTCCAGCAAAATCCTCTGCAGTATCCGATGCCCGGTAGGTATACCCTATATCATTGAAGGTGAAATGGATATCAGCCACCTCTCCGTTAATAATAAAATAGGACGGCTCCACTGCTTCCTTTGGCAGCACCATATGAACCCCGATTTTCTCAAAGGCCAGGACATTGTCCACCTCCTCCATGGGGTTGGGTATGCCCGCATTCCCAGTGGATTCCTCCGCCCTGGCAGACGTCTCAGCCGGCGTGGCTTCGGTTGGCGCAGGTTCCTTGCCTGCACACCCGCCAATCATGCATGATGCCAGCACTGCAGTGAGCAGGACTGCCCTTTTACCGGTCTTCATATAAAAATCCATATACATTCCTCCCTTCGATGCAATCTTAATTGCGCTCCAGCCCAACTGTCTCACAATACTCCTGGAGGGTCCGGTGCAGCTGGCCTTCTGAAGTCTCATCGCACAGTACGACAATCTTATCCCCGGCACGCAGGACCGTATCCCCCCTGGGTACGAACTCGGCGTCGCCCCGCATCAGCGAAACCACCAGGCAGGTCCTGGGCCATGCAATGGCAGCCACCTTCTGTCCTTCGGCGGCGCTTCCGTGATAAATCATTCCCTCCACCAGGACCTTTTCCCCTGTGAGCGTGGCCTTCTTATCCGGGTTCTGCTTGGCCAACAGACGGTGTAACAGCTGGTCATATACCGGCGCACAGCGCAGGATATCAGGCACCAGATAGGCTGCCAGGGACACCATGGACAAGGTCAGCAGGTGTGAGAAAGAACCTGACATCTCGCTGATCAGGATGATTCCTGTAATGGGCGCCCTTACAATGGCTGAAAAGTACCCGGCCATGCCAAGGATGATGAAGTTGACCAAAAGCCCTGAAAGCGACGGGCTTAAGGGTTCCGCCAGACGGTAATAGATGCTTCCGATGATGGCCCCCAGCACCAGCAATGGCAGGAATATGCCTCCCGGCGCCCCGGAGCCGAAGCTGACCATGGAGAAGCAGAATTTGACCACCAGCAGAAGACAGAGGGAACCAAGGACAAAATCACCGGCAGACATCTCTTCCACCAGCGCATGCCCGCCGCCCAGAACGCCGCGGTACAGAAAGCCGAACACGCCTGCAAGAAGGAAGGGTATCAGTACCCGCACCAGGCGCCAGGGAATCCTCTCGTACAGGTCCTGGGTCTTTGACAGGACCGTGTTGTAGACCACTCCCATGGCCCCAATCAGCACACCGAGAAGGAGCACATGCCCGTAAGTGTTCAGGGGCATCATGTGGGTGATGGTAAAGGTAAATACAGGTTTCAGGCCAAATACATTCCTGGATACAAAGTCGGATGTGATGGAGGCCGCCATGGAGGATAACAGCAGTTCCGGTGAAATGTGCTTATGTACCTCCTCCAGGGAGAACAGGATACCTGCAATGGGTGCGTTAAAGGCAGCTGAAAGGCCCGCGCTGGCCCCACAGGTGATGAGCAGCTTCTCTTCTGTCCTGACCCTTTTTGTCAGTCTTGAGAATCCTTTGGCGGCCATGGCCCCCAGCTGGATGCTGGGGCCTTCACGGCCAAGGGACAGGCCGCATCCAAGGGACAGTATCCCGCCGCCCAGCTTGGCAAGCAGGACCCGCCACCAGCATTCGTCAATCTCGCCTATGATCTCGCCTTCCACCTGGGGTATGCCGCTTCCCGAAATCAGGGATTCCCATTTAAGCAGCCCGGCCACCACAAAGGCTGCCGCTGCCAGGATAAGGAACCAAACCGGGATGAACCAGGTGTTGGCCTTCCCGTAATCCAATATGGCATTTAAAAGTGTATCCGCATATCCGATCAGATACCTGAAAGCCACCACCACCGCGCCTGCAATGGCACCCACTGCCACTCCTTCCAAAATCAGTTCATAGCGAAAACTCCGGTACCTGTTGATTGTATGGGTAACCGTATGTTGTTCCGGCTGCATGATATTTCCCCCCTGTATCTTACATCTCGCTGTATGTGCCTTTGAACTTAACCAGCTTTGGACGGTAGCCTGCGCCTGTCAGCGCGGCAACGATCTGATTCTTGTGTTCGGTGCCGAACGCCTCCATGGTGATGCGCAGTTCCACGGCAGCGTTCCGGTTGATGCTGATGAACTGGTTGTGTTCCAGCTTGATGATGTTGCCCTGTTCCCTGGCAAGCAGGGAGGAAACCCTGGCCAGTTCGCCCGGCTTATCAGGAAGCAGCACGGAGACAGTGAATACCCGGTCCCTCTGGATCAGGCCGTGCTGTACAATGGAGGACATGGTGATGACATCCATGTTGCCTCCGCTTAAGATGGAAACAATCTTCTTTTTCTGCACATCCATGTGCTTCAGCGCGGCCACGGTGAGCAGCCCTGAATTCTCAACTATCATCTTGTGGTTCTCCACCATGTCGAGGAAGGCCACGATCAGCTCGCTGTCATCAATGGTGATGATATCGTCCACATTTTCCTGGATATAGCAAAACAGCTTCTCACCCGGCCGTTTGACCGCGGTGCCGTCCGCAATGGTATTGACCTCGGGAAGGGTGGTCACCTGGCCCTGGCGCAGGGATTCCTGCATGCAGTTGGCTCCTGCCGGTTCCACGCCGATGATCTTAATCTTGGGATTGAGAAGCTTGGCCAGGGTGGAGACGCCCGTACACAGGCCGCCTCCGCCGATGGGGACTAATATGTAATCCACGGTCGGGAGTTCTTTGATGATCTCCATGGCAATGGTGCCCTGTCCCGTGGCAACGGCCAGGTCGTCAAATGGATGGACAAAGGTCAGGCCCTGCTCATCCGCCAGTTTATAGGCATAATCACAGGCCTCATCAAACACATCCCCCTCCAGGACCACCTCGGCGCCGTAGCTCTTGGTACGGTTCACCTTCATGAGGGGGGTCGTGGTCGGCATCACCACCGTTGCCTTGACGCCGGCCAGCTTGGCTGCATATGCAACGCCCTGGGCATGGTTGCCGGCTGAGGCGGTAATCAGGCCCTTTGCCTTCTCCTCCTCATTCAGGGTACTGATTTTATAATAAGCGCCCCTTACCTTGTATGCGCCTGTATACTGCATGTTCTCCGGCTTAAAGTATACCTTGTTGCCGGTCTGGGATGAAAAATATTCGCTGTATACAAGTTTTGTTTCTGTCGTCACTTCCCTTACAAGGTCGGACGCCTCCTCAAATTTCTCCAGTGTCAGTTCTTCCATAATCAGTCCTTCTTTCCCTTTAATATCCTTTACTATATCACGTCAATTCATTAAATTCAAGGATGGATTGGGCGCCATTACTCTGCTGTCTTCCTCTGTACGTTGAAAAGTGCATTGACAAAATCGTCTGCATTGAACTTCTGTAAATCATCAATCTGCTCGCCGATCCCAATGTATTTGACCGGAAGCCCCAGTTCAGACTGGATGGCAACCGCGATGCCGCCCTTGGCCGTACCGTCAAGCTTGGTCAGTATGATGCCTGTGATATCAGCCACCTCCATGAACTGGCGGGCCTGTGCCAGGGCGTTCTGTCCCGTGGTGCCGTCCAGGACCACCAGAGTCTCCCTGTATGCATCCGGATATTCCTTGTCAATGATCCGGTTGATTTTCCTGAGTTCCTCCATCAGGTTCTTCTTATTGTGGAGCCGTCCCGCCGTGTCACAGATCAGCACATCCGCCTTCCTGGACTTGGCGGCAGCCACCGCGTCATAG
>SKEY01000054.1_pt1 | contig 182325 bp, 132 predicted proteins | sample 4843871 | NCBI WGS metagenome assembly SKEY01 (sample SAMN11008797, study PRJNA524170) | human gut metagenome | biome: Human fecal sample; material: Feces; isolation source: fecal sample from pouch patient p36 | host: Homo sapiens | place: Israel: Tel-Aviv | collected 2016-12-04
CCCCACGACACCCACAAAGACACAAACCAATCCACAAACACACAAGGGAGAAACCACCACAGGAGACAACCCCCACCCCACCTTTTCCCCAGACGTGAAAGGAGACGAAACCCACGCCCCAAACGACCCAAATTACGCAGGCTGACACAGCCAAGAACAGGACGCACAACCAAGAAAATCCCTCCAACAGGCGCCCCGCGAACAGACGACCACTGCAGAACAGACGGCCGTCGGGCGGGATGCCGACGGAGCCGCAGGCTCACCGCCAAGAAGCACGCCAGCCCCCGCCACGGCAGTATCGCCCACCGAGGAGGCGGATCCCACAGCAGCCATCACCCGCATCCGTACACCACAGAAAAGTCACCGCAGGTGTTGCGCCTCGAATGCGCGGGCAGAGTTGCTCACACCCAGATTCGTGGAGGAGAAGTGCAAGTTGCGCCCCGGATGCGCGGGGCAGAGTTGAGGAACGTAAGGGAGCGTGCGACAGTGACGAAACTCTGCCCCGCGCATCCGGGGCGCAACACTTGGGGCAATACCGGGGGCAACGCCAGGGGCACAATCTGAGGTCGGCAACATTCCAACCATGCACACAAAACCGCCATATCGTCCCTCGAACCAATGATTCCAAAGGCTCACCACATGCCTCACGCGTGTCGGCGGGGACATTGCACTTGCACTTGTCCGCCAGATGACGTATGTTGTTACTCGCCTCGGGCGGTTGGCGCAGTGGTAGCGCACTTCCCTGACACGGAAGGGGTCACAAGTTCGAATCTTGTATCGCCCACCAGGCTGCACACCGTGCACTGCCTTAGCGGACATAGCTTAGTTGGTAAAGCGCGACCTTGCCAAGGTCGAGACCGCGGGTTCGAGTCCCGTTGTCCGCTCTCTTTTTCTCACTGTTCCAGACGGTTTATGCCAACTCCCCTGCGCATTGGCACATGGCAGAATTCCGGCACTTTGTACCACTTCACCGTGTATCCAGCGCCATGCGCGCAGAACACCGAGTCCGGCGTATGCTCCAGATCGGCCTCCGGGTCGTAGCCTGCCCCATCCACGACCGTCTGCTCGTCATGGCATTCCCTGTATCCGCCGAACATCAGCGCCAGACGCCCTTCGCCGTGCGTATATGCGTTCACGTCCATCGCATAGTCGCGCATTTCGCTCACCGGCGCCGCGCCTTCCACCACGGCAAGCCCATCCTCAATCTGCGGGGCCGCGCTCTCGCCGCCCATCCGCTGCACGTCGCTCAACGCGCGCCCGAGCATCTCCTGCGGCAACTCAAGACGGAACCGGTACCACGGTTCGAGCAGCACGGCATGCCCCGCTTCGCGCGCCTCCATGAGCCCCTGACGCACCGCGCGGTATGTCGCCTGCCGGAAATCGCCGCCTTCGGTGTGCTTCAGGTGTCCGCGCCCGCCGATGAGCGTCAGCCGCATGTCGGTGATCGGCGCGCCGATGAGCACGCCCGGATGCTCGGTCTCCTGCAGATGCTGCATGATGAGCCGCTGCCAATTGCGGTCGAGCTCGTCTTCGCTCACATCGGTGGCGAACTCCAAGCCACTCCCCCGCTCGAGGGGCTCGATCAGCACATGCACTTCCGCATAATGGCGCAACGGTTCGAAATGCCCCACGCCTTCGCCGGGCGCGGTGATCGTCTCCGCATACAGGATCGACCCCGGGCCGAAGGCGATGTCAAGACCGAAACGGTCATGCATCAGCTGTTCGATGATCTCCAGCTGCACTGCGCCCATGAGCTGCACATGTGCCTCCTGCAGCCGCTCCTGCCACACCACGTGCAGGAGCGGCTCCTCGTCTTCGAGCTCGCGCAACGCCTGCAGGCACGCGTGCATATCGTTGCCCCCAGGCAGCAGTGTGTAGGTGAGCACCGGCCGCAATACCGGCTGTGCCGCATTGCGCGCCGCGCCGAGCCCTTCGCCGGGGAATGTGTGCGCCGGTCCGGTGACCGCGCACACCGTGCCCGCGGGCACCGACTCGACCGTGGTGAATTTCGCGCCGGAGTAGACGCGCACTTGGTCCACTTTCTCGGCGCCGCCCGCTTCGGGCAGCATCATCTTGGCGGTGAGCTCGCCACCGGTCACTTTGATCCAGCTCAGGCGATTGCCCTGCCGGTCGTGCGAGATCTTGAACACGCACGCCCCGAATTCGGCAGTATAGTGCGGTTCGCGCGTGAAAAACGCAAAGCCTTCCACGAACTCACTGATGCCCTGCATTTTGAGCGCCGAGCCAAAATACACCGGCACCGCCGCGCCGTCGGCGATCAATGCGCGCACTGTGCGCACGTCGATGCCGCCTGTCTCGAGATATTCGTCCATCGCGGCTTCGCTCTGCATCGCGAGCGTGTCGAGCTGACGTTCGGACAGCGCATCCGCCGCGCCGGTGAAATCGATGCACGCGTCCGAACAGCGCGCGTGCAGCTGTTCGAGGATGCGCGCGCGGTCGGCGCCCGGCGCATCCATTTTGTTGACGAACACGAACACGGGCACATGGTAGCGCCGCAGCAGCCGCCATAGCGTAAGTGTATGGCCCTGCACGCCGTCGGCCGCAGACACCACGAGAATCGCGTAGTCGAGCGCCTGCAACGTGCGCTCGGTCTCCGCGGAAAAATCGACGTGGCCGGGGGTGTCGAGGATTGTGAGCTCCGCTTCGCCGACGCGCATCACCGCAGGCTCGGTGTAGATGGTGATGCCGCGCGCGCGTTCCATCGCATCGGTGTCGAGGAACGCGTCGCCGTGGTCCACACGGCCCAGTCTGCGCGTGGTGCCAGTGGCGTACAGCAGTGCCTCGGACAGCGTGGTCTTGCCGGCGTCCACATGCGCCACGATTCCCGTTACGATCCGCTTCACCGAAGTCTCCTTTCCGTGCGCAATGTGCGTCATGCCACCCCGAACACGCCACCGTGCACGGTGTAGACGAGACCGCACACACCCAACACCACGATAAGCGACAATACAACCCAGCCCCTATGCGAAAACAGCTGGCGCAGTGGCACGCCAGGGCGGCGCTGCCGGCGCGCCACCACGAGCAGCGGCAGGCCAATCGCATACAACGCGCACGCCATCATCAGATACCGCAGGCCCGCGGAGTAGACGAGGAACAGCGAGAACAGCGTGCCGAGCACGCCGGTGGCGAGCGCACGGCGGCGGGCTGCCGCACTGGGGAATGCCGGGGGCTCACGTACGGCGATTTTCCACAGATACACGCAGCACAGCAGGTAGCATGGCATCGCCATGACCGAGGTGATGGAGATCATGACATCCCAGGCGTCGCCGTTGACGAAATGGCAGAGAATGAGCAGCAGCTGGCAGGTGACGGCGGTCCACACCAGGCCGGTGGATGGGGCGCCGAAGCGGTTGGTGGCGAGGAAGGACCTCGGGTAGATGCCATCGCGCGCGGCATACAACGGCATCTGGCTGATCATGATCATCCAGACGAGCCATGCGAACACCACGGAGATGATCACGCCGGCATTGACCATGATGGAGCCCCCCTGGCCAAAGCACTGTTCCATGATCACCGACATCGAGGGATTGGGCATCCGCGCCACCTGGCCGGAGGAATATACGCCGAGCGGCAGCAGTGAAACGAGGATGTAGAGCACGAGCACGGTGAGATAGCCGGCGGTTGTGGCACGGGAGACGTCACGCGGATGGCGCGCCGAACCGGAGACCACGACCGCGCCTTCCATGCCGATGAACAGCCATAGGGTGACGAGCATGGAGTCGCTCACCTGTGCACCGATACGGTGCACGTCGAACCCGAGCGGCGTGCCTTGGGCCCCCAGCCCCCAGAACCCACGCAGGAATACGCCGGTTTTGAATACGGCGGCGAGGGCCACCACGAACACGATGACCGGGATGATCTTGCACACGGTGCCGGCGACATTGATCAGTGCACCCGTTTTGGTGCCGAGCAATGCCACGGCGAGCATGAGCCACAGAATCAGCGACGAGCCGATTGTCGCGGCCACATTGTTGCCGTTGGTGAACGTGCCGGGCATGAAGATGTCGAGCGTGGACATGATGAGCACGCCATAGGCCACCAATGAGAAGCAGTTGCACAGCCAATACCCGTAGGCCACAAGAAAGCCGACGAAATCGCCGAATCCGCTGCGCGCGTAGGAGTACAGGCCGTCTTGCATATGGGGTTTGACGTGGGTGAGCACACGGAACGTGTTGACGATGAACCACATGCCCACGCCGGTGATCGCCCATGCCACGATCTGGCCTCCGGCGGACGCATGCTGTGCCATGTTCTGCGGCAGGCTGAAGATGCCGCCGCCGACCATCGCCGACACCACAAGCGCGAACAGGCCGACGAACCCCACTGTGCTGCGCGGCCCCGCGGCCGCCGCACCGGAACCCTCCACCATCGCCGGCGCATTGGATGCGTGTTGCCCGCTGTCCGCCATCGTCAATCCACTCCTGTTGTGTGCATGCATGCCGACATCAGAGCGTAACAGATAGTTCGTTCCGCCCGGCCGGTTGTGCGCCCGGCGCAATGTGCCATGGTGTCACACCCAACCGCGCACCGCGTAGAAGCGCAGTGTGCACAGCACATCCACGAGGATGTCGTTGAGCGGCCCGGCGGTGTAGTCGACCATGGCGTAGGACGCATACCCGTCTTCGAGACGCCATATCGTGGCGCATGAAAACCCGTTGGCTGCCGTGCCATGGAACCGCAGCAAGGCCGCGTTCGGCGCCGCGTGTGCATCTGCGCTGTGCAGTTCGAACGCGCAGGGGTCTTCCGCGCTCGCGGCCACACGCACCGGCGGTGCAATTCCGAGCTGAGATTCAGGCAGCACAATGGGCGCGATCCGCACGATGCGCTGTTCGAGTAGATCAACAGTCACGGCAGGCGGATTGCCGACGGTGCCGATGAGGTCCCGGTAGGCGTAGGCGATGCGCCGTGCGGCTGACGCAGAAGGCGTGTCCGCGCGCATCGTCGTCAGGATGCGCTGCGACTTTGGCGCGTCGGCCGCTTGCTCGATGAATGTGGCGGTCAGGCCTTCGGCGTCATAGTCGCAGTCGAGCGTGACCACGTGCCCATGGTTCGCGCGTGCTTGCATGTGCAGTCGAGCGTGGTCATCCGGACCGTCGCACAGGCGCATCAGTGCGGCGGTGAGTTCGTTTTCTGAAGGCATGCACTCCATATAACAGTATCCCGCCTCCAAACGAGGCGGGATACTGTTGCAATATAATTCCCCATGTGAATTACACGGTGTGGGGCCGTATGACTCACACGCTTATGGTTTCCTCACCAATGGGAACAATATATGGGGAATCGATCAGCCTTCCTTGGCTTCGGCTTCACGTTCAATGGCTTTGTCCACATTGGCTGCGGCCTTGTCAAGGTCCACGTCCGACTTGGCGTCGTGCTTGGCGGCCCTTTCGACGTCCTTGATCGCATCCTTCTCCTGATGCTCGGCCTTATGCACGTCCACATCGGCCTTAAAGTCATCGAACCTCTCTTTGAGCGTTTCGTGGGGCTTCTTTTCGTCTGCCATAACGACCACCTTTCGTGTGAGTAGTCTGTAGCCCATCTGGGCCTATCCCCATTACACCGCATCCCGCATCTCGCCGTGCCAAGCGACGCTACAAGCGTATATTCGACCGTCATTTTTTGGCGATTCCGCATGGCATTGGCTTGCACGCCAAAACACGATGGCAACATGCATTATTCCCGTTTTCCGCGCAGCACCGAAGCCCCTATGCATATGGGGAACGCGGTGTTAGGTTGAGGGCAGGCGCGCAAAGAGACGCGCCGAACATCCATCACAACCATACGCAAGTCCCGAGGTGCCATTGTGTTCCATCCCCGTTTTTCACACCCGTCCGCACACGTCACCGCCGCGGTCGCTTCCATCGCGGCGCTCGGCATGCTGCTGGCCGGCTGCGGCACCAGCGGCGGCACCGGCTCCCCCAGCGCGCAAGGCTCATCAAGCACCGCAACCACTTCGGTGATCACGGTGAACAACGTGGAACCCTCCGCCAACCTCTTGCCCGGCAACACCAACGACATGGCCAGCTGGAAGGTCGTGACCCAGCTGTTCGAAGGACTCGTCACGTTCTCGGACGACGGCGAATTGATCTACGCCGAAGCCGAATCGATTACCCCGAACAGCGATGCCTCACAGTACACGATCACACTGCGCGACGGTCTGCGGTTCTCCGACGGCCAGAAGATCACCGCGCAGACCTATGCCAAGGCGTGGTCGTTCGCCGCGAACGCCGCGAACGGGCAGCTCGGCGCCGCGATCTTCTCCACGATCCAAGGCTATGACGCGCTGCAAGACACCAATGGCGGCAACGACGCGCAATTGAGCGGACTCAAGGTGGTGGACGACCACACCCTGCAGGTCACGCTCAACGCGCCCGACTCCTCCTTCCCCTACAAAGTGGGCGACGTGGCGTTCCTGCCCATCCCCGAAAGCGCATACGCCGACGCCAACGCGTTCGGCGAACACCCGATCGGCAACGGTCCCTACATGCTCAAGCAATGGAACCATGATTCGAGCATCCAGCTTGTGCCGAACCCGAAATACACCGGACCGCGCACACCCAAGAACGGCGGCGTCACCTTCGAGCTCTATACCGACGTGCAAACCGCGTATGCGGATGTGGAATCAGGCAATCTCGACGTGATCGACACCATCCCCACCTCCGCGCTCGCCACATACCAGCACGAAAACGGCATCCAGGCCTTCAACAAGCCGGGTCCGGCGTTCCGTTCGTTCACCATTCCGCAGAAGCTCAAGCATTTCTCCGGGGAGGAAGGACGCCTGCGTCGCGCCGCGATCAGCCATGCCGTGAACCGCGCCAACATCATCGAGAAGGTGATGTACGGCACCGCGACCGTGGCCACCGATTTCACCGCGCCGACGATCGCCGGTTATTCCAAAAGCCTCAAAGGCGCCGACGTGCTCGACTACAACACCGAAACCGCCAGGAAACTATGGAGCCAGGCCGATGCAATCAGCCCGTGGAGCGGCACGTTCCGCCTCGCCTACAGCGCGGACAGCGGCGACAAGCAGCGCGTGGAGGGCATCACGAACTCCATCAAGAACGCCTTGGGCATCGACGCGCAGCCATACATCATCCCCACGCAGAAGGAGCTGAGCAGCGCGATCCACGACCGCACGATCAACGCGGCATTCCTGCAGGGCCTGCAGTCCGACTACCCATATCCGGAAGGCTACCTGATGCAGGCCTACGATTCGTCAGCGGCCGACGGCAAGGGCCTGAACAACGGCGATTACAAGAGCACGGCCTTCGACAAACTGATCGATGACGCCGCGCGCCAAACCAACGTGGATGATGCGATCAGCTACTATCATCAGGCTGAAGAGGTGCTGTTCAAGGATCTGCCGGTGATTCCGCTGTGGTATGCGAATGTGACCGCGGCGGCCGGCGAGCATGTGCAGCATGTCGGATTCAATTACATGGGCGTACCGAAGTACAACGAAATCACGAAGTGATGGCATATGGGAGCAATTGCGAACGATGAGATGATCACCGCCAAAGACGGTCAACAGCACAGTTGGAAATCGGTCAAATTGCTCATCGCCACGCTGATTGTCAGCACGCTCGGCGACGGCTTCTGCGGTGTGATGATGGCGGTCGCGCTCCCGAACATCTCGGAAACCTACCATGTGAGCATCGCCACAGCCAACTGGGTGACGGTTGGCTATGCGATCGTCGCGGCCACGGCGGTGATGACCGCCGCCACTGTGCTCGCGCGCATCGGCTTGAAGAAACTGTTCTTCTGGAGCCGCGTGCTGCTCATCGTCAGTTCGCTCATTGGCCTGTTCTCCCTGAATTTTCCGATGATGCTCACGAGCCGCCTGATCCAGGCGGTTGGGTCGGGACTCATGTTCCCAACAATCAACACGGTGATCATCCGTGTGGTACCAGCCAAGATCTCTGGCCGTGTGGTGTCGCTCAACAGCGCCATCATCGGTCTGGGCATCGCGGTGGCGCCGTTGCTCAGTGGCGTGTTCCTGACCTATGTGAGCCTGACGTCGATGTATGTGGTGCCGTTGGCGGTCGGCATCATCTCGATCCTCATGGGCGCGAAGTTCATGTTCGACGTCGAACCGCGCAAGCAGCATCCGATCGACGTGCTGTCGATCGTGCTCTCGTTCGTGGGCTTGGCCGCGCTGATGATGGGCTTCTCTGAGCTGACGCACCGCCCGCTGTTCGCCGTGCCGATGCTCATCGCCGGTGTGGCGGTACTTGTCTGGTTCGCGGTGCGCCAATTCCATTTGGATGTGCCATTGCTCGACCTGCACCCGATGAAGCATCTGTATGTCTCGCTTGGTGTGCTCATGTATATGGCCGGCGCGATGGGCCAGCAGGCCGTGTTGTTGCTGTTGCCGCTGTACTTGGAGCGCGCGTGCGATTACACGCCGTTCGTGGCCGGCTGTTTCCTGCTCATCATGACGTTGTTCTATTCGGGTTCGGTGATTGTGGGAGGCAAGACCGTGGACCGTTCCGGCATGTGGCCGGTCGTCTCGAGCGGCTTCCTGCTCATGGTCATCGGCCTGTTCGCCACGTTCTTCGCGGCCCCCACCAAGATCGCGTGGCTCGTGGTGCTCATCGGATCCGTTGTGGTTGTCGGCGACGCGCTCATCAACGTGCCCGACAAGGATGTGGTGCTTGAGGCGCTGCCCGACAATACGGTGCCCGACACGAGCGCGATCTTCTCGACCGGCAACCAGATCGCGGGTTCGATCGGGTCAGCGCTGTTCGTCGGCGTGCTTTCCGCCGATGTACTCAGGCAGACCGCGGAAGGCGTCAACCGCCATGCCGCATACGCGAACGGCTTCCAGCATTCGATCCTCATCGCCGCGATCTTCGAGGTGGCCATGTTGCTTGTGTCGGTATGGTATTCACGCGAGATGGTGAGGCACGGCCGCGCCAAGATCAACCAGACAGCCTAACCGGCCAGCCAGAGGCTCCGCCACGGAGGTACAAGGAATGCCGGGACCCGTATCGAGGGTCCCGGCATTCGCATATGCGGCATCCTTATGCGGACGGCGCATCCCTTCAGTCGCTGGCGGCCTCCTGCTGCTCTTCCACGCCGACCTCGGCCTTGAGGCGGGCCAGCTCATCGTCCACCGATGCGGAGCCGCCGGCAAGGTACTTGTTGGCGATGTCTTCGTTGCTTGCCTGCGTGTTGAGCTCAGCCGTGGCGTTGGCCTCATTGAGCATGCGGTCGGCCTTCTCCTCCATGCGCTCGAACGCGGCGGTGCCACGGGAGGCCTTGGCGGTCTTCTCGGTGGCTTCGTTGACGTGCTGCTGCGCGTTGGCCACGGAGACCTTGGCGTGCACCGCGGCACGGCGTGCCTGCAGGCTGTTGATGTCGTTGACCAGCTTGTCGTGCATCTGACGCATCTTCGCCGCATTGTCTTCGGCGACGGTGGCGGCGGTCTCGAGTGAAGTGAGCGTGCTCTCATACTGCTGCTTGGTGGCGAGCAGTTTGCGGGCATCGTCGTCGTTGCCGGCCTTGACCGCGGCCTTCGCGGCCGCCTCGTACTTGGCGATGTCCGCCTTGCAGTCGTTGACCTGCTGGCGTGCGTTGGTGGCCGCGGCCATGACGCTCGCGGTCTCCTTCTTGACCGACGCGAGGTCTTCGTTGAGGTCAAGCAGCATCTGGTCGACCATCTTCGCCGGATCCTCGGCCTTGTCGAGCAGCGCATTGATGTTTGCGCGCATGATGTCGCCGAATCGTTTGAGAATAGCCATGGCTATTGTCCTTTCTGTTCCTGACCAACCTGATCGTTGTGATCTGCCTGATCATATTTTTCCAAAATCGGATCGCGCGCCTCTTCGAGCGGTGTGGTGACCATACGCTCCACATACTGCTCGTGCTCGCGTTTGCGTTTGATGAGCATCCATGTGATCACGGCGCCAATGGCAAGCATGCCGATCACAATGACTGCGATGATCACCCACTTGTGCACATCGTTCTTCGTGGTCGTCTTGGTCATGATGCGGTCCGCAGTCGAATCGAACGTGGCCACGATCGCGTCATCGGTGGACCGGTCGCTGTACCAGTACTCATCAAGGTACGTCCAGAATATCTCAGTGGCCTGGGCGTCCATGATGCTCGAGACGTGCTTGCCGTTGACGAGCGTCATATACCCAACGTCGTTGTCCACGTCCTGCTCGGCGAAATACACAAACAGCAGCGTGTCCTCATTGTCGATGTGGTCGTCGTACCATTCGCGCGCCCATGCCTGTTTCTCATCATCGGTCTTCAGCTGCGGATTGTATTTGGCGAACAGGATGTACGGCTGTATGCCGGTCTTGTCGTAGAACACCTTGAGGCGTTTCGCCGCGGATGTGCGGTTCTCGAACCAGCCGAGCTGGTCGTCGATGCAGTTCGAATCGTACGGCAGCCCTGAATCGAGCTTGGTGCGGTTGTACGTGCTTTCCGGCACCGTCACGTTGTAATCATTGCGGTTGGGCTCATTGTTCGAGCAGCTGGGCATCATGAAAATGAGCAGGAAGATGACGAGCGCGGCCAGGATGCCGATCAGTGGCATGAGTCCGGTGAGCCCTCCATTGGGCTTTTTCCCGCCGTTGTTGTTGCCTCCGAACGGCGTTTGCATGGTGGGCGGGGCCACCGGCGGCCCACCGGCCGGCGAGAACGGCCCTTGCCCCGCGCCCGGCGCACCCGTGCCGAAGGGGCCTGCCGAATATGGACCGGGCGTCTGCTGGCGGCCGTAGTTCGGCTGCTGCCCCATCGCGTCGAAGATCTCTTCAGGGAATGGCATGCTGCGACGGCCGTAGCGGTTGCGGGTGGAACGCCGCCCTGCGTTGTAGCCACCTGCCATGCCTATGCCGGCCGCCCGGAACAGATCGCCCACATCGAATCCGCCCGAGCCAGTGGACCCGCTGGACTGCGGGAATCCGGCCGAGCCACCGCCCCCGGCGCGCCGGCCCGAACCCGGCATGCTCGGCCGATGCCCGCTGGACATGCGTGAACCACCGTCGTGGCCGCTTGACGATCGGCCAGACCCTGAACCGGCACCAGCTCTTGGCATGTGAACATCCTAACCTCGTTGTGAGTATTGGTATCAATATAGCCGATGTGCCGGCAGGCTGCCCGGTTGTCTCATCGTTTTATTGCGCACAATGAACATGGTTGCCCTATACATGCTCAGTGTGCACGCACTCCACGCCGGCGTTTTCGCGCGGCGGCGCACCACGATCGCCACGGCGATCGCAAGCGCGAACACGGAGCCCCCCCCCGCATGCGCGGTCCGTGTGAAGTTCATACCTGCCTCAAACAGACCCACATATCTCGCGCGTCGGGTTTCACGCATGTCGCGAAGTTTCTCATACCGCACGCCATCGAACTCGTAACCCATCGTTGCAACCTCCAAATCTCGAGGGTGTTACAACAATCACTAGAATTCACCTCTTCCTCATCGAAAGCGCCATAATCGAGAGAATCCAAGTCTGTGCTTGCTACCCCTCATCATAAGCAAAAAATAATCCTCATTTTCCCCTCTGCAGGTGAACGAAAAACGACACCGGTGCGTCGCACTTTTTTCGTGCGTCGCACCGGCGTCATCGAGCCCTGTGGGCAGGTGGTCAGTGGATCACGCCTTGGCCACATGCACCCCGAGGGCGTCGCCTTGCTCAACCTGCATCGACGTGGACAGCGTCTCCGAGCAGATCAGGTCGCGGAACTGCTCCACCTTCGGCAGGTCACCGGAAGGCACCGTGAGCGTGAGCGCGATGCGGTCGGACACCTCGAGGCCGGCCTCCTTGCGCGCATCCTGCACCGCGCGGACCACGTCTCGCGCATAGCCTTCGGCGATCAGGTCACCGGTGAGCTCCAGATCGAGGATCACGAATCCACCACTGGGCAGGATCGACGATGCGGAATCGCGCCGTGCCGTGGCGTCCGCCTCTTCCACGCGTCGGGTGATGTCGTATTCGTCGCCCTGCAGCGTGATCTCGCCGTTCGGCGTCTCGATCACCGGGTCGCCGGTTACAGGGTCGGCATGCCAGTCACCGCTCTTCGACGCCTTGATCGCGAACTGCACCTGCTTGCCCAGGCGAGGGCCGGCGGCACGCGCATTCACCTTGAGCTCGTCGATGATCTTCAGACCATGCTCGGCGGCCTCATCCAGCGTCGAATAGTCGATCGCCTTGATGTTGAGCTCGCTCTTGAGCAACGCGTCATATCCATCGACCTGCGAAGGATCGTCGACGACCACGGTGAGCTTGGCGAGCGGCTGGCGCACGCGCATCTTATGCGCCTTGCGCAGCGACAGCGTGGACGAAACGATCTCGCGCACCTTGTCCATCGCCTCGACCAGCGCGCCGTCTTCAACGAGCACCTTGCCGAGCGCGGTATCCACACCGGTCTGCGGATCAGTCAGATACGGCCAGTCACCCAAGTGCACCGAGTCACCGCCGGTCAGACCACGCCACACGGCCTCCGCCTCCATCGGGGCGAGCGGGGCAAGCACGCGCATGAACGCCTCAAGCACCGTATACAACGTGTTGAACGCGTTCTCATCCTCGTTCCAGAAGCGGTCGCGGGTATTGCGAATGTACCAATTCGTGAGCATGTCGATGAAATCCGCCACCTCGTCGCAGGCATCGGAAATCTCGAAGTTGTCCATATGCTCGGTCACGTTCGCAATGAGTTTGCGCGTGCGGGCGAGCAGATAGCGGTCCATCTGCGGCAGACCGGGCACCTCGTCGGCACGCAGCGTGCGCGCGTCATAGCCATCGCCGTGGTTCGCCGCATTGGCATACAGCGTGAAGAAGTAATACGAGCTCCACACCGGCAGCATGATCTGGCGCACCGTGTCGCGAATGCCGTCCTCCGTCACGATGAGGTTGCCGCCACGCAGAATCGGCGAGCTCATCAGGAACCAGCGCATCGCGTCGGAACCATACTTGTCGAACACGCCGTTCACATCCGGGTAGTTGCGCAGATGCTTGCTCATCTTCTGACCGTCGTCTCCGAGCACAATGCCATGGCAGATCACGTTCTTGAACGCCGGCTTGTCGAACAGCGCGGTCGCCATGACATGCAGCAGGTAGAACCAACCACGGGTCTGGCCAATGTATTCGACAATGAAGTCGCTCGGGAAGTGGTGCTCGAAGTACTCCTTGTTCTCGAACGGGTAGTGGTACTGCGCGAACGGCATGGAACCGGACTCGAACCAGCAGTCGAGCACATCGGTGATGCGGTGCATCGTGGACTTGCCGGTCGGGTCGTCCGGGTTCGGGCGCGTGAGATTGTCGATCCACGGGCGGTGCATGTTGATGTTGCCGTCCTTGTCACGCGGGTAGTCGCCGAAGTCACGCTTGAGCTCGTCGAGCGAACCGTACACGTCCACACGCGGGTACTTCGGGTCGTCACTCACCCACACCGGGATTGGCGAACCCCAGAACCGGTTGCGCGAGATCGACCAGTCGCGCGCATTGGCGAGCCACTTGCCGAACTGGCCGTCCTTCACGTTCTCCGGAATCCAGTTGATCTGCTGATTGAGTTCGAGCAGGCGCGGCTTGATCTTGGTCACGCTCACGAACCAGCTGGAGACCGGCTTGTAGATGAGCGGTGTGCCGCAACGCCAGCAGTGCGGGTAGGAGTGCACGTAGCTCTTCTCCTGGAACAGCAACGCGCGCTCGGACTCCGGACGCTCGGCGAGCGGACCGTCACCGGCGCGCAGATTGCGCAGGATCGGCAGATTCGCATCGAACACGAACATGCCTTCGTAGTCCGGGCACAGCGACGTGAAGCGGCAGCCAGAGTCGAGCACATCGACGCTCGCGATGCCGTGGGCGTTGAGCGTGTTCATATCGTCTTCGCCGTATGGTGCCTGATGCACCAAGCCGGTGCCTTCCGTGGTGTCGACGTAATCGGCGGTCAGGATCTGGTAGGCGTTCGGACCGGGGGTGCCGCCTTCGGCCGTGGCCTGCTCGCCCGCGAAATACGGGAAGACCGGGTAGTAGCGCCAGCCCACCATGTCGGAGCCCTTGAGCTCGCGCACCACCTCATAGTCCTCGCCGAGCTCCTTGTTGTAGGAACCGAGCAAGGCCTTGGCGAAGTAGAACTTCTTGCCGGCGAACTTGCCTTCCTTGGGGCGCACCTCCACGTAATCGATGTCGGCGCCCACCACAATCGCGAAGTTCGTGGGCACGGTCCACGGAGTGGTGGTCCAGAACACCGCGTAGGCGTCGTCTTCGTCACGCAGCTTCACCGCGACCGAAACGGTCGTGTCCTGACGGTCCTGGTACACGTCGGCGTCCATGCGCAGCTCGTGCGCGGACAGCGGCGTCTGGTCCTTCGGGCAGTACGGCAGCACGCGGTAGCCCTTGTATGCCAGGCCTTTCTCGTACAGCGTCTTGAACGCCCACATGACCGACTCCATGTACGGGATGTCGAGTGTCTTGTAGCCGTGTTCAAAATCGACCCAGCGCGCCTGGCGGTGCACATAGTCACGCCATTCGTTCACGTATTTGAGCACGGAGGCGCGGCAGGCGTCGTTGAATTTGTCGATGCCCATCTGCTCGATCTGGTCGACCGAGTCGATGCCGAGCTCCTTCTGCGCTTCAAGTTCGGCGGGCAGGCCGTGCGTGTCCCAGCCGAACACGCGGTTGACGCGCCGGCCCTTCATGGTCTGGTAGCGCGGCACCACGTCTTTGGCGTAGCCGGTGAGCAGATGGCCGTAGTGCGGCAGTCCGTTCGCAAAGGGCGGGCCGTCGAAGAACACGAACTCATTCGAGCTGTGCTCACCACTGGGGTTTTCGTCGATGGATTTCTGGAAGGTGCCGTTGGTGTCCCAATAACGCAGCACATCTTGTTCGAGCTGCGGGAAGTCGGGATTCGGCGCGACGTTCGCGCTTTGTTCGCCGACCGATGCCTTGGGATACACGTGCTGTGGTGTTTCGCTCACCATTGCTCCTCATCTTGCAGGATCTGTCTTTTCCTGCGAGGACGATGGCTCCGGGCGGATTGCTTGCCAACCCCCGCGCCACCGCGGTACCACCTCGCTTGCCACGCGGGCGTGCATGCACGCGTGACCGCTTGTGTTCGGCTGTACGGGCCGACCCCGTCGGTTCTACTGGGTCGGGCGGCGCCCCGCCCGGCTGTTCTTCCGAAGGCTCCCCGCTGATGACGGATCACTGCCTGGTTTCTTGCGCCACTATACCAGCAACGCGGGAACGAATGCGACCCCGAAACACGAATGACCCACCCCGGCACGCCTTCCGTTCGACTCACACACCCTCACGCATGCGGCGTGGTGTGCCCTGGGGAATGGGGCGGCTCGATGGGCGGGCCATTGCAGGGGAACACGAATGATGGTTGGTCTGGTGTTCGCGGCACTATGTGCCATCGGTCACTCGGGGACTTCCATGTGCTGCCAGGTGTCCGCGGACTCGAACAGCAGGTCTTTCTCGTTCTGTTCGGCGACCTTGTGCTTGTGGGCGGTTGCACAACCCTCGGCGTCCACTTCCGGCTCGCCGGTTGCCGGATCGGCCTGCGGCTTGTCCGTTTCGCTGACCACCTCTTGAAGTTCTTCGACTTGTGCGGCGTCGAGTCCCTTGAGTCCTTCCGCTTTCTTGGGTTCGGTTTCTCCTTAACAATCGACTCTCGTCGTCGATGACGATATGCTCACTATAGCGTCTTTTCCACTGCCCCACGCGCAGCGTCTCACGTTTTCCCAATCAGCACAACACCATAAGCGCTTCAGTTACTTGCGTCATCGGTGAGGTAGAAATCGCGCAGTGCACGCAGGTCGGCCTCACTGAGCCCAATCGCCGTACGCAGGTAGCCGACGGGGCCGCCGAACGATGCAGTGGCGTCGATATACGTCTGGAAATAGAGCGGCGAGGCGACGAGGAACTCGTCGATGTCCGCATGGGCCTTGGGGCCGAGCAGTGCTTCGAAGGTGTCGACGAACGCCGGCATTTCCGTGGACATGTAGAGGTTGGTCTGCAGGTAATCGTCGCGGATCACGTCTTCAGGCACTTCCAGCGCGGCCAGAATGAGTGCCGCCGCGATGCCGGTGCGATCCTTGCCCTGTGTGCAGTGGAACAGGTAGCCGCCCGGCTCGTCGATGAGCAGGCGGAACATCCGCTTCCAGCACGCGACCGCGGCGTCGTCGAGCACGAGGCGCGGGTAGAGGTCCTCGATGAACGTGCCCGGGCGGGTGACGATGTCGCGCAGCTGCAAACGCAGCGCCTTCGTCTCGCGGAACGTGGGCAGTGCGTAGAACGACCAATCCTCGAGCAAGCGGTCTGGCTTCAGGTCGCGTTCGGGATCGGTGCGCAAATCGATGACGTTCGAGATGCCCCTATGCGCCAGCGTCTCCAGGTCGTCATGGCGCGCATCGTGCAGGTTCGCCGAGCGCACCAGCAGTCCCGGGCGCACCATGCGCCCTTGCTCCGTGTGGATGCCGCCCAGATCGCGGCAGTTCTCCACGGTGGGCAACGGCAGTTTGCGTGACACTACGCGCATAGGGCTCCTCTCAGGTGGGTCAGCGACTCACTTGTCTTCGAGATACGGGTCTTCCCACTGGTTTTCGTTGTCGGTCTCCTCGGGGCGGTCGATTGCGAGCTCCTCGCGTTGCGCCGCATCCTGCTTGGCTTCCTTGGAGGCATCGCTCACACCCACCTCGTTTTCCGGAATGTCCTCATTCGGCTTGCCGGTGATCGGGTCGGTGTACGGATGGTCAGTGTCGCTGACAATCTGCTCCATCTGCTTGACCTGATCGGCGCTCACCGCGCCAAGGCCTTCGTGTGTGTTGGTGTCTGGAATGTTCTGTTGCTCTGCCATGATGGCTCCAATCTCGAGAGCGGCGCGGGTGCGTGTCGCCCCGCTTCCTATCCCCCCACTATAGCCTCGTACAAAAGGGGCGCCCGGCGGACTTTGCCCAGTGGGGAACATGCGTGCAGGCCCAGCGTATAAGGAAGCCCCTTGCCTATGTGTGGCAAGGGGCTTCGTACGTACGCCGGTGTCGATTCGCCCGGCATGCACTCCCCTGCTGGGGCGCATGCGCGGGCGGTTCGGCGGATCAGTGGGTCTGGTGGGTCTCTTCGTGCTCGGCGACTTCCTTCTTGTCGCCCTTTTCCGCACGGGAGGTCTCCCAGCCTTCCTTGACGTCCTTGAGCTTGTCGGTCAGATCGCCGACGCTCTTCTTGATGTCTTCGAAATCATCCTTGTGCTCGTCGATGCGGGCCTTGATCTCTTCGAAGTTCTCCTTCATCTTGTCGCTCATATCAACCATGGTGACCTTCCTTTACTGGTAAACGGGTTGCCTGCTATCCATTACAGCACGTTGGGGCCGGTTGCGCAGATAGGGAAATCGCCGCGCGCGGCGTCCCGCACATACCAAAGCGCGGCCGTGCATTGCACACGGCCGCGCTTTCGCTTTACCGGGGCCCGCTACTCGAGTTCGAGCGAGCCAGTGTACAGCTGGTAGTATTCGCCCTTTTCCTCCATGAGCTCGTCGTGCGAGCCGCGTTCGATGATGCGGCCGTGGTCGAGCACCATGATGACATCCGAGTTCCTGACCGTGGACAGGCGGTGGGCGATGACGAACACCGTGCGTCCCTTCATCAGGTTGTCCATGCCGGCCTGGACCACTTCCTCGGTGCGCGTGTCGATCGACGATGTCGCCTCGTCGAGGATGAGCGCTGGCGGATCGGCGACTGCAGCGCGCGCAATCGAGATGAGCTGGCGCTGGCCTTGCGACAGGCCGGAGCCATCGCCGGAGAGCACCGTCTGGTAGCCGTCGGGCAGCATGCGGATGAACGAGTCCGCATTGACGAGCTTCGCCGCGGCGATGCATTCGTCATCGGTCGCGTCGAGCTTGCCATAGCGGATGTTGTCCATCACCGTGCCGGTGAACAGGTTGACGTCCTGCAGCACGATGCCGAGCGAACGCCTCAGGTCCGGCTTCCTGATGCCCTTGACGTTGATGCCGTCGTAGAGGATCATGCCTTCCTGGATGTCGTAGAAGCGGTTGATGAGGTTCGTGATCGTCGTCTTGCCGGCGCCGGTCGCGCCCACAAGCGCGATCTTCTGGCCAGGCTTCGCGAACCACGTGATGTCATGCAGCACTGGCTTGTCCGGGTTGTATCCGAAGGTCACGTCGGTGAAGCGCACGTCGCCGCGCAGCAGCGTAAGCCTGCCGTCGGCCGACGTGACCGCCTCTTCATGCGCCTCCTCGGCCACTTCGGCCGCGCGCTTGCTGAGCCTCTTCGCGGCTTCGCGCGAACGCGTGCCGTCGTCGCTCGCCTCGCGCTTCCACGCCCAGTGACCGGTCTTCTTCGGCGTCTCCGTCATCGTACGGCCGTCCGACGCGAGCTCGACGTTGACGAGCGTGACCGTGCCATTGTCTTGCTCGGACGGCTCGTCCATCAGCGCGAAGATGCGCGAGGCGCCGGCGAGCGCCATCATGACCATCGTCATCTGCTGCGAGACCTGGCCGATCGGGTTCACGAAGGACCGCGACAGCGTGAGCAGCGAGATGATCGTGCCAATCGTGAACGCGGCTCCGGAGAAGCTCAGGTTGCCCCAATTGCCAAGCGCGGCGAGGCCGCCGAAGATCGCGGAGAGCACATAGAGCAGATAGCCCATGTTGCCGACGACCGGCATCAGCACGTTGCCGTAGGTGTTCGCGCTCGCGCTGGCGTGGTACAGGCGCTCGTTGCGGTCGTCGAACGACGCCTGTGTGGCGTCCTCGTGGTTGAAGACCTTGATGACCTTCTGCCCGTTGACCGACTCCTCGACGAAGGCGTTCACGTCGCCGAGCTCCTGCTGCTGCACCACGAAGTAGCGGCCCGAACGGCTCACAATCACGCGGATGAGCAGCAGGAGCAGACCGGTGAACACAAGGACGAAGACCGTGTAGGGAATCGACAGGTAGAGCATCGCGATGAGCGCCGCAAGCGCGGACACACCGGATGCGAACATCTGCGGCAGCGACTGGCTGATCGCCTGGCGTAGCGTGTCGGTGTCGTTCGTGTACCGGCTCATCACGTCGCCATGCTCATGCGTGTCGAAGTACGAGATCGGCAGTGTCTGCATGTGTTCGAACATCTCGTCTCGAATCTCCTTCATGACGCCCTGTTCGACGCCGACGAGCAGATACGAGTACAGCCACGCGCTGAATGTGCCGAGCGCGTAGAGGATGCCCATGAAGATGAGCGCTTGGATGAGCGGCGCCCAGTCCGGGACGCTCTCCCCTACAAGCGGCATGATATACCGGTCGATCAACGCCTGCAGGAACAATGCCGACCCCGCCTGCGCGACTGCGGACACGATGATCGCGATGATGATGACCACCATGCGCACCTTGTATGTGAACACGTATTTGAGCAGTCGCTTGAGGGTGCCCTTCTTCGCCTTCTCACGCGGCATGCCTTGCGCGCCGTTCGCCTCGGGCATGCGCGCGTCGTCATTGAGGGTCTCTTTGTCGGTGGCAGAAGTCTGTGCCACCGTTGCCGCCGCTGCGCTCATCGTTGTTCACCTCCCTTGATTGCTTCGATGTCTTGCGCCATATGCGCTTGCTGCTCGCGTTCGCGCTCCTTCTGCCGCGCGATGACGTCGCTTGTGCGCATGTCTTCGTTGTAGTCGGTCGCGAAACCGCTCGCCTCGGCCTCTTCCTCGTGCAGGTCCTGCGATTCCTTGTCGAGGTCCTGTTGGCTGTGCTGCTGCGTCTGCGATTCGTAGATGCTGCGGTATTCCTCGCAACGCTCGAGCAATTCCGCGTTCGTGCCCTGGTCGAGGATGCGGCCTTCGTGCATGACGACGATCTTGTCGGATTCCTCGACGGACGCGACGCGCTGCGCGATGATGATCTTCGTGGTGTTCGGGATCTCGTGGTGGAACGCTTCGCGGATGAGCTTGTCCGTCTTGGTGTCCACCGCTGACGTCGAATCGTCGAGGATCAGGATCTTCGGCTTCTTGAGCAGTGCGCGCGCGATGCACAGGCGCTGCCGCTGGCCGCCGGAGACATTCGTGCCGCCCTGCTCGATGTACGTGTTGTACTTGTCGGGGAATTCCTGGATGAATCCGTCGGCCTGCGCGAGTTCGCATGCATGGCGAATCTCCTCGTCGGTCGCGTACGGATTGCCCCAGCGCAGATTTTCCGCGATCGTGCCCGCGAACAGCACGTTCTTCTGCAACACCATCGCGACCTCATCGCGCAACGCTTCGAGTTCGTAGTCACGCACGTCGACGCCGCCCACTTTGAGCGCGCCGGAGGAGACATCGTACAGGCGCGGGATGAGCTGCACAAGCGACGTCTTCGCGGAACCGGTGCCGCCGACGATGCCGATCGTCTGCCCCGAACGGATGTGCAGGTCGATGTCATCGAGCACCGGGCGTTCAGAGTGTTCGGAATAGCGGAACGACACATGGTCGAAGTCGATCGAGCCGTCGGCCACGGTCGTGATGGGCTCGTCCGCCTCGCGGATCGTGCTCTCCTCGGTGAGCACGCCACAGATACGTTCCGCGGATGCGCGCGAGATGATGACCATGACGAAAATCATCGAGAGCATCATCATCGCCATCATGATCTGCATCGCGTACGTCACGAGCGCGGTCAGGTCGCCCGTCGTCAAGCCGAGCGCGGCGTTGTTGCCGGACGCGACGATCTGGCGCGCGCCGACCCATGCGATCGCGATGAGCGACGCGTACATGCACAGGTTGAACAGCGGCGAGTTGATCGACAACAGCTTCTCCGCCTTGCAGAACTGCTCGTAGATCTTGAGCGAGATGCGGCCGAACTTCTTGCCTTCGAAATCCTCACGATTGAAGGACTTGACGACGCGCACGCCCTGCAGGTTCTCGTCGACGACGTTGTTGAGCTCATCGTACGTGTGGAAGACGCGTTCGAAGATCGGGTGCACGACGATGATCAGGCCGAACAGGCCGACCGCGAGCACAGGGATGCACGCGAGGAACACCATGGAGATCTGCGGGCTGATGCGGAACGCGAAGATCCATGCGACGATGAGCATGATCGGCGCGCGCATGCCGACGCGGATGAGCATCTGGTACGCGTTCTGCACGTTCGTCACGTCGGTCGTGAGCCTGGTGATGATCGAGCCCGTCGAAAAACGGTCGATGTTCGCGAAGCTGAACTGCTGCACCTTCTCGAACTCGTCATGGCGCAGGTTCTTGGCAAAACCGGAGGAACCGATGGCCGCGAACCGACCGGACAGGAAGCCCGCGCACAACGACACGACCGCGCAGGCGATCAGGATGCCGCCGTACTTCCAGATGTCCGGCATGGATTTGCCGCTGATGCCCTTATCGATAAGAATCGCGATGACGGTGGGGATGGCGATCTCTATGACCGCCTCAACAATGACGAATAGCGGCGAAAGCAGGCTCGCCGTGCGGTATTCCCGAAGGGACTTCGCCAATGTCCTGATGACATGCGCCTTGGATGGCGTGGTGTCAGTTGCCGTGGTAGTGCTCATGCTGCCTCATCTCCTTTCTGCTGCTGGTGTGTGGCGTCTTGCCTGGTACGTGTGGCCGGCTCAACCGCCGTGCGCTCGGAGCCGACAAGCCCGGTCTCCACCAAATTGGCACGCATGCGGGCAAGGTCGTCCATGAACCGTTCCTGCTCGTCCGGGGTGAATCCAGTGAACAGCGTCGTCTCCAACTGGTGCGCGGCGCGCATGATCTCCACAACAAGGTCGGACGCGGTGGGCGTGAGCTCGATCTTGCGCACGCGCGCATCCCAATCGACGGCGGAACGCGTGATCAGCCCCTTCTTTTCCATGAGTCCGAGCACTCGCGACGCGGTGGAGCGAGTGATGGAGAACGCCCGTTCGATGTCGTATTGGAACACATCCGAATCGCGGTGTTCGTGCAGATACTGCACGATGGGCATGTTGGCGCCCGACATCATGGAGTCCGGGGGCACAATGCCGTTCCAATACCGGCCGATGAGATTGTGGAGCGCCTTGATTTCGAGGCTCGGGCGCAGCATGCCCGGCGAATTCACACCTTGCACCCGGTCCATGCGCGCTCTCCTCTTGCCGTGATATTTCGACGCGGGAATATTGCGATGCCACAACGTCGCTACTGCAACAGAACACTATAGATTGTTCCGTATACAACAGTTGCAGATACAACTAGACTATGCCGACAGTGAACCCGTGCAACAATCGCGCGTCACCGCCTCCACATATGCAAGCGATCCGCGCCCTACAGCACGCAGGTCGCGGATCGCGCACATGATGGGCCAGTGACTACTGCCGACCCGTCACATCAGTGGATTCACTTGACTTCGTTTTCGGAAACGAAGGTCAGGAAGTCATCGGCCTGCGTGCGCAGCGCCTCTTGATCGGCACCAGTCATCGCCCAGTCGCCGGTCTCGACGGCCTCGTCCGGCACGGACAGACCGACCTCGACCGGGAAGAGGCGCATGCCGGCGTCCTCCAACAGATCGCCGACCATGATGCGCGGATGCAGCTCCTCGAAACCGCCGACACCGGAAATCGCGACCGGCTTCTGGTCGAGGACGTTCTTGCCTTCTTCATCCTTCGTGGACGGCAGCGACAGCCAGTCGAACAGGTTGCGCAGCGAATCCGGAATCTCCTTCTTGTACTCGGAGACGACGACCCACACGGCGTCCGCATTGCCCAGCTTGTCGCGTACGGCGAGCGCGGCTTCCGGAAGCGGATACTCCGGGTCTTCGCCGGCGAGCGGCAGATCCTCGTAATCAATGGTGATCGCTTCGGCGCGGTCGCCCACAATGCCCATGATCTCCTTCGCGAGGTCCGCCTCGAACGAACCGTCGGTGAGCGAAGTCTCAACAAACGCAATAGTCGGCTTGTCTGCCATGTCTCCTCCTTATGCCCCGGCCGGCGGCATGGTGGTCATGCATGGCCCGGAGCTGTGAACTGGTATCCATCATGGTGCGTCGACGTGTGCGGCGCACCCGGAAATAGCCACAAGTGAACAAAGCGCGGAAGGGCGCGCAATGGTATGCGCGGACGATCCACTGCCCGGGCGATACTGGTGGCGTGGCACAATCCCCCTCGCACCCAGAGTCCCCGTACGCGCGCGGCACGCGCAGCTACACCATGTCGCGCATCCGCGGCAAAGACACGTCGATCGAGAAGACGGTGCGCTCCTATCTGTTCGCGCGCGGGTTCAGATTCCGCAAAAACGACAAGCGGTACCCCGGGCACCCCGACATCGTGCTGCCCAAGTACCGCACAATCGTGTTTGTGAACGGCTGTTTCTGGCACATGCACGAGGGGTGCGAGTCGTTCCATATGCCGAAGTCGAATGTGGAGTTCTGGGCGGCGAAGCTCACGCGCAACCGAGACCGCGACCGCCGGCAGCACGAGCAGCTGCGGCAGATGGGATGGCGCGTGATCGACGTGTGGGAATGCGAGCTGCGCGGCGACGCACGCGAAGCGCGGCTCGAGCGACTTGTGGGGCAGATTGCGGAAGGGGTGTAGATTTGTGGGGGCTGCGCGCAGGTGCTAACATCTAGGCGGCAGGCGCGGATTGCTGCAGTGTCACTTCCACGCTTGAGGCTATGCGCCAATATGTATGTTCGGTTACTCGATTGCCCTCTCTAGAGCGTTGTCGCGCAATCTGCCCCGTCACGAAGTTCAGTGATGGCTGTTGGCGTCTGAGCTCACCCATGAAAACCCGTAGGAGTCGCCGGAGATGGTAGTTGATGGCTGAGGTCAGTCACGGGAGTCCAATAATCGCGTCCCGCATGGCTGTCGATGTCTGACCATCGACACCAACAGCCGTGCGGGTGACATAAACAGCGAATTCGACATGGCCGTGGTCCTGCCACCGCTACGGGTAGTACCTTCTTCGCTACGGGTAGTGCTCCTCCCGCTACGGGTAGTGATTCCTCGCGTAACCTCCACCTACAATCGTTGAAATATGGCGGATCATAGTGACGAGTGCGCCAGAAAAGCACTACCCGTAGCAGAAAGAACACTACCCGTAGCAAAAACAGAAACTGCTGCCATCCCAGAAGGCGGTAACAGACGATAAGAGTGGTAGGTGCATTTTGACCCGGACCAGCCAATTATGGCATTACGCGAAAAGCAGCGAAGGAAGCGGTTCCCAAGAGCCAATAACGGGTTCGGAGGAAACCGCTCAATACGACTCTACCTCAATCAATGGGACCTAAACCAGCAAAAGAGCGCAACCGTTAATCATATGGTTTTCGAATCATCCTTATGCAGGCAGGCCCGCTAGCGTCCGCCATGCCAAAACACATAGCGACTCTGCGGCTCCTAAAATGAAATCATGAGTACTGAAGCAACGGAAAGATCACACATCATCCCCGCACATGCGGGACAAAACAGCATGTGACGCGTAGCGGCGCATTCCATCTCCCACAGTATGCTCGGCTGCGTTCAGTGATAGACATGATGGTCATTGATCAACCATGATAAAAGCATTACGATGACAGGAGGTATGTGGGATAATTGAGTCATGTCTGTGAAGGAATCCGATGTTGAAATGGTGCGTGCCGCGAAGGCCGCGCGCAATACGCGCAATCTTGCCCTTGCCCTCCATTCCGCTGAGATGGAGGGCGGCCATGTATCGGATGTGCTCCTGCATGAAGCGCATGATTACGCGAATGGGCTGATTGACGCCGCGACATTGGGCCTTCGCGTATGTGCCCGGTACGGTCTGAACGACAGATAATACATACCGATGAGCGAACCGGTGTTCGATCCGTATCTTGTTCCTGGTACGGATTTATTGCGCAATCTTTCCGGTGCGCACACGCAACGGGAATTGGCGGAGATCGAGCATTCGCTTGTCACGGCGAGGCACTGGAGCTGATGGATGATCTTCCTGTCCCAGATGGCACAGTAGCGCAGTTGCGTTCCATCCACAGGTTCCTATCCCAGGACGTATATGACTGGCCAGGGAGATCAGATCATACTCAAAATCGGCCACGCCTTTCCCGCCAAGAGTGATTACACCCACATGATGTCAATCGTCCATCCAAGTATGCAGCACATCACTCATAGCGACAATGGCACCATTTCCACCGGGTATGCATGCACATGAATATCCAGTACAGCGAACACACGTCGAGCCTCGCTCAGACTCGCCAAACCACTATCGCGCAGCGAGTACGCAGCCTGAATGCTGACATGCGCATCCTTCGCCAGCTGCTCCATACTCAGGTGCCGGTCATCCACCGCCTCACGCACACGGCGTGCGACAGCTTGCGGAGTTGGCAGATAATCCACATGCACCACTGGACGATGTACTGCATCAGCATATGCCGTCACATCATTGTATTGGCTCAAATCTAACGTCGTGTGCATGTCAGCGCATCCTCCGCGAATATGATAGTACGCAACTTTTCGTGATTCATCTTCGATGCTAGAGCCGTATGAGCTGCCCGCGCAGTAACCAGTACTCAGGGCTCTTCGCCTGTGTGCCATGCCGCTGGAACAACATGCAATATCGCAGACCTTGATCTCGGAGCCATCGGCACAATTCCGCATACAGGGCTACCGTTGAATCGGACAAAGAGTCCTGATCAAGATGGAGAGCATTCTCACCTACATAATCCAACGCATAGGAACGTATGACTGAACGATACTTCGCAAGCGTCCAAGATTTTTCTGTCAATGGAAGGACGACATGCCAGCTGGGACCGCCACCGGAATCATGACGGATGAAACCAGCCGTCGGACTTGTCTCGTAGTGCACTGATCGATACACGGGGCAATTCGAGAAACCGAACAATGCACACCAAGCACGAGCATTATCAGTCCTAGAAGGTACCTTTAGCCCAGTGGGCGTATGGCTATCTTCCGTGCCTGCAAGTTCGTCAACATTCGTCAATCCAAAAAGTCCCGAGTGCACTTTCTCTGCGGTACGTGCAGTTATAATCGAGGCGAGTTTGAGCAATCGCATCGTCACAAACTCATTTCCCCTGTTGCGCGGAGTCATCTCCCATAGGCTGGCTCCGAATTTCTGCTGAATTTCAGGCGTAGCTTTGGTTCGATTCAAAGACCAATATGATGGTTCTCCCAACGCTCCGATATAACGTTCATCCAAAGTCGTCCGCAATGAATCAATAGCATCACGTCGATCTCGTTCGAGCGCTACCCATTCCTCGCGACCGGCTACCGTACCGATGCGAGGGCTGAGCGTAGCTACAGTTTTCCCTTTACCTGCATAAGAGCCACGTGCATTAAGCCACTGCGACTTATGCCAGCGTTCGGCATGGGCACGCACGATATGAGCGCATTCCATCTCGGTTATTTCGTCATTTGTCTCCACCATCAGGGTGTGCCGTCCGCTCCACCACAATCTACAAATGCGGTCTTCCACGGCATCTTCAAGTATGGACGCCAACCCAAAACCAAGCATGTGTGAAAACGCATCATCGTAATCGGCAGGAATTCGCAGAACGCTCATTAATCATCGTCCTTCCATGGATATCGTCACATCAGCGGCACGAAGCAAAGTTTCCAGAAAAGCGATGCCCCACAATCCGTAACGCTCATTCGTTCGTTCCATGATGCTCTGCCAGTACCCTGCATCAAATAACTCTTCTGCTGCGGAGCGGATGGCATGTATGGTCTGGGAGCCATCGCCATTCTCTTCGGAAACAGTCTGGATGATTGCATCTGGTATGACCTGTTGAGCATTCATCGGAAACATGGAACGTCCATGACCATGAGATGTCCCCGCAAGTCTAGTCACCAATTCCTTGTCATGAGCCTGCAAAGATTCTGAGTCAAGAGCCCAGCATTCAGCGGCTGAACGTTGTTCATGCCGCCATCCGTCGAGCCTCAACTCGATGCGCTTGGCACGTTCCCAGGATGAGGAACGATACATACTTTTGGCCAATGGCTCGGCTGGCACATTGGGCATGCGATATCGTAGCAATGTTTGGAAACGCGGATCTTTCTTCCCGTCATCATGGTGTAATCCGGCAGTTCGTATATCAGCAACAAGTCGGGAATCAAAGCCCAGCTTTGCGGCGAATAGCTCTGCGCGTGACCCTACGGATTCCTGATGGCTTCCCGGACCATCAAGCAGCACAGGACCTTGGCGATTAAAACGCCCAATTTCCTGCAACTGGTCTCCATCTGCTGCATCCGAGGACTGCAGCACTATGAATACTGAAGAATCACTTGAATCACCGTCGATGAATCCATCTACGAATGCGATTCTAAAACCGTGATTATTAATCGCACAGGAATTCAACGCCTCTTGCAGATTTGGATACTTCGAGACATCAATCCCCTGATACTCGGCTTCAACAGTCTCATCAGTATCAGTTTCTGCGCGAAGCACCTCAGACAGTTCCTCATATAGTGCAGGTTGTTTCTCTCTATTCGCATGAAGGACAGCCATCGATTGCTGGCATTTGTTGAATACATCCCCCGGCGACGTTATTTCGTCCTGAAGCTTTTTTGAATGTTTATCGTCCTTGCTAAAGGGATCGAGCATGGGAATCCCCTCAGAAAACACTCTGGCTCCGTCATCGACAATGAGCACATCTCCCGAGCGCAAGGTTGGATCTGAATCTGCCTGCCCATCTAAAAGATGTACAGCATTACCGTTCTCGCTTGAATTCGTGCGCATGATGAATGCTCGGCGCCCTTTTAATTTGTTTTGCAGAGCATCCAGCATTGCATATGATGTTACCGGGAATAATTCACGCGAATCCGGAGGTGTGGTTGCCAACAGACGCTGTGCAAGATAATCATCCTGCGGAAGAGTACGGATAACTACCGCAACATCTGGCGTGACTCGATCAGCTAAGTCATCCCTTAACCACAAGTCAACATCCGCAGGATACGGGCGCCCTGCCGCTCTATGCTCAGCAAATACATCTTCGCTGGTATGGGACAGATTCTCAACATCCCACCATTCCAACCGCTGAAGTACCATACGTTCTAATTGCGCAGGAGCAGGCGGTTGAAGGACAGATGACCATGCCGTTAGTCCCTCCACAGGTAGCGATTCCAGCCACATCTGAGCAGCTGTTAGGTCTTCCTTCATATAGGGGCCACGAATCTTTCCACTGTTCTGACAGCATATGACGACTGGACCTTCTGGTCGCAATCCTCGTCGATTCACTCGACCGGCACGTTGAACGAGAGATGCGGCCGGAGCCAACTCACTAATCATTCCACTGAAGTCAGCGTCAATACCTGCCTCAAGTGTCTGAGTAGCAACAACGAACTTCAGACCTGTCTGCGTAATCGCAGATTGGTCACCTCGAATTGCATCATAGAGAGGTTCCGTGGAATCCAATCGTTGCACGAATTGATCTCGCTCATAATCACGCATAGGGCCAACGAATGCACGAACTGCATTGTCACCGGCATCCTTCCCCAATGCTTCCCTGAGCCTCCTAACTACTTCGCTGGCACGCGGAACCGTGTTGACGAAACATACGACCACCCCACCAAGGCGCTCCTGCAATGCAATGCTTTCCTTAGCCATGCAGGTGGCGATCTGCTTGTCATCAACTGAAAGAACTTGTATAGGGCGCGGCGTCCGCAATCTCCTGCGTAGCTCTAAATCGATTTTGAAATCAGCTTCCTCCACACCGCAGATGCTCTGTTCATCTTGCAGATTGGATATATTCTCCCCTGAAGGGGTGGCTGTTGTCACAACAACTTGGAGAGGAGAGACCGGCAATGGCTCACCTTGGCGAATACAGGCTTCAATTCTTGGAATCTGTTGAGCGGTGTATGCGAATTGTCTACTCAGTTGCGCTTCATCCACTACGATGACTGCATCATAGGCAAGCAATGCAGCCTCTATAGGTTTTGCCGCATCGCTGACACCATATCCGCTGAATAGCAGTCGACTGCCAATCATGTCAGGAGTACCACACAGTATCTGGCATTCGAGCGGTTTATACCGCCAAACGCGCATATCAGCCTTATCATCAAGGCCTCCGCGCAAGCGTTGTGCAGAGCAGACGACCTTACCCTGTTCCTGACACTGGAAAGCTAGCTGGTCAAACGTCCACTGTCGATCCATTAGTTCCGAATACTGCCTCGCATACAGACCGACTGCAATGAGCTTAAGAATCTCAGATTCCGTGTCATCGTCTAATGACGCAACATCGTTGATGCGAGCGCATGCAGCCGAGGCTTCCAAATACTGATCATCCACGATGCCACGTCGATTGACCGTCACTGCCATACGTCGTGGAACGGCATCCAATGAAAGGCTTTTCAGCAGATGATTCAGTTCTTTCGGCAACGGAATATCATCCAATGCAGCGAGCCCTGCCAATGCATTGACAAAGAGGTGCACGTCGATGACGGCAGTCTTCCCAGAACCGGTCGGTGCGGATATCAGTTTCATCCACTGTCCGTTATTGACGACTTCACGCATCAAACGCGTCTGCCATAAATATGGCTTACGCCCCTGATGCAACGATTCCACGAAAAGATCATACAGTTCTACGAGCATCTCGTTTGGGGTTGTTGCATTCATCTCCATTTCGGTTGCCCTTTCGTTGTGAAACAGCTTTCGGGACAATCCATAGGAATGAGTAAGCCCCCGCCAAAGTGCCTGCTCTGCCCGATAGCGAGAATCTCATCTTTAATCACATTCTCAAATGCAATCAATCCGGTCGATGCCGTAATCATGAAGCCCTCACGCATTCTGTGCACATAATCCCCCATATCTGGGCGAGCCACGGTACGCGCTGCAAGAATACGTACAAAAGAATCTCCTGCAGTCACTGCATCAATGAGATCCCAGTACTTACCCCTGCCTCTTTTTTCGGCAATTTGCCCACGGAACACGTTCCGAAATACGTGCCCTATGGAAACCGCAAGATTGCATTCCGCGGTCCACGACCTGCTTTGTCCGGCGGGGCTTTTTTCAGCTTGTGTTTCATTGACCGAAAATGGCATAGGTGACCATATTCGATGCATGCCATCCCTTGGTTTACTCCACAGATGCACCCCTTCTCCAGGGATTGGATTCCCTAATCGGAGTGCAGGCTTGCTGTGTGAATAGTATATTCTGGAGTTGGCCAACGAACGTACTAGCGTACCCAATTTCCGCAATTCCCCAGCATCCATTTCGCTGGGAATCATCAAAATGAAGGCAGGAAGAGACTCTGCGATTCTCTGGTCTGCAATCAACGACGCATAATCTTTCCGCAGAACTTGAATGGCGATGTTATTCGCCGGACGTTTAACCATAGAATCGGTGGACCACCGACCGGTCAGATATGGACTAACATCCGTACCCCAACGTCGCACTAATAAGCGGTGCAACGCCACACACCATGCAGTCAATTCATCATCCCGAGGATTCCACGCCGAAGCATTCGACTCCACGCGCGCGGGAATGATAATCATACGAGTCCATGGCAGCTGTACTGCCGACTTGGCTTGTTTCTGAGGGCTGTAGGTACTGCGATGTACACACTGCAATCTTTTCTCAGATCTGACTTCTGTGTCTTTTTTTGTGGATGAATCCTTCGGAATCTTAGAGGCTGGATGTGGATTAGCCTGAGTGTAATGCTCCATCAGCTCCTGATGAAGCCCCGGCGCAGGGCAAGGCAATTCGCGCGCACGCTCGACTTCCATCAATGATTGTGATTCCGGACGCAGCATATACGAATCAGGAAGGGGGAAATCAAATCCCTCCTCGACAGTAATACGTACAGGACTTCCAGCGCCACCCAAGAATGGAATCTCCCAACACAAATCTGCAATTGTACTGCACTCTTCGTCGTCTGGGCCATTTTTCCACTCGAGGATCATATCCCCTTGTTCATCAGTACGGTACATCACAGCCGACCGGGCCCGCTCCGCTTTGGGAGCTTTGTCTGCTTTACGCCTATAAGCAATGGCATTATGGGAGGTTGGAGATTGCGAAACTATCTCCGGAAAACGAATCGCTTCCGGCGGATTCGATTCCAACCATTCGAGTGCTGCGTTCAAACGCTTGTCAAGCATACCCTGTGAATTTTCAGATGAAAAAACGGTATGTGCGGCTGATACCATTGCCTGATATAAACGCATGGGAGTTGGAAAAGATTCCTTCTCCCCATATTCGCTTGCTCCTTGATAGGAAGCAAGAAGGAAGTGGATACGAATCGCGAACGTCATAGCGCCATCTTCCGGTTATCATCTATCATCGTCGTCAGCAGCGCTTGCAGATTCAATCACTGCAGGGTCGCCTTGCACAGTGATAATTTGCCCATGCCAATCAATGCCTGCCTTTTTCTGAGCTTGTGCATATGCCTGAGCCAACAGCTCATCGGCGTCTTCCAGCGTAAGCATCTCCAAATCATCATGTTTACCGCCACGACGATCCAGAACGGTTTTCGGCTCATCAGCTTCCACAAGGAAGCAGTTTTCCCGTAGATGCAATTCCGCATTGCTTCCAACCATCGCATTGATCAACGCTGCAGCCAGCAGTACACGGATAGCTTCATCACCCTCTGGCCCTTTACCGAAGCGCATAGCCCGAAGCATGGAGAAACTCAGGACATGTGTGCGCGTAATACTACGAACTGCGATGCCATCAAGAGCATTTGCATCAGTTGATGGGGGAATCGCACCAATGACGATAGTTGAGCCATCCCCGCTACTCGCGAATTTGCTGAGCTTCTTGTCATTCATTGTTCCTTTGATGCGCTCAGCAATTTTCTTGGCTTCATTTTTGGTTAGATGCACTCCGGCTGCAACTGGATCAATACGCGCGCCTGCACGATGAATTGGAGACTCATGCGTCTGATCAGCAAGCACCGCATAAATCTCACCGTTGAAGCTGGCGGGAATACGCAGTTGGTTCTTGTTTCGTGTTGAGTCCCAGCACCCAAACATCACTGTCACTGGGGAAATCGCCAGCATTGCAGACAAATCCTCCAAGGAGGAGTTTCGTGCCGCCATGTACTTGACTTTGTCGGATTCACTGAATTCAGCGATGCGAATATGCGCGTCCACCGCACGATGTGGCAATTGAACATCATCGAAATACCTGACGCTGCTTTCGTCTCCTGGGATCATCTCATAACGTACGCGAACTTGGGGCATCTTACTGAAAATCGGATGGCCAACTTCAATCGCTCGGCTGATGTAGTCTTCCAAACGATTGGCCTGTGATGTTCTAGAATCAATGAGCACAGTATCAACACACTCATCATTCACCCAGCGCTTCTCGTACACATACGTCGACCCATTACCAGCAGTGTATTTTGCAGGAGCTACGATACTACCCATACCTGCTGCCGGTGCGAGCGACGTTACTTCCGTCAGCGCATTCGAGCCCCCAATTTTTGCCGCTTCATTCAAGTCTTGTACTGTGAGTTTGCGCATCATTGCTCTTTTCTCTACATGTTTTAGTGAGATCGATTCACTACTCACACATCGTACCATCATCGTTAAGCAGCACCAAATCAGCATGCATACAAAGAAGCTCCGGGGCCACAATAGCCCCAGAGATAGATGGAATCAAACGAGAGGTCGATCACTACAACATCCCTCAATGAAGCTCCGGAGATTTGCCACGCTGAACAGCAGCACACCGCTGCCCACGAAAACCATTACTGCAATATCCGCAATAACACTTCGGAGAAAACACCATCATACATCCTGACACACATCGACATAGGCGATTGTGTAAAAACTCACGAATCCGGCAAATCCATCAGCTACATACATATGTACACCGATACAACTCAAGATCCCGACATTCTCGTTTTCCCTAATCGTTTTTCACACCAAACCAGCACTCAAATCACTGTCGGCACTCTCACATCTTCATAGTTTCGCGATCCTATAAAAACAATCGACTCAGAAGTCTTCGCATCATCCAGCCGAGCTATAACCACCGAATCTTCCGCACCATTGATTAACGTATGAAGTCGCTCTTCCATCCTCACAAGTCTTACCTCCCGCATTTCCATGAGAAAAACGCTGTACTGCAACCTGTTCCCATAACTCTGCAGCAGCTTGGAGACACGAATCCTTCGAGAATCATCCTTGATGTCATAAGCAATGATGTACCGCTGCATCAAATTATTCATGTAATCACCCCTTAACGCACTCGTATTCCCCGATAACGCTCAAGGCTGCCCTCCAATCGCCCCAGCACCATGCGTGCCTGTATCTCCACAATCCTGCGCCATGATGCCCGATATGCATAAACCGGATGCTTCAATTCCGTTGCCATCCGTCGTTCATACGCACCGATCAGGGTCTTACGAGTCTCATCACGTAACCGCACAGAGCCCATCACATTAGCGAATCCATTTCGCTTGATTTCCCCATTGTTCACAACCGTCTGCACAACGGAATCCGCAATGGGCGCACGAAATTCCTCCATAAGATCGAGGGCAAGAGCCGGCTTATTACGTTTACTACTGTGCAGAAAACCTGCATGTGCATCAAGTCCACAAGATACAATCGCGCGAATACAGTCGCTCAACAAAAGAGAGTAGGTGTAATCCAGTAATGCGTTAAGAGGGTCAGGCGCAGGGTGTCGCATTCGTTCCAACCATGGCCACTCATTTCGCTTATTCACGCTGATAAGATGATGAAATTGCGAAAAGTACAACGCAGCAGCTTGCCCCTCCAAACTTAGAATATCCTGTATACGATTGGCATTCACCACTGATTTCTCTATATGTTTCATATCAAACAAAACATTGTTGTTTTTATCGGACCGTCGGAGCAATACTATTTGATTGTGAATTTTTGCCGATATGAACTCACGAGCAAGATCCAGTCGCCCTTCGTGCGAAGCGACATGTTGAGCGACACGAGTCTCTCCATTGGGCCCATAGGAAGAAACCGACCAACCCATCAGTCGACCTGTTCCACTGCACCAGAGAATAGGGATATTACGCCACATCAGCTCTCTCATCAAACCACTTGATACATCTACATTCCCGTGTATCTGGAGAGCCTGAATCGAATCCAGGGGAACCGAGGTGATTTCATCACCATTTTTGGAGACATGCATACGTCCTGACTTCAAGTAGGCACGTGCGCCAGGCGTCGCTAGATGAGTAACCGCATGATCCGGCACTTTCACCATAATACGATGTTCCGGAATGTTATGCGCGCGTTCTTCAGGTAGACAGATACCTGCATGCGAGCAACGCATGCACCGCGGATCATCCTCAAAAGGCAATGGAGCTGTTTCACACTCAATAAGCTTACGAACCTCCTGCACGGAACCGTAAGCCTCCTCGTAATCGGATTTTCTTAGTTCAACAGGAACAATCCGATGGTGCGAGGTAAAGAATATTTCAGTCCCATCTACTCGATAACCCATATCCTCCATGCATGCAGCCTGCAAGGCGAGCTGTATACGCATGGCATGTGTCACATCCATACTCCTACGCACGGGTGTAGCTTTATATTCACGGATAATCACACCGTTGTCTTCATTCAACCGGACCGCATCTAATCGCCCCGACAGTCCCCACCCCTGATGATTCACATTAACTGCCCTATAGTCAGTATCCCCGCGGCCACCGTTGGCGTCATCCACTGCACGATGGTCATGAAAACCGCGCTCCATCTGTAACGACTCAATCTTCTCACCTTGGATTTCTAACCATGCCCTTCGTGGACAAAAGATAAAGTCACATATGAGACTAATCGGTAATGTATCTTCCAACCCTTCACCTCGCTTCATTGCGTTATTCTCAGCATACTTCATTTTTGCTTAGATAAAAATCGGAGTACATTCCTCAATGAAGCTCCGAAGCCAAAACTTCGGAGATGCCTCCTGATGGATCTCCACGACGTTGCTGGCCCTTCCTCAATGAAGCTCCGAAGCCGAGACTTCGGAGATGCCATCCCGACTGTGGCGGCGGCGTTCGGTGTCGCCCCTCAATGAAGCTCCGAAGCCGAGACTTCGGAGATGACAGTGCGAACACAGTGCAGTCGGTGACGATCGCGCCCTCAATGAAGCTCCGAAGCCGAGACTTCGGAGATTCGGTCTTCTTGAGCTGGTCGGTGAGTGTCTTGAGCCCCTCAATGAAGCTCCGAAGCCGAGACTTCGGAGATGCAACGCCTTCGTTCGCCTCGTGGACTATCGCGGCCCCCTCAATGAAGCTCCGAAGCCGAGACTTCGGAGATCAGGTTCTCGAGGATGCTCACTATTTCCGTGAGGATGATCCCTCAATGAAGCTCCGAAGCCGAGACTTCGGAGATCTATACCCGTATGCAATGCTGTGCGCGTTGGATGCAAGCCCTCAATGAAGCTCCGAAGCCGAGACTTCGGAGATTGGCGCGAGCAGTATCACCACGTGGCTGCTCAACCGCCCTCAATGAAGCTCCGAAGCCGAGACTTCGGAGATAACGGTTCGATGGTTCGCACAGTGAGTTGTTCACTCCCCTCAATGAAGCTCCGAAGCCGAGACTTCGGAGATTTCGTCTCCTCCCTGCGCCGCTGATTGACCTGTTTCCCTCAATGAAGCTCCGAAGCCGAGACTTCGGAGATGTGATCCCACGTGACGAATCATGGGCCGAGGGATTCCCTCAATGAAGCTCCGAAGCCGAGACTTCGGAGATGTCTCATCAGCGGCGCCACGGGTATCAATCTCAATCCCTCAATGAAGCTCCGAAGCCGAGACTTCGGAGATCCATTCCACCGTTTCGGCGTATTCGCACCACCAGTGCCCTCAATGAAGCTCCGAAGCCGAGACTTCGGAGATATTTCAGGCGGCATCAGACCTTGCGGCTGGGATTCCCTCAATGAAGCTCCGAAGCCGAGACTTCGGAGATGCGTGTGGTGGAAAAACCAGCCCGTCACCGAAGCGGCCCCCTCAATGAAGCTCCGAAGCCGAGACTTCGGAGATTCGCAGGTGAATATCGGTGGCGGCGGCTTGTCGTCCCTCAATGAAGCTCCGAAGCCGAGACTTCGGAGATCGGATAGTATCCTGCGTCGCGTCTCCAATGGCGACCCTCAATGAAGCTCCGAAGCCGAGACTTCGGAGATCTGACAGCATCCTCTCATTCCTCTCGAACGGCGAATACCCCTCAATGAAGCTCCGAAGCCGAGACTTCGGAGATTGTTCGCTTTGATGCGTGTGATTGAGTTCGGCTTCCCTCAATGAAGCTCCGAAGCCGAGACTTCGGAGATTTCGGCGCGTGTTCCTCCGCCGTTGCCGTTGTGGTGGGCCCCTCAATGAAGCTCCGAAGCCGAGACTTCGGAGATGAGGTCATGGTGAAGTCGCGTTCGGTGCCGGTCTTCCCTCAATGAAGCTCCGAAGCCGAGACTTCGGAGATCCGCCTCCCACTCCGCCACGCTGAGCGCCATATCGTCCCCTCAATGAAGCTCCGAAGCCGAGACTTCGGAGATAGTAGCCATAATACAGACTGATACACATAGTCTGATAAGCGCTTTTGCGAGAGGTAGACAAATTGACGTGATACAAACGACTGATTTATCTACACAAACTCAACAAATCCTTACAAAGTATTGATGCGAGAGATTCCCCGCTTTATGCTGCATGATGCAGCCCTCGCACGGGATAGCTCCTACCCCTGCCGCACCTCCGGCCACTTCGCGTCGCCCGGCACGTCTGCGAGCGCATCGCCCACACCCAGCACCTCGGCCCAGTAGTCCATCGGCTGGTCGTAGGGCTTCGCGTCTCCCCCGCGCGCCTGCAGCACGGCCTTTGCGGCGTGCACGTCTTCGCCGGTCAGTCCGCTGAAGTACGATTCGAGGCTGGTTCGGCGCTCCACATCGTAGAACAGGTTGCTCACGATCTGCGTGAGCAGTTCCGCGCGCTCGATTGGCAGTGAGTCCCAGTGCCGCATCTCGATGAAGTTCTTCAGGCGCACATCGTTGAAGTGCGTGGAGAGCACATGGTTGATCTCGTACGCGTTGAGCTCGCGGTCCGGGTACAGGTCGGCGGCCGTCGTGTAGAACGCCGTGAACTCAGTGCCGTGCACAGACGCGCCTTCCGCTTCCGGCGTGTGGGTCAGGTCGGCGAACATGAGCGGGGTGCTCAGCACGTCGGCTGCGTAATCCTCCCAGCTGAACCGCTCGTCGTACAGGCCCGGCGTCACGTTGGTGCGCTGCACGTCGAGGTAATCCCACATGCGCTGGCGGCACAACGGCCACGGGTTCGGCGCACCTTCGAAATACGGCGTATTGCGGAAGAACCATGCGAGGATCGGGCCGATCGCGGTGCCGAGGCGCATCTTGTCGATTGCGTCGCGCTCGCTCGTATAGTCGATGCTCACCTGCGTGGAGGCGGATGCGCGCATCATGCACGGTCCGAACTGCCCGATGCGCCCCAAGTACTCGTTCATCGCGGCGTAACGCAGTTTGGGGTTGAGTGGAATGTCCGCGTACGAGCTCTTCGGCTGATAGCCGTAGTTCACCAAGCGAAAATCGAGTTCGTCGAGGATCGGCGTGGCTTCGCGCATGAACTGCCCGTGCAGTTCGAGCAGATCCTTGGGTTTGCGCAAAATGCCGATCGACGTCTCGATCTGCCCGCCCGGTTCGAGCGAGATGGCGATTCCCTCACGCGCGAGCCCGACGAGATGATCGTCCTGCCAGTACTCCTGCGCGGAGTCGTAGTACGGGCGCAGACGGCGCAGCAGTTCTTCCACGCCGTTCGGCTCACCGTACGTGACCGCCGTGTCGTCGGCGTTGTGCACGGGCAGATGTTCGATCTCCACGCCGAACCCCCCGGTCCCCGGCGCGGAGCACCCCTCCTCGAAGAAGCGGACAAGGCTGCGCACGTGCCGCGGGTTCGGCTGAACCAGCAGGTGCGCGTAGGAAACTCGTGGTGCTGTCATAAGTGCCCATACTAACGCGCGCGCATATGGACACGGCGCGCTTGTTCTAAAAAATCCCTATAACGTGCGCAATTCACACACTGCTGCGTCCGGCTGCGGCGTTCTTCTTCGCCGCGGCGATCATCAGTTTGATGCGATTGAGCTGGTTCGCCTCACTCGCGCCGGGGTCGTAGTCGATCGAGACGATGTTCGCCTGCGGGTAGAGCCGGCGGATCTTGCCGAACATGCCACGGCCCGTGACATGGTTCGGCAGGCATGCGAACGGCTGTGCACAGATGATGTTGGGGCAGCCCGATTCGATGAGCTCCACGATCTCGCCCGTGAGCAGCCAGCCTTCGCCGGCTTGCACGCCGATCGAGGTGACGGTCTGCGCCTTGGCCACGAGCTGGTCCATCGGCAGGTCTTTCTCGAATTTGCCGCCGCTCGATTCAAGCGCATCGTTCACAGGTTTCATGTAAGTGTGGATCACACCTTTGAACGCCGTGTACAACGCTTTGTTGCGCCCCGTGCCCAGATTGTGCTCATTCCAGTCGTTGATGTACGGGCGCATCGTCATGAAGTCGATGATGCCGGGCACCACGGCCTCGCAGTCCTGTGACTCGATCACTTCGACAACGTGGTTGTTGGCATCGGGCTGGTATTTCACCAGGATCTCGCCCACCACGCCGACGCGCACCTTGCGTTCGACGTCCCGCAGCGGCAGCGCGTCGAAGCTCTCCACGATCTTCGCCACGAGTTTCGCGTACGGCCAGTACGCGCGCCCGTACAGCATCTTCGCGGTCTTCGACATGCCGTGGTTGAGCAGTGTCTCGCGCACGATCACGTTCCACCGCTCGTACAGGCGGTTCGCGGAACCCGGATTCGCCTCATACGGGCGCACGCGGTACAGGCACTTCATGAGCAAGTCGCCGATGATGAGTGATTTCGCCGCACGGTGCAGCAGCGGGACGGTGGGGGTGAACCCGGGATTGTCCACGAATCCCTGCGTGGAGATTGCGATCACCGGGATCTGCGGGTAGCCGGCGTCGACGAGCGCTTTGCGAATCAGCGCGAAGTAGTTCGTGGCGCGGCACATGCCGCCGGTCTGCGAAATCGCGAGCGCGGTGCTGTCGGGATCATACCGCCTTGATTTGATGGCTTCCACGAGCTGGCCCACGGTCATGATCGCCGGGTAGCAGGCGTCGTTGTTCACATATTTGAGGCCGGTTTCCACGTCGGTTTTGCTGGCGTGTTCGAGCACGTCGAATTTGTATCCGGAGGCGCGTATGGCCGCTTCGACGAGCCGGAAGTGGATGGGGCTCATCTGCGGGGCCACGATGGTGTAGTCGCGGCGCATGTCCTTGCCGAAGGGCACGCGGTTGGCGTAGGCGCTCATGGTGGCGCTTTGCCGGTTCTGCTGGGCGCCGCCGGCTTGCCTCCCCATGACGGCATCGAGCAGGATTTGCCGGCCGGGTGTGGGCGCTGCGGTGCCGGTGTGCCGGAAGGTGCCGGCGCTAGCTGCGGGCGTAGCGGCGCGCTGGGCGTTGCGTTCGCGTTCCTCGACGGCGGCTTTGAGTGAGCGCAGGCGGATTTTGGCGGCGCCGAGGTTGGAGACTTCGTCGATTTTGAGCATCGTGTAGACGTCCGCTTTGTCGGCGAGGATCTCGGACACCTGGTCGGTCGTCACGGCGTCAAGGCCGCAGCCGAACGAGTTGAGTTGCACGAGTTCGAGTCCGGGCCAGGAGGCCACGAACTGCGCGGCGCGGTAGAGGCGCGCGTGATAGGCCCATTGGTTCATCACGCGCAGTGGCATGGTGGTGAGCTTGCGGTCGTTGACGTGCCGGAACCCTTCGCTCGTGTGGGCGGCCGGGTCGGTTTCGTCTTCGGCGAGATATGCGGTGAGCGCGGGCACGTCGTTGGGGTCGAGCCAGCTGACGGAGTCTTCGGAGAGCACGACCATGCCGAGCGAGCAGATCGTCTCGGGGATGCCGTGGTTGACCTCCGGGTCGACATGATAGGGGCGCCCGGCGAGCACGATGCCGCGACAGTTGTGCTCCTTCATGTAGGCGAGCGCGCGCACGCCTTCCTGCTGCACGTCGTGTTTGAACACGGTGTCTTCGGCGTAGGCGGCGGCGACGGCTGCTTCGGCCTCCTCGCGCGTCACGCCGGCCCATGCGAATTCCTCGACGATGCGGTCGACCATGAGGCTGTGCTTGGAGAGGTTGAAGTAGGGGCGCATGAACCGTATGCCGTCTGCGCGCAGTTCGGGCATGTTGGCTTCAATGACCACCGGGTAGTTCGCCACGACCGGGCAGTTGTAGTGGTTGTCGGATTCTGGCACCAGGTCGTCTTCGAACGAGACGCATGGGTAGAAGATCGTGCGGATGCCTTTGTTGAGGAGCCACTTGATGTGCCCGTGCACGAGTTTCGCCGGATAGCAGATGTTCTCGGAGGCGATGGATTCGATGCCGGTTTCGAACAGTTCGTGGTTGGAGCGTCCGGAGATGACGACTTTGAATCCGAGGCTCGTGAGCAGGGTGAACCAGAACGGGTAGTTCTCGTACATGTTGAGTACGCGGGGTATGCCGATTTCGCCGCGCGTGGCTTTTTTGTCGGTCAGACGGCGGTAGGCGAAGGCACGCTTGTATTTGAAATCGTACAGGTTGGGCCGGTCGCTGCGTTTGCGTTTGGCGTCGCCGCCGCGTTCGCACCGGTTGCCGGTCACATAGCGCGATCCGTCGTGGAATGTGGTGATGGTGAGCTTGCAGTGGTTCTGGCACAGTTTGCACACGTCGCGTTCGGTCGTCATCGACAGCTCGTCGAGGGCGGTGCCGTGCAGGATGCTCGAGACGGTGTGGTCCACGCCGTCGATGCACGCCACGTGCACGCCGGCGGCGTCGGTGTCGCCGTCCGTGTCGTCGGCGATGTCGTCGTAGTGCATGCGCGCGGTGAGCGCGGCGCCGTAGGCGCCCATGAGTCCGGCGATGTTGGGGCGCGTCACCTCGCGTTCGGTGAGCAGTTCGAACGCGCGCAGCACAGCGTCGTTGAGGAACGTGCCGCCCTGCACCACGACCGTGCTGCCGAGCTCGCCCGAATCGCGCAGTTTGATGACCTTGTACAGTGCGTTGCGCACGACGGAATAGCACAGGCCGGCGGCGATGTCTTCGATACTCGCGCCTTCCTTCTGGGCCTGCTTGACGCTCGAGTTCATGAACACGGTGCACCGCGACCCCAGGTCCACGGGATGTTCGGAGGCGAGCGCCGCCTGAGTGAACTCCTCGATCGTCAATCCCATCGACCGCGCGAAGGTCTGCAGGAACGACCCACAGCCGGACGAGCAGGCCTCGTTGACGGCGATCGAGTCAATCACGCCGTCGGTGACCGCCAGATACTTCATGTCCTGGCCGCCGATGTCGATGACGGCGGTGACGCCCGGGCTCACCATTTCGGCACCACGGTAGTGGGCCATCGTCTCAACCACACCCTCGTCGAGATGGAGACCGGTCGTGATCAGACCCTCGCCGTAGCCGGTAGCGCAGGAACGTGCGATCCAGGCATCGCTCGGCAATTCGGACTGGATGCGTTTGACGATCTCGATCGCCGCAGTCAACGGGCTGCCATCGTTCGTCGCATACGACGACCACACGATCTCGCGGTCATCGTTGACCAAGGTCGCCTTGATCGTCGTGGAACCGGCGTCGATGCCCAGGAAGTGCGGGCCACGGGCTCCCTCGAGCGTGCCCACATGCACATGCTCACGGTGATGACGCGCATTGAACGCGTCACGGTCGGCCGCGGTGTCGAACAGCGGCGGCATCGTGGCCGTGTTCGACGGCAGGTTCTTCAGATCCTCCAATGCATTGATAATGTCGTCGAGCGACCGTGCCGGGTACTCGTCGGCATGTTCGATCTGGCCGGGCTCGCCAACGGCGAGCGCCGCACCGTAGGCGACATACAGGTGCGCGTCGGTCGGGGTGATGAACTCGTCCACCTTGCCATCGAGTGCACGGCGGAACGCCTCCCGCAGCTCGCTCATGAAGAACAGCGGGCCTCCCAGGAACACAACGGTGCCGTGAATGGGACGGCCCGAAGCCAGGCCGGCAATCGTCTGCGTGGCCACGGCGGTGAAGATCGACGCGGCAAGATCGGGCTTGGCAGCACCGTCGTTGATGAGCGGCTGCAGGTCCGTCTTTGCGAACACACCACAGCGCGATGCGATTGGGTACAGCGTCTGGTAATACTTCGCCATCTCGTTGAGACCGGCGGCATCGGTGTCGAGCAGCGTCGACATCTGGTCGATGAACGCGCCGGTGCCACCCGCACACGAGCCGTTCATGCGCTGTTCGGGGGTCGGCTTCAGGTACGTGATCTTCGCGTCCTCGCCACCGAGTTCGATGATCACATCCGCCTGCGGGATCGCCTCGTCGATTGCGCGCGTCTCCGCGATCACCTCCTGCACGAACGGCACATGCACGGCATCGGCGAGCGCCAAACCGCCCGAACCGGTGATGGCCAGGCGCACGGGCTCATCTGCGCGACCCAGTTCGGCGAGATGGGCACGGATGTCACGCAACAATCCCTCCATCGTCGCGCGCACGTTCGCATGATGACGACGGTAATCTGCGAACAGGGTGGCATCGAGGGAGTCGGAATCGTCTAGCACGACCGCCTTGACCGTGGTCGAGCCGATGTCCAGACCTATGCGCAGCGGGCGTGGTTCGGTGTTGAGGGTCTGAGAGATCGACGAAGGTTCTTGCACCAGAGAAGCCATCATTACCTCGTGTTTCGTGCGGTATTCAAGTTTGGTTGGCATGCCGGAAGCGGGAGCTCTGTTTTCTCGCGTGCTGGCAGCCATAATCTCACTATTCTACCGAATCGTCCCTACCGATGGTCACGACATTCGGCATGGTTTGTCGGTTTTCCACACCGTGTGCGCAGGTGTGGAAATCTGCGTGGAAATAAGCAGTGAGAATAGTCAGGAGCGGGCTGCGGGAGGATAGGCTAAGATGGAGAGATGATAGGCAGTCGCAGGGTCTGGGAGTGTGCGATGAGCAAGGAACGAGTGGTGGCGTTCACCGATGCGGTGCTGGCCATCATCATGACGATTCTCGTGTTGGATTTGGATAAACCGGATCCGCTGACGTGGTCGGGATTCGGGAAGTTGTGGCCGCAGTTTCTGGCCTACGCGTTCTCGTTCTTCTGGCTGGGATCGATGTGGGTGCACCTGCACATCGAATGGAGCGGCGTTAAGCTCGTCGACCAGCCGGTGTTGTGGACGAGCATCACACTATTGTTCTTCTGCTCGCTCATCCCGTATTCGACGAGCTTGGTGGCTGGCAATGTGTTGTCCTGGGACCTCGCAATCAAGATCGTGGGCATAATGATCACACTGACCATTTGGCCGCCGGCCATGCTGGTGTTCACACTGGCCGCCGCCATGTTCCTATTCCTCAAAAGCGCCTCGGCCGAGCGCCGCATGCAGGTGAAAATCAAGAAGGACGCGCTGGCGAACAACGGCATGGCCACGCCAGACGACGTCGCCGCCGTAGGGGGTTCAGCGGAAGAGTATTTGGCCGCCATAGAAGCTGCGAAGCAAGCCGCAAAGGAAGCCGACGAAGGAGACAAGCAATGAACACCGCATTGATCACGGCCTCCATCTTCGCTATGCTGGCGGGCCTGCTGCATGTCTACATCTTCGTGATGGAATCGTTCCTGTGGACGTCACGCAGCACCCGAGAGACCTTCTCGATGGGTGCCGACGAAGCTGAACAGACCAAGGAAATGGCTTTCAACCAAGGCTTCTACAACCTGTTTCTGGCCATCATGTCCATTGGCGGCGCCATCGTCCTATGGTGCGGCGTGACCGTGGTAGGCGTGACACTCATGACCGCCGGCTCCGCCTCGATGTTCTGCGCCGCGCTCGTGCTGCTGTGCACCGCGCCAGACAAGCATTCGGCTGCCATCAAGCAAATCTTCTTCCCCGCCCTCACGCTCATCGCCTTGCTCGTGGCCCTCATCCTGTTCGCGTGAGTCTCCCACACTCGTTGCGGCGTAGGAATCTGCACATCTGATTATAGGTAAGATGATTGCAGATTCTTCGACTGAAACGAGGTGCACGATGAGCGATTCCAACGTCGAGCGACCGACGCAGCGGATTGACATGCCCACCACGCAGATTCCAATGCAGCAGGGGTATGCGCCGCCGAGTTATCAGGCGCCCTCCTATCAGCAGGCGAATTATCAACCAGAGAGCGGGGATGGAGGCAAGCGTAGGAGGAGGTGGCCTGTAGTCGTGGCAATCATCACCGTGGTGGCGATCGTGGGCGGCGTGGTCGGCGGCATCATCTACAAGAACAAGCATGACGAGGCGTATGCGCGCTGCCAGACGGCGGTCAGCGAGTTCAGCGAGGCACGCAAGGCGCTGCTTGACACGACGAGCGATTCGCCGGCGTTGCAGAAGCTGGTGCGTAATGCGCTCGGCGTCGACAAGATTCTCGACGCGGCAGCCGATGCGGCGAGCGCGGCGGAGGGCACCGTGGCACAGCAGGGGTGTGCGGCGAACGCGACGATCATACAGCTCAATCTCGTGGCGAACACGCTGAACAGTGCAACCGAATCATTGCGCAAATCGACCGCGCAGATCGTGCGCGGTGCCTCTGCAGACACAGATAACACTGGCGACGAGTCGGAATCTGCGGCGTCTTCCGATACCGAGGACGTCGCGCAGGCCAAGAGGAATCTGCAGGAGGCCATAGACCAGGGGCGCGCGCTGCTCGACACGCTCAAGCAGCGGTATGCGGATTCCGCGGTCGGTAGGCAGCTCACCGCAGGATTCGAAGCGGCGCTCGACCTCGCCCAGGAGAAATTCGACGAGTCGGGCATCAAGGATTCTCGCTATTACAAGGCGGCGCAGGCCACGCTCGACGAGGCGACGAACGCGGTGAACGCGTGGATTGACCGGCAGGCGCAGAAAGCGGACTAGCTGGCGTCGCCTTCGCCGGCGGCACGCTCCTTGCCGTAGATTTCGGGAATGAAACGCTCCTGGTCGTGCAGTTTCGCCCACACCACCGGCTTGCCCTGCCTGAACGACTCCTGCACGTCGAGAATGCGCTGGTTGCGCGAACCGCGGAACTGCAGCAGTGAATCGTGCAACGTCTTGATATAGCGGCCGTCAACGAGAATGTCGATTTCATGAAGCAGGTCGAGCTTGTCTTGCGTCTCGCCGTCGCGCATGAGCTCCTCCCATGTGTAGCCGGTCCAGCACCAGATGTCTTTCGTATGGCCGAAACGCTCGCGGATCTTGCGCGCGAGCGGCAGCAGCACGCCGGTGTTGAGCAGTGGTTCGCCGCCGAGGAACGTGATGCCCTGCACGAAGCTCTGCGCCAGGTCGTCCATGATCTGCGCCTCGAGCTTGTCGTTGTATTCGTGACCGGCCTGGAAATCCCAGATTGACGAGTTGTAGCACTCCACGCAGTGGAACGGGCAGCCGGAGACGTACAGCGAGCAGCGGATGCCTTCGCCGTCGGTCATGAGGAAGCGCTTGTAGTCGGCGATCATGTTGTGACTCATGCGATTCGTCCACTGACCAGGCTTCGGATTGTTCGACATCGGCGTCGGGATCGCCGGCCCGCGCCCCGTCTCACCGGCCGCAAAGTCGTGCAGTCTCGGCTTCCCCGTGCTTCGCCACGTGCCGTTCGCGGAATCATTCATATTTGCAGCCTCTGCCATGCCAGCTCCTTCCCTGCCATCCAAGCATATGTGGTGGATACGCCTCGGTACACGTGGTAGATGCGTCCCGTATATGTGCCGTTGATGCGATATGTGCCCCATCGACTCGCGTTCGTTCGCTTGCGTACCCTGCATCTCCCCTGCGTAACACCTCCCCTTACGTAAAAAGGGACAGATTTGGGCACTTGGATGTCCCAAATTACGCAAATGAAAACGCCTGCGTAAGAAGGGACAGATAGGCGCCTTCGGCTGTCCCAAATTACGCAAACAAAGGACCATACAAACGTAGGACACAACGAGAAGGCGGACCCGCAGGCCCGCCTTCTCATGATCGGTGATGCTTACTTGGTCTCCTCGAACCATTCGCGCGTCTCGCCGTCGGCGAGCGTGACATGCCCGGTCTCGCCGGCCATGTGCTTGACGCGGTGGGCGATCTCCTCGTGACGGCCATGCACCATCGGGCGCTGCACAGGGTTGCCCAGGTATCCGCAAGTGCGCTTGGTCACATTGCACTTGTCGGGGTCGGAATTGCCGCATTCGGGGCACTTGAAGCCCTCCTCCGTCGGCGCGAAGTCACCTTCGAAACCGCAGACGAAGCAATGGTCGATCGGCGTGTTCGTGCCGAGGTAACCGATGCCGATGTTGTAGGCGTAATCCCACACGGCCTCGAGCGCCTTCGGGTTGGCCTGCAGGCACGGGAACTCGCAGTAGTTGATGAAGCCGCCGGAGGCGTAGTACGGGAAGTCCTTCTCGTAGTCGAGCTTCTCCATTGGCGTCGGCTGCAGCCATACCGGGTAATGGAACGAGTTCGTGTAGAAGTCGTGGTCGGTGACGCCCTCGACCTTGCCGAACTTCTTGCGATCCATGCGGTTGAAGCGGTCGGTGAGTGACTCGGCCGGCGTCGAATACACCGAATAATGGTAGCCTTCGGCCTTGCTCCACTGCTTGCACAGCTCGTTCATGCGGCGCACGATGGAGAGGGCGAAGTCCTTGCCCTCCGGATCCCATGCGTGGTCACGCATCCAATCCTTGCCAAAGAACACGGCCGTGGCCTCATACAGGCCGATGTAGCCGAGTGAGACGGTGGCACGCTCGTTGCGGAACAGCTGGTCGACGTTCTCGTTGGTCTCCAGGCGGCCGAAAGCACCGTAGCGGAACAGCGTCGGGGCGTTCACCGGCGTGGCCTGCTTGCAACGCATGATGCGGAACTGCAGGGCCTGGTGCGCCACCTCCATGCGCTCGTCGAAGATCTTCCAGAAACGCTCGACGTCGCCATGGGATTCGAGTGCGATGCGCGGCACGTTCACGGTCACGACGCCGAGGTTCATGCGGCCGTCCTCAACGTCCTTGCCGGTCTTCGGGTCGATCCAACCCTGCAGGAACGAACGGCAGCCCATCGGCGCCTTGAACGATCCGGTGATCTTCACGATGTTGTCGTAGAACACGACGTCGGGGTACATGCGCTTCGTGGCGCATTCGAGGGCCAGCTGCTTCAGGTCGTAGTTCGGGTCACCCTCGTCGGCGTTCACACCGTGCTTGACGGTGAACACGAGCTTCGGGAAGATCGCGGTGTGGCGCTCCTTGCCCAGTCCACGGATGCGGTTGAGCAGAATGGCGCGCTGGATCTCACGGGCGAACCAGCTCATGCCGAGACCGAAACCGACGGTGACGAACGGGGTCTGGCCGTTCGAGACACGGTTCGAGTTGATCTGGTATTCCATGGTCTGCATGGCGTCATAGATCGCCTTGCGCGTCATGATCTTCGCATAGATCTCACGAATCTGCTCGAGTTCCGGGGCGTTCGTGTCGAAGGCCTCGTCGGCCGGCAGCGGCTCGCGGTTCTCGAAATGCAGCCAGCGCGGCTCCTGCGCCTTGAGTCCGGCCACCATGTCGCGGGCGACCTCGATCGGCGTGGAATCCGGGATCATCGCGTGCGCCATGTCGAGGTTCTTCACATAGTCGCGCTTGGCGTACTCCTCGAGCATCTCGTCGGCGCGGTTGACGGTCTGGCCGCCGTACTGGGCACCGGCGATGTCTTTGATGATCTGCGTGATCTGCGTCGAGGCGGTGCCGATCGACTTCGGCGAGTCCATCATCGCGTTGCCGAGGGCGAAGCCGTGCTTGAGCATATCGCCGAAATCGGGCAGCGAACAGTTGTTCATCGATGTGAACGGCGAGTAATCCGCATCATGGAAGTGAATATCGCCCTTCATATGCGCGTTGGCGACGGCGTCAGGCAGCATCGAGAAGGCCGAGGCTTTCGAGACGGCGCCGGCGAGCAGATCGCGCTGCGTGGCATAGACGTTGGAGTCCTTGTTTGCGTTCTCGCGCACCAGCGATTCGTCGCGGTTGACCAAACGGCTCACCGCTTCGTTGATATCGGTGGCCTTGGCACGTTGGATGTCTTTGTTCAGGCGGTAGTTCGTGTAGGTGCGCGCCACCTCGTACAGATGGTCCTCGATGAGCGCGTGCTCCACCAGGTTCTGGATGTCTTCGATCTTCGCAGGGCCGTTGTAGCGTTCGCGGATCTCGCCTTCGATCTGGTTCGCGATGTCGAGGATCATGCGCTCCTCCTGCGGACCGACCTCCTTGTCGAGATCGGCGAACGCAGACTTCACGGCAACCACGATATTGACCGGATCGAAGTCGACCACGCGGCCATCGCGCTTCTCAACCAGCACCCTGTCAGTGAACATGCCCTCGAACACATCGTCGCCATCACCAACAACGGTCCGGCTCAGTGTGTCACCCAGAATCTGAGTCTCCATCGATACCTCCAGAACGCTTTCGCTCATGTATTGTGATTCAGGTTGCAATCACGCAGACGTGACTGCCATCTCATTCGCCTCTACGAGCTTACACAAATAGCCGACACTAGATGTAGTACGAAACGCCGCGCAAAAGACCAACATGTTGTGCTTTCCTTGGAAATCCGACCAAAAATCGATGTGTGAGAAAACTCACGTTTTTTCGGATTACGCCACTCGCGTGAGATGCCTGGATGGCGTGAACCGTTCGAAACTGCGGCGTGTTTCGGCGTGTTTCAGTCGTCCTGAGATTGCGATTCGCGACACGCTGCGGGAGCGGGCTTTACTAAATTCGCGAACGGGAGGAATCTAGACTCATGGTTTTCAACAACGGATACCAAACCGGGTATCGACAGGGCTATGCACCCGCGCCAGCGGCCGGGCCGAATGAGCTGCCGCGCATGGCGGCGCAGACGACCGCGGAGAATCCATGGCCGGTGAGCATGGTGAGCCAGAAGTTCCACAGCGCGGTTGAACGATGGCCCGCCGTGTGGATGGAGGGCCAGATCATCGAAATCAACACACGACGCTCAGGATCGGCCTATCTCACGTTGCGCGACAACGACCAGGACGTCTCGATGAGCGTGCTCGGCTTCGGTGCCTTCGCCCAGATGGCGCGCGACTACAAGCAGGGCGATCGCGTAGTGGTGCACGGCAAGGCCGATCTGTACGTGAAGAGCACACGGTTGAGCCTGCGCGCCGACATGATCAAGCGCGTGGGTGCCGGCAATCTGCAGGAGCAGATCAACCAACTGCGCATGCGACTCAAGGGCGAGGGCCTATTTGATGAGAGCCGCAAGGTGGCATTGCCGGAGTTTCCGAAGAACATCGGGCTGATCTGCGCCCCGCAGGCACGCGCGGAAGGCGACGTGGTGATGAACGTGAACCTGCGCTGGCCCGGCGTGCGGTTCACGATTGTGCACGCTCATGTGCAGGGCGAGCAATGCCCGCCGGACATCGTCTCGGCGATCCAGCAACTCGACGCCGACCCGAATGTGGACGTGATCATCGTCGCGCGCGGCGGCGGCAGCTTCGAGGACCTCATGGGGTTCTCCGACGAACGCGTGGTGCGCGCCACGGCGGCCTGCGCGACGCCGATCATCTCGGCGATCGGCCATGAGGACGACTGGACGCTCATCGATCTGGCGGCCGATGTACGCGCCTCCACACCGACCGATGCCGCCAAGCGCGTCGTGCCGGACGTGCGCGAGCAGCAGCAGCTCATCACCGAGGGCATCAATCGCATGCGCACGTTCATCGCGAATCGCGCGGGCAACGAGGAGCGCCTCGTCGAAGGCTATGCGAACCGGCCGTCGCTGACCCAGCCGCTCACCATGCTCATTCCCCACGAACGCGACATAGCGGACGCGGTGAGCGCCATGCGCAACGGTTTGCGCCGTATTGTGGACGAGGAGCAGATGCAGGTGGAGAGACTCGCCGCGACCCTGCGCGCGCTGAGCCCGCAATCCACGCTCGACCGCGGCTATGCGGTGCTGCAGAACGCCGATGGCGCGATCATCGACGACGCCTCGCAGGTGCAGGTGGGCGACGAGCTCACACTCACCCTGCGTCGCGGCAAGGTCGTCTCGCAAGCACAGGCCGTCTACGATGAGTGAAAGACGAACACCAAGGAAACGAATACCGAACGGGAGGAATGACATGGCGGAAGACATGGAGATCACCGAAGTGAGCGAAACCGAACCGCAGACCGCATCGAGCCTGAGTCAGGAGGAGCGTGAGCGCATCGCACAGCTGCCGTACGAGCAGGCACGCGATGAGCTCATCCAAGCGGTGCGTGCACTTGAGAACGGAGGCCTGAGCCTTGAGGACTCCATGAAGCAATGGGAGCTCGGTGAAGCACTCGCACAGCGCGCACAGTCGTTGCTGAGCACCATTCGCGCCAAGCTCGACGCCGCCCAACAGGCGCAGGCGCAGACGGCGAACACGGCGGGGACCCAGTCGAATCTGGAATCCTGATCAGTGACGCAGGCCGGAGACGTCCACCGTGGCGAGCAGCGCGCGGTGGTCCGAACCGGGGATCGTCAGCGAGTTGACCTGCCCGATGGTCACGTCCTTGCTCGTCACGATGTGGTCGATTCCGGCGAACGCGGGCAGGTACTTCCTGTCTGCCGGCCAGGTGAACACCAGTCCGTGGCCACTCACCTCGGCGGCATCCTGGAAACGGGTGCCGAGCATGTCGCGGAACACGGCGTGGTCCCAAGTGGAGTTGAAATCTCCCATCAGAATATAGTCGGTGTCAGGGTGTTCGTTGAGCTGCTTGAGCTCGGCGATCGACCTGCTCCATTTCTCGAATCTGCCCTCCGTGGGCGACTGCGTGTGCACGGAGACGAACCGCACCGGAATCGCCCCGTTGTCGAAGCCCACTGTGCCGCCGGGCATATAGGAGGCGATGGAATCGACGTCGGTCTGGCTCGGATTCTCGAACGGCAGCGCGGAGAACAGCGCGTTGCCGAAATAGCCATCGGCGCTCGAGGTCTGCGAATACGGCAGCAGCTGCGAGATGCCGGCCTCCTCAAGGCGCTTGAGGAAGTCCGGCGTGGTCTCCTGCAACGCCAACACCTCCACATGGTTGTCGCGCACGGCGTTCACGATTGCGGCGGCATCGGCATGCCCCTTGTACACATTGCAGGTCATCAGGCGCGCCACGGCGTCGGCAGTGTCGGCACGCGGCAGCGACTGTGAAGACAGCGCGCTTCCCGAAAGCGGGGTGCCGTTATGGTAGAACGGCAGCTGCCAGCACACCTGGATCGCCAGGCATACGCCGGCCACAATCGCGGTGACCCAGCGCGTGGAGATCAACGCCAACACCAATGACACCACCGACACAATGGCGAACCATGGCGTGGCGGCGAGCACGACAGACACGTATGGCAACGTCTGCAAATCAACCGGCAGCAACCGCAACGCACAGCTGCAGAGCGACGCCAACGCCAATAAGCCGGCAATAGCCCCCAACACCCTGTGTTTGCGCATCATCGCCATATATATGCTCCATTCCCTTGTCGCCGGCTCGACCGCCCTCCCGGCCATTTTCCGCTTCTGCGTGCCAAGCCTAGCCGATGCGTGTCACGAGCGGCATATCCGATGAGATGATTTCGCTTGAAATCGGTTCGCCGTGTTGAATACCGTGCGTCGTGTTGTATAATGGTCATTCGTTGCCCTGGTAGCTCAGTGGATAGAGCACCGCTCTCCTAAAGCGGGTGTCGCGCGTTCGAATCGCGTCTGGGGCACTTTGTTTTTCCGACGTCGCATGCCGTAAATTCGAGATACACGCGTGCCGCGCGCCCGCCATGCAGTAGAGTCGCTAGAAAACACGCCGACGAAAGAGGCTGGCATGGCGATTGAGGCACATTGCGGCACGCTGAGCGCACTGACGCTCGCACTCCCCCGTTCCTGCGCGGTTCCCGAGTCCAGGGGAACGCTGCCGAAAGGCATGTTCGTGGCGAAAGTGGCCGTCTCGGCGAAAACGAAGCAGCATCTCATCCACGCCATCGACGGCATCACGATGCTCGCCATTCTGCGCGCCGCAAACACAGGCGTGGAACAGGGGCGCCGGATTCCCGAAGTACTGGTAATCGGCCTGCGGCTCGCCGACGGCATCGAGGAGGCGCCGCATGACATCGTCGAGCTCATTCAGGCACAGCGCAAATCGGGCATCGTGTTCGTCTGCGTGCGCAACGTGGAATTCGAAGGCGCCATGCGCGAGGAAGCATGTTTCGTCGTGCGTCGCCCATTGAGCGAACGCAGTGGGCATGCACCCACATTCCATGAATTCGCGAGCGCATGGATTCCCTCCGGAGAAGCCCTGCTGGAGATTGCGGATGCCGCTGCCACCACCGACGACCTGTGGGATTCGCTGTGTTCGCAGGTGATCTTCGGCAGCACGGATTTCGCCGATCTCGACGCGCGTATCGTACGCGCGAGCAGAATCGCCCAATTGCGCACGCAGATCGCCAAACTGGAGGGCGACCATGCCAGGGCGAAGACGCAGGAGCGGCGCAACGAGGCGCATGCCAAGCTGCGCAAGGCCCGCGCCCAGCTCGAGTCCCTCGAACAGTTGTAGCCGAGTCGTGCCCATTCAACGGCGCAACGAGGCCACGAAATCGCCCAGACGCTCGAATCCGACCTCCAGATCGCTCATCGATGCGGCATAGGAGAGCCGTACATGCGTGCTGCCGGTGGCAGGTCCGAAATCACCGCCCGGCGTCAACGCCACATGGGCCTCATGCAACGCGCGTTCGCAGAAGGTCTGCGCATCGAGGCCGGTGGAGCTGATGTTGAAATACGCGTAGAACGCTCCGTTCGGCACCACTTCCAACGGCAGTCCGATGCGGGCGAGAGCGTCCACCACGAATGCCCGGCGTTCCAGCAGTTCCTGCCGGCGCTCCTCGCATATGCGCAGCGACTGCGGTGTGAAGCAGGCCAATGCGGCGTACTGCGACGGCGTATGGGCGCCGAGGAAGAAGTTCGTGGCCAGATTGTCCACCGCATCCAAAGCGAACTCGGGAACCACCATCCACCCCAAACGCCAGCCGGTCATGCCGAAGAATTTCGAGAAACTGCCGCACACCATGGCTTCAGGGTCGACGGCGAGCGCCGACTCCACACGGCTGCCGTCTGCCTCCACGTCGGTCAGGTCCAAATAGGTCTCGTCCATAATGCGCCATGCACCATGGTGTGCCGCGTACGCGCATACGTCACGCAATACGTCGGGCGCGATCGTGGTACCGGTGGGGTTGGAGGGCGACGTGATCATCACCGCGCGTGTGCGCTCGCTCCAGTATTGCCGGACGAGCGGCTGATCGAGGTGGAAGCGCGTCGCCGCGGACGTGGGCACGTCGACCACCTTGCCGCCGAAGGACCGCACCAGCTCGCGGTTCGACGGGTACGACGGGTCTGCGATGATCACCTCGTCGCCCTCGTCGACGCTCAATGCGGTCGCCAGCAGCAGTGCCGCCGAACCTCCTTCGGTGATCACGATGCGTTTCGGATCGACTTCGACGTCATGCGCCGTCCGGTAGAACCGCGCGATCGCCTCACGGAGTTCCGACAATCCCATGGAATCCGAGTACGGCAGTGGACGGCCGTCATACAGGTCGCGCATCGCCTCACGCACTGGTTCCGGCGCACCGTAATCGGGTTGCCCCAGACTGAGGTTGATCACATCGACACCTTGCGCGCGCAGACGCTTCGCCTCATTGCTGATTCGCATGCCCATGAACGGCCTGGCCAATGCCGCGCGTTTCGCAAACGGCGGCCGCATGTTCTGCCGTTGCGAATCCTTCGTCTGTTCGTCTGCACCTGTCATATGACACTCCTTCGCCCTGAGCTGCTCACTGTTGCCCAGTATCTGCCGTTTCGCCGCCGTTTTCAACCGCTCCCTCTACGGGCGCATCCAGAATCTGCGATGCCAGCGATTGCAGGCGCGCGTCACGCGACTGCCGTTCCAGCTCGCATTCCCATACGTCGATCACCCGCCAGCCCATGGCCCGCAGCTGCTCGTGCTGGGCTCCGTCGCGCTCGCGGTTGCGCGTGAGCTTGGCCGTCCAGAATCCCACGTTCGACCCCGGCATCTTGAATTTCGGGCAACCTTCATGCATATGCCAGAAGCAGCCGTTCACGAAGACGATTGTGTGGTATTTCGGCAGCACGATGTCGGGATGGCCCGGGTAACGCCTGTCGTTCTTGCGGAATCGGAATCCCCGTGCGAACAGATAGCTGCGCACGAGCCGCTCTATTGACGTGTCCTTGCCGCGAATGCGCGACATCGTGTAGCTGCGCGTGCCTCGCGCGTATTTGGAATCGCCAGAATCTGCAGATGTGCCCACGCAACCATTATCACCGGTCCCGCGGATCGCCGAACGCACACGATTCCTTCACATAGTGAGCAGACTTCGCCGTTCGCATACCGTTTCGCGGACGATTCATGCAACCGTGACAGTATGGAACAACAATATGGTGGAGGGAAACATAAGGAGGCACCGTGGGATTACGTAATCGACACACCCAGCCGGTGTATTACAACGAACTGTACGATATTGAGGATTTCATTGGCACGAGCTGCCTGAACAACGACGATCTGCATGCGCCCACGTTCCTTTGGGATTCCTCAATCTGCGAGGAGTCGCGTGACGACGACGCCGAGCGTCTGGGCACGCCGGTGGCGCCCACGGACGAAGCGGAGACGGTGATGACGCTGTCGATGCAATGGTATTTCGACTCGCTCGCCGCCATTGTGCCGGGTGCGCAACGCACGGGTGACGGCATCGAGATGCCGCTTCGCGATATGCCCACCTTCCGCATTGATTCGCAGGCACTGCAGGGGGTGAGCTGCGTGGTGGGCAACGCGGTGGCGAGCAACCATTGGCTCGACGCTGTGAACAATCTGGCACGCGCGCTCGAAATCACCGCCGAGTTCCTCAACAACTGCGCCGACCGCGACAACGAGGGCCTGGACTTCCTCGAAGACACGATCATGCAGGTGCAGGTGTACATGGATTCCGTGGCCCGCAATGCGAGCCCGGACGTCGCGGCCACCGCGCTGCGCCGCATCACCGACGTCGCCTGCAGCAAATACTTTCATTTGAACGCCACGAAGATGATCGAGCTGCTCTCGTGCACGCTCTCCTTCGCCAGCTACGACGACACACGCGTGCTCGCCTACGAGTCGCTGGAACGCGCAGTGGACTACATGCGCGCGAATCTCGACGAGATGGATAATTTCGACACCCCGTCCGGCTCCTCGCATGCCAGAAACGCCGACGACGGGGCATCGCCCAACAGAAGCGACCCGCATGCACAGGCCGCTCCCACCGACGACATTGCCCAAGTGAACGAGCAGTTCGAGCAGATGATGGCCGCCGAGTTCGATGCCGACGACGACCTCGGCATCGTAGTGCCGCACGCCGATTCGGACGATGAGATGGCGCTGAATCTGACATTGGATCCAGAGGCCTTCAACCGCCGTCTGCATATCTACGCACGTGAGCAGTTCGAACAGGCAGTGCAGTTCCTGCGCCACGACCTGCTGCGCATCAGCGGCGACGATGCGGCGGCCGACGAGTTGCTGCGCGACCACACCGACATGGAACCGCTGGCCGATATGCTGGCGCTTCGGCTCATCAGCACGAAGCGCTTCCATGAACTGTTGAGTCTGGCGATCCGCATCGAACGCGAACGGCCGAACCAGCAGATCATGCTGTTCCCGGAGACGCTGGTGCCATACCAGTGGGATTCGATCCGAGAGATCGCGCTGCAGGGCATCGACAACCGCGACGAGCTCAAGCGCATCTACCGCGAACGCATCGTCGAGGCCTACGACCCGAGCGATACGCGCGCATTGGCGAATCTCAACGCCCTATGCAGCGAGGAGGGCGACTGGGACGAGCAGGTGCGCCAGATCGTCGAGGAATATGCGAACGGCGAAGGGCGCTACGCGCGCAACGTGATCTACGAGCAGATGCTCATCGCCGAAGACATGGTCGAGGAGGCCGTCGAATACGTCGAGCATTTCCCCGAGGCCAAGGAGGATCTCGCGCTGCTGCTGTGGTGACGCATCGGCATGGGTGCCGCAGGGCGTCTGGGCTCAGCGGCGCCGTCCGGTGTGCTTGCCTCCCACGCCTCCACGGCCTGCCGGACCCCATGGGCCTTCGCCAGCTACCTTGAGCGTGCCCAGGTGGTGGCGCATCGCCACGAGCATGATATGGGCGTCTTCCAGCCCCAAATGCCGTTCATGGCTGTTGCCGTCAAGCGCTCCTTGACGTTTCGCATATGCTTCCAGGGTGTTGTCGCCGTGCGGGTGGCCGGGCGAGGGAACGGAGCCGGCATCCCAATGGCGGCTCATCGGCATCGTGTCGAGAATGGTGATCTCGCCGTTGCGGTATGCCTCGGCGTAGCCTTCCACGTTCGCCATGAAGAACCGGTGTTCGAAGGTGGCGTTGTGCGCCACATACGGTTGTTGCATGAGCCGTTCCAGCAACGCCTGCTGCATGCGCGGCCATTCGTCGAAGATGGGCTCGCCCGCGATTTTCGTCACGTCAATGCCCGTCAGCTGCGCGATGAACGGGTTCGCCACCTCGGCACAGCGCAGCGGCACGCCGAACGACAGGCGCGACTGATCGTATGCACCATCCGCGGCATAGTCGGTCTCGCTGTAGACGTCACGTGCTTTCGCCCCCTCCGGCGCCGGCGTTTGCAGATTCATGCGCTCGAAGCCTACGTCGATGATGTAGTCGCGCCATGCGCTTGTGCCCGTGGTCTCTATGTCTATGCCGAGCACCGCGTCCACATCGCGTCCCGGCAGATATGCCATGCGCCAGTCATACTGGCTGTCCGAACGTCTTGGAGCCGCCGGACGGCTCGTCTGCCCCGATTCCTCGGACAGCACCTTGTCGTCGGTGAATGACGACAGACTCGCCTGCTGCATCATCTGCGACCCCGCCTTGCGCTGGTTCATCGCATGGTTGCGCCGTTGCGCGCGCTCCTGCGCAAGTTGGGCGGAACGGTCCACGATCTCGTTCGCATGGGCGTCCTCATTGCCGTGCAGCACAACGAAGGCGGTGCCCCGCTCGAATCTGCGCTCCACATTCCACAATCTGCGCACCTTGCCCTGCTCCATGATCAGCGTGATCTCGTCGTTGAGCCTGCGATTGGCGTACGCAAGCGCGCGGGCGAGCCGGAACGAATCGAGATTGCGGTCGAAGTCGCCCATGAACACGCTCGTCACGTTCTCGAGAATCGCCTCGAGCCGCTCGCGAATCGCATAGTCCTGCATGAGCAGGGCATGCGCGTCGTACTCGTCATGCACCAGGTCGAGTCGGGCTCCGGCACCCACGCCCGCAACGAAGTCGAGCGAGCACACCCAATCCCAATCGATGATGCGTTCGTCGGCGTCGCGCTCCATCACGGCCGCCCATTGCGTCACGTCGTGTTTGCTCGCCTCGAGCCACTGCGTATTCTGTTCGTAGGTCATGTGTTCATCGTAGGCCAATCATGCCCGATTGTGTAGCACGGGGAGGCGTTGTGGATATCTCGGCGCATTCGTGCACCTGTGGATGACGAAACGGGGCCGCCCACCGCATGTGGACAGCCCCGTGGATAACCTCTTCCTCACAGCTCGAAGCCAAGCTCCTTGGCCGCCTGCGTGGGCACCGGATCCTGCGCCCAGAAGTCCTCGAGATTCTCGACCGTGGTGAGCGAGCGGATCTCCGCCTGGTCTATGTACAGCTCGCCGCTCAAATGGTCGGTCTCATGCTGGAAGATGCGCGCCGGCCAGCCATGCAGGTGTTCCTCATGTTCCTTGCCGTCCTCATCATGCCAATGCGCGATGATGTCGAGGTAGCGTTTGCGCACCGCCTGGTAGCCGTCGAAGCTCAGGCACCCTTCGTAGAAGGAGCGCGTCTCCTCACCTGCCGGGCGATAGACGGGATTGATAATCGCGTGGAACGGGAACTCCGCTATCTCGCGCGGATCGCCGTCATCATCACCGTTCGCGTGGTCCTCCACCACTGCAATGGCAAGATTGAGGCCGATCTGCGGACCGGCCAGACCCACTCCAGGCGCGTCGAGCATGGTCTTGTGCATCGTCTCGATGAGCTTGTGCAGCGTATGCTTGCTCAGCTGGCCGTCGTAGCGCACGCACTGCTCACGCAGCACGGGCTCGCCCGCTTCGACTATGGGCAGCACGCCTTCCTTCGCGGACTTGAGCAGACGTTCGACATCCGCATTGAGCTCGATGTCGACATGGTTCTTCTTTCCGAACATGTTCAGACCTTTCTGGAATTCGCTGATTGACGTGCGCTCACAATGCGAGCTCGTCGGCGACGATCTGCGCCAGACGCGCAGTGACCTCGTCGGCCTGTTCCTGCGTGGCGGCCTCGGCCATCACACGCACGAGCGGTTCGGTGCCGGACGGCCGCAGCAGCACACGGCCCGTATCGCCGAGCAGCTCCTCCTCGCGGGCGACGGCTTCGAGCACGGCCTTGTTCGTCTTGGCCGCCATCTTGTCGACATTCGGCACGTTGATGAGCTGCTGCGGCAGCTGCGGGAAGTCGGCGGCGAGCTCCTTGAGGGACTTGCCCGACTTCACCACCTCGTTGCACAGTGTGAGCGCGGTGAGCGTGCCATCACCCGTGGTCGCGAACTCGCGGTTGATCACATGGCCGGACTGTTCGCCGCCCAGGCTGTAGTCGCCGCGCAGCATCTCCTCGAGCACATACCGATCGCCGACGTTCGTCTGCACGGTGTCGATGCCCATCTCTTTCAATGCGAGCTTGAGCCCCAGATTGCTCATGACGGTCACGACGAGCGTGTCGTGGTTGAGCTTGCCCTCGCGCTTCTTGGCACGGGCGAGAATGCCCATGATCTGGTCGCCGTTGACCATGTTGCCTTCGGCATCGGCGGCCAGGCAGCGGTCGGCGTCACCGTCGAAGGCCACGCCGAGGTCGGCGCCCGAGGCCCTCACCATCGCCTGCATCGACTCCGGGTGCGTGGAGCCGGCGTTCTTGTTGATGTTGTAGCCGTCCGGCGAGGCGTTGATCACAATGACGTCGGCGCCTGCGCGACGCAACGCCTCCGGGGCCACCACCGAGGTGGCGCCGTTAGCGCAGTCGGCCACCACTTTGAGGCCCTTGAGCGGCTGCTCGTTGCCTTCCGGGGCGATCGCCGAGACAAGGTGGTCAATGTACAGGTTCGTCGCGGTCGTCGTATCGTGGCTCACACGCCCCACACCGGCGCCTGTGGGACGCTCCCAGTCCTGGCCGAGCACGGCCTCGATCTCGTCTTCCTTCGTGTCGGGCAGTTTGAACCCACCGCGCGCGAAGAACTTGATGCCGTTGTCGGGCATCGGATTGTGCGAGGCGGAAATCACGGCACCCATCTCCACATTGAGCACGCTGGTGAGGAAGGCGACACCCGGCGTGGGAATGATCCCGGCGTCGATCACGTCGAATCCGCCGGCGCTCATGCCGGCAGCCAGAGCATGCGAAAGAAAGTCGCCGGAAACACGTGTGTCACGGCCGATCAGCGCACGGTGCCGGTTCGTCTCGCGACCACCGTCGTCGCCGAGCACACGGACCGCCGCGTCCCCCAAATCCAAGGCCAACTGGGCGGTGAGATCCCGATTGGCAAGCCCTCGAACACCATCGGTTCCAAACATACGCGGCATATACATCCTCTATTCCATTTCGCGCATTCCTATATTCCGTTCCAGTCTACGTCACCAGTGCCCCTTTCACCGCGCATCATTCGTCATGGATGAGCTGTACCCGTGTGCGCAAGTATGCGTTTGCCGTCTGTGGCACACCCTGATGCGTTACATACGTGCGAATATGATCTTATTCGTCTCATCTCCATGTCCCTCCATATGACGAACACATGCGCTTGCACACAGAGTTGTCATATTTGCAGACTCCTTGCGCTACATTCCCGTATATGCACGCACGTCTTCGTCGCATTGGGGGCTTCCAGATATGATTAATCCGTGCGTCGATGCACGTGTCTGTCACGTTCGAAGTCCCAAATGAGTCATGAGACTATTCTGAGACTATTCACTGACTTGCCGTATCCGCCGAATATCAACAATACGGAGGGGATGAGTCCCGCGGCCCATCCCCTCCCATGCCCAGCACATCACCGGGCGGATTCACCAATCGACGCGTTGAAATCGCTCACCATACGGGTGCGATGCGATGCCTCGACATTGGCCTTGACCATGCGCAGCAGCGCGTTGTCGGCATCCTGATGCGCGGCGAGCCAACGGTCGCCTGCTTCGACGAGCTTGGCCGGGTCGGCGTATGCCGGGTACAGGTCGCCAATGAGCACTTCGCTCATATGGAAGGTCTTGTTCTTCCAGATCCAGTCGATTGCCTCGAAGTAGGCATCCACATAACCGTCGGCGAGATCGGCGTCATGGGTGCCGGAGAAGCCGCGAGCCACCTCCCCGAGCTGGCTGTTGGTCAGCTCGTCGTTGTGCAGCGCCTGGTCGAACGCCCAGTCCTTCGATTCCTTGCTGTGCAGCGAGGCGCGCGTGCCCACGGCGAACTCGCGGTTCTCCGTGGTGTCGCGACGCTTGAGCTCGGCGTCGATGTCTGCCTGCTTGATCGCATTGATTGAAGCGAGCGCGTGCATGATCGACCAACGGAAGTTGTTGTCGAGCTCGAGTCCTTCGAACACGAGCGAACCGGAGAGCAAGCCACGCACGGTGTCGGCGAACTCGCTGTCGCCTTCCACGCCATAGGTGAGGTAGGCGCTCACGAGCTGGAACTGCTCGTCGGAGCCTGCCTTGGCCTGCTTGGCGAGCGCGAACAGTTCGCTGGCCACATGCTTGGCGATCCGATTGCGCTGCTTGGCGTCGGTGTAATGCCAGACGGTCGTTGAAAGCATGGCGAGCGCATACCGGAACGTCGTCGACTCGGTTTCGGTGCCGAGCATCTTGAGCGTCGTGTCGATGAAGTCGGTGGCGGCCAGCTCACCGTCGCGCGTCATGTCCCACAGCGACAGCCAGATCACGGCACGGGCGAGCGCATCGTCGAAGCGGTACAGGTTCGCCATGGCGAAGGCGAGGCTGTCGTCGTCGAAACGAAGCTTTGTGTAGGTGAGGTCGTCGTCGTTGGCGAGCAGCAGTGACGGCTTTGCCTTTCCGGCCGCCTGTGCCACCGTGGTGTGTTCGCCGTCCACATCGAGTTCGATGCGGTCGGTGCGCACGATCTTGCCGGTCTGCGGGTCTTCATCGTAGAAGCCGACGGCCAGGCGGTGCGGGCGCAGCACCGGGAACTCGGTCGGCGCGGCCTGCGTGAGTGTGAGCGACGTGATCTTGCCGTCGGCATCGGCCTGAACAGCGGTGCTGATCGTGTTGATGCCCGCCTGTTCGAGCCACTTGGCGCTCCAGGTCTTCAGGTCGCGGCCCGAGGTGGCCTCGAGTTCGTCGAGCAGGTCGTTCAATGTTGCATTCGAGTAGGCGTGGCGGTTGAGGTAATGGCTGATGCCCTCGAAGAACCGCTCGCGGCCCACGTATGCGACGAGCTGCTTCAGCACGGAGGCGCCCTTCGCATAGGTGATGCCGTCGAAGTTCACGTACGTGTCGTTGAGGTCGTTGATTGGCGCGACGATCGGGTGCGTCGTGCTCAGCTGGTCTTGTGCCAGTGCCCAGCTCTTCTCGCCCGAGCAGAACGTGGCCCAGGCGTCCTTCCAATCGGTGGCCTCGGCGGTGGCGAGCGTGGAGGTGAACTCGGCGAAGGATTCGTTGAGCCACAGGTCGTTCCACCACTTCATCGTCACATAGTCGCCGAACCACATGTGGGCGAGCTCGTGCAGCACGGTGACCACACGGCGCTCGGCGAGTGCGTCGGTCACCTTCGACTCGAAGACGTACGAATCGCGGATCGTGACGAGGCCGATGTTCTCCATTGCGCCGGCGTTGTATTCCGGCACATAGATCTGGTCGTACTTCGCATACGGGTATGGCACGCCCCAGGTCTTGGCGTAGAAGGCGAAGCCCTTCTTCGTGATGTCGAACAGGTAGTCGACGTCCTTGGCGAACGCGTCTTTGAGCGCCTGGCGGCAGTACTGGCTCATTGGCACGGTGCGTCCGTCCTCGTTCTCGTAGGTGGTGTGCCAGGCGGCGTAGGGGCCGGCGCAGATGGCCGTCAGATACGAGCTCATCGTGGGGGTGGTGGCGAAATGCCACAGTTTCGTGCTCTCGGCCGGCTTGCCTGCCAGCGTGCCGTCGGCGGTGAGGTCGGCCAGGTCCTCGGTGGATTCCACCGGCATGTTTGACAGCACGGTCCACGACTGTGGGGCCTTCACGCTGAACTTGAACGTGGCCTTCAGGTCGGGCTGGTCGAATACGGCGTAGACGCGGCGCGCATCCGGCACCTCGAACTGCGAATACAGGTACACATTGCCGTCGGACGGGTCGACGCTGCGGTGCAGGCCCTCGCCGGTGGTGGAGTAACGGCAGACCGCCTTCACCACGACCTCGTTGTGCTCCTTGAGGTTGTTCAGGTCGATGCGGTCGTCGTCGAACACCTCGTTCACGTCGAGTGTCTCGCCGTTCACCGTCACCGATTCCACGGAGTCGGCGATGAGGTCGAGGAACGTGCTTTCCCCGGCATGGGCGCCGAAGCGGATCGTGGAGGTGGAGACGAAGGTCTTCGGGCCCTGCGTCAAGTCCAGATCCACCGTGTATTCGATTGGATAGGTGATGATCGCCTTGCGCTCCTGCGCTTCCACTCGGGTGAGATTCGATCCCGGCATGGATTCTCCTTTACTGCTCTGTGTTTCCTATGCTTAGTACTACTCTATATGAATCTGGTCGGATTCCGCTCGCCGCACATGGCAAACGGCGCCCGGTCCGCCGGACGTGAGACTTCGGTCCACGCCTTGGGCGAATCGGGCGTCGCGTACGGCCGCTCAGTCGTTGTACGACTCCATCTTGTTCATGTCGGCGGCGACATCCGCCACGACCGGCACGATCATCGGCTTGCGCTTGAGCTCGCGCGAAACCCAGCCGCCGAGCGTGCGGCGCATGATCTGCTGGAGCTTGTGCGTGTCTTTCGTGCCCGTCATCATCGCGTCGCGCAGCTGCTCGACGATCTGGTGACGCACCTTCTCGAACTCGCTTTCGTCTTCAGCAACGGCGTTGAGGTACACCTTCGGTCCGGAGACCACCTCGGCCGCGTCCGTGTCGACGACGGCGAAGCATGACACGAAGCCCTCGGTGCCGAGAATGCGGCGCTTCTCGAGCTCCTCGTCGGTGAGCTCGCCCACCGAATCGCCGTCCACATAGATGTAACCGCAGGGCACGGAGCCGACGATGGCGGCCTTGCCGTGGTAGAGGTCGACGACGTCGCCGTCCTCGGCGAGCACGACGTTCTCGGGCTCGATGCCGGTCTTCACGGCGATCAGGCCGTTGGCCACGAGATGGCGGTTCTCGCCGTGGATCGGCATCGCGTTCCTCGGCTTGACAATGTTGTACATGTACAACAGCTCGCCCTCGTTGCAGTGGCCGGAGACGTGCACCGCCGCGTTGTCGCGGTTGACCACGCGCGCGCCGAGCTGTACGAGCTTGTTGATCACCTTGTACACGCCGTGTTCATTGCCCGGGATGAGCGAGCTGGCGAGAATCACCGTGTCGAACTCGTTGATCGTGATGTCGCGGTGGTTGCCGTCGGCGATGCGGCCGAGCGCGGCCATCGGCTCACCCTGCGAACCCGTGCACATGTACACGAGCTTGTTGTCGGGGTAGTCCTTGGCTTTCTTGACGTCGATCACCGTGTCCTCAGGCAGGTGCAGGTAGCCCAGATCGGCGGCGATGGCCATGTTGCGCACCATCGAACGGCCGACGAACACGACTTTGCGGCCATACTTGTGGGCGGCGTCCACCACCTGCTGCACGCGGTGCACGTGGCTCGAGAAGCTGGCGACGATGATCTTGCGCGTCGCGGTGGCGAACACCTGGTCGAGTGCCGGGCCGATCGAGGTCTCCGGCTTCACGAACCCGGGAACCTCGGCGTTCGTCGAATCCATCATCAGCAGGTCGATGCCCTGTTCGCCGAGCTTGCCGAACTCCACGAGATCGGTGACGCGGTGGTCGAGCGGCAGCTGGTCGAGTTTGATGTCACCGGTGTCGATGAGCGAGCCGGCCGGCGTGCGCACGCACACGGCGAGCGCGTCCGGAATCGAATGCGTCACCGAGACGAATTCGAGGTTGAACGGACCCACCTTGAGCTTGTCACGGCCTTCGACCTGCGTCATCACCGGCTCGATGCGGTGTTCCCTGCACTTCGCCTCCACGAATCCGAGCGTGAGCTTCGAACCGATGAGCGGAATGTCCGGACGCATCTTGAGCAGATACGGCACGCCGCCGATGTGGTCTTCATGGCCGTGCGTGAGCACCAGCGCATCCACCTTATCGAGACGGTCCTTGATGTAGTTGAAGTCAGGCAGAATGAGGTCGACGCCCGGCTGCTCCTCTTCCGGGAACAGCACACCGCAGTCGATGAGCAAAATGTGGCCGTTGTATTCGATCACATTCATGTTGCGGCCGATCTCACCCAGACCGCCGAGCGGCACGATGCGCATCGAGCCCTTGCGGTACTTCGGCGGTGCGACGCGGTTCTCGTCCTGCGTGTCGCTCGTGGCGAGCGGCTTGTTCACGTTGATCTGCTTCCTCACCCGTGTGGACGTATTGCGGGTGGACTTGCGCGTGCGCGGGCTCTTCGCCTGGCTGGCCGCCGACTTAGTGCTGCGGCGCTTCGTGCCGGTTGCGGATTTTCCTGCGGAGCGTTTCCTCGTTGTCTTTGCTTCTTGTGTTGCCATGCTACTTTCTCTTCGCATTTCCTTGATTATTGCCGTTGCCTTTGCAATCGGCGAGGTATAAAAACCAACGGCTGCCGCTTGGGCAACCGTTGTGTGCGGATCATTCCGGAATGAGACCGGATGCCCGCAGGCCGTCGCGTACGACTTCGATCTGTTCGTCGTTCGGCCCGATGTTCGGCAGACGCATTGTTGTGCATTCCATGATGCCGCGCACCTTGAGCGCCGCCTTTGCCATGACCGCCTGGAACCCGGTGCCGTTCATCGCCTCGATGACCGGCGCGATGCGGTTCGCCAGGCCCTGTGCCTTGGCGATGTCGCCGCGGTCGAACGCTTCGGCGAGCTCGCGCATCGGTTTGGCAGCGGCATGGGCCACCACCGAGATGATGCCCACCGCACCGATCGATAGGAACGGCAGATACAGTGCGTCGTCCCCCGAATACCAAGTGAGACCGGTCTCCATGCGCTTGCGTACCGCTCCGGCGATGTCTCCGGTGGCGTCCTTGACGGCCTTGACGTGGTCGAGTTCCGCGAGATGCACGTAGGTGTCCAGTGCGATTCTCACACCGGTGCGCCCAGGCACGTCGTAGACGATGATCGGCTTGTCGGCCGACTCGTTCACCGCCTGGTAATGGCAGAAGATTCCCTGCTGCGACGGCCGTGAATAGTACGGGCAGACGACGAGCACGGCATCCGCGCCCGCCTCCTGCGTCTGTTCGACCATGCGCACGGTATGCGCGGTGTCGTTCGAACCGGCGCCGGAGATGACCGGCACGTCGACGACTTCCTTGACGGCCTTGACGAGTTCGACCTTCTCATCCATGTGCGTCGTCGGCGACTCACCGGTGGTGCCGTTGACCACGAGGCCGTCGGCACCGTCGGCCACCAGCTGTTTGGCAACCGTCTGGGCCATGTCGAAATCGACATCGCCGTTGGGCTTCATCGGTGTGATCATCGCGGGCAATACGCGGCCGAACGGGGCCGGATCGAGAAGATGCATAATACCGTCACTCATAATTGCAACGGTACTTGCTAGTTCGGACGCGTACCGCCCGTTCGCTCACAGGTCGAGGAATTGATCGAGCCCGACGGTGAGTCCCGGGAACTCGCCGGAATCGACCTTGCGCACGGCGAGCAGCACGCCGGGCATGAACGAGATGCGGTCGAAGGAATCCGCTCTAATCACCAACTGTTCGCCGGCATTGCCGAGCAGCACCTCCTCGTGGGCGTTCAGTCCGCGCAGACGCACCGCATGCACGTGCACACCGTCGATCACCGCACCGCGGGAACCGTCGTCGGTCTGCGTGTTGTCGGGCATCTCACCCAGACCGGCCGCCTTGCGGGCGTCGGCAATCGCGTGGGCGGTGTGGATGGCGGTGCCGGACGGCGCATCGACCTTGTCGGGGTGATGCAGTTCGATCACCTCGGCGGATTCGAAATAGGGGGCGGCGATGCGTGCGAACACGTCTGCAAGCACGGCGGAGATCGCGAAATTCGGCGCAATGAACACGCTCTGCTTGCGACCGTCGATTGTCTCGGTCTCAGCGAGTGCGGCGCGCACCTGGTCGAGCTTCTCGTCGGTCCAACCGGTGGTGCCGACGACGACGTTGACGCCCTGCCTCACGAGCGTGAGCACATTGTTCAGACTCACCGCGGGCACCGTGAACTCGACGACCACATCGGTGTTCTGCGGCGTGATCTGCGTCAGATCATCGCCGGCATCAAGCGCGAGCGCCAACTCGGTGTCGTCGGCGGCACGCACCGCCTCGACCACGTGCGAACCCATGCGTCCCTTGGCTCCGACCACGGAAACTCGAATCATACTTCCTCCCTTGGGATTGTGTGCATCTGCACCTAAGAGTAATTCGTGGCGTGCATCACGCGTTCGGGTCGACGGCCTGCGCCTTGCGGGAGGCGACATACCAGCCGAGCACGGCGAAGGGGATCGCGGCGAGCGTGTACACCCACGTCGTCATCACACCGGCATGCGCATCGATGTGGTCGAGCACCATGCCGCCGAGCAGCGAACCCATCGCGGCGCCGATCTGCCCGGCCGTGGTGAGCCATGAGAGTCCCTCAGTCAACTGGCTCTCCGGCACCGTGTCTTTCACAATGAGATTGCCTGTGGCGAACATTGGCGAAACGACCAAGCCGGCAAGCAGCTCGACGATGCCAAGCACCCAGTAGATGTCCATCGTCACGCGCATCAGCATGAAGCCCACGGTGAGAATGCACAGGCACACGATGAGCCGGCGCCAATGCGAACCGCGATGCTGGCGGGAGCCGAAGTAGAATGCGCCGATGCACGAACCGACGGCGATCATTGCCAGCTGGAGCCCCAGGAAGCGGTCGAGATGGTCGGCCTCCATCTGGCCGGTCATCGACACGTCGAAAGTGGTGAAGCTCATGTTGAAGCAGATGAACGCGAGCATCAACGGCAGAATCCCGGCGTACGACAGCACGTTGCGCGTGGTCCTGCGCGACTGGCTCACCATGCCACGGTGCTTGCGCTCCACACCGGCACGCTGCCCGGCGACATGCGAGCCATCTGCCTGGGCGGCGAAACCGGAACGTGCCATGCGCACATCGTCGTCGTCACCGTTCACCTGCACCGTCTCCACGGCGTGCAACACCGGCGGTTGCGTGGATCTGAGCGAGAAGAAGATGCCGCCGCCGATCGCGCAGGCGGCGGTCGGCACGAACAGCTGCGAAACGGGGTGCACCGATGTGGCGAGCGTGGCGGCGAGAATGGGGCCGAAAATGAACACGATCTCGTCGATCGCCGCTTCGAGCGCATACGCGGTGTTGAGCAGATCCATGTTGTCGGTGCGTTCGAGCAAGTAGGTCCATCTGGTGCGCACGAGTGCGCCGAACGAGAACTGGGTGGCACCCATGACCACGGCGAGCACGAACAGCAATGGGATCGGCACGCGGGCAAGCGCCGCGAAGGCGAAGGCGAGCATGACAATCACCTGCACGGTGAGCGCGACACGGCCCACCTTCACTTGGCCGAAGCGGTCGAACAGGCGCGCGTAGAACGGGGTCACGGCGGCGACGGCCAGAATGTAGACGGCGCTCATCGCACCGGCCACGGTCCAGTTGTCGTACAGATGATTGAGCGCGAGCACGATCCCCAGGCTCATCATCGACATCGGCAGGCGCGCGAAGGCGGCGGAGAGGCAAAACGCCTTGGCCCCCTTGAGCCTGAAGAGCCGCGCGTACGGCGAGCCCGAGCCTTGTGCCGCCTGCGTCGCCCCATCGGCCGTTTTGGGAAGGTTGGATGGCTTCGAACTCATACGGCCGGCACCTCGCCCCGGTACACGAACATGTCGTCGCGAATGCCATCGGCACGCCCGTTGTCTTCCGGATGATCCGCGCGCAGCCGTTCGGCCACGCGTTGCAACCCGTGATGTTCGTAATAGGTGTAGTCGCAGCTGGTGTCGGTGTGCAGGTAGAACGCGTGCACGCCGTTCGCGCGGAAGCCCTGCAGCAGCGCATTCCACAACGCGCCTCCCACTCCATGGCCCTTGACCGCCGGATTGACCATGAACAGCAGCAATTCGGCCTGCGTGCTCTGCCCGACCCCGCTACGCAGTTCGAGTTGGTGGTCGGTGGCGCGGAAATGGTCGAATCCGGAGCGCATCATCTTGGCGATCGGGTTCTCGTCGATGATCTGCCGCAGGTCACCGAGCATGCCCTCCGTCTGGGGGAACGCCAACGGCTGCCCGTCGATGCGCGCCAACGTGACGCCGGCGAACTCGCCGTCGGCCGTCACCGCCACGCAGGACGCCGTGGCGGACCGCATGTATTCCAGCACGAAGTACCTCGCCAGTTCGTACGCCATGGGGGTGCCGGTCAACGGTGCAGCCTGCGGCCATACCTCGTCGAACACCCTGGCCACATCCTGCAGGTCGCCGAGGGTCATCGCACGCAGGGTGAGATCGCGGTTCGCCGTGCTCGACGCACTGGCAACGTTGTCATGTCGATTATTGGTGTCGCTCATATCACTCCTCATATCGAGTCAGTCATATGCGCCCGCCCGCATATTCGCCAACGATGCACGACGCGTGGAAGGCCGTGACGTGCGTTTCCCCGCCACCTATGGCCGCCGTTCCACGCACGCCGCCCGATGCCCATGTCGCATGGGTCACGCCGAGTCGTGTGCGTTGGCATGAAAACACTGCCTACACTAACTACGGGTGTAGATTGACGCCGTGAGCGTACGCTAATCGTTATCGTCGGGTTCAGGAACGCCGGCGCGCATCTCGGCGAGCACCTCCGCCTCGCTCCGTTGAGGCGCGACCACGAGCGCTTTCGCCGGGTCCTTCTCGCTGACGTAGTAGAGGGCGGCATCGATCTGACTCATCGGGATGCGTTTCTGCAGCGCCCAGAAATACCGGTACATGTCGAGCTGGGCGAGCTTGCCGGCGCGCTGCTGTGCATTGCGTGGCCGCGAGCCGGTTTTCCAGTCGATGATCGTATACCGCGCATCCCCACTCGCACCGGACGTGCCGTCGCCAAGACCGCCATGGAACACGGCGTCGAGCTTGGCATCCACGCGCTTGCCTATGCCGCTGACGAAAGTGGAGACGGTCTGCTCCACGGCGGCCGGTTCACGTGCCGACCATGCCGACTCGAGGAACCGCTGTTTCCATATGAGCAGATCGCGTTGCTCCCTGGGCACCGGACGACCTCCCCGCTCGGCCTGTTCGACGGCTTCCGCCTCGTGCGCCACCTCGCGAGCCATGGCCTCCTGCGAGATGCCGTATTCCGGGTTCACCCCCGCTTCGAGATACCGCTGTGCCCAGGCGTGGAATCTCGTGCCCGCCTGCGCCTGAGGTGTGCTCACTTGCGGCACGGGGCGAATGATCTCCAAGGCGAAATCCGTGGCGTTCTCGCCTGCCTCGGCATTGCGCTGCAGACCGGTGGCCGTGAGTTTGTCTTTGGCGGCCAGCACGCGCTGCCCGCGCATGCGCACGGCCTGCTCAATCTCGTCGGCCGTCATGCCTTCACGGATCAGCGTCGCCCTGTTGTCGATGAGCTGGCGCGCCCGCTCCAGCAGCGATCTGCCGTCGCCTTCCGCGGTTTCGCCCGGCATGTCTGTCGGATTGTTTTGCGACATGCGCTGCACCACCTGTGCCGCGCCCTTCCGCAGTGTGCGGTGCATCTCTTCGCTCAGCCGACTTGGCCATGGCAGATGCTGTTCCGTATCGATCGGCTCCATGGGTTCCTCATAGGGTTCGTCCACAAGAAGCGTCGCAAATTGCTCGGCCCCCTTCCCGACGATGACGCCCTCCGGTCTCTTGGCGCCGCGTTCATGCAGCGAGCGCGGCTGCGTGGACTCCAGATCATCGTAGGTCACGGCGGTGTTGCCGGCAGTGGCGGCAACCGGCCGGGCCGGCGCGGTGGTCTGATTGTCGAACGCGGTCAGTTCCACACGCTGGGAGAACGAGTCGTCGCATGACATGGAATCGCGCAATTCCCGCCAGAACACGGAGGGGGCGCCCGACTCCTTGGCGTTGTCTTCCGGTATGCGGCTCGTCGTGGCGCCCACGCTGTAGGTGACCAATGCATCGTGCTTGGCGCGGGTCAACGCCACATACATGAGGCGCCGCTCATCGGCATGCAGGGCACGACCACGCTCCTCTTTCTGCGACAGGTTCCACGCGTCGGGCTCGCCCAGCTCGTCGAGGAGCACACCATTGTCGCGCAGCAACGCGCGTAGTTCACCGTAGGCGTCGTTCTCCAGGCTCTCCACCGAATCGATGTCACGCAATGCGCGTACCGCGCTCTCCTGCAGGCTCGACGCATCGGATCCCCCCGCATCGGGAATCGTGGGGAACTTCGGCAGAATGGCGGCGTCCACGCGAATCGGCACCGGGACCGCCTCTGGACTCTCCAGCCAGCTTTTGGCCGTCTCCTCGTAGAGCGGCGGCTCCCAATCCAGTTTCGACCCGCGGTCTTCCAGTGCCTTCACCCTCAATGCGTCACCCTTATTCGAGGGGAATGCGCCCTGTTGCATGCCTACGATGGCCACGGCGTCCCATTCCAATCCCTTCGATTGATGCACCGTCATGAGCACCACATCGGCGGGTTCATCGCCGAGGTCAGCGGCTGCCTCCGGCATATCGCTGCCATTCGCCATGTCGAGGTAGGTCAGGAACCCACGTAATGTAGGACGCTGCTGTTGCGCGATCTCCGACGTGTAGGTGTTCACCGTCTCGAGCAGCGCATCGATTGCCGCACGCACTGCATCGCGCGGAGCCGGCGCTCCCCCCGTTCGTAGACTGCTTGCCACCATGAGGTCGACGTCGAGGTTCAACGCCTCCACCGCGGTGTGGATCACCTGCGCAAGCGGCTGGTACATCTCGTCCTGCACGCGGTGCATGGCCCGCACGGCCTGCATCACGCCGGCACGCCCCTCATCGCTCAGCCCGGCGGCTTCCAGCTGCGCTTCCACATCGTCGCGCAACAGCATGTCGATCAGGTACACCATGTTCGGCGCATTCCTGGCGTATTGCCGCACCAATGCGCCCCATTCGCGCTTCGGCGTGCCGGCGGGGGCGAGCCCCGCCTCCACGAGCGTGCGGAAGCGGTATTCGGTGTTCAGATCGGCGGCGCGTCGGGCCAGACGCTTGAGGTCGAGGGCGCCCAGAGCATAGCGTGGTGTGGCAAGCAGGCGCATCAACGCGTTGGCATCGGTGTGGTCGCCCACCACCTTGAGCAGGGCCAGCACATCCTGGACTTCCGGTCGGTCGAGCATGGCTGAAAGACCCACGGCACGCACACGCAACGGCCTGCCGTCGCGCAATGTCACCTGGCTCAGCTGATCCTCATACAAGGCCATCGACTTCTTGCCGCGAAACAGCACGGCCACCGGCGAATCACCGGGCTTGCAGGCATCACCGTACTGTTCCACGGATTGTTTCACGAATCGTGTGACGGCGTCGACCTCCTGTCCGCGGGTCTGGAAGCCAAGCACCGCCAAGGTGCCCTCATCCACCTCGACGCTGCCGTCGTCCACATTGCGCAGCGGCTGCACCGGCACTTCCTGTGCGTTGGCGCTGCTGGGGCGCTGTTCCACGCGGCGCAGCACCTTGGTGAGGTTGTTCGCCCCCTGCAGCACCACCCGCGAGTTGCGCCGTGTGCGCGTCATCGGCAACGGCTCCGCGGCGGCCGGCATGTGAAAATCGTTGATGAACATGCGGAATGCACCGGGCGAGGCCCCACGCCATGCGTAGATCGACTGGAACGGGTCGCCCACGGCGCTCACGGCCGCGCTGCGGTCGGTGCCATGGGGTTCGTCCACATGGAACAATGCGGCGAGCAACGCGGATTGGGTCGTCGATGTATCCTGGAACTCGTCGAGCAGCACATGGGTGAACTGACGCCGGTAGTGGGCGCCGATCGACGGGAACCGTTCGACCAGCTGATAGGCGGCGATCACGAAGTCGCTGTATTCGGCCATATGCCGCCGGCGTTTCTCCTCGTCGAACTCACGCACGAGCCCGAGCAGCACATCGCGTTTCATCGCCACCAGGTAGAGGTCACGCGCGGCCAACTCGGCGTCGGCATGTATCGCTTCACCGACTGCGTCCTTGTCGCCGGGGGTCTCGACGTACTCTCCGCCCTTCTTCTCCGCCTTTTTCCTGGCTTTGAGCACATCCTTCACCGCCTTTGGCGTGGCACCCCTTTGCCGATCCGCCAGCGGCCCGGTGAGCAGGCCGGTTTCATCGGTTTGCAGGAGGTCGAGGATCTGCGTGCGGAACGCCGCGTCCCATTGCGTTATCCGCTCGATGGCATCGGCCACGGTGAGGCATCCATTGCCAATCATCGAATTCGCGATGTTGTTCGCCAGTGCGCCCACGGCATCCACCACCGTGCCGAACGAGCCCATGTCCACTGGCAGTTGCACGATCTCGTCGACATGCCGGCCCACCACCGAGGCGATGATCTGGCGTGCACCGGCGACGCTCAGCGGCTGCGTCTGCGGGTCGAACCCCACCAGCAATCCGTATTGGCGCACGATCGACTGGAAGAACGCATCGTAGGTACGCACATCGGGTTTCATGAAGGCGAGCCGTGCAGGGTGGGGCCCTCCCTCCCTCGCACGTTCACGCGCATCGTCGAGCACCGCCTTCGACACTCGCGAAAGCAGCTCGGAGGCGGCCTTGTTCGTGAAAGTGAGACCCAGAATATGCTCCGGAGGCACGCCTTCGTGAATCAGGTGGATCACGCGTTCGGTCATGGTGAACGTCTTGCCCGAGCCGGCACCCGCCACCACAATCACGTTGGCGTTGGCATCGGCATCGACGATCCGCTGCTGTTCGGCGCTTGGAACCGGCTTGTTTGACTGTGCCATATTCGCTCCTGCCTATTCCCATTCCGTTTCGAATACCGTGGCCATCGCCTCATTGCAGGCTGCGCATACCTGCTTGTGGCGGCACGCTCCCCTATGGGCGTCCGTCGGATGCGCCACGATGTGGTCGGCCTGTTTGGCCGCGGCCGCATAGAACACGCGGGCAAGCATCGTCAACGCCCACAACGTGCCCTCCTGCGCACCGGCGAGCAGGTCATGCCACACCTCTTCCGGAACGCCGTCCGGAGCCTTGGAAGGCAGCTGCATCTTGAACAGGGAGCTCATGTGGGGCATGTAGTACCGTGCTGCGAACCCGGTGTCCGTGACGGCGCCCCCCTCCATCAGCGCCGGCTGATAATACGATTCCACTCGTGTGGCGGTGCCTGCCGGCGCCGGCTGGTCCTTGACGAAGAACAGCTCGGCACGGCTCACCTTCGGGCGTGGCCCGGTGAGTGCGGTCGTGGACCCATCGGTGTTGAAGGCCAGCCCAAGCTGGTAGCACACAAGCTGCAGATCGCTGAACTGCTCGGCGGGTGAGAAGCTGTTCCCCGTCTTGTAGTCCACAACCCGCCAATGTTCGTCACCATTGTCGAATCGACGGCGTTCCAGGCGGTCTATGCGGCCATTGATCTGCACCTCTTGCCCATCGGCCAATTGCACGGGCCAACCGTCCATGAGCACCCCGAGTATCGCCCGCATCTGCTGCACGGTGAGCTTTGGCCGATCCCCGGCATGGTTGTAGGCGTCGGTGATGCTGCGCAACGTGAAGGCTCCTTCGAAGGAGCATTCCGCGAACGACTCGACCAAGGTGCCTATGGCACCGGTGGTCTTATGGATGTACTCAGCCTCGTTCGAATCGACGAAATACCTCGCGATGTTGAACAGCATCGCCTTGGACTCAGCATCGCGCTGCAATGCCGCGAACCGCTCTGAGGCGTCCTCTATGCCCAGCGGGTCTATGCGCCGCGGCGCATAGTATTCGTCGAACATCCTGTCGGCTATGGCCTGGGCCGTCTGCTCACGCCATGTGTCGGTATGCGGCCCCTGAATCGGCACGAATTGTTCGTAGACCTGCGGCAGATCCCAATGGTGCTCGGTCGCGTATTGCGCGGCATCGTGCACGAGCGTGCCGAAATCCGCCACCACCGCGCTTGGGGTGGGGCCGCTGAAATCGCGTTCCAGGCGAGCACACACCGCGCACCCCCACAGTCGGTCGACCTGCGAGGGCGACAGCACGATCGGGGCGAACGGATCCGTCGGAACACTCATGGCTTGGGGCGAGGCTCCGGATTGTGCCGAGCCCGCGTTGAGACTGAGCGCCGTCCCAGTGGATTGCACGCTGTTCCCGGATTGGGTGCGCTCATGACGCCCCGGCGATCGCGCCCCGGTGGGGGCGTCGCGCAGGAACGGCCAACGCCGCGGGTCGGCCTCGTCGACTCCCGCCGACGCCAATGCCGCCAATGCGGCGACGGCATCCTGGAATTCCGCGGATGATTCCTCACTATGGGCCAACGTCATACGGGCCAAGGCGATCACACCCCGCATGCTCGCAGTGAGGGTCTCGTCACCGGCATGTCGTTCCGATTCCTTCACGCTATGGCCATGCTCAGCAGTGTCCACCGATGTTTCGGTCTGATTCCTTCTGGAATCCGCATTCCCGGCATCGGATGCGTCGGCCAGCCGTTCGGCCAATGGCCGCTCGGCATCGTCACGGGTGAAGCATTCCGGCAGGTACGCGTACAGGAAATCGGAGGGCACGGCATCGTCATTCTGGCTGGCGCTCACGTTCAATGTGCCGTTGGCGCGGGTGAGCGCCACCAGCCAGCCCTTCTGCTCGGACGCCAGCACCTCGTCGAGCTGGCCGCCGACCTCGTTGCGGTGCCGGGTCTGGCTGCCGTGCAGGGCGATATCCACCAAATCCTCGCCGCCGAACATGGTGTTACGGGCGGCCAGATTCGGCCAGATGCCTTGTTGCACGGCGGGAATCCACACATGCTCCCAGCTCAGTCCGGCAGTGCCGGCAGGCGTGGTGAGCGTGACCGCCTCGTCAACCGGTGCCAAGCTGGCCAGCGAATCCGCCTCGATCTGCAGCTGGCGCACCTGGTCGATGAAAGCGTTGATGTCGGGGGCCACGCCTTCGGATTGCACGTAGTTGAACAACCGCATCGCCGTGTCGAGCCGGTCGTTGGCGGCACGGCCGTCCGGCGAGTCGAAAATGGCCTGCACCTTCCACGCATCGGCCACATGGCACGCTTTCCATGCCGCCTCAAGCGCGTATTGGGGCGCCTTCGACGGCAAGGAGCCGAGGTCGTCGGCAATCTGCCCCACAATGCGCCACAGCAGATTGAAATTGCGCACGTCTTCGTTATGGTCTCCGCACAGCGCCTCGAGCACATCGAGCAGCGTCTCGTCATCACCTTGCGCAAGGAGCAGATATAACGCATCAATGCCGAATTCAAGGCCGTCGCCCACCTTGTCGGTGTCGCTCAGCCGCGAATCGTCCACGACGATGCCACTGGCCTGCTCCTGTGCGGCATGCGCGGCGCGCACCGTGCTCGCAAGGGCATCCCATTGCGAACGCAGATCCGATAAAGCGGATGCCTTCACCGATTCGGCGAGCGCGCTCCGATCCGGGTCGGCCGTCGCACTCGCATCGTCGAGAATGTCGGTCTGGGAGATCCTCGCCAACGCTTCGAGCGATGAAAGCGCGGCATTCACCGTGTTCAGGCGCATGGGCCGCGTCGGTTTGCGATGCGATCTGACGTGCGCGTTGATTGTGTTCGTGCCCATGTTCGCGGTGTCGATGAGCAGACTCTCGGCGATTCTGCCCACGCGGGCACGCACATACTGCGCGGCGGCGGCGAGCGTCATCGAGCGGGTTTCGAGTCCATGGGCACGCAGTTGGGCGAGCTCGATGAGCGCGAACAGCCCCTGCACGAACGGCTCGTCTGCGAGAGGCCGGGTCACCGACGAATACCGCACCGGCACATCGGCCCCGCGCAGCCTTTCCCCGAACCGCAGCACGTCGGCGTTGTCATGGCAGATCACGGCCATGTCGTTCCATGTCACGTTCCTGTCGTTCAGATGCAGCGCCGAAATCTGCCACACGATGTTGTCGAGTTCGTCGTTTGCCGACCGGTACAGTCTGCCGTTGAGAGAACCGTCTTCCAGCACCTTCTTGGTATGCGGGTCGTTGGCATCGAGCGGGCGCAGGCGGTCCGACCCCTCCACGGCAGGCAGTTTTCCGGGCCGCTGGGCCAACGGCAGCGAGGATTCCTCGGCGGAGGCTATCGACAGGCTCACGCGTGACGCCACGATGTCCCGATAGGTGGCGGGCTCGTGCTGAAATGCCTGCAATGAAACATGGTCGGCGGCGAACGGGCCGTTCGGGTCGAGGAAGCGTGCATAGAGGTATTCCGGGTATGAGCCGCGGAATGCTTGCACGGCTTCGTCCGGATCGCCGAACAGCACCAAATGCACGCCGAGCCCCTGCAGCACCGCGAGCAACGCCAGGCCACCCAACGTGAGATCCTGCACGTCGTCCACCACCAGCAACGTGGGCATCCAAGCCCCTGCAACAGTCAGGGAGCGCATGGCCGCAAGCGGCAGATACGAGGGGTCCAAACGGTATTCACCAGGGTAGCGCCGGGCCACCAGATCGAAATACTCGCGCCTCAATGCGAGTGCCAGACGCCACTGCAACGAGAGGCGCACGCCAGCGGGGCCCTCCGATTCCACAGCTTGGCAGGCGACCTGCATCGTCCATTCCTCCACATTGCGCGCAGCCGCCGTCGGCTGCATCGCGCCGAGACGCAACAATGCCCCCACCTCGTCGAAGTGGGCGAACACGTCGCGCAACTGGGCGATGAATCCTGCATTGACGTTCGCTGCGATATCGGCAATCGTCTCCTCGTCGGCATCGTTGGCATCGGCGGCATCCATCACAATGGTCGCCCAGTCGAGCGTGCCTGCGGACGAGGAGTTGGCAGCAGCACCCACCCCCTTCCGTGCGGGGGGCGCCTGCACGCCTGCATCCTCGAAATAGGCGCTGAGCAGCCGGCAGGTCTCGCATGAGCCATCCTCGCCACGGCGATGCTGTTCGACGTGCACGGCGATCACATGGCGCAACAATGCGTCCTGCTCGGCACCGTTGATGAGACGGGGTGCGCTGTCGCCGCTTCTCGAACGGGCGATCTCAAGCAATTGGAAGGCCAACGCATTGAGCGTGGTGGCCGGGCGCACACGTTCGCTTGAGCCGAGTTCGCGTATGATCCGATCGGAATACAGATCCGCGACGCGACGGTTCGGCACGAGCATCACCGTCGACCCATCGTCCCCGGCCGCCAAGCCGGCTCGCAGCCCGGCGAGCGTCGTCTCCACGGCCAGCTGCGTCTTGCCCGAACGCGGGGCACCCGAGACGAGCAGGGTGCGCGCCTTGGAGTTCCGGTCATCATTGTGAACCGACTCCAGGAATTCACGAATGGCACGGCGAGCCCCCTCGTTGGTCCGCGGCGCATCGTCATCGGCGACCATGCCAGCGACTCCATGCTCTTGGGTATGTTCGACCATGCATTGCCTCCTCGCCCTCATCGGCATCCTCCACACCGATTCTCCAAGTGTATGGACGGCCTGCGCGCACGTCAAAGAAACGCCGTGTACCGAGCGGTCCGTCCGGATTCCCATTTGCATCGTATCGCGGCTCATATGGCGTGCAATATGTTGCAGCATGCGATGCGCCAACATGGTCAATCTGCCCATATTGGCGCAAAACGACCAACGAAACGCCGCACTTCGTTGGGACAGTCTCATTGCCGGCTTACGCGCAAGCAGTCGAGCGCAAATTTCGATAATCTACATATGGGAGAATCCCCGACACCGGTACACAGCCAGCGAAGGAGCCGCCATGACCCAGCAGGTGCCCCAGCCACCGCGCCTTGCCGGCTACAGCTATGTGCGCGTGCTCGGGCACGGTTCCACCGCTACCGTCTACCTCTACCGGCAACAGGGCATAGAACGCGACGTCGCCATCAAAGTGAGCGTCGAGCAGGTGGACAGCAGAATCGCAGACGCCTTCCGCGCGGAGGCGCGTGCCATGGCCGCGTTGTCGAGCCACCCCTACATTCTCTCCACCTACGATGCGGGCGTCACCGACGACGGCCGCTATTACCTCGTGTTCGAGTATGCACCGGGCGGCACGCTCAAGGACGTGCTGTGCAACCATGTGCTCGACGTGCCGCAGATGCTCTCCATGGGAGTCCATCTCGCCAGCGCAGTCGCCACCGCTCACCGGGCCGGCATTGTGCACCGCGACATCAAGACGAGCAATGTGCTCATCACCTGGCAACGGTTGCCCACGCTCGCCGACTTCGGCATCGCCGTCACCGCCTACGATCACAGCAGCACCGGCTACTCCCTGCCGTGGGCTCCTCCGGAGACGCTGCGCACGGGCGGTGCGGGAGGTGAGGCGGCCGACATCTATTCGCTGGGCGCAGTGCTCTATGCCTCACTGGTGGGCACCTCCCCGTTCGAATACGGGTACCACCCGAAGACGGCGAAGGAGCTGGCAAGGCTCATCATGACGCAACCGCTGCCGACGATCCAGCGCAACGACGTTCCCACTGTGGTGCATGAGACGTTGGCACACGCAATGGCGCCGAATGCCGACGATCGCTACCCCTCCGCACTGGCTTTCGCCCGCGCGCTCCAGCAGGCGCAATTCGACCTGTATGGGCACGCCACACCGGTGAATGTCGAGGGCGCAGACCCCTATCCGTCCAGCATCGCACGCCGGCAGATCACCGAACGTCCGCCGGCGGCACGGCAACGCGGCAAACACCGCAAGGCGTGGATGGTCGCGGGCTTCACCGTCGCGCTGCTCACCCTGTTCCTCGCGGTGTTCATGGGGTTCGTGCTGCCCGGGCTCGACACCCATGCCAGCGGAAACCAGACGGTTGTCGAAGGCAGCCACGGCGCACTCCAGAACGGCGAACGGCCCGAACCCACGGGCAACGAGCCCCCCGGCGCATCCGTTGTGCCGTCGCCGCAACAGCTTTCCGGCACCCTCGACGAGAATGGCATCGCGCATTTCCATTGGAGGAATCCAGATCCACGGGAAGGCGACACCTACGTGTGGTCGCGTATCGGCGCCGCGACCACGCCGGGCGCCTCGCATGTGGTCGATTCCACCGGCTTTGACATTCCGGCTGACCAAACCGATCAGGCGCAGGTGTGCGTGCGCGTGAGCATTGTGCGGGCAGACCGCAGCATGTCGGCACAACCCGCCATCGCCTGCGCGGTACGGAAATGAGGTGACATGACCGAATCGCCACGCAACAGCATGCACAAGTTCTCGCCACGGCGCATATTCCGCGGTCGCGGCAAAACGTGGATGGTGCCCGCGGCCATGCTCGTCATCGTGCTCGCCGTCATCGCGGGAGCCCTCGTCATGCACTCGGTCTCGCAACGGCATCTGCAACTCGACGACGGGACCGTCTGGGTGACCTCGCAGGCCGACCAGAAGGCGGCCCGCTACAACGTGCGGCTGCGTGAGCCGGATGCGAGCGTCACCGCACAGTCGCCGAACTTCGACATCGCGCAGCACGGTGGAGACGTCATCCTGGCTGAGCCGCAAAAAGCCTCGGGCATCGACCAATCCACCATGGGTACCGCCGACGCCACCGCGACCACCTCCACGATGCGCACGCTGGTGGGTGGCCGTACCGCCGCGATCATCGACGCCGACCGCGGCGAGGTATGGGTGGGAAAAGCCGATGGCATCGCGCACCTCTCCCCCACCACAGCCACCGCGACGATGAAACTCGGCACCGGCGGCCGAATCGCCATCGCCGCGGACGGCACCGTCTACGGCCTCGACGCCCACACGGCAAAGGTGTACACCGTCGGGGCTGGTTCGAACACGGCGCATGAAATCGTCACACTGAACGAAGGCGAACCCATTGCCGCGGATTCCTTCACCGTGGTCGACGGCCAACCAGTGGCCAGCAGCGGCAACCGCCTGTACTTCGGTCGGAGCCATATCACCGTGGATGGCGTGGGAACCTTGACGTTGCAGGCACCTCCAGCCGACACCGACGACCGCTCACAACGCGGTTGGGTCGCGGCGGCCGCACCGGGCGCACTGGTCACGATGCCGCTCAACGAGGGAGCCAAACCCGCCATCCACCGCACCGCAGGCACCGGCGAGGCCGCACAACCCGTGTCGGTGAACGGATGCGTGCACGGGGCATGGAGTCAAACCGCGCGAAACTATGCCACCGTCTGCTCGGCGAACGGCGAACCCGATATGCTCGATCTGCAGGCGATCACCGCGACGGCCAATCTTCGCCTTCGTGTGAACCACAGGCTCGTCGTGCTCAACGACATCGCGAACGGCAACATATGGAACCCGGCGGATTCGCCGGATGTGATCCAGATTCAGTGGAAGCGGCTCGACAACGACACCAGCCGTCAGACGAGCACCACCACCGATAGCACGAGTTCGAAGCACACGTTCGCACGGGAATGCTCCACGAAATCAGGGCAGATTCGCGCAGTGGACGACGAGTTCGGCATACGCGCCGGCTCCAACACCGTCATCGACCCGTTGCGCAACGACGAGCAGACCGACTGCTCGGTGCTACGCATCACCTCAGTGAGCTCGCCGGAGAATGATTCGGTGAAGGCGTCCGCCATATATGATGGCCGGTTCCTGCAGGTCAGCGCGCACAACCCCGGCCGCGCGACCTTCACCTATGAGATCGGCGATGGGCGCGGACAATCCTCAAGGGCGACCGTGACGCTGACGATTGCCGGCGACCAGAACCGCACACCAACCCGCAAGGAGCAGCCGGAGGAAACCGAGGTCGAACAGGGTGCCACGTACACCATGAACGCGCTTGGCGGCTTCGTCGACCCAGACGGCGATCCGCTCACCCTGGTCGGCGCCAGTGTGGAGAACACCGACGAGGCGACGGTCTCCGCACGCCCGGACGGCGAACTCGTGTTCCACGCCGGTTCGATGCGCGAAGGCCGTGCAGCGGTGCGGCTGCAGGTCTCCGACGGCAGGAACCTCACCGAGGCAACCGTGTACTTCACCATCCGTCCGCCGCACACCTTGGCGGCGAACATAGATCCGGTCTGCCGCACCACCACGCCGAACACAGCAGTGACCGTCGATCTGTCCAAGGTCGTGCACGCCACCTCGGCCGATACCCCGCAATTGACACGGGTAGACAATCCCGAACGCACGAACGTCACCATGCGCGCCACCGACATGTCGTTCACCTTCCAGTCGAGCGAACCGGGCACCTATCATGTGCCCTACACGATTGTCCAAGGCGATGTGGAAGCCTCGGGACTGGCACGCATAGACGTCGAACCCGACCAGGAGGAATCGGCAAGGCCGGTCGCCGCCAACGACGTGGCATTGCTCGGAGCCGACAAGACGGCCATCGTGGAACCGCTTGCCAATGACGTCGACCCCATGGGCGGCGTGCTGGCCGTCACCGATGTCAGGGCCGACGCCAAATCCGGCATCAAAGCGGGCATCGTGGGAAATAAACGCGTGTATATCACGGCTCAGACGCTGCCATCTGCACCAGTGAGTCTCGACTACACAGTGGCGAACGCACAGGGCATCGCCACCGGCACCATCGTGGTGCAACCGCCGGCGCTCACCAGTGCCGATTCCGTGCCGAAGGCCTCCGACATCACCGTACCCGTACGCACCGGGGGCATAGTGTCGGTGGATGTGCTCGACCATGTCTCGTACACCGGTGCCTCGGCCCTCGCGCTGGACCGAAACCTCAAGACTGATGCGGGCAAGTTCCGCGGGCTCGCCTTCGCCTCGTCGAACACCGTACGGTACCAAGCTCCCAGTACGTCGGGTAATTACCCGCTCACCTACACGGTGACCGATGCCCTCGGCAACGCGTCATCGGCCGTCGTCACCTTCGCCGTGCATGACAGTGACGCGGAATCGAAATCCGCGCCGAAACCCACCGATGTCGAGGCGCAAGTGGCTGCTGGCCGAAAGATCCGCATCCCGATTCGCGTGACCGGCATCGACACGGACGGCGATGACGTGCAGTTGCTCGGCTTGGGCAACAATGCGCCCAAACTCGGCCGCGTGATGGAAACCGGAGCGGATTATCTGGTGTACGAGGCATTCGCCGATTCCGTGGGCACCGACACCTTCAGCTACGCGGTGGAGGACTGGACGGGCAGGCGCGCCCAAGCGCAGGTTCGCGTCGGCGTGTTCCAAAGCGGCGCGGATTCGGGAGTCTACGCCCGCGATGACTCGGTGACACTGCGCCCGGGAACCTCGACCACCGTGCCCGTGCTGCGCAACGACATCGCGTCTGACAACAGCAATCTTGTGCTCGAGAACAACGTGCAATGCCAAGGCATCGACAACGTGAAGGTGCAGGGCGGCATGATCTCGCTCACCGCACCCGACCATACCGGCACCGCCTACATCATCTACACGGTCCGCAACGCAGCGGGGGTCAAGGATGTCGGGTTGCTGAGCGTCACCGTCGATCCGAACGCACCCATCCAACCGCCGAGCGCCTACGATTACCGGGTGCCGGCAAGCGCCACCGTGGACAAAAGGACGGTGAACGTGGATGTCTCGGCATGGATCTCCAACCCGTCAGGAAGCCTCGACGAGCTCGCAGTGAATGTGGACAAGTCCGCCGCCCAGCATGCGCGTGCCACCGGCGACACCACGCTCTCCATCGATCTCACCGATGAGGCGAGGGCCATTGCCTATACGGTAACGAACACGACGCACGGCATCACCTCGACGGCATTCATCCATGTTCCCGCCTACGGCGTGTTCCCGCCAACCCTACGACCTCAGGCACCCCCTCTGCGGGTCAATGCCGGGGAGACCATCACCATCCCGCTTGCCGACCACGTACGCGTAGGGGCCGGCAAGGCGCCGATGCTGGCGAACTCGGAGTCGGTGAGTGCCACGAAAAGCGACAACGACGATTATGTGGTGAACAGCGGAACGCTCAGATTCACCGCGAGAAGGGACTACTCCGGACCGGCATCGATCACCTTCACCGTGACTGACGGCAGCCGGGGCACGAATGTGAGATTCGTCAACACGGCAGTGATCACATTGCCCATCACCGTAATCGGCAACACGCGTCCCGCGCCGACGTTCGCAGGCACCACCGTGGATGTCGTCGCAGGTGAGGCCGCCACGGTGATCGACCTCAACGCACTGGTCTCAGGCGGGGCGAATGAGGATCGGAAACCATACTCGTTCACTGGAGGTCAATCGTCTGCACCCTTCACCACATCACTCACCACCGACGGCAAACTCACCGTGGCGGCCGACGCCACCGCCACACCGGGTGCCACCCAATCGATTCCCATCACGCTCGACTATGGCAATGGTGCGCTCCACGCCGGTATCACCGTTCGGGCCGTGCCGTCCACACGCCCATTGGCCCGGCTCAACCCCGCCACCATCAGGCTCAAACCCGGTGAAAGCACCGGCATCGATGTGACTCAAGGAGCGTACAACCCATTCCCCCAAACCCCGCTGAGCCTTGTTTCGGCGAACGCGGATGCAGACTCCACGCTGCAAATGCAAACCGAGGGAACCGTTCTGCGTCTCTCGGCGCCTCCAACAATGCCAGCCGCCACCTACCATGTGGTGATCACCGTCATGGATGCCACCAAAACCGAGGAACGCAGCGTAAGCGCCACGCTCACAGTCGTCGTGCAGAATGTTCCCGGCGCCCCGTTGCTTTCCCCCGTGGCCGCAAAACCCGAGGATTCAGCGGTAACACTCAATTGGACGACCGGCAGCGCCAACGGCTCGCCCATCACCGACTATCTGGTGAGATGGCAGGGAGGCGAACAATCCTGCGGAAACGTGACATCATGCCGCATCGGGAATCTGCACAATGGCACCACCTATACGTTCACGGTGCGGGCACGCAACGCCATAGGCTGGTCGCCGGACTCCAATGCGGTGACGGGTAGACCCAATCGGGCACCGGAACCCCCCGGACAGGTGCAGGTGAGGGGCGGTCACCGCAGCGTCGAGGTCTCGTGGAACGAGCCGGACTACGCAGGCTCGCGCCCAAGTTCCTACACCGTGCAATTGCAGGGGCCCGACGGTTGGACGAAGACGAACACCAGGGTGACGGCGCTCGCCACATCCTTCGAGATCGACAACAACGTGATCACCGACTCGAGCGCCTTCTCCGCCACCGTCGTGGCGAACAACGAAGTCGGAGCCAGTGTGCCGAGCCGACTCGTGTCAACCCGGGACGTGTGGGGAGACCCCGATGCCCCGCAAGTGAGCATCACGCAGGCCAACGACCATGAGATCACCGGCACCGTGACGCTCGGCAACATGCGCAGGGCGGGGTGCGCCTCCATCCAGCTCTCCCATGGCACGACATCGTGCGAATCGCTGCGGTTCAGGGTTCCCCTCGACAATGCCATGTATTTCAAGCCGTTGAGCGTGAGCGCCACCGTGCACACATCAAGGCGTCCCGCAACTGTGGCGACGGGACAATCGAACACCATCGAGCCCACCATCGGCATTGCCGAGCCAAGTGTGCGCATGGAGGGCAGGAATGACGAGTGCATATTGGAATGGTCGGTGCCACGCGGCAGGCATGACGGCGTTCATGTGAAATTCGGTTCCATCGATGCAAACAGGGAGCCCGCCGGCAGTGAGACAGTGCGGCTCAGTCCGTGGGAGCGCTGCCCTGCGGGCGAGGTACGCACCCGGCTCCAAGGCCATTACAGCCCACCGGCACGGGCAACGAGCACACACCAGTACCGTGTGGCGCCAACCGTCGACGCCAACGAAATCGAGGTGAGCTGGTCGCAGCACAACCGCGATGCCATCGTGATGCGCAACACAGGGCGCGCCTTCACCGACTACGGCCAGCCCGTCACCATCACCTTGTCGTTCAGCAACGGATTCACCACGCGCTGGAATCCGGACACCGATGTCACGGTTCGTCCGGCACCCGGCGAGAGCACAGTCCCAGACAATCTGCGCTGGACCGCAAGCATCACCATGAACGAGGATGCCGGCTATGCCGCACGCACCGAAGAGCACACGGTACAGGGCATTCGCCGGGCGGCCACAACCCGCACAATCGCCTGGCACACGACACCACGACTTCCGGCAGGGCATCACAGTCTCGAGCCGCATCATATTGCAAAGGAGAGGTTCCATGACAGCCAAGCATGAACAGCCTGATGCACCCCATGCACAGCATACGGACGAGGGCTACGAATCCACCGTCCTCTCACGACGGGGCTTCCACACGCCTGCGGACGTGGCGCCGGATTCCGACGCCACCCGGCTGGGAGGCGTCCATGCTTCACCGTCGCGAACCGAAGTCCAGACGGTCACCGAGACCGTGAGCACCGTGAATATGCCGACCGAGCGAGATGCCACCGCAGTTCGGAGCGAATCTGCTCACAAGGGCGACATTGTGCGGTTCCACAGTCTGTTCGACGCCATCGTGGCGAACATATCGCAAGTGGTGGTGGACAAGGAGAAAACGATTCGCGAGTGCGTCACCGCCCTCCTTGCCGGCGGCCATGTGCTGCTTGAAGACAACCCGGGCACCGGCAAGACCCAGCTTGCCCGAGCGCTCGCCCAATCCATCGACACCTCGTTCAAACGCATCCAATTCACCCCGGATCTGCTGCCCTCCGACGTGGTGGGAGTCACCTTCTACGACCAGAAGAACGGCGAGTTCACGTTCCGCCCAGGTCCGGTGTTCGCGTCCATCGTGCTCGCTGACGAGATCAACCGAGCCTCACCGAAAACACAGTCGGCCCTCCTCGAGGTGATGGAGGAGCAGCACGTCACCGTCGACGGGACCACACATACGGTGCCGCAGCCATTCATGGTGATCGCCACCCAGAACCCGATCGAACAGCTCGGCACCTACTCACTGCCCGAAGCGCAGATGGACCGCTTCCTGCTGCGCACCACGATCGGCTACCCATCCAGGACCCGGAGCATGCAGTTGCTCAAGGAGGCCGACATCACCGATCGCGCCAGCACCATCGGCAGCGTTGTGAGCGCCCATGACATACTCGACATGCGCAAGGCCGTGCAACAGGTGCATATCGACGACGCGATCTACGAGTATATTCTGCGGCTGGTGGAGCAGACGCGCAACAGCGAGCTCGTCGCCGTCGGATCTTCCATGCGCGGTGCGCTTGCGCTCACCCGTTGCGCCCGTGTGTGGGCGGCGGCCGACAATCGCGCCTACGTCATTCCTGACGATGTCAAGGATCTCGCCATCTCGGTGCTCGCCCACCGCCTGACGCTCACGCCGGATGCCACCTTCGCCGGCCAGAGCCAGCACAGTGCAATGCAGGCGATCATCGACGACGTGCCGGTGCCGCAGACGGGACTCAACGAAGCCCACGAATCCACGCATGGCGAGCGCTGACATGGCCATACGGAAATACGTATCGCCATTGGGCTGGGCGGTGGCCGGCATGTTCGTGCTCACGCTCGCGTTGTTCCTATGCCTGGGTTGGGTGGAGATGCTTGCGTTCGCACTCGTGTGCGCCACGTTGCTCGTAAGCTCCGCGGCGCTTTCAGTGGGCAACACTGCGTTCACGGCCACGCTTTCGGTATCGAACACGCGGGTGAGCGTCAACCAGACGATGCACGCCATGGTCACCGTGTCGAATCCGAGCACCTCCGTCACCGCGAGCGCGAGCGGCGATCTGCCGATATCCCAGAGCAACTACGGCAGTCTCGAGTGGCACCATGAACGCTTCGCCATACCGAGTCTCGGCGCCCACCAGTCGAAGCAGACGGCGATTCCCCTCACCGCAACGCATCGCGCGGTGGTCACAGTCGGGCCATTGTCGGTGCGCAAAGGAGACCCGTTCGGCCTGGTGCGGCGCGAGCATCGTCTCACCGAGCAGATCCGCGTGTACATTCACCCGGACATCGTGCCGCTGCACACACTGCACGCCGGAATCATACGTGATCTGGAGGGCAATCCGAGCGACGACCTCGTCAATGACGACCTGAGTTTCTTCGGTCTGCGCGAATACGAATATGGTGACGACGTGCGCAATGTGCACTGGCTGAGCACCGCGAAAACGGGAACGCTCATGATCCGGCAATTCGAAGCCACGCGTCGCACCGATTCGTCGGTGAGTCTTGACGTTGCGGCGTTTTCGTATGCGAGCGCCGAGGAGTTCGAACTCGCGGTGAGCGTGTTCGCCTCGATTGGCGTGCAGTGTGTGTCAGAACGGCGTGCGCTGTATGCGCAATCCGGCAGATTGCATGTGCAGCCGCGCAAACCCGCCGACTTTCTCGACACGTGCAGTGAGATCGAACCTGAAACGCGTGGGGGCACCATGCTGGCGAATCTGGCACGCGAGGCCCTGCTTGCCTGCGACAAGGCATCGCTGTACTGCTTTGTCGCCGGTTCCGCGCATGAGGTGGACGATCTGCGCAGGCTTGGCGCCGCCATTCCGGATTCGGCGACCTGCGTGGTCGTGCAGGTCGTCGCCGGGGCGAGCAGCGCGGTGCGCACGCTGCCGGAATGCGTGTTCATCACGGTCGGCGTGCTCGACGACCTTCCGCTACTCATGGAGGTGCTCTCATGACTTCGCCGACCTCCTCCTTTGGCGCGACAAGACACGGCCGCACCCGCGGCGATGCTTCGTGGATCAACGACAATTCCACGCAAATGCCCGTCTGGCTGACGATGAACGCCCGCGACGCGCGTCGGGCCGATGCCGCACATGCCGCTGGCCATGCCACACGCGATGCCGCCATCTCACTTGTCGTGGTGATGGCAATCGTACTGTGCGCATGCGCGAATCTCATTGACGTGTACGGCTCGGCCGGCAGCTGGGCGCGCGCCGCGATTCCGGCTGCATTGCTCGGTTCTGGCATCGCGTTCATGACGCTGGTGCCCCGGTTGAGGTTCTGGTGGCAGATTCTGGCGTCCGTGCTCGCGCAATGCGTGATCGGCCCGCTGGTCGCACTGCCGCACACAAGCGTGGCCTACGTGCTGCCGACGTGGCAGACCCTCGCCGAAGGTTGCTCCGCCATGTTCACGTCGTTCAAGTTCCTCATCGCCGTGCCGGCGCCGACCGGCACCGCGGATGGCTCGCTCATGGCCGTATGGACGCTCTGCCTGCTCTCGTGCACACTTGGCGGCGTGCTGGCCGTGCTCCCCCAACGGCGATGGAGCGCATTGAGCGTATTGGTTGTGATCGGCGATTTCGCTGTCTGCGCGCTGCTTGGCACATCGGCAGGCGTGCTTCGGCTGCCATGCGGCGTGGTTTGCGCGCTCGCCGCCGTAGTCTGGCTGTCGTGGCGCTGGCGACTGTTCGAAATGTCACGATGGCTCGGTGCGGGCGCACTGTTGCTGCTGGCGGGCGCCGTGGCCGTAGGCGCATGCCTGCCCGTCCACGCCACGCGAACGATTCTGCGCGACCATTACGAGCCGCCGCTTGCGCCCTTCGACTATGCGAGCCCGATGTCGGGCATGCGCGCGTATCTGAAGGAGCATAAGGCAGACACACTGCTCACCGTGCGCAATCTGCCGGCGGGGGCCAGCGTGCGTCTCGCCGTGATGGATCGGTTCGACGGCAATGTGTGGAATCTATCGAACACGCGGATTGCCGGCGCATCCTCGAACTACACGCGCATGGGTCTGCGAATCACACAGGACGGCGATGACTCCGGAACCTGGTTCACTGCCATGTTCGACGTGCGCGACGGCATGCGTGACGATTGGCTGCCGCTTGCCGGCGCGGCGACGCAGGTCACCTTCGCCACCAATGCGAATGCCGACGATTTCTACTACAACACGGGCACCGAATCCGGTCTGCTCACTTCCGGCGTACGTTCCGGACTTGCCTACACCGAAACCGGCACGCTTGCACGCCGTCCCAGTGATGATGAGATTCGGCAGACACAGGCCGCACGCATCGCGCTCCCCGATGCCGGCGACATTCCCAATGCCGTGCGGCGCATGGCGGAGGCCTTTGCAGGAGGTCAGCCCACGGCTGGCGCGGCTGCGCTCGCATTGGCGAACGGCCTGCGCGACAACGGGTGGTTCTCGCACGGTTTGGTGGACGACTACCCTTCGCTTGCCGGGCATGGCAACTACCGGATCACCCAGCTGCTCGGCGGCACCGCAATGGTGGGAGACAGCGAACAGTATGCGTCGGCGATGGCCCTCATGGCGAGGTCCTTGGGAATCCCGTCGCGCGTGGTGCTTGGGTTCGTGCCCAAGGACGAGCATGGCGACATCACCGAGGCCCGCACACAGAGAACCGAGAACGGCACCACAACCGACTTCACCGGCAATGACATCGAAGCCTGGGTTGAGGTCGCGCTTGAAGGGCACGGTTGGGTGGCGTTCCACCCTACGCCTCAGGAGACGAAGACCCCTGAAGACAATCAGAATCCCACTCCCCCGAATCCGCAGACACTCGTGCGCCAACCGCCACTGCCCCTCACCGATCCACTGCGCGACAAGCAGGAGGCCACAGGAAGCACCGTGCTCTCCGGAGACGACGCCCAAGACCCGCGAACCTCGGGAGTCTGGTCGAAAATCGGCGCGGTGACGCGCGACGTCGCTATATACGGCTCCCCCGTGTGGATTCTCCTTGTCATCTGCGGCTGCATTCTTGCGGTCAAGGCGGCGCTGCTCATGCGATTGCGCAGGAATGGCAGCACGAATCACCGTGTGGAGTCCGGCTGGCGTTCACTCACGCAATTCGCGATGCAAAGCGGCATTCCCGTGCACGGCACACGCCGTGAGCAGGCGCATGCCATCGCGAGGTCCTTCGCCGCGGAATCTGCTGCCGAAGCGACCGCCAGCCCCTCCGACACGAGCCGTGGGCCGGTCACCGAAGCGCAGCTCAGGCACAGCGCGCAGACGGCGGATTATGCCGCGTTCTCGGGCAATCCTGTGCCTGAAAGCGAGGTCGTACAGTATTGGGAGTCTGTGGATGGCATGCGCGCCGCATTGCTGAAGACCCTGCCGTTCTGGCGCCGCGTGCGCACGCGACTGAGTCTGCGCGGCCTATTCCGGCACCATGCATACAAAGAGACATCCGACCACCCTGCGTAAAAAGGGACATCTTCGTTCGCAAATCTGTCCCTTTTTACGCAGGGCAAGCAGATCAAACCGAACAAACAGGTCAAGCAGAACAAGCTGCCCTCTTACGCAAGGTGGGATGCTTTTATTTATGCAGATGAGTCCACTATATGCGGCGGTCCGGCCACACACGGCGATTGATGCTAGTATGGCGGCGTGCGAGTTGAGGAAGACTCCACATGCGGAGACTGTGCGTGGGCTGCGCATGCCGAACATCTGCGAGCAGGAAAGGAATCTCGATGGTGGACTATCAGACGGCGGTGGCCGCAGTGCAAGACCCTCAGGCAGACCCGATCCTGCTCGCCAAAATCGCCTACGAGAACCCGGAGTTCGGCGCCAACGTGGCGGTGCATCCACGCGCCTACCCCGGACTGAAGCGCTGGCTCGCCGAATTCGGCGACAAACGGGCGCGCATGACACTCGCGCAGATGGGCGTCATCGCCACCGCAGACCCTGTAGAAGACCGCTTCGACGAGTCGGAGACCCCGTCTGGACAGCGGAACCCCGAACCGGCGCGCGCCGTGAAACTCGCCGTGGAACAACTGGTGCGCAATTCGGGCGCGCAGCAACCAGTGCAGGCGCGCCCCACGCGATTCACCCAGCCAGCGCAATCTACGCAGGCGGCACAGCACACGCTGGCGACGCAGCCTGATCGGGCAACGGCGAGCAATCCGAATGCGCAGTACAGTGCGAATGGCGAATTCACGCCGCAGCTGGCCATGACCACGTCTGATCCGGCGGTGATGCACGACATCGCCCAGTACGCACCGGATCTGCATGTGTATCTGGTGCAAAATCCGTATATCTACCCAGAATTGCTCAACTGGCTGGCTTCGCTCAATGAGACGGAGGTCAACGAGGCAATCGCCGCACGCCGTGCACGTTAGAGGGCAACGCCAGTTCAGCGGGCATCGAGTGTGAAGAACTGGTCGCCTATGCGAATGTTCGCAGGCAGATCGAGCTCCACCGGCATACCTTGGCTCACGCGCATCTCCTCGTCGTCATGCACGACGTACGTGCCGTTGAGGGAGCCCATGTCTTCCAACCAGAGCGTGCCATGCTCGCCGTAGCTGATCGCGCAGTGATTGCGGGAGACCGTACGCGTGGGGTCTATGAGCCGCACCGATTTCGAACCTTCCGGAATGTCGTGCGACGGCTTGCGCCCGAGTAACGTGTTCATATTGATGTCGATATGCTGGTTCGTCACCGCATTCGTCAACACCGCTTCGCGTTCGGTTTCGCGTGCGAATCGTTTGGAGAGCACGGTGCCGTCCCACTGGGCATCGCCTTCCGAACCCGGTTCCGCCGTGTACTCATCGGGTTCCCCGGCGTAGTCATCTGGCTCGCCATGCCATTCGGGCTGCTCACTCACTTGTCCATCTTGTCTATGCGCCTGCACACGGCGCATCTCCTGCGTTCCGTACGCGGGGAACGCGACCCCCGGCACCGCGTCGACGTCATCGTCATACCAACCCGGCTCCGGTGCCGGTGGATACGGAATTCTGCTCATACCCATGTTGTACCACACCGCGGCACATTCCCGGCTTCGATCCCCATTTTTTGGGCAGATTCCGCGCCCGCATACAGTGAAAGGTCCCCACACCCGCCATGGGTGTGGGGACCTTTCAGGTCAGACGTCGGCTCGGACTACTTGAGTTCGTCCGGGTCGATGCGGAACTCGTCTCCGAAGTCGACCGGGTTGTCGTTGTCGTCGAGGAAGTCGTCCGGGTTGAAGTCGTCGCCGAGCTTCAGATCACCGAAATCGATGTTCGAGAAGTCGACGTCACCCAGATCACCATCGCTGAGGTCACCACCGAGCGAACCGTCGCCCAGGCCGAAGTTCGGGTAGATGGTGTCGCGGATCGCCTTGTCGGGCTCCACGGTCGCGTTGCGGTAGCGCGCCAGACCGGTGCCGGCCGGGATGAGCTTGCCGATGATCACGTTCTCCTTGAGGCCCTTCAGGTCGTCTTCCTTCTCGTTCAGGGCGGCCTCGGTGAGCACTCGAGTCGTTTCCTGGAACGATGCGGCGGACAGCCAGGAGTCGGTCGCCAGCGAAGCCTTGGTGATGCCCATGAGCTCCGGGCGGCCCGCTGCTGGGCGGCCACCGGCGGCGACGGTCTTCTTGTTCTGCTCGCGGAAGCGTGCGCGGTCAACGAGCTCACCCGGCAGCAGGTCGGTGTCACCGGAATCGATCACGGTGACGCGACGCAGCATCTGGTGCACGATGACCTCGATGTGCTTGTCGTGAATGTCGACGCCCTGCGAACGGTACACGTCGTGCACCTCGTTCACGATGTTCATCTGGGCGGCACGCGGTCCGAGAATGCGCAGAATCTTCTTCGGATCCACGGAACCCTCGACCAGCTGGGTGCCCGGATCGACGTGCTGGCCGTCCTTGACGAGCATCGGCGCGCGACGGGTCACCTGATAGGTGATGGGCTCGAGCGAGTCGTCGTCCGGCTGCAGAATGACCTCACGGCCACGCTCGGTGTCCTGCACCTTGATGGTGCCGGCAAACTCCGAGATCGGCGCCTCACCCTTAGGCGTACGGGCTTCGAACAACTCGGTGACACGAGGAAGACCCTGCGTGATATCGGATGCCGAGGCGACGCCACCGGAGTGGAAGGAACGAAGCGTCAGCTGCGTGCCAGGCTCGCCGATGGACTGTGCCGCGACGATGCCGACCGCCTCGCCGACGTCGACGAGCTTGTTGGTGGCCAGCGACCAGCCATAGCACTTCGCGCACACGCCGCGCTTGGATTCGCAGGTGAGCACGGAGCGGCCGATCACCTGCTCCACACCATGTGCCACGAGGTCGTTGAGCACGTCCATCGAGAGGGCGTCGCCCGCGTGGTACAGAACGGTCTTGCCGTCGGCTGGGTCGAGCACGTCCTGAGCGAGCAGACGCGAGTACGGGCCGCCGTCCGCCGCCTTGACGAGCACGAGATTGCCGTTCTCGTCACGCTCGGCAACGGTCATGGGCAGACCGTGCGTGGTGCCGCAGTCCTCTTCGCGCACGATGATCTCCTGGGAGACGTCCACGAGACGACGGGTGAGGTAGCCCGACTCGGCGGTACGCAGTGCCGTATCGGCCAGACCCTTGCGGGCGCCGTGCTGCGAGATGAAGTACTCGAGCACCGACAGGCCCTCGCGGTAGTTCGACTTCACAGGACGCGGGATGATCTCGCCCTTCGGGTTCGCCACGAGACCACGCATGCCGGCGATCTGGCGAATCTGCATCCAGTTGCCTCGTGCACCGGACTGCACCATGATGTTCACGTTGTTGTCGTCATGGAAGTTCTCGCGCATGGCTTCGGCGACCTTGTCGGTGCACTCGGTCCACAGGTTGATGAGCTCCTGACGGCGCTCCTCCTCGGTGAGCAGGCCCAGATCATACTGGTTGTTCACCTTGGCGGCCTGTGCCTCATAGCCCTTGATGATCTCCTCGCGGTCCGGCGGGGCCACGATGTCGGAGAACGCCATCGTGACGCCCGACCACGGTGCGCGGGTGAAGCCGAGATCCTTCAATGCGTCGAGGGTAGCAGCCACCTGCTGGGTGGAGTAACGGGTCGCGATGTCGTCGACGATCTTCGAGAGCTTGCCCTTCGGCGCCTGCTCGTTGATGAACGGGTAGTCCACCGGCAGCGTGTCGTTGAACAGGATGCGGCCGAGGGAGGTGGCGAACAGCACGGAACCGTCTGCGAAACGCTCCTCCTTCACCACGTCCGGGCTGCCCGGCTCCGGGTCGATGACCTGGACCTCGCCCGGCTCCCAATCCTTCGGCAGCACGAAGTCCTGCGGCAGGCGGATGAGCACCTTGGCCTGCATGTCGATCTCATGCTTGTCGAGGGCCATCTGCGCCTCTTCGAGCGACGAGAAGATGCGGCCCTGGCCCTTGGCGCCGTCGATGACGGTCGACAGGTAGTACAGGCCGAGGATCATGTCCTGCGAAGGCATGGTCACGGTGTGGCCGTCGGCGGGCTTCAGAATGTTATCGGAAGCCATCATGAGCGAACGGGCTTCGGCCTGGGCTTCGGCGGACAGCGGCAGATGGACTGCCATCTGGTCGCCGTCGAAGTCGGCGTTGAATGCGGCGCAGGCCAACGGCGGAAGGTGGATCGCCTTGCCTTCGACCAAGATCGGCTCGAAGGCCTGAATGCCCAGTCGGTGCAGCGTAGGTGCACGGTTGAGGAGCACCGGATGCTCGGAGATGACCTCTTCGAGCACGCCCCACACCTCGGAATCACCGCGGTCGACGAGACGCTTGGCGCTCTTCATGTTCTGCGCATAGTTCAGGTCGACGAGGCGCTTGATCACGAACGGCTTGAACAGCTCGAGTGCCATCGGCTTCGGCAGGCCGCACTGGTGCATGCGCAGCGACGGGCCGACCACGATCACGGAACGGCCGGAGTAGTCGACGCGCTTGCCGAGCAGGTTCTGGCGGAAGCGGCCCTGCTTGCCCTTGAGCATGTCGCTCAGGGACTTGAGTGGGCGGTTCGAGGCACCGGTGACCGGGCGGCCGCGACGGCCGTTGTCAAACAGCGAATCGACGGCTTCCTGGAGCATGCGCTTCTCGTTGTTGAGCATGATCTCCGGGGCGCCGAGTTCGATGAGGCGCTTCAGGCGGTTATTGCGGTTGATCACACGACGGTAGAGGTCGTTCAGGTCGGACGTGGCGAAACGGCCACCGTCGAGCTGCACCATCGGGCGCAGATCCGGCGGGATCACCGGGATCACGTCGAGCACCATGGCCTCCGGCTTGTTGTCGGTGGTCAGGAAGGCGTTGACGACCTTGAGGCGCTTGAGGGCACGGGCCTTGCGCTGGCCGGTGCCAGTCTCGATCTCCTCGCGCAGCTCCTTGGCGGCGGCTTCGAGGTCGAAGTCCTGCAGGCGCTTCTTGATCGCCTCGGCGCCCATGCAGCCTTCGAAGTAATCGCCGTAGCGATCCTCCATCTCACGCCACAGGTCCACATCGGACTCCATGTCGCCCGGCTTGAGGGACTTGAACTTGTCGAACACCGCGGCGATGCGCTTGATCTGGTCGTCGTAACGCTGGCGGATGGCCGCCATGTCGCGTTCCGCGCCGTTGCGCAGCTTCGTCTTGGCGCTGCCCTTCACCTCGCCGTCCGCTTCGAGTTCGGCCAGGTCGGCTTCGAGCTTCTTGGCGCGCTCCTCGATCTCGTTGTTGCGGCGACGTTCGAGATTCTGCACCTCGTGGTCGAACTCGTCTTGCAGATCAGGCAGATCCTGATGACGCTGCTCCTCATCCACCGAGGTGACCATGTAGGAGGCGAAGTAGATGACCTTCTCGAGTTCCTTCGGCGCAATGCCGAGCAGATAGCCCAAGCGGCTCGGCACACCCTTGAAGAACCAGATGTGCGTCACCGGGGCGGCGAGCTCGATGTGGCCCATGCGCTCACGGCGCACGCGGCTACGGGTGACCTCGACACCGCAGCGTTCGCACACGATGCCCTTGAAGCGCACGCGCTTGTACTTGCCGCAGGCGCACTCCCAGTCGCGGGTCGGTCCGAAGATCTGCTCACCGAACAGGCCGTCCTTCTCGGGCTTGAGCGTACGGTAGTTGATGGTCTCCGGCTTCTTGACTTCGCCATAGCTCCAACCGCGAATGTCGTCGGCGGTGGCCAGGCCAATCTTCAGTTTGTCAAATGCGTTGACGTCCAGCACGTAATATCCTGTCTGTTGAAAATCGTCTTGTTCCTAGCACAGCTGTGCGGGAGTGCCCGTTCAGCGGTATTCCGGTTCGTCAGCGACCTGGTCGGCCTTCGCGGCGGCGTCCGGGCGGGCGCCGATGTTGAAGCCGAGATCGTTGGAGGAGGAAACAGGATCGTCGTCCTCGTCCTTCATGTCGATGGCCACGCCTTCGGCGTTGAGCACTTCGACGTTGAGGGACAGCGACTGCATTTCCTTGAGCAGCACCTTGAACGACTCGGGGATGCCTGCAGGCGGCAGGTTGTCGCCCTTCACGATCGCACCGTACACACGCACACGGCCATCGACGTCATCGGACTTCGTGGTCATCATCTCGTGCAGCGTATAGGCGGCACCGTAGGCCTCGAGGGCCCACACCTCCATCTCGCCGAAGCGCTGGCCGCCGAACTGGGCCTTGCCGCCCAACGGCTGCTGCGTAATCATCGAGTACGGGCCGGTGGAACGCGCGTGGATCTTGTCGTCGACCAGATGGTGGAGCTTCAGCATGTACATGTAGCCCACGGAGATCGGCTTCGGATACGGTTCGCCGGTACGGCCGTCGAACAGCGTCGCCTTGCCGTTGTCGCCGACGAGCTTGTTGCCGTCGCGGTCGGTCAGCGTCGTGGAAAGCAGGCCCTTGAGCACGTCCTGACGCACGCCGTCGAACACCGGGGTTGCCACCGGGGTGCCCGGCTCGCCCTTCTCGGCGCCCTTCGGCACCATCTTCTTCCATTCGGCTTCCATATCCGGATCGAGGGAGATGTCCCAGCCGGCATGGGCGACCCACCCCAAGTGCAGTTCGAGCACCTGGCCGAGGTTCATTCGCGAAGGCACGCCGAGCGGGTTGAGCATGATGTCAACCGGGGTGCCGTCCGCCAGGAACGGCATGTCCTCTTCCGGCAGAATGCGGGAGATGACGCCCTTGTTGCCGTGACGGCCCGAGAGCTTGTCGCCCTGGGTGATCTTGCGGTGCTGCGCGATGTAGACGCGGATCATCTGGTTCACGCCGTTCGGCAGCTCGTCGCCGTCCTCCTCGGCATCCTCGCGCGTGATCTCCTTGACGGCAATCACGGTGCCGGTCTCGCCGTGGGGCACGCGCAGCGAGGTGTCGCGCACCTCGCGGCTCTTCTCGCCGAAGATGGCGCGAAGCAGACGCTCCTCAGGCGTGAGCTCGGTCTCGCCCTTCGGGGTGACCTTGCCCACGAGGATGTCGCCGGCCTCGACCTCTGCACCAATGCGAATGATGCCACGCTCGTCGAGGTTGGCCACGGCGTCCTCGCCCACGTTCGGCAGGTCGCGCGTGATCTCCTCGGCGCCCAGCTTGGTCTCACGGGCGTCGATCTCGTACTCCTCGATGTGGATCGAGGAGAGCGTGTCGTCCTGTACCAGACGCTGCGAGATGATCACGGCATCCTCGTAGTTGTAACCGTTCCAAGGCATGAAGGCGACCAGCAGGTTCTTGCCAAGCGCCATCTCGCCCTTCTCGGTGGCCGGGCCATCGGCCAGCACGGTGCCCTTCTCCACGCGTTCGCCGTCGTGGATGAGCGGCACCTGGTTATAGCAGGTGGTCTGGTTGGAGCGCTGGAACTTGGCCAGCTTGTAGCTCGAGGTCGTGCCATCGTCGTTCATCACACGAATGATGTCGGCGGAGACGTAAATGACCACGCCCGGCTTCTCGGCCAGAATGACGTCGCCGGAATCGACGGCGGCACGCCATTCGGCGCCGGTGCCCACGAGCGGGCGCTCGGACTTGATGAGCGGGACGGCCTGACGCTGCATGTTCGTACCCATGAGCGCTCGGTGGCCTTCATCGTGCTCGAGGAACGGAATCAGCGATGCGCCGACCGACACCATCTGGCGCGGGGAGACGTCCATGTAATCGACCATCTCGACCGGAACGTCCTCCGCCTCGCCGGCGGCGTCACGCACCAAGGCTTCCTTCTCGACGAAGTTGCCGTTCTCGTCGAGCTTCTGGTTGGCCTGGGCGATCACGTGCTCGACCTCGCGGTCAGCGGTCATGTAGACGACCTCGTCGGTCACATGGCCGTTCTCGACCTTGCGGTACGGGGTCTCGATGAAGCCGAAGGGGTTGATGCGGCCGAAGGTCGCCAGCGAGCCGATGAGGCCGATGTTCGGGCCTTCAGGGGACTCGATCGGGCACATGCGGCCGAAGTGCGACGGGTGCACGTCTCGCACCTCCATGGAGGCGCGGTCGCGCGACAGGCCGCCGGGGCCCAGCGCGGAGAGACGGCGCTTGTTCGTGACGCCCGCCAACGGGTTGTTCTGATCCATGAACTGCGAGAGCTGGGACGTTCCGAAGAACTCCTTGATCGTCGCATTCACCGGACGAATGTTGATGAGTGACTGCGGCGTGATGGCCTCGGCGTCCTGCGTGGTCATGCGTTCGCGCACCACGCGCTCCATGCGGCTCAGACCGGTGCGCAGCTGGTTCTGGATCAGCTCGCCCACCTGGCGGATGCGGCGGTTGCCGAAGTGGTCGATGTCGTCGACATCCACGCGCAGCTCGACGTCCTCGCCGTCACGCTTGCCCGGGAAGGTGGCGTCGCCGGCATGCAGCGTCACGAGGTACTTGATCGTGGCGATGATGTCTTCGCGGCTCAGGCTGCGGTCGTTGTAATCCTTCTCCAGACCGAGCTTGCGGTTGATCTTGTAGCGGCCGACGCGGGCCAGATCGTAGCGCTTCGTGTTGAAGTAGAAGGAGTCGAGCAGTGTGCGGCCGGCTTCCGGCGTCGCGGCATCGGCCGGACGAATCTTGCGGTACAGGTCCACGAGGGCGGCGTCCTCAGAGTCGATGGTCTCCTTCTCGAGGGCATCGAGCACGAGCGGGTAATCCTTGAACGCGTCGCGGATCTCGCTGCGGGTCATGCCGATCGCCATGAGGAAGACGATGGCCGACTGCTTGCGCTTGCGGTCCACGCGCACTCCGAGGAAGTCGCGCTTGTCGATCTCGAACTCGAGCCATGCGCCACGGCTCGGAATGATCTTGGCGCCGAAGATCTCCTTGTCGGAGGTGCGGTCCGGCTGACGGTCGAAGTAGACGCCCGGGGAACGCACGAGCTGGGAGACGATCACTCGCTCGGTGCCGCCGATGATGAACGTGCCGTGCGGGGTCTGCAGCGGGAAGTCACCCATGAACACGGTCTGGGACTTGATCTCGCCGGTCTCGCCGTTCTCGAACTCGGCGTTCACGTACAGCGGCGCGGAGTAGGTGTAGTCCTTCTCCTTGCATTCCTGCACGGTGTGGCGCGGTTCCTCGAAGTATGGGTCGGAGAACGTCAGGCTCATGGTCTGTGCGAAGTTCTCGATCGGGGAGATCTCGTGGAACACCTCATCGAGTCCGGAGACGTGCGGCACGGTGTTGGTGCCGTTCGCCTCGTCTTCCTCCACGCGCTTCTTCCAGCGCTCGTTGCCGACGAGCCAGTCGAAGCTGTCGGTCTGCACGCCGAGGAGGTACGGCACGTCGATGGGTTCTTTGATGGAGCCGAAATTCACACGGTCCGAAGCCTTGTGCAGATCGATGTCATGCTGATCTGCGCGTGCGGTGACGGAGGTGGTATTCGTCGTAGTCTGTGACAATGGACGTTCCTTAATCGCTCACTTTGGTCGGTGTATTGTTAAGGAAGCGCGAGGGGGCCGCCATATGCCTGCACACGGGCGCTTCGTCTGGCAGACTGCCCGCTATATGACAATCTATACGCAAAGACAATAATTTAGCAGACTCAACTCGAAAACGCAAATTATATTCCCTCGCACAGTGCCCGGCGTGTCGCATGTGCCGATCTGCACGAAATACCCGAATTCGGCGGTGTCTACTCCACGGTGATCGTCTGCGGTTTGCTCTGCACCTTCGGGTCGTCCTTGAGGCTGAGCTGGGCCACATACGTGCCGCGATCGACCTTCGGCAACTGGTCGTCGGCCACACAGGAGGTGCCCGTGCGGTTCGTGTTCCACGCGATCTTCTGCTCGTCGGTGACGTCGGCGAAGAACAGGCGCGGGCGGTATGCCGCCTCGCACACATCGGAACGCCAGATCACATCGGAACCCGAGGTGATCGTAAGCACCAGACTGTCGGCGGCCGTGTTCATGCGGCATCCTTCGGGGCTTTTGCCCACATACGCGACCCGTTCGGTGAAGTCGAGCGAGCCACCCACGCCGACGGACGTGGCATCCGGCACGAGCTGCACATCCACATCACCGGGCGTGCACGTCTCCACCTTGCTCCTCTGCGGCGCGGCAGGCACCTCGGCACGGCTCAGCGCAGGCGCGGCGGAGGCCCCCGCCATGCCATGCACGCTCACCGCACCGCGCACCAGACTGTATACGGTGAACACGGCGAGCGCCAACACCACCGCAAGCGCCGAGAAGAACACGATGCGACGCCGGCGGTACAGGCGCTTGCGTTCCGCTGCGGTCATGCGCTTTCTGCCGCCGGTGGTGCGCGTCGTGCCACGGCGTGGCGATTGTGGTGAGCTCATGCTCCCAGTCTACCGAGCGCGCTCCCCGTTGCTGTCCCCCACGAGCTGCACTACTCCTTACTGGTCATTCCTGCAGCCCCATATCACATCTATCTCTTACGGGATGTCGGTAATTCTTACGGGATGTCATTTATGTACTTGTGTGAGCAATGTCTTCGACATTTTGGAGGTGTCATCGGCGAAAACAGGGCTTTTCCGTCTTTTAGCCGGATGTGCCGCAGCGGTGAAAGCGGCATCCCGCAGGAGAAGGGTGACATCCCGTAAGAATTACCGACATCCCGTAACGATTGAAGACATCCCGTAAGGCTCTGACACACTACGCCGGCAGACGCATCGCGTGGCCGGGCAGAATCTCAATGAGGCCGTCGTCGTCCAATGATGCGATGCAGCGGTCGAGCTGCACGGCGTCCGCACACAGTCCCTCGGCCTGCGCATGCGTGAGCGCACCGCCCGCCGGCAACGCGCGCAAGGCCTGCAGAATGCTGCCGCGCACCTGCCTGTCGGTGCCGTGGAACCGCTGCCGCGGCCGTGTGCGTTTCTCTCCGAGCCCGGGCATGCCGGCCTTCACGAACTCGCATTGCGGTTGCAGCGGGCACTGTTCGCACTGCGGCGCCTTCGCCGTGCACACGAGCGCGCCGAGCTCCATCACCGCCTGGTTCCACAGCACGGACTGCTCCGCCGCCTTCGGCAGCACTACCCATGCGAGCGCGCGCTCGAGCGGTGTGCACGAGCCGCCCAAGGATTCCACGCCAAGGAACGCGCGGCTCAGCGCGCGGCGAATATTCGTATCGATCACGGCGACACGCTCGCCGTATGCGAAGCTGAGCACCGCGCTGGCCGTGTAATCGCCCACGCTGGGCAAGGCCATCAGCTCGTCGTACTCACGCGGCAGGCGGTCGTCGTAGTCGCGTGCCACCACTTCCGCGCACTCCTGCAGTCGCAGTGCGCGACGCGGGTACCCGAGACGTCCCCATGCGCGGATCACCTCGGATTTCTCTGCTGCCGCAAGCGAAGCGGCGTCGGGCCATTGGCTCATCCATGCCTCCCAATACGGCACGACGCGGCTCATCTGCGTCTGCTGGCTCATCACCTCGCAGACGAGCACGCCCCATGGCGTTGTGCGTCCGTACCGCCAGGGCAAGTCACGTGCCGAGGTCTGCCACCAGGTGGCGAGTTCACGCAATGCCTGCCGGGCGCTGCGTTCGAGTTCGCGGGCACGCCGCTCGCCCACGGTCTGCTCGGGCGTGGCCTGCGCGCGTTTGCGGGACTTTGTGCGGGGGGAGGCATCTGCCATGTCGGAAACCATAGCGCAACATCGTACCGCAGATTGCCCCGACCTGCATGGCCGAACTGTCGATTGACCGCAATACGCTGTGACCATGACCGCACATTCCCAGAATCCGCAGGAAATCCCCGCACAGCACGCCGATCCCGAAGCCCAAGTGGAGAAGATGTTCGAATACGGTTACCGCAAATCGAATTACGGACCGGATGAACTGGTCACCGACGCGCACGGCAACCCGATTTCCGTCACCGATGCGATGATGACGGCCCGCGAGGCCGCCGAGACGCCGACGACCACGCCGCATCTGTGCTATTACAGCCCGCGCATCCCCGGCAACACCGGCTCGGCGATCCGCCTGTGCGCGGTCACCGGCACGATCCTGCATCTGGTGGAACCGCTCGGGTTCAATCTGCGCGACACCAAGCTGCGCCGCGCAGGCCTCGACTACCACGACATGGCCCATGTGGTGTTGCACCCGAATTTCGAGGATCTCGTGGAATCGATGCCGAATTCGCGCATCATCGCATTCACCGCGCACGCCACGAAGCTGTATACGGAGGTCGAATACAAGCCGACCGACATTCTGCTGTTCGGCCCGGAGCCCGGCAATATTCCCGACCCAATGGACATCATGGCCGGCCCGCATGTGGCCGAACAGGTGCGGCTGCCGATGCGTCCGAGCCTACGCAGCCTCAACCTGACGAACTGCGCTTCCATTGCCATCTACGAAGCATGGCGCCAGCTCGGTTTCGACGGCGGCCAGTGATCACGCCGCACGCGCCAATCCTGATCTGAGACTGGGATTGCAAAACGAGACATGCACCGCAAACATGAACGCGGGCACGGTATTCGAATACCATGCCCGCGTATGTGCAAGCTGAAACGGCCGCTCAGTTCTTGAAACTGTGGATCGGCGCCGGAATGCGGCCGCCGCGCGTCACGAACGCCTCACAGCTCGCCGTGTTCACCGGCATGATCGGCGCATAGCCCATCAATCCGCCGAAGTTGGCCATCTGGCCCACCGTCTTGCCCACGACAGGAATCACGCGCACGGCGGTCGTCTTCTGGTTCACCATGCCGATCGCAGCCTCGTCGGCGATGATGCCGGAGATCGTCGACGCGGTGGTGTCGCCGGGAATCGCGATCATGTCGAGACCGACCGAGCACACGCAGGTCATCGCCTCGAGCTTCTCAATGGTCAGGCAACCGCTTTCCGCGGCGTCGATCATGTTCTTGTCTTCCGAAACCGGAATGAACGCGCCGGAGAGTCCGCCAACGTACGACGACGCCATGATGCCGCCCTTCTTCACCTGGTCGTTGAGCATCGCGAGCGCCGCCGTGGTGCCCGGAGCGCCCACCTGCGCCAGACCGATCTTCTCGAGCACCTCGCCCACCGAGTCGCCGACCGCCGGAGTCGGCGCCAGAGACAGGTCGATGATGCCGAACGGGATGCCGAGGCGCTTCGATGCCTCCTGGGCGACGAGCTGGCCGACGCGCGTGATCTTGAACGCGGTGCGCTTGATCGTCTCGCACAGGAATTCGAAATCCTTGCCCTTGGCTGCATCGAGCGCGCGCGAGACGACGCCCGGTCCCGACACACCCACGTTGATCACCGCGTCGCCCTCGGTCACGCCGTGGAAACCGCCCGCCATGAACGGATTGTCGTCGGGCGCATTGCAGAACGCGACGAATTTCACGCAGCCGTACGAATCGATGTCGGCGGTCGCTTCGGCGATCTCCTTGATGATGTGGCCGAGCAGCTCCACCGAGTTCATGTCGATGCCGGTCTTCGTGGAACCCACGTTCACCGACGAGCAGACGATGTCGGTCTCGCTCAGCGCGGCCGGCAGCGAGCGGATGAGCAGTTCCTCGGCCGGCGTCATCGACTTGGAGACGAGCGCCGAGTAGCCGCCGATCAGATCGACGCCCACCGTTTTCGCCGCGCGGTCAAGTGCGTGGGCGATCTGCACGAAGTCGGCGGAGGTCTTGCAGCAGCTGGCGCCGACGAGCGCGATCGGCGTGACCGTGATGCGCTTGTTCACAATCGGAATGCCGAAGTCGCGTTCGATTGACTCGCCGGTGGACACGAGGTCCTTCGCATACGAGGTGATCTTGTTGTAGATGAGGTCGCAGGTGGTCTGCAGATCGGTGGACACGCAGTCCATCAGGTCGATGCCCATCGTGATCGTGCGCACGTCGAGCTTCTCCTGCTCGATCATCTGGTTCGTCTCATGAACTTCCAGAATATTCAGCATAGTGTTCCTTTTCGCAGTCTAAATCGAGAAACCGAATGCGGCGCTCACACGCGGTGCATCTTCGTGAAGATCTCCTCGCGCTGGCAGCGGATGCGCACGCCGATCTCCTCGCCGAGCTCCTCGAGGTCGTTGACGATCGTCTCGAAGGAGACGTCGGCGTCTGCATAGTCGACGATCATCATCATGTTGAAGAAGCCGTCGATGATCGTCTGCGAGATGTCAAGCACGTTCGTGTGGTGGTCGGACAGGTACGTGCACACGCGCGCGATGATGCCCACGGTGTCTTGGCCGACGACGGTGATGATTGCCTTGTTCATGGAACTCCCTGCTCGGTTTTTCATTCGCTTGCGCTTGCGACACGCGCACGCCCAACGTGTTCAGTATAGGGAAAACACAGGCCATACGCGTGCGTCTGCTCATTTTCGCAAGACTATTTCCCCGCTATTTTCTCGAACGCAGGTGCGAGCCATGCGCATGCGTCTTCCTACGCCGCCGCTGCGTGATCACGATCGTCGCCATGCACACGGCGACGCCCACGATCACGAACGCGGTGATCGCGATATCGCTCATGATCGCGCGCTCCGGGTTCACCTCGACCTCTTTCTTGTTCTCGGGGGTCGGAATGCGGTGCGCGGTGAGGATCAGGCGGTGCGAGTTCACGCCGTACGGCGTGCAGGTGACCAGACTCACCAAGTCACGACCCTCCTGAATGGCGAGCGGCTTCACGTTGGTCGGCAGCACCACCTGGCGTTCCTCCACTTCGTAGGTGAGCACGTCGTCGTACACGGTGATCGAGAACTTGTCGCCCTTCTTCATGCCGTCGATGCCGGTGAACAGCTGCGCGGACGGCAGGCCGGTGTGCCCGGTGATCACCGCATGCGTGGATTCACCGCCGATCGGGAAGCTCGAGCCCTCGTAATGACCGGCTGCGATCTGCAGCACCGTCTCGTCGGTGCCATGGTAGATCGGCAGCTTCGCGTGGATCGCCGGAATCGCGATGTAGCCCATGATGCCGGTGCCGGAGACGTCGAGAATCGAATTGTAGACTTTCTTCTCCTCCCCGTTCGGCAGGAAGCGCGCATTGCCCTGCCCGAGCAGGTTCTCGTTGTATTCGCGCGCCTTCTTGATCTGCGCCTCGCGATCTTCCTTCGGCGTGTTCGCCACCTGCTCGGAGTAGCCGGCGATCGCACGACTCGACACATGGCGGTTCCACGCGTCGGCGACGGTGGGGTACACGATGAGGCCCACACCCACGAGCAGCATGATCACCATGGAGATGATCATGAGCATGAACCGGCGGTTTGCACGCTTTTTACGCTTCGCCTGTGCTGCGGCCGCAACGGGGGTCCATCTCGGTGACGCCGTTCGCCTGCATATCGTTGCCGTTCTTCGGTGTTCTCGCCATATGCTCCCTCGCTGTTTCGCTCTGAGCCTAGTGTATCGAATACCGGCGGCGGAGGCGACTGATATGGCGAATGCTTGCAGACCCTTTTCACTTCCCTGCCCCATGACGACACACAAGCCGCCATGCTGGGCACGGCGGCTTGTCGAGAGGGCATCTGCGAGCAGATCACTGCACGCGGTGCGCCGAGGCGGACGCCTGCGCGGGCAAGGCGCGCGGCAAAACGAATCCGCGGCGCTCGAACTCATCGCAGATCGCCTGCGCAATGCGCTGAGATTCACCCGCGTTCACGAGCGCGATGATCGAACCGCCGAATCCGCCTCCGGTCATGCGGGCACCGAGCGCACCCTCGTCGCGGGCGACATCCACGGCCACGTCGAGCTCGGGCACGGTCACCTCGTAATCGTCGCGCAGCGAGTCGTGCGATGCGTTGAACAGTTCGCCGGCGGTCTGCATGTCACCTTCCGCGAAAGCGCGCACGAAATCGTCCACACGGCCGATCTCGGTGACCACGTGACGCACGCGCTTCCTCATGGTCTCGTCGTCGAGTCGGTCGAGCACGCCGTCGAGCGCGGCGGCAGGATCCGCCTGCGCATTCACCAGATCTGCCACCTCGCGCAGATTCGCGACGCCCAGAATGCGCGCGGCCTCCTCGCAGGTCGCACGCCGCTGGGCATACTGTCCGTCGTTGAGCTGGTGCGGCGCGCGCGTGTCAAGCACGAGCAGCTCAAGGCCGTGGCCTTCGAGGTCGAAGACCTCCTGCTGCACGCTGTCCACCGCGCTCAGGCCAGGTCGGCAATCCAAACGGATTGCATGGTCGGGGGTGCAGCGCATCGACGCGTTCTGGTCAAGGCCACCGGTGGAGGCGCCCGCCATGTCGTTCTCGGAGGCAATCGCCGCGTTGATCAAGGTCACACGGCCTTCGTCGGTATCGCCGAAGCCCTGTGAATACACGTCGTCGAGCGCAAGAGCGGTGGAGCAGGTCATCGCGGCCGACGAGCTCAGGCCGGAACCGAGCGGCACGCACGAGCTGAATGCCGCATCGAAACCCTGCACGCCGTCGAAACCGGCATTGCGCAATGCCCAGGCCACACCCACCGGGTAGGCGGCCCAACCGTCCACGCCACCGGCTTCAAGCCCGTCGAGGTCGGCCTCGGCAATCACATCGGAGGCGAGGTCGGAAACAACGCGCACGCTGGTGTCGTCACGCGGCGAGAGCGCTATATAGGTGCGGTGCGGCAGTGCGATCGGCAGGCAGAGGCCCGCGTTGTAGTCGGTGTGCTCGCCGATCAGATTCACGCGCCCCGGTGCGGCCCACACGCCTGCGGGCTCCTTGCCGTAGGCCTGCTTGAACAGTTCGGCGGCCCGTGCGGCGCCCTCGGCGTCGCTCATTGGCTCGATGAATTCGACTGATGTCATGGAAAGCCCTTTCAACAAGTACTTCGGATTCCAAATGTATGAATTGATATGCGTTGCGCTGCGCGGTCAGTCGGCGATGTCGACGGGGCCGAGCTCGTGGAATCGCTGTGCGATGAGCTCGGGCGTGGTGTCGGAGACCCATGCGGCCATGCCCGACTCCGAGCCGGCGAGGTACTTGATCTTGTTCGCGGCGCGGCGGAACGAGAAGAACTGCAGGTTCAGCCGGTAGTTCTCGCGGCGTGCGTCTCGCACGGGGGCCTGGTGCCATGCGGCGATGTACGGCAGGTCCATGCCCTTGCCGTCGCCCTTGTCGAAGAAGCGGTTGCCGCGCCTGAGCAGCGTCGAGTACATCTGCGCGAGATCCCAGCGCTCGGCGTCGTTGAGCTGGTCGAGCGTGAGAATCCCGTCGCGCAGCGGCTGCACATGCACCTCGAGCGGCCATCGTGCGGCCGCCGGCACATAAGCCACCCAGCTGTGGTTGCGCATGATCACGCGCTCCCCCGCATCGATCTCGGCGTGCATCAGGTCACGCAGCAGATTGCCGCCGGTGCGCTCGAAATACGCCTGCGTATGCTGCAGCTCGGTCTCCAGCTTCGGCGCGATGAACGGGTACGCGTAGATCTGGCCGTGTGGGTGGGCGAGCGAGACGCCGATCTCCTCGCCGTGGTTCTCGAACGGGAACACCTGCTCGATGCCGTCGATCGCGCTCAGCTCGGCCGTGCGGAAGGCCCATGCCTCCACCACCGTGCGCAGACGTTCCACCGGAAGGTCCGCCGGCAGCCCGTTCTCGTCGGAGTCGAAGCAGATCACCTCGCAACGGCCGGCCGCCGGACGCTCCTGCCACAGCGGGTTGCCGTCCACATAGCGCACCTCGTTCGGCACTCCCGGCACCTGCACCATCGACGGGAAGCGGTTTTCGAACACCACGACGTCGTAATCCGTGTCGGGCACCTCGCCGTCCTGATACGGGTCGCCCGGCTTGCGCGCCGCCAGAGGATTGCCTTTCGCCGTCGCGCCCGCGCCTGCAGTAATAGGCCTGTTCATGCGTGCCGTGGCCATGGGAATCCAGTCTCCGGTGAGCGGGTCGCGGCGCATCTGCGGTGCCGCGTACTTCACTTCCACACCCTCGGCGTTCAAGTGCGGTGCGAAGCGGTAGTCCAGGTCGCGCGGGTCGTCGAGCACGCGCGTCCTGCTGCCGTTCACATACTCCGGCTCGTCGTCGAGGTAGAAGAAATCACGGCCGTCCGACAGCGTGGTCGGCGTGATGCGCAGATGTTCCGCGGCGTATTCGCCGGGCTGGTAATGCGCGAATTCGGGCTGGTTGGGTGTCTGTGACATCGGTGTCATCACTCACTTTCCTCTTCGGTTTCGATCTGATGGGCGAGCACAAGCTCCTTCACCAGATCGCGGGTCTTTGCAACGGAATCCGGGTCGAGACCGTCGTCGGTGATCACCGTGTCCACCTGGTCGAATTTGGCGAACAGCGACAACGATGTGCTGCTCCACTTCGTGTGGTCGGTGAGGATGATCGTACGGTCCGCAATGTCCATCATCGCCATGTCGGTCGCCGCTTCGAGCGAGTTCGGCATGAGGAAGCCGCGTGGCATCGAGACCGAATGCGTGCCGAGGAACACCGTGTTCACACGCAGCGAGGCGATCACCTTGTCGGCGATCGGGCCGACGAGCGAATTCGAACGAGTGATCACGCCGCCGGTGACGATCACCTCGACGTCCTTCGATTCCAGCGCCTGCACGAGCTCGGCCACCGGAATCGAATTCGTCAGGATCGTGATGCCGTTCGCGTTGGGCGATTCGAGCAGATGCTGCGCGAACACGTACGCGGTGGTGCCGCCGCCGATCGCGATGACGTCTCCCGGTGAGACGAATTTGATCGCCTCGCCCGCAATCGCATCCTTCAGGCCGATGTCCATCTGCGATTTCACCGAGAACAGCGGCTCGCTCAGCAGCGTGCTGGTGGAGACCGCGCCGCCGTGCACGCGCCTCAACAGTCCTTTGTCGGCCAGTTCGGCGATGTCACGGCGAATCGTCATCGCCGAGACGCCGAACTCCTTCGATAACGCGGTGATGCGGACGGCGCCGCGCGTACGCAGGCGCCCCAGAATCAGATGCTGACGCTGTGAAGAAATCATGCGAACATTATCGCACATCTTCTTCCAAAGAACAACTTGAAACGAACATTTCGGCGTGTTTACCACACAACACCGAACAAAACCGCATATATCGCAGAATTGCGGATTCCCTCGCCCACGCCGCGCGGCGCACCGCTACTCGCGTTCCATATACTCCTCGGATTGCTCGGGATCATCCTGAGCCAGGCCCGCATCCTCACGCATCAGCTGCCCAGGCAGCTCCAGATCGTCCTCGACCTGCCGTTCCATCCGCTCGTTGTTGTGCAGAATCGTCTGCTGCATGCGCGTGAAGCCCCACTGCGTCACCTTACGCATCGCCTCGCGCACAATGGAGCCATCCATCTTCGAGTCGCCCTTCGTGCGATCCGGAAACACGATCGGCACCTCCACCACATGCCCGCCGGCGGCGATCACGCGGCGCGTCATATCGATCTGGAACACGTAGCCGTTCGCATCGATGCCGTCGAGGTCGATCTGCCGCAGAATCCTGGAGCGATATGCGCGGAAACCGCTCGTCATATCGCGCACCTTGAGCCCGAGCATCACGCGCGCGTACTGCGAACCGGCACGCGAGATCACGTCGCGGTACCATGGCCAGTCCTGCGTGGAGCCACCGGGAACGCGCCGGGAGCCAAGCACCAGATCCACCTGCGGGTGCCGCTCGAGCACGTCGATGATTGCTCGCAGATCCTGCGGCCTGTGCGAGCCGTCCATGTCCATCTCGCACACGATGTCGTACCTATGGCCAAGCGCCCATTCGAATCCCTGAATGTACGCGGTGCCCAATCCCTGCTTGCCGGGGCGGTGCAGCACAAAGACGCGCGAATCCATCGTGCACGAGGCCAGTCTGTCGGCGATCTTCAGATCCTGGGTGCTCACCTGCGTGTCGGAATACAGCGAGGAATCGGAATCCTCATCTGCAAAACTCACATCGCGCAGTACATCGTTCTCGTTATGCTCCACGTTGAGATCCTGCGGCAGCCGCGTCACGCGCGAGATTACGTCGGCGAGCGTGCCGGTGCCGTCGGGCGAGTTGTCGTCCACGATCAGCACATCCACGCCGGCATTGCGCAGAAAGAGGTCGGTGAGCGTGGGCTCCAGATTGTCACGTTCATTGTAGGTGGGCATCACCACGCACACACGGTGCCCGCTGTTCACCTGCGCCATCCGCACGCCCTCCCGTCATTCGAGCATCCGTTATTCGACCGTCTTCATTGTAGGCATACGCCGTTTCCCCAGCACTCTCTCGCAGAGCGCGAATTCGCACGAAGCGGGCGAAATGCGGGGCGGGTGCATGCAGGCATGCATTTTTGCCCCATCAATGGCACAATGGTGTGCATGGCTTATGTATCTCAGAACGGTCTGCACGACTCGATCAACAAGGCGACCACCGACCTGTTCACGTTCGCATACAAGCATGTGATCAAGCCGGATCTCGTGTTCAACCACACGCCCGACATCGCCCACGACCAAATGATCCGCTTCTGCCAGATCACCGGCAAGATGCCGCCGCTCATGTGGCTGTGCCGCACGATGCTCAACTACACCGACCCGATTCTCGAAACGAATGTGATGGGCATCAACTTCGCCAACCCGTTCGGCCTGTCGGCCGGCCTCGACAAGAACTGCGACATGGCCGCCGTGCTCGACCATGCCGGTTTCGGCTTCGAGACGGTCGGCTCCACCACTTCACGACCCTGCGCCGGCAATCCACGCCCCTGGTTCCACCGTCTGCCCGAATACGATTCGATGATGGTGCACGTGGGCCTGGCCAACGATGGTTCCGACGTCGTGATCGAACGCGCCGAAGATGCCTGGCGGCGCACGCAGAGCATGCAGCTGAGCGTGTCGATCGCACGCACGAACGACGACCAGGTGGGCGATCTGAACGAAGGCATCGAAGACTACTGCATCTCCATGGAGCGTGCCGCCGGCCGCACCGCGATGGTCGAGGTGAACGTCTCCTGCCCGAACACCACCGTGGGCGAGCCGTTCACCGAGTCCGCCGAGAATCTCGACAAGCTGTTCGCCGCGCTCGACAGAATCGAACGCCCGCAGCCCACGCTCGTCAAGATGCCGCTCAACAAGCCGTGGCCGCAGTTCAAGGAATTCCTCGACGTATTGGCCGCGCACAACGTGCAGGGCGTGACCATCGCGAATCTGCAGAAAGACCGCACCGGTCTCGACGACATCCCCAAGGATTGGCTCGGAGGACTCTCCGGCGGCCCCTGCACAGTGGCGAGCACCGAGCTCATTCGCAGAACCTATGCCGAGTATGGCGACCGGTTCGCAATCGCCGGCGTCGGCGGCGTGTTCACCCCCGAACAGGCCTATGAGAAGATTCGCGCCGGTTCCTCGCTCATCATGTTCATCTCGTCGCTCATGTACCGCGGCCCGCAGCAGATCACCGTATTGAAGCGAGGACTCGCGAAACTGCTGCGCCGTGACGGCTTCGGAAGCGTCGCCGAGGCCGTGGGCGTCGACGCCTGATTTGTCCTTCAGCTTCCGCTGGCCGCGGGATGGGGTACTCGGATGACCCATGGAATGATTGTTCAGCGAACAGCATGCACCTTCATCGGTACCAGCGTGGTCGGTTGGGTCTGCCGATTGGCTGAGGAACGTAAAGGACGCTTGCGATCCAGTGACGAAATCAACCGGCAGGCCCAACCGACCACATACTATTCCACTTTCCGTCCTCGGCTTTTTGCCGTCCCTCTTCCCCACGGCCTCTGACATCCCGTAACGGGCTTTCCCTGTTACGGGATGTCTCTTGCGACAACGAGGGCCATTACTCATTACGCCATGCGCCACGCACGTACTGTGGCGGGTATGGCAACAGGTCGGTCGGCTCACCAAGCTTGAAGCCGGCACGCAACGGCCAGTACGGCTCGCGCAATGCGGCGCGGCCAATCTCCACCGCATCCGCCTCGCCTTTGGCCAGAATGCGCGCGGCCTGCTTGGGCTTGGTGATCAATCCGACCGCGGTCACCGGAACATCGGCCTTCTTGCGAATCTGCTCCGAGAACGGCACCTGATACCCGGGCTTCGTCGGAATCGTCACATTCGGCAGAATGCCGCCGGTCGAGACGTCCACCAGATCGACGCCATGCTCCTTGAGCGCCTTCGCCAACACGATGCTCTGGTCGAGATCCCAGCCGCCCTCGGCCCAGTCGGTTGCGGAGATGCGCGCAAACAACGGCATGTCGCCGCGGATCACCGAGCGAATCGCATCGGCAACCTCGATCACAATGCGTATGCGGTTCTCAAGCGAACCACCGTATTCGTCGTCGCGGTCATTGACGAGCGGGTCGAGGAACTCCGACAGCAGGTAGCCATGCGCGGCATGAATCTCAATCACCTCGAAACCGGCCTCCATCGCGCGCCATGCGGCATCGCGGAATCTGTTCACAATGTCGTGGATCTCATCCACCGTAAGCTGGCGCGGTGCAGGCAAGTCGCCAAATGGCAACTCGCTCGGCGCAACCGTCTGCCAACCACCCAACTCGGGCGACACATAACCGGAGTCGGTGCGAATGGCGAAACAACTCGTCGAGCCCTTGCGTCCGGCATGATTGAGCTGAATCGCCGGCACAGCACCAGCGTCCTTCATTCCCTGCGCAATCCACCGGTATGAATCGATCTGCGAATCCTCCCATAGGCCCAGATCACACGGCGAGATGCGGCCGTCGGGAGTCACCGCGGTCGCCTCGACAATGATCAGGCCAAAGCCGCCCATGGCTCGCGAGACATAGTGCTGGTAGTGGAAGTTGCCTGGGCGCCCGTCGAGAGCGAACGCGGAATATGTGTCCATCGGCGGCATCCAGATGCGGTTGCGCGCGGTGATGCCACGCAGTGTGAACGGCGTGAACAGAGTCGGCTGCTGCGCCTTGACCTTCTTGGAATCCTTAGACTTGCCCATACGCGCAGAGTATCACATTCCCATTGCAGCAAGCGGCACAGTTCACGGAAGCATCCGCAGAACGGACCGCAAACTGCGCACTCCATGGCATAGTTTGCGGAATCATCCGAAAAACAGACCACAGATTGCACCCTCCACAGTCCAATTTACGGAAGCTTCCGTAAAACAGACCACAAATCGCACCCACCATGGCACAGCTTACGGAAGCATCCGAAAAACAGACCGCCAGCATCCGAATAGCACGATGGGCCCGAGTTGCCCCGAGCCCATCGTGCTATTCACGCCGAGCGAATCACCGCCGTTGCGTGTTCTGCTGTGTGCCTTGCCTATTGCTTTGCACGCCAACGCTATTCGTGTACTTGTCGACGGGTTGTCCGTAATCGTTGTCCATCGGCAGCTGCTTCTTGTCGGCGTATTGGTTCATCGCATCCTTGAACGCAGGTGCGGCGATGGTGGAACCATCCCAGTAGCCGTGGTAGTTGCCGTTGATGGCAATGTTCTCAATCGGGTGGTTCGTCGGGTCCTGCACGTCGCCGACGAGCACGAAGGTGGCGATCTGGTTCGGAATGAAGCCGCCGGTGGTCACGTACATGTTCTCGTTCGTACCGGTCTTCGCGAAGGTCTTGCGCCCGTTCGCGAGCTGGGCCGCACCTGCCGCGCCGTCGGGCCGTGTCACGCCCTGGTTCATCGTATAGGCCAGCGTCTGAATGATGTCTTTGTCCACCGCCTGGTGGCAGTTGGCCTTCGGCACGTCGAGGTCCTTGCCGTCGGAGTTCGTGACCTTCTTGAGCGCGATCGGCGTGCACTCCACGCCGTTGGCCGCATACGTCGCGTACACGTTGGCCATCGTGAGCGGCGATACCGACGTGGTGCCGCCGATGAGCAGCGCCGGGTGCATCGAGATGTCGGAATAGACGTCCTCCTGTCCGATCTTCGCATTGTGGTAGCCCACGGCCTTGGCGGCGTCCGCCACCGCGCACAGACCGATCTGCGCACCCATCGCGGCCATCGTCGTGTTATGCGAGTGCACCAGGCCGAGGAACGGGCTTTCCGGCGACACCGTGCCATTGGTCAACGCGTTCGTCACGTGCCAGTTGTCGGTGCCGCCCGTGTAGCCGTTGCAGGTGAAGCGGTTCGTGAGGAAGTCGGTCGGTGCGACGAGCATCTCGTTGACCGAGCGTCCCTGCTGCATCCAGGCGACGAGGTTGATCGGCTTCCACGAGGAGCCGATCGGGAAGCCCTGGCCGCCGCCGTCGATCTGATCGACCGCGTAGTTCATCGACGACTTCGTCTGGTCGGTGGCCGCGGCATCGGTCGCGTCGTAGGCGCGGTTGAGCCCGAAGCCGAGCACTTCGCCGGTGCCGGGCTTGACCGAGGCCATCACGATCTCCATGCCGCTGGAATCGTTCGCGGGAATCGTCTTGTTCGCCACGTCCATCAACGCATTGCTCGCGTCGAGGTCGAGCGTGGTGACAATCTGCAGACCACCCTCCTGCAGCAGCCGCTCACGGTCCTTCGCGGTCTTGCCGAACTCCGGCGAGTTCTCGATCCTGTGCACCACGTAATCGCAGAAGAAGCCCGTGTTGTACTTCGCCGCCATGCAACCGCGCGACACTGGCGTGATATGCAGCGTGTCCACCAGCGGGGTCTTCACGGCCTCCTCGTACTCGGCCTGCGTGATGAAATGCTGGTTCTTCATCAGCTCGAGCACGATGTTGCGCTGCTTCTGCGCCTCCTCCCGGTTCTCCGGAATCGACGGATCGTACTTCGACGGGTTCTTTGTGATCATCGCGATCGTCGCCGCCTGCACGATGTTGAGCTTGTCGGCGGTCGTATTGAAATACCGCTCCGCCGCGGCCTGCACGCCATACAGCGAATTCGTGCCGAACTGCGCGATGTTCAGGTAGCCCTGCAGAATCTCCTGTTTCGAATACTTCTTCTCCATCTGCACCGAGATCAGCATCTCGCGCATCTTGCGCGCGATCGTGTCCTCGGTCGCATGGTATTCGGCGATCGGATCGTCCTTCTCGCGCGCCTGCGTGGCGAGCACGTTCTTCACATACTGCTGCGTGAGCGAGGAGCCGCCCTGCTGATCGCCCTTCTTCATATATGTCTGCACGAACGCACGCAGCACGCCCTGCACATCGACGCCCGCATGCTCCCAGAAGCGGCGGTCCTCACGCGCCACCACGGCCTGCATCATCGGCTTGGAGATGTCCTTCAAAGGCACGACCTCACGATTCTGCGCATAGAACTCCGCGATCACGGTCTTGCCGTCGCTCGCGTACATCGTCGACTTCTGCGGCAGATTCGTCACGTCGAAATCGATGCCCTCAACCTGCATCGACGGCGTCACGGCCTTCACAACCTGATTCGCCCCCATCACGGTGGGCAGGAAGAGCACGGCCAACGTCACGCCGCCGCCAAGGCACAGCGTGATGAAGGCAAGTGCGAGCGCAAGTATACGAGCGCCAGTGAGGTTCTTCTTCTTCGGCATGTCTCTATTCTATGGGTCTGGCTCTACCGGAGCGCGAATTTTACAGTATGTTCGAAAAATATACAAACGAATGCCAGCCTGCTTTCAGACGACACTCAGATTGGCATATCGACTGCCCGAAACCGCATGCCTACCGCTGGGAACGGCGGATGAGAGCTCCCGGCTGGTAGATGATTATAGTGCGGCCGTTGCGTGCAATCCAGCCCCGGTTCGCAAAATCCATGAGCGCCTTGTTCACGGTCTCGCGCGAGGAACCGACGAGCTGCGCCATCTCCTCCTGGGTGAGGTCATGCGGCACCTGCAGCCCTTCCTCCACCGGCTTGCCGAAGCGCGAGGCGAGGCTCAGCAGTGTTTTCGCCAAACGGCCGGGCACATCGCTGAACACCAAGTCGGCAATGCGCTCGTTATTGGCGCGCATGCGATTCGCGAGCACCTGCAGCATGTCGACGGCCACGCCCGGGTATTTGCTGAGCCACGCGAACAATGCGTCATGGTCGAGCCACACCACCTGGGTGCCGTCCACCATCGCCACCGCGTTCGCCGTGCGCGGGCCGCCTTGCGGGTCAAACACGGGAATCTCGCCGAGCAGTTCGCCGCGGGTATGTATCGAGAGCAGCTGCACGCGCTTGTCCACAGACTGCCGTGTCAGCTTCACGCGCCCCTCCTGGATCACATACATGCGCTGGTCGGTGTCACCCTCGGTGAAGATGTACTCGCCCTTGTCGTACTCCTCATGGTGCAGGTAAGGCACGAGCTCGCGCGCCTGCTCCTCGGAGACCTGCTTGAACAACGCGGTCTCCAGCAGCGGATTGCGTCGCTCGCGTGCGTCGCCCATGCCGGCCGGTTCGTCAGACATCGCACCGCTTGGCATCCGCTCGGCGGACTGATTCATGCCGTTCCTCCAAAGGTATCTATCGAAAAGCACTGCCGTTCATATTGTATTCCCCACGACACCGAAACGGGAGGCCGTCTCGAGCATGCAATCGACAATCTGCGCGCGCGTGCACGACGTCTGCGAGTTCATCGGGTCGACGCGTTTGCTCGCCGATTTCACTGCCTTGTCCGACATCTTCTCCTTCGACGGGCGCAGCACATGCTGCAAATGCTCGGTGTTCATCGCATATGCCAGCGTGTCGTGGTGCAGCAGGCAACCGGGCCCCTCCCCGCTTGCCGGGAACCGACGTTCCGCCGCGCCGCCTATCTTGCCCGCCGCGCTCGCAATGTCGTTGAGGCCGGCGAAATGCGCGCGCACACCGCATGCGGCGAGCGCCTCCAGCAGCCACATATCGCAGAACTGGTAGCATTGCCGCGCGTCGAGCCCCGCCACCACCGGCTCGGGCACGTAGAGCGAATAGGTGATCGTGTTCTGCGGTTCTATGAACATCGCGCCGCCGCCGGTGTCACGCCGCACCACTTCAATGCCGTGCTCTTTGGCGTATTCCAAGTCCACCTCGTCGGCGATCGACTGGAATTTCCCGCAGACCACCGCGGGCGCCGCCCAATCCCAGATTCTCAGCGTCGCCTGCCGCTCCCCGTTCGCGACCTGCGTGGCCCATAGTTCGTCCACCTGCATCTGCTCGGCGGGCATGCGTGGAATGTCGACGACGGTCTGCGGATTCATCCGCGCCCATCGCCGTTTCGCGTCCTGCAGCCCGATGAGCATGGGCGCAGGTTCGTCCCCAGATTGCGCCCGCTCACCCTGCCGTGTTGCGCGCGCCTCGCGAATACGCTCGAATTCGCGTTCGGCTGTCTGCGCGGATTCGCGCGCACCGCCGCCCACCAGCGCACGCACGACGGCCAATGCGATCGCCTCGCCGTTGGCGCCGATCAGCGTGTCGCCGATCACGCCGCGCAATTCGCCGGACAGCGCCCTGTAGAACGCGAGGTAATCCGCGCTCCCCCAGTGCTCCCAATCATCGGGCAGTTCCGGCAGATGCGCGTCGATTGCGGATTGCGCACGCCCCAACACCGAACCAGCGTTGGCCTCCATGAAGAAATCGCCGTCGATTGTCGCATGCCAACCGCGCACCTCGTCGCCCTGCAAGGTCACCCGCACGAGTTTGCCGCCAGGAATCTTCACTTCGCCGGATCTCATTCGATCTCACCCGCCTTGGTATTCGCAAATATACGCAATGCGGGGCGCAGTCCAGTGGAACCACCCCCCGCAGAATGCAATGCGTCGAAGTCGCCGCTAATCCTGAAGCTCGACACCGCGCGCATCACGGTGGTGCTCGGTGCCGTAGTCCGCGGTGAGAATCTGAATCGCCTCCACAATCGCCCAGATCATCACGGCAATGGCCCCAATGCCGAAGGTCAGCACCGAGATGAGCACCTGTGCCACGCCTTTGCCGGTGTAGCCCAGGTAGAAGTTATGCAGGCCGAAGATGCCGAAGAACAGCGCGAGCGCCGCCGCCACATACTTGTTGCGCGGAAGGTAGGTCGGGTACGCGGCCGGTGGCTGGGCGTAGGTGTAGTTCTGCTGCGCGTAGGCATTCGGGTCCTGGTACTGCCCGTTGTAGCCGCCCTGCGACTGCGTGTACTGCGGCGCGGCGTAATTCTGCGCGGGCTGCGTGTACTGGGGTGCCTGTGCGGCACCTGACACGCCGTTGTTCTGCTGGTCGCCGCCCTGTGGCTGGTAACCGTTCGGATCACTCATATTGTCTCCTTATACGAATGTCACTGTGTATCACCGTGTGTTTGGTACAGCTCAGCATACACGTTCCTCGCATGTGAAGATATCTCCACAGCACAATGCGGCATCAGCGGGCTCTCATTGGTCAATACGCCACCGCCCGCGCAAAAAGACCCACGAGCAGCCATCCTCGTTGGCCAATTTGGCCGCGTGCGCGAGAAATGGCCAATGAGCGCACCTTCCCGGCGGCCTGATTTGCGCGCCCTGCCGATTTCGGCACGCTCACCTGCCCGGGTATGCGAAAAGGCCGACCCGAAGGCAGACCTTTCCGTGAGATTTGTGTTGCGTATAGCCCCGCAACCGGTTTCAGGCCGAAATGGCCGAATTCGACCAGCTCAGTCGACGTAGACCGGGCCGTACTCCGACGGAATGTGCGTCGTGGCGATGTACGGGCCCGAGGTCGGGCGCGCGTAGGTCTGGAAACCGTTGCTGTAGTTGAATGGAGCTTCTTCGTTGCAGTTGCAGCACATAATGTCCTCTTTTCCTGCCGCGCGTTCACGCGGCGCTTCCTATGGCCGAATCGATCGGCTTGACGTTGCCATAGTCTACAGGCGAGCCAAGATGTCGCGGCCCACTTCGTCGGTGGAGCGTTGCCGGCTGCCGTTTTCGGCGATGTCGAGTTCCACGGCGGCGTCGATTTTCGCGGCGGCGTCGTCGAATCCGAGATGACGCAGCAGCATGGCGGCGGAGAGGATCGCGGCGGTCGGGTTCGCGATGCCCTGGCCTGCGATGTCGGGGGCAGAACCGTGGATCGGCTCGAACATGGACGGGTATTCGTTGCTCGCGTTGATGCAGCCGGACGCCGAATAACCCACGCCGCCCACGACCGCGCCCGCCTCGTCAGTGAGAATGTCGCCGAACAGATTGTCGGTGAGAATCACGTCGAAGCGCGACGGATCGGTGACCAGGTAGATCGTGGCCGCGTCGATGTGCGAATAGTCATGCTGGACCTCGGGGTATTCGGCGGCCACCTTGTTCACGATGTTCTGCCACATGTCGCCGGCGTTGACGAGCACGTTCTTCTTGTGCACGAGCGTGACGTGCTTGCGGCGCTTCATCGCCAGCTCGAAGGCGTAGCGCACCACGCGTTCGACGCCGTACGCCGTGTTGATGGAGACCTCGGTGGCCACCTCGTGCTCGGTGCCGCGGCGGATCGCACCGCCGGCACCGCAGTAGAGGCCTTCGGTGCCCTCGCGCACCACCACAAAATCGATCTCGCCCGGGTTCGCCAGCGGCGACTCGACCCCCGGGTACAGCTTCGACGGGCGCAGATTCACATACTGGTCGAGCGCGAACCTCAGCTTGAGCAGCAAGCCGCGTTCGAGAATTCCCGCCTTGATGCGCGGGTCGCCCACCGCACCGAGCAGAATCGCGTCGGTGCTCTTGATGCGTTCGAGATCTTCGTCCGGCAGAATCTCGCCGTCACGCAGATACCGCTCCGCCCCCAGGTCGAACGGTTCGTACTCGAAGGTCGCCACTCCCTCGGTGGCTTTTTCGAGCGCCTGCTGTGCCCACGGGGTCACTTCCTTGCCAATGCCGTCGCCGGGAATGACGGCGATCGTGTACTGCTTTGCGTTTTGAGTCATATGGGCAGACTACCCGCTCGCACTCGCCGCTTTCGCGCGGTTTTCAGTTCTTGGACGTTTCGGCGCGAACGTTTCGCATAGTGAGATTGACGGTGAGATTAGTGGTGAGATTATTCCTGGGATTACTCCGGAGCAGTCGGCGCCGACGCGAACCGGCACCGCTCTTCTCACTCTTCGATGCCCATGGCGGCAAGCACCCACGCGTTCTCGTAGCAGATCTGCTTCCACTGCGCGTAGCGCCCGCTGGTGCCGCCGTGACCGGCCTCGGCCTCGATCTTGATGATCGCGTCCAGACCCGCGGCCTGCAGCCGCGCCACCCATTTGAGCGGCTCCACCACCATCACACGCGAGTCGTTCATCGACGTGGTCACGAAGATCTTCGGGAACGCCGTCACCGGCGTGCCGTCCGGCCACCGCGCGCCGCCCTCGCCCGGCGCCGGCGCGTTCTCGTATGGCGTGTACGTCTTCATGTAGCGGTAGGTCTCCGCATCGTGCAACGGGTCGCCCCACTCATCCCACTCGGTCACCGTGAGCGGCAACGTCGGGTCGAGAATCGTCGTCAGTGCATCCACAAACGGCACATCCGCCTCGATGCCGGCGAATCGTTCCGGCGCCATGTTCGCCACGGCACCCATCAGCAGGCCGCCCGCGGAGCCGCCGTTCGCCACCGTGCGCGCACGGTCGGCGAGCCCGCAGTCCTGTATGGCCGCAGTGACGTCTATGAAATCTTCAAACGTGTGCTTCTTGTTGCGTCTGCGCCCCATCTCGTACCATGCGCGGCCCATTTCGCCGCCGCCGCGCACATGCGGCACCACGTAGAGCACGCCGCGGTCGAGCATGCTCAGTCGCGACACCGAGAACGCCGGGTCCGAACTGATTTCGTAGGCGCCGTAGCCGATCACGAACATCGGCATGCGCCCGCGCACGCAATCGCGTCGCCAGACGAGCGAGACGGGCACCTGCTCGCCGTCGCGCACCTGCACCCAGATGCGTCGCTCCACATAGTCGCGCGCGTCGAAACTCCCCAGCACGTTCGCGCGTTTGAGCAGCACGTCCTCACCGGTGCGCGGGTCGAACTCGCGCAGTTCGCCCGGCCGCGTGTAGCCCGTCACCATGTAGCGCATGCGCGGCGCCTCGTAGCTCGGGTTGCCGGCGGTGCCGATCGAATACAGGCGCGCCGAGGAGCCTTCGAAATCCTTGAGTTGCGGCGGATTCACCGCAGCGTCGTCCGAGGCGCCGTCCCAATCCCCATCGAGCTCAGGCACGTTCACCTCGGCGAATTGCCAGGGGCGGCGCGCGAGGAAGTCCTGTGCGGCCTGCTGTTTCGACATCACCGCGAGCTTGGGCAGTCCGTTCGCGCGGTACGAGAGCGCCACGAAATGCTCGTGCATCGCGATGCCCTCCACCGCGAGCCCGCGCACGCCGCGCAGAATCTGCGGATTCGTGGCATCGTCGTACGGCGTGCCCACCGGCATTGCGGACGCGCCGGCGATCACCTTCTCGCCGTCCTCGCTGCCGTACGGCGAACCCTGCACAATGCGCACGCCATCGCCAATGCGGTAGGGCGGGCGGGCGGCGCTCATGTCGATGACATCGATCTCGAAATTCGGGTTGGCGAGATTGTGGTAGACGATTGCAACCGGCAGATCCTCGCCATGCTCGCCCGCATGTTCGAACACGGCGAAGCTCACGTCGTACTCGACGCCCTCCTGCCGCGGAATGAACGCCTGGAACTCCCCCTCCGGCGTCGCAGTGGGCAGCATGAGCACCTCGGTGGTCGTTTTCGAACCGGTGCCGATCACCAGATTCCGCTCATCGAAGGAGAGCCCTATGCCCACCCAGAATTTCTCGTCGTGTTCCTCGTACACAATCACGTCGCGTTCGACCGGCTCGCCCACCTTGTGCCGGCGAATCGCATATGGGCGCTGCGCGTCGTCGAGCAGCGTGGCGAACACATAGCGGCCATCGGGCGTGAAGCACGCCGCAGCCAGCCCGTCGAGCTCGTCGGGCAACTGTTCGCCGGTGTCGAGGTTGCGAATGCGGAAGTCATACTGTTCGTCGCCGGACGTGTCGACGCCGAACAGCAGCCATGTGCCGTCCTTCGAGATGTCCATGCCGCCGATCTGGAAGAAATCGTGGCCCTCGGCCTCTGTGTTGGCGTCGAGGATCACCTGTTCGCCGGGGATCACGCCCGGCGCATCGTTGGCATTAATCTCGGGCGGCGTCCAATCGTCCTCGCCGCGGATCGGCATGCGGCACTGCACGCCGTACTGCTTGCCCTCCTGCGTGCGTGCGTAGTACCAGTAGCCGTCCAGTCGCGTGGGCACCGACATGTCGGTCTCCTGCACATGCGAGCGGAACTCGTCGAATAGCGTCTTGCGCAGATTGGCCAAGCCGGCCGTGCGCGCGGAGGTGTAGGCGTTCTCGGCGGCCACATACGATTTGAGGTCTGCGGAATCTTTATCTCGCATCCACTCGTAGGGGTCGGTGAAGGTGTCGCCGTGGAACGTGCGCACGGAGGGAACCTGCTTCGCCTCCGGCGGCTTCGGGAAAACATGCATACCAGTCATTAGGCCAAAGATTATACCTGCGCACCCTCCCTTGCGTAAAAAGGGACATCCGCAGACTTCCACCTGTCCCTTTTACGCCCCACTTTCTGCGTAAAAAGAGACATTTACGCGCCCTATCTGTCTCTTTTTACGCAGATTTCTTCTGTTCAATGCGGATTTCTTCCGTTCAGTTGTTTCACTGCGTAAAAAGGGTCGGCTGCCGCAGAGGAGGCTCGGACTCACATGAACTGCCGCAGGTACGGCAACATCGTCTTCATGATGTTCGAACCGGTGGTGCCCGTGAACACCGGCACGTCGGTCACCGGCACAGGCTGCGTGGTGGAGAAGCCCGACATTGTGCCGAATCCGCCGGATTCCTTGGGCGAGAGCTGGCGTATGCCTATGGCGAGCACACGCCCCGGGTAGCGGCGAGCGATCTCGGCGTAGGTGGTCGGGTCTTTCTGCCCGTCGTCGCCGATCAGAATGAACTTCATGTCGGGGAAGTCCTCCATGAGCTGCTCGGCGTATTCGAGCTTGTGCTGCACGCCGGAGGGTACGAAGGTCTTCGGCCGTGGGTCGAGGTCGCGCAACAGCAGCGGACCGTCGGGGAATCCATAATCCTTCAGAAAGTTACGAATCGAATTCTCCACATTCCACGGCGAGGTGGACAGATAGAAGAACGGCGCCCCCGGGAACATGCTCGCGATCTTGTTGTACATGACCGCCATGCCTGGCACCGACGCGCGCTTGTGCGGGCTCAGGAACAGCATGTTGTACACGGCTTTCCACAATGTGGGCACCTGCGTGACCATACAGGTGTCGTCGACGTCGGAGATCACGCCCACCTTCGCCGTGCTCGGTATCGTGAACAGCTCCGCCTCTACCGCCGGACGACGCGTCACCTTGCAGCTGACCATGTGCACGCCCGGCTCGAGCCTGTGCTCGGCGAGCAAGTCGAGGTAGCCTGCCGAATCCGAAACCGAGTAATCCATCGTCACCGACCGTGCGGAATCGACCGGGTTGTAGACCTCCATCGTGCCCACCTGCACGGTTCGCAGCGGCACACCGTCGATGTCGATCTGCACGCATTGGCCGGGCGCGGGCACTTCGAGCATCGCGTGGATGCCGCGCATCGGCTTGTTCGGCTGTCCGTCTGCCGGCGCGAGGATAGTACGGCAAACCAGTCGCGAGTATTCCTCCGTGCCGTAGCCCACGTATGGCTTGACCATGGGGAACCAATGCAGCTGCTTTGCGATGGCCGTGGAGAACCGTATCCACAGGCCGAACGTCCAAGTGATCGCCTTGCGCAGCACTCGCTTGATCGATGAGACGAGTTTCGGATTCCTCCTCAGCCGCGTTCTCCCCGCCGGCGCTTTCGCCGCGGAGAGCGAGCCGAGCGGCACGGCCACGGTCGGCATGTCGTCTGTGGACGTGGCTGCGGACGTCGTGCGCAACGCCACCGCCGGCGCCCGCCATTGCCGTTCCGGGGTCTCGGTTTCCGCCTGCCCGTTCGCAATGCCGGTGATGACGCGCGTCTCGGCGGAGCCTGCATGCTGCGTGTCGTCGAAGTCGGCGTCCGTAGGCCCTTCGCCGGATCTCACCGTGCGACCTTGCGTCGCAACCGTGCTACCGTCGCCGTCCGCGGCGAGGCGTGCGCGCTCGGCCTGTTCGCGTTTCACCTGTGCGAGTGCCGCCTCAAGCAGACGCTTGGTCTTCCTGAGCTCGCGGTCCGACCTGTCCGTATATGCCATGTCTCTAACGCATTTTCCGTTGATTGTTTCGTATATATGCCTGCGATACCCGTATTCTACTGCTGCTGGGCAATGAATTTCGCGTATTCGCCGGCCGACAGCAGATCCGGTTCGTCGTCATCGAGCTCGATTTTGACGATCCACCCCTCGCCGTACGGGTCGTCGTTGATGACCGCACCGTCGTCCTCGGTCTCGCTGTTCACGTAGCGCACCACGCCGGCCACCGGCGAGATCATCGGCTCGACGGCCTTCGCGGATTCAATCTGCACGAGCTCGTCGCCCGCCTCCACGCGCATGCCCACCTCGGGCAGGTCGACGAACACGATGTCGCCCATCTTGTTCGCCGCGAATTCGGTGATGCCGAGCACCGCCGGCGTGACCGATTCGTCCACCCACACGTGGTCATGCGAGTACTGCAGGAAGTCCGGCACGTCGAGATGCGTGCCCTGTTCGTTCTCCTCTGCCATATTCTCTCCTTGTATCGTTCGTGCTGTCCGATTCCGTATTCGGCTGTCCTGTGTTCCGCGCGCTCAGTCCAGTTCGCGCCCGTACCATTCCTCGATCATAACGCGTGCGATCGTCGCCTTGCCGGGCGCTTCGATCTCGCCGGTGACGAGCAGATTCGTGTATTCGTCGCGCGTCACCCATCGTGCGGCGATCGTCTCGTCGCCGTCCACGTGGATGTCGTTGCTCAGCGCCTGCGCCTTGAACCCCATCATCAGCGAGAACGGGAACGGCCAGGGCTGCGAGCCGAGGTATTTCACCTCGCCCACGCGTATGCCGGTCTCCTCCATCGTTTCGCGCCTGCATGCGTGTTCGAGGTTCTCGCCGGTCTCCACGAACCCTGCCGACACGGAGAACAGATTGCTGTGTTTCCACGCGCGGTTGTGCTGCAACAGCAGGCGGTCCTTCGCATCGACCACGGTGCAGATCACCGCCGGTTCGACTCGGGGGAACAGTATGCGGTGGTCGTCCGACTCGCTTGTGCAGCGTTGCGCCCAACCCGACATCGCCGGTTCGGTGGGTGCGCCGCAGTGTGGGCAATGCCGTTGCATGTCGTGCCAGTTGGCGAGCGAGAGCATCGTGACCGCCTGCCCTATCTCACGTGAGCTGGCGTGCGGCGCGAACATGCGCAGGTCGACCCAGTCGAACCGTTCCACCGCCTGCTCGAACATGTTCACGGCGTTGCTGTCTGCAGATTCGCGCGCATCCACGTCGTCGCCGAAGGCCGCGTCGACGGCGTGCCCGGCCGCTGCCGCGCGCTCCTCCACGCGACGCAGCTCCTCGCCCTCCTCCACAGCCGTCAGGTCCAACGCAATGGCATGCTCATCGTGCGCGCCTTTGTAGCGGCCCAGATACATGGCCACCACACCGTTGTTGCCGTGTTCGAGCGCCCGTGCCACATACGAGCCGGGCAAGGTTGCCAAACGCATGCGGGAGGCGGCCAATTGCGCCATGTTGTGCTGCCCGAATGGCACGGCCACCTTGCCCTTGCGGCACAGCAGCACACAGGTGGAGGGCATTTGGAGCACCTGCTCGATGAGCTGCGGGTCCGCTCGCCGTTCCACCTGGTAGTCGATGTCGCCTTGGGCCAAGGGCAGGTAGGGCAATGCCTGCGTCAATGCGAGTGGTGCGAACATCAGGCCTCCCTGGCTGCAATGGCCGCGTCGGCGGCAGCAGGGTCGGCTCCGGCGGCGGCCGGCACCCTCGAAACGAGTTCATGCAATGCGCGGGCCACCGTCTCAGGGCGTTCCCATGCGCTGAAGTGCCCGCAATCCTCTATTTCGGTCATCACCACCGTCGTGTTCACCATGCGTTCGGCGAGGGGTCTCATCACGGCGGGAGCGCTCGACGGGTCCTCCTCGCCGCAGATCACCGCAGCCGGCGCCGTGATCTTCGCGAATTCGTCGTTCAGGTCGGGGCGTGCGGCCGCCATGCGTTCACGCCAGGCGACACCGTCAGGCTGCTGCTCGCGAATCCATTGCGAGAACTGGTCAATGTACGCGGCGGATTTCTTCACGCTCGAATCGCCTTCATGCACGTCCACGAAGAACATCACCGGTTCGGTGGTCTGCCGTTCCACGCATTCCTTCGCAATGGCGATGCGCGAGGCATGCGCCTGATCACTGTCCGCGTCGCCCTTCGTGTCGAGCAACGCGATGCCGGCCACCGCCTGAGGGTGACGGCGTTGAATGCCGAGCACCACATAGCCGCCCATCGACAGGCCGGCCCAGATCGCCTGCGTGTACCCGGCGTCGTTGAGCAGGGCCACGTAGGCGTCAGCGATGCGATCCAAGCCGTCCGGCAACGAGCCGTCCTCGTTCTCACGCCCGCTCTGTGCCGCAGTCGGCACCGGACTCTCGCCCGCACCCGGCATATCCGGCGCCCAGATCGGGTACTGCACGAGCTCATCGGCATCGCTCAGCTCCATGAGCGCCATCGCACAACGCCCCCACATGCGGCTGTCCACCGGGAAGCCATGCACCAGCACCAACGGAATGCCGTTGCCCTCACGAATCACATGGTTTGCAATCACCGGCAATTCCCTTGCATGGTCGTCCGCCATACCCATCTCCCTCACTCGGTTTCATTTCATACTGTCAAACGACTGTTAAGCGTAAACACCCAGAAATCCACCAGTCTGCTCACAGATTCACCCACGCGAGCGCCTGGCGCACAATCGTGCCATGCCCATCGTTCATCTGCTCAATGAACTCGGTAATCTGCGGGCCATGCGGATCCACCCACTCCACGTCGAGCGTCTCATCCTGCGGCTTGCAGTCACCGGCGATCGGCACCACATAGCACAGCGCAATCGCATGCTGGCGCGCGTCGAAGTACGGCGAGACTCCCGGGGTCGGGAAGAACTCGGCCACCGTGAACGGTGTCAACGTCTGCGGCAGCACCGGCAATGCGAGCTCGCCCATGTCCTTCGAAATGTTGCGGGCAATCGCCTCACGCAACGACTCGTGATACAGCACGCGGCCAGCGATCAGCGTGCGCTCCACAATCGACTGGTCGTTCGCCACGCGCAGCAGGGAGCCAATCTGCGTGACGCGGCCGAAATCATCGACGCGCACGGGCACGATCTCCACATACGCAATGGGCATGCGCGAACGCAGATCGGCAATGTCGTCGGCACCGAGCCAGCCGGGAGGGTTGCCCGTGCCACGCGTGATGTCTTCGGGCGTGATGTGGTCGAACTCGCCGCGGGAGCGTCCGGCGTCGAAATCGCCGTCATCGGGCACTTCATCATTCAAGACTCGCATACCCCTATTATGACGCGCGCAAGCAACGAACGCACGCCGGCAGGCAGAATCCGGCACGCCGACATATTTACCTCGTGGCGTATTGCAGGAAACTCACGGAATGAATTGCTAAACATGGGGTTGTACGTGAATAAGGGACGCCAAGAAACGCCCCGACAGACTTTAAGGAGCTAGATATGGCAGTTAAGGAACTCACTTCCGCAGATTTCGAACAGGCAGTGAAGGGCAACGAGATCGCGCTGTTCGATTTCTTCGCAACCTGGTGCGGCCCGTGCAAGGCGTTCAGCCCGATCTTCGACAAGGTGGCGGACGAGAACCCCGACATCTTCTTCGGCAAGATCGACATCGACAAGAACCAGGAACTCGCCAACGCAGCCAACGTGCAGGCCGTCCCCACGCTCATGATCGTGAAGAAGGGCCATGTGATCTACCAGGAGGCCGGCGCACTGCGCGAAGCCGACCTGAACGATCTCATCGGCCAGGCCAAGGCGCTCGACGTCGAGGCTGCGCTCGCAGCGGCCAAGGCCGCAGGCACCGACCAGGACGAGCTGATCGAAGAGCATGACGCCTGATTCGGCAGTCATTCCGCCAAGGCGACACATGCACGACATGTGCCGCCTTTTCATTTGCGCAATGTTCAATCCGCATGCCAGCGCATCGCAGCAATCTCGCAGAAGTATTGTGTTTCTCTATCGGCCGAATGTGAGAACTGGGTGACATATTGCCCTCTGCGTGGAAAAACTGCAACGGTGCGCGTATACTTCTGCCCAGCATGTGTTTGAGACGCCCGGTTTGGCAGCCGCACACAGAAGACGCTCGTTAACGAAGTCGGCGTCTTGGCATCGGCATTATCCGCAGACTTTAGGAGAAGAATGGCACACCATAGCAAGCACAACGCACCTACGCTGCGCTCGTTGAGCAAACGGCAGTGGATTCGCATTTCCACTGCGATGGCGTCGGTGGGTCTTGTAGTGGCCGGAGTAGTCGCAACCCAAAGCATGTATTCGCGTGCCGAGGCGCAGCCAACGCCCAGCGCAACCGCATATTCCATCACCGAGAGCAATCATGCGGCCTCCCGTGGCAACGCCCGCGAGGCCATGGACGGCGACACCTCGTACGTCACCGTCAAGGTGAACGGCAAGTCCCGCGTCGTGCTCGGCCAGGACTTCACCGACGTGAAGTCTGTGCTCGACGCCGGCGACATCACGTTGGAGCCGGGCGATCAGGTGAACCCGTCGCTCACCACGAAGGTGGACGAATCCACCACGATCTCCATCGAACGCCAGGGCGCGAAGATGGAGACCACGGAATCGAAGATCCCATTCAACACGGTGAAGAAAGACGACCCGTCACTGCCGAAGGGCACCGAGAAGGTGCAGACCGAGGGCGAGGAAGGCATTCTCGAAAAGACGAATCTGGTCACCCGCACCGGCGACAAGGTGGTCTCGTCGAACACCTTCGCCACCTGGGTGAAGAAGGCCCCGGTCGAGAAGGTGGTGCTCGTGGGCACAGGGAATCCGCAGCCCGCCGCCACCTCGGCCCCGGCGCAGACCAGCAATAACTCGAATACCAATGCGAACAACTCGTCGCAGCAGGCGGCAGCCTCGAGCATCGGCTCCACCGCGCCTGTGGGCGAGATGCAGCAGTGGGCGCATGACTACCTGCTTGCCAACGGCGGTTCGGAAGGCGACTTCACCGCCACCGTGTACATCATCAGCCGTGAATCCGGCTGGAACGTGAACGCCACGAACCCGAGCTCCGGTGCCTACGGCCTCGCTCAGGCGCTGCCGGGCAGCAAGATGGCCTCGCACGGCGCCGACTGGCAGTCGAACTACCAGACGCAGCTCAAATGGTTCTGGGACTACTGCAAGGGCCGTTACGGCTCCGTGCAGGGCGCCTACAACTTCTGGCAGGCGAACCACTGGTACTAAACCGCAGACCGGTTTCCCGGCACTATTCAGGGTGGTTCATCCAACATGGATGAACCACCCTTTTTGTTGCGGCAACAAAGGCCGCCATTAAATCTCTTATGGGAGACGATAAACGCCTCCACGATTCCCAAGATCCCACTTATTTCCCGGTATTATGGAATGCTCTCCTGTAACAGCCGATTGGCTACAGGTAGCAATTATGGATATGGCTAGGAAAAAGATGGGGGCTCTTAGTGTCACACAACACCTAGAGCCCCATCAAACATACGTATCCAACTAGTAGGCGCCCGTACCGCGGATGACCACCCACACCGTCTTGATCAGAATCGCGATGTCGCCGGTGATCGACCAGTTCTCGATGTACGAGACATCAAGGTACTCGCTTTGCTCCTCGGTGAGGTCGGAGCGCCCGGAGATTTGCCATGGACCGGTGATGCCCGGTTTCACGAGCAGACGGGCCGAATAGAGCGAACCATAGCGCGCCACCTCCTCGGGCAGTGCCGGGCGCGGGCCCACCATGGACATATCGCCTTTGAGCACATTGAGGAACTGCGGGAATTCGTCGAGTGACGTACGTCGGATGAAGCGGCCTACCCGTGTGATGCGTGGATCGTCCTTCATCTTGAAAATGAAGCGATCGGTCTGGCCGGTCTCCTGCATCAGCTTTTTCTTGACTTCCTCGGCGTTCGTCACCATGGAACGGAACTTGTACATCTGGAATCTGCGTCCATGCAAACCGATGCGGGTCTGTTTGAAGAAGATCGGACCACCGTCGTCCAGTTTGATGGCGATGGCCACGCCGAGCATGATTGGCGACGAGATGATGAGCGCTAACGACGACAGCACAATGTCGAAAATGCGCTTCAACAGGAATGTCGTGGCACGGTATTGCGGCAGGCTAGCCAGTAGAATCGGCTGTTCGGTGGTGTTGTGCAGGTACAGCCTATGGCCTGCGACATCGGCCAATGCCACCGATAGCGCAAGCTCCATGCCCAAGGATTCAATGGCCAGTGCAATGCCATGCAGCAGTTTGGAATCACGGTCGAGCACATCGGCCACGAAAACCTCCTGCACGCCGATCTGCTGCAGTTTGCGAGGGAAGTTGGAGTTCAACGGCACCGTCTGCACAGCGTATTTCTCGGCGATGCCCTCTTCCGGCACAAAATCGGTCATAATGTAGGCATCGTCACGATCCGGCACTTTCTCAATGGGGCATATGGCGACGGCGCGATACCCCCAATTCCTGTTGGCATCGAAGAGTTTGAGCACGCTATTAATGCCTGCGGAGGAACCGATAATCACCGTATTGTACTTGTATTCACCCTCTTCGCGCTTCCTATGGAGCATCAGGCGAAGGAAGAGCCTGCCGAAAAGTGCCAACACCATGCCGAAGATTGGTGCGACAAGAAGAATGGTGCGAGGGTAATCCAAATGCAGCATGAACACGATGAAGCAGAACACCACAATGGTGGCTATCGTGGCGTTGAGCACCTCCACATAGAGCTCATATCCCTCTGCCATGATGTGCCTGTGGTACGTACCGCGCCACACCAAACAGGTGAGCCACACAATGCAGTACAGCACAATGAACGCCCAGACCGGCATGTACCGCTCAATCGTGGTGTATGCCTCGCGATTGACCAACAGTACGCCCACCACGGCGATCAGCATCGAGATGACATCAACCACCGCAATGGTAAATATGAAGAGGAAGCGCCAGCGAGGCGCGTTGCACAGGTGATTGGCTCTTTTCTTGCCGGATTCCTCAAACGAGGTGTTGTAGAACGTGATCGGCTCATACGGCAACTGCTGGCGCGTCGATTCTTTCGACTCAGCACGGTGATTCTGCTCATGGCCTGTGACTATACGTATTTCCTGCGTTTGCATTGAGGAGCCTGCAGTCCACCGAGATGTATCACGCACCGTATTCCCTTCCGCTCCTCCGCCAAGCAAAGCCTTATCTAGTATATTCAGTCAATAGGACACTATTTATACCGAATAACTCGCGAAGAATGTACATTGAACTCGCATTGGCAAGTGTTACACATATATACTTGTCGAGGCTCGGAAATGGGCATCGGGATATCACGGCAAACAAAAACGGCCACCGCGAACGGCGACCGTTGTAATAGATAGGGGCTAGATTGGTTCAGGCCTCGGAGACCTTCACCTTCTGGCCTTTCTTACGACCACGCTTCTTCATCACACCCTGCTCGGCCTTCGCCGCATTGAACACCAGCATATCCTCGGAGTTCAGCAGCGTGCCCTTGATCTGTGCGTAAGCCTCCTGATCGTCCTCGACTTCGGGGAACTCGAAATACGGCCCCATTGCGTCAAGCACGAACTGCTGGTTCAGCGTCACCGAAGCGGTGGTCTTGCCTGGAATGAAGAACGGAATCGCATTCGGGTTGCTTTCCTCGCATGCCTTGAACGCGAACTGCTTGGTGGTCGGGTTGATGAAGAACTCAATGAATTCAGGGCGCCCAAGTTCAAGCACGGCGTTCTTGTTCAACCGAGCGTAGTTCTTCGTGACTGTGAGTACGGAACGACCGGAGGCCGTGTTCGGGCTGACTACTTCGAATCCTTGCAGAGACGACATATACAAACTTCCTTACGTCGACAGACGGATTATTTCGTAACAAACTGAGACCGTATGTCACAGCGATACATGCTCAATATAGCATCTTCAGTAGAGATTATTGCCTGATTTCACATATTTCGGTAAAAAGAATGCCTGATTTACAGGAGTCTTTTAGAATTTTCCGAGTCAACCCTAATCCGTGAAATCCATAACGCCATATACCACGCATGCTGCACCTGCACGAAGGAGGAGACACATTGACCATCAACCACGCTAGACTCGTGGCACGGGTGGCATAATTCCACTACATTCGACGCCCCATGATCCGGGGTGGAGTCCATTTGTTACGGCACGATAAGGAAGAGGACCGTTCCCAGGGCAGATGACGAACCGTCGGCTGCTGGAAATCCACGAAGAAAGGAGACTCATATGGAGGCAACCAACGGGGATTCCGAGAAAACAATGCAGTCAGCACAACGCCATCGGCATACGGACAAGGTTTCTTCACCATTCCCCGAACTCATTGGCAAGGGACTGCGCGAAAGCTGGAAGATGATGGCCTTGTTCCTCATCATCTCCATGGTCGAAGGCATTGCGTTCATCACCACAACGGCGCCACTGACCATGGCGGATCCCGACATGCATCTTCCATCGACCTATGCATTGGCCACCGGTCAGTCGTTCAATATCACACGGGCACCAGAGTCCCACCGGCAATATGACCCACGCACTTCGGAGGTTCCCAGCAGCATGCCGGTCGGCGGCAGACAATTGCTCACAGGAGAAGCACGATATCTCCAAGGCAGCGTGAATGGGGCGAAAAACGCTCTGGTGGAATCGATCAACCCATTCGATCTCACCAGAAACGACGAGTATGCCACGCAGTGCGACAGACTGAACAATCTTGCCGAGGGGGAACGTATCATCACAACACCCACGCGCAGTAACCAGTACATGTTCTTCGCCTACATTCCGCAAGCCATCGGCATGAAATTCGGCTTCCTCACCCATGCCAACCCAAGTACCTGCATCAACTACGCCCGGGCTTCGAATCTGGTTTGTTATCTGCTGTTGTTCCTGCTCGCCATCGCTGTGATTCCCACAGCAAAAGGCATCATCGCACTGCTGGGCATGCTGCCGTTACCTGTGTTCTGTTCAAGCACTTTGATGACAGACGGCACACTATTCGCCGCAGTCGCCTTGTTCATAGCGGTATGCGTACGTCTCATGCAACGCGAACGCCGTCTGAACAACTGGCAGGTTGCAGCGCTCACTGTAGGCACCTGCCTGATATGCTTCCTCAAATACGTGTACATACCAATCATTCTGCTGCCATGGCTTGCGTGCAAAGCACTGTCTGGAAAGCAGAAAGTGTGGTACACAGCATCGACCGTTCTGGTTGTCGGCGCCACAGTGCTGTGCTGGCAGAAATTCTTCGGATACAACCCAGAACGCGTGGAAGGCCTATATGCCTATAATTTCAACGCGGCACTGCATAATCCCTTTGGAACCACGTTCCGGATTCTAGCCAATGTGTTCCTGACCACATTCAACATGGTACAGAGCAATCCCACGTTAATCGTCTGCCTCATTCTTTTGCTCATTGCATGGATGTTCGGCCAGGACGCCCGCATCGCCGTTCCTCGGCGCACCACCATGCAGGTTTACACACTTGTCGGATTCATTGTGTTTGCCACACTATTCCTCATGTACATCCCGTTCCTGCTCACCTGGACGCTTCCCTCCGAAAGTCTCAGATTGGATGGCCTGCAGGTACGCTACTATTATCCGATTCTGCCTCTATTGGTAATCCCCTTCATCTACCGCTACAAGACCGGAACCAAGGATCTCGTCACTGTCCATCAGTGACGGGCTCATGCGAGACCTCGTCAACGCATGCACGGTAGGGCTCGCTGACGCTTGGATGACGACCAGATGCCGCGATGTAGGTCTGTGCCGCGAAGGCGAAACGCGAACGATCCTTGCGGGCGAACACCGCGAGCACCAAACCGGTGAACACCGCAATGACTCCGATGATCATCAGCATGGTGGATCCAATCAGCAGCGGGAATCTTCGTACCATGCCGGTCTGTGCGAATTCAATGCACACCCACAGCGCCAAGCCAAGCCCAACACCGCCAATGATGCCTCCCAATGTGCCGAAGAACGGCAACGGGCGGTTCTCATAGGCCAAGCGGAAAATGAGGTTGAGCACCTTCGCACCATCGGAGAACGTGCTCAGCTTGCTGGTGCTGCCCTCCGGCCGATCCCGGTACTGAATTGGCACCTCCGTCACACGCAGCTTGCGATCCAGTGCGAAAATGGTCATCTCCGTCTCGATTTCGAAACCATTGGACATGACCCCGTACGCCTTTGCAAACAGATTGTCGAACACACGATACCCGCTCATCACATCGCGAATCTGCGCGTGGAAGGTGCTATTGATCGCGGAGCGGACCAAGCGGTTGCCGGTATTGTGGAATGGGCGTTTATTTTCGGTGAAATAGGTCGAGGAAAGTCTGTCGCCGACCACCATGTCCCAGCCTTGGTCGAGCGTGTCCAACAAGGTGTGCACGTCTTCGGCCGGGTAGGTGTCGTCACCGTCCACCAGCACATACCGGTCCGCATCGATGTCACGCAGCATTCTGCGCAGCACATTGCCCTTTCCTCGTTCAGGAGCCATACGCACGATCGCACCCGCATCAGCAGCTACCTGTGAGGTGCGGTCGTCACTGGCGTTGTCGTACACGTAGATAACGGCATCCGGCAATTCGCGACGGAAGTCTGCCACCACCTTCCCTATCGTCTGCTCCTCATTTAGGCACGGTATGAGTACTGCGGTCGTCTGGTGAGTGGTCATCGTCGCGTCTTTCCGTTCGTCATACGGTTTCTAGTGATGCGGTCTCCAATGTAGTACCTCTGCAGTACGTCCACCCATCAATTGACTGGACACGAATTGAGGTACTCCACATTCGTGTTCTCGGTGCCCATTGGCGTCTGGTCGACGGCAAGACGACTCGCCGCCTGTTTCGACGTCGTTACATCGAAGGTGTAGGTCACCTTCTGTTCCGGCCTCACCTGTGCCAGCGAACGGTACATGATCGCCGCGTTGAATGAATCCATGGCCGGAACCGAACCGGTTCCCTGCACCTTGAAATTGCTCAATTCACCGCCATACGGCGGGTAGAAGAACACCTTATCGAGGCTGGCACCCTCATTGTAGGGGAACTGGCCGGTGATGTACCAGCTGAGCTTGCCCACCTCGTCTTCCTTGAGCGTGTTCTCCAACGTGTACTCCACCTGATATTTGTAGGGTGCAGAGTCGGTGCAGATCTGCTTGATCTTCGTGGAACGCTTGATATACCAACCCATCTTGGATGGGTTCTGTTCGGTGAGGTAGACGCCCAATGTGGGGTTCACCTTGTCGGTGGGCAACGTGGCGGAGAATCCGGCGGCCTTGATGAGGTCCTCCAACGATGGCGTGAATGAGTACATCGCCAGATGGCGTTCTTTGGCCAATGTGCGCAGATCTTTGGCGAGTGAACCAATCGTCTTCATATCCATATGCTTCATCAACGTGCCCACGCAGGCCTTCGCCACGATGCCGAAGTAGGCGTTCGTCTCCTCCGGCTCATGTTCGGTGTATACCGTATTCATCATGAATTGGGCGGTGTTATTGCCATTGAGCACAGTGCCATCCGGCAGTTTCACGTCACCGGTGACTTTCACGAGAGCCTGCACCACCACCGGATCAACCATAATGATGCCGTTGAGTGTGGTCTTCTCGCCCCATGGCATTCTCTTCCACAGCGAGAGGAACGCATTCGCCGTCATTTCGGTGTCGGTGAAGTTGGCCAGATCACGTACGTCATACGTCATATACAACGGTCCGTCATTCATGAAAATGCGTTTGGTGTCGAAATCCACATCTGCACCTCCTTCCTTGACATACGCGTCATTGGGAAGGAATTCACCAATCTCAATCTTGCCTTTGTTGAGAGTCAGCGTACCGATGGCCCCGATAAGGCCGCCGGACATACGCATCTCCGCAGGTGTCATTGCCATGACCGCATAAGTTTGGGGCTCCTTGTACCCCAGATAGCTCGGCAGATCCTGCATAATGGTTTCCGCCTGCTTGAGCAGCCCATCGGCTGTCCCCACATATCCCTTGGCCATGTTGACCAGATTACGGACCACGCCGATCGATGGTTCCGGAATGTCGTTGATGCGTGCGAGCTGGCTCATCAGATCACTGTTGGCCTCGACGAAATTCACGTATTGCGCGGTGACGGGTTTGATATTGACCTGACCGTTACTGAACAGCTTGTCCGACATAATGTTGGACGCGATATCTATGTATTTGGGCACCACATCTTGGCTTACATCCGCAACAATCTGGGTCAGATCTTGCGCTGCACCGATGTTGCTGCCCATGCCCGGCCATGATCCAATGAAATTCCATAGGCCGTTGTGCGTGATGCGGTTGGCTTTTCTGGTGTTTTCCTGCATCTTCGAGACGGCGTTCGGCAGTTCCTTCACATTGCCGCTCATCGCGGTGCGCCTGATGGTGTCGATGGAGCCGAGCTCGTAATTCTTCACCATCATTGCCTGCACGCCAAAAGTGCCAAAAAATGCAACGAGCACTGCAAAGATGCCGATGAGTGTCCAGCCCCACCATCGGATACGCTTGTACCACGGGCGCTTTGGAGCGGCGACCTCCCGCTCCTGTGAGGCTGCCGGTTCGGATTGCGGTGCGGTTCCTGCAGACTCCGCAGACTGATCGATGCTCTTCTCAATCTCGGGTTCATTGCCTTCTGTTCGGGACATGCCCACCCTTTCGTACCGGATCGGGATCCAAATCAATGTCTTTCAAGAATAGGGGTGCTGCAGTACAAGAAGCGCGAAAGGTTCGCTCGGAACACTTTCCGGAACGAACCTTTCGCACATACATCCCCTGCGCTGTCGATGCATCAATCGTCGATGGTGCTGAGGAACCGGTGTTCGGCAACGTCGAGCAGGTGCTTGCCGTACGGGCTCTTGCCATACCGTTCGGCGGCGGCAAGCAGCTGGTCACGGTCGATCCAGCGGTTCTCGTAGGCAATCTCCTCGATCACCGAAATCGGCAGACCCTGTGCATGCTCCACCGTGCGCACGAACTCGCCGGCTTCGAACAACGAGTCCATGGTGCCGGTGTCGAGCCATGCATAGCCTCGGCCGAGCGTCTGCACGTGCAATGAACCATCGTCAAGGTACATGCGGTTCAGGTCTGTGATCTCCAGTTCGCCTCGAGGTGATGGTTTGACCTGCTTGGCGAAGTCGACCACGCGGTTGTCATAGAAATACAGTCCGGTCACCGCATAGTTCGATGCAGGGTGCTCGGGTTTCTCCACAATGCTCACTGCCTTGTGCTCCTTGTCGAACTCAACGACACCGTAGCGTTCCGGGTCATCGACGTAGTAGCCGAACACCGTGGCGCCATGTTCGAGCGCGGCTGCCTTGCGCAGTTGGCGGCCCAAACCGTTGCCGTAGAAGATGTTGTCGCCGAGCACGAGGGCGCATGCATCGTCACCGATGAAGTCCTCACCGAGCAGGAAGGCCTGAGCCAGACCGTCCGGGCTTGGCTGAACCTTGTACTGCAACGAGATGCCGTATCGGGAGCCATCGCCAAGCAGGCGCTCGAAATTCGGTAGATCCTTCGGCGTCGAGATAATCAGGATGTCTCGGATTCCCGCCATCATCAGCGCACTCAATGGGTAGAAGATCATCGGCTTGTCGTACACCGGCAACAACTGCTTGGAGGTGACCGTCGTCAGCGGGTACAGGCGAGTGCCGGAACCGCCGGCAAGAATAATGCCTTTCATCTGGAACCCATCCTCACTTCTTCAGTTCGACTTCGACATAGGCCTTGAGACTGTCATGCCAATCGGTGGTCTCATAGCCGGTCTCCTCGATCTTGGCCAAATCGAGCGTGCTATTCGTCGGCCGTGGGCTCACCGGAGCCTTCGCGCTCTCGAAGTACTGCTCGGTGGAGATCGGACGCACCTTGTCTCCATTGCCATTCGTCATGGCGAACACCTCGGCGGCAATCTGTGCCCAGCTCACCACGTCACCGGAACCAGTGAGATCATACGTGCCATACGGATCCTCATCATCGAGCAGATGGAATATGGCAGCTGCCATGTCATCGGTGAACGTCAGACGGCCATATTGGTCATCCACCACCGTCACCTCATTCAATGCATCATTCGGATCAGACACCTTGTTCGAGAGCATCATCATCGTCTTGACGAAATTATGCCCATTGCCGATGACCCAACTCGAGCGCACGATGTAGTGCTTCGGGGCGTTGGCGACGGCGATGTCGCCGGCAGCTTTCGTCTGGCCATATACGCCAAGCGGCGAGAATGCCTCATCTTCGTCGTGCACCTTGGCGGTACCATCGAACACATAGTCGGAGCTTACATGCACGAGGGTCAGATTGTGCTCGGTGGCCACTTTCGCCAGCAGCGCCGGGCCAAGTGCGTTGGCCTTCCACGCCGTCACACGCCCTTCGGGCGTCTCGGCCTTGTCCACCGCCGTGAATGCCCCAGCATTGATGATCGTGCCGTACAGGCTCCAGTCATACCCCTCATAGGCGGCAGGATCCGAAAAATCGAATTCGTCGATGTCGGTGAATTCGAATCCTTTGAGATCATGCTCTTCAACATACTTGCGAATCGACTGCCCAAGCTGGCCGTTCGCACCGGTGACCAATGTGCGCTTCGGATCCATTGGCTTGGCATCCTTGAGCATCGGGTGATGCAGGTCCGCTTCGGAGAGTTCGGCCTGCTCAAGCGGAATCGGCCATTGGATGTTGAGTTCCGGGTCGGCCAGGTTCACGAAGGTGTATGTCTTCTTCTGTTCGAGAGACCAATGCGCGTTCACCAAATACGTGTAGGCCGTGCCATCCTCCAACGCCTGGAAGCTGTTGCCCACCCCGCGCGGCACATATATCGCCTTCGACGGGTCAAGGCGCGTCGTATACACCTGCCCGAAGGTGTCACCCGGACGCAGATCCACCCAGGCACCGAAGATCTCGCCGGTGGCCAGCGAGATGAACTTGTCCCATGGCTCGGCGTGGATGCCACGGGTCACACCGCGTTTCGCATTGAAACTGACATTGTTCTGTACCGGCTGGAAGTCCTTCGGCAAGCCGAGTGCCGTCATCTTCGCCTTCTGCCAGTTCTCTTTGAACCAGCCGCGGTTATCGCCGTGCACCGGCAAATCGAAGACCAACAGGCCGGGAATATTCGTCTCCGTGACCTTGAGTTCCTTTTCAAATTCCATAGTTCACGCTTTCCACATCACTGTTGCATGTCTGTACATGATGAATCCGCCGAGTTGCGGCGGATTCAAAGCATTCACTGGCCCTGGGCCTTGTACTTGGCCTCGGTGGCGGCTTTCGCCGGCTCCCACCACTGCGGGTTGTCGATGTACCATTGCACGGTCTGACGCAGGCCGGACTCGAAGTCGGTGTGCGTCGGACGCCAACCCAGCTCGGTCTGCAGCTTCGTCGAATCGATGGCATACCTGCGGTCGTGGCCCGGGCGGTCCTTCACCCAGTCGAAGGCGTCCTCCGGCTGACCCATCACGCGCAGAATGTCGTGCAGCACGGTCAGGTTGTTGCGTTCACCGTTGGCGCCGATCAGGTAGGTCTCACCCAAACGGCCAGTGGTCAGAATCGTCCACACCGCGCTCGAATGATCTTCGGTGTGAATCCAGTCACGTACATTGAGACCATCGCCATAGAGCTTCGGGCGAATGCCTTCGATGATATTCGTGATCTGGCGCGGAATGAACTTCTCCACATGCTGGTACGGGCCATAGTTGTTCGAGCAGTTCGAGATCGTGGTGCGCAACCCATAGGTGCGGTGCCAGGCGCGCACGAGCATGTCGGAGCTCGCCTTCGTCGATGAATACGGGCTTGACGGATGGTACGGCGTTTCCTCGGTGAACTTCGCTGGATCATCCAGAGCCAGGTCGCCATACACCTCGTCGGTGCTGATGTGATGGAACCGCACATCATACTTGCGCGCCGCTTCAAGCAGGCGGAATGTGCCCTCGACGTTCGTTTTCACAAACGGTTCCGGATTTGCAATCGAGTTGTCGTTATGCGACTCGGCCGCATAATGCACGATGGCATCATGCCCCGGCACCAGTTCGTCAAGCAGCTGCGCATCGCAGATGTTGCCATGTACGAACTCGACACGATCGCCGAGGATCGGCTTGATGTTCTCGAGGTTGCCTGCATACGTAAGTGCATCGAGCACCGTGATATGCACATCCGGGTGATTGTTGTACACGTAATGCACGAAATTCGAGCCGATGAAACCGCAGCCACCGGTTACAATGATGTTCTTCGGAATGAATGCGTCAGTCATAGGCATCAGTTTAGCAACTACCAACTATCAGAACACCCAGCTTCACTGTGGTATCGATCGGATTCAGCAGCATATTGGGCACATGTCTAATCCATGCTTTCTCCTTATAGGAGTATCTTGAAAACCGAAACATCTCATGAGGAAAGTAGTCATCCATGCAACCTGAAATTGAAATTCTCATGGCTACCTATAACGGCGCGGAATATATTGAGCAACAGATTGAATCCATTCAGCAGCAGTCTGTGCCCAATTGGAAACTTAGCATCTCCGACGACTGCTCCTCCGATGGAACGCTTGGCATTCTTCAGCGAATGGCGAATCACGATACCCGAATCAACATCGTTTCACAGGGAGTGAAGTATGGTTCTCCACAAGCCAATTTCACTTTTCTCATGAGTCAGGCATCAGGTCAATACGTGTTTCTGGCGGACCAAGATGACATCTGGCATACAAACAAGCTGGAACTATTCATGCAACGCATGCATAACGCTGAGGCACGGTATGGGAAGAATGCACCTATCCTCGCCTTTTCCGATCTTGTGGTGGTAGATGCAAACAATCATGTTATTGCACCATCATTCCTGCGATTCATCGGGCGCAACCCTCATCGGACACAGCTCAATGAGCTTCTTGCACAGAATCTCGTCACAGGTTGTGCAAGCGCAATGAATACAGCTCTACTGAACGTCATTCAATCTTGGGATCCCGAAAACGCCAATCGTATGATCATGCATGATTGGTGCTACGCCCTCATCGCAGCCACGTTGGGGCATGTGGTATATGTGGACGAAGCAACCGTGAACTATAGGCAACATGGGGACAATGCGATGGGAGCGCACAGTTACTCGGCATTGAAAACGTTCATGAGTCTCGTAATCCATCGCAATTCGATTCGCAGGCAACGCGTCACGCATATGAACCACATGTTGGATCAGGCGACCTATATACGTGATGCCTTGTCTGATCTTCAGCAGACTCGGAATCTCATAATCCTTGACCAGTACTGCGCTTTGCCTCAGATGACAAAACGTCAACGCACACACACACTGTTCGCATACGAATTCTGGCCGAACAAGTTCATGGATAGAATCGTCCAACTAGCGACCATACGTGCGTTGTAGTCTAGCGTTTCCTCACCATTGACATGATGAACGATTCCTTGACAAGTACAAGCAAGCCGCCATCAGCGACGCAAAACACCAGCGCTGCGATGATGATCTGCACAAATGGGTTCCACCCACGCATCGCATAACATATGCCAGCGGTCACTATGGATGCCACCGCCCACGCAAAAGCAATCTTCCAATAATCGGTATATTTACGGACTTTCCGCATGAAGTCACGAAGAATATAGGTGCGAATGCAATAGACGGACAGCTCCGTAAGCACAAGTCCAAGTGCAGCACCATTAATGCCCCACAAAGGAATGAAGATGCATTCCAGAACAATGGCAATCACAAGACCAGCCACATTGGTATACGTATAGACCTTTTCCTGATCGGAAGCGACCATGTATTGCGATTGCATGGAACCAATTGACCCAAGCAGCACAAGTGGTGCGCCGATTTTCAATGCAGCATTGCCGGGAAGATAGTCATTGCCCCCAAGAATCATGATCAGCGGATCGGCGCAAATGACCAAGGCGGAAATTATGGCCAATCCCAACATCAAGAGGAAATTGAAATTCTTCGCCATCAACTTGGTCGTCTGATCATGCCCCTCCTGCGCCTCGTAGTATGAGAGTCTCGGCAGCATGACGCCAGTGACCGATCCTCCGACACCAGTGCACATGTTACGAATCTTGAATACCAGCTGATACAAACCCAGCGCATAGTTCGAGCTGAAAAAACCAAGCAACAACATGTCTATCTGGCCATACATGCCCGACGTGATGCTGGAAATGCTGAACGCGAACATGGGTTTGAAATGACGCCGGATGTTCATCTCATATTTTCGTGAAAAAGTGACGAATGAACGTAGCCGAAGAATATTCAGAACATTCGAGCCCGTTGTACCAAGTACGGTAACTGCAGCATAGGCCAGATAATCGTTGGTTTGACGTACGAAAACAAACAGCAGCACAATGCTCGCTATTTTGAAGAGAATATTTCGTACTGTGATGTACTCGTATTGTTCGATGGATCGATAGAACCATTCCGCGCCGCATGCGGAAAGCCATATCGAGGTGCCCACAATGAACATGAGGGGAAGTTCGTCATGGGTGCGGGGCAGCAAAAACACCAGTACAACGAATGCGACGTACACAACAGTTGTGGAACATATCAGAATGACAAGCAGCTCCTGAACCACCACGCTCAGTTTCTCGCGATCGTCTCGAAGCTTTGCACACTCTCGGGTGCCATACATATTGAAACCCAGCAAAGCCACAAGAGAGAAATACCCTACGAAAGTAAACGCCCAGGAAACGATGCCGTTGTTGTCGGGCCCCAGCACGCGGGATACATACGGCACCGTGATCAGAGGGAATAGGAAGGTGGAAGTGGTCAGGATTGTATTCATGACCACGTTGAATTTCACTGAGCGTATCTTTGGCTGTTTCAGCTGCCTGCCCATGTATATCCTCAATTATCTACTTGGATTATTTTGAGTTGACGTACTGTTTCAGTACCTTCAATGAACGCACATAGTTATGCAGCGTGAAGATCATCTTCCTACGCTCATCTTTCCTCATCATCTGGTCGGTGGAGACATCCTCCATATGATCTACCCGGATGCGCTTGTCGTACCACATCGTCAGGTGCCGGGCTCGGCATCGCATCAACAGAATGTCTTCCTCAAAATAGAGGAAAGTTCCGGAGTCGAATGCGCAGCTGAACTGCTTGACGAATGCCGGTGTAAATACAAAGCACGCACCATGGAGCTTGTAAGGTTTGCCGGTAATGGCATCTGCCGTGGCATTGACATGCTCGGGCAATGCATTGGCATCGGAATGCGTGAGTTTTGCCTTGAGTCGGGTCAGCGGGCCGAACAGGTGAAGGTGCAGCAGAAGCAGAATCACCTTGAAGCGCCATATCTGACGATCCACCTCCGCGCGGGTGTCGATGATCGAATAAATCGGGTTCGAGTGCGAACCGTTCTTGCCCGAAACGATGTCCGGACCAATCACCCCCACATCAGGATGCGCCTTGAAATCCTCCTCGCACAGCTCCATGAAATCATCGCAGGAAATGGTGGCATCGTTGTTCATCGTGACGATGAAATCGCAATGCAGGCGATTCCGCGCATATTCATACCCGGTATTATTGCCGCGGGCGAACCCTTCATTCACTGCGTTATGCAGCAATGTCACGGTGGAATCAGCACCATACTTGCGTTGCAGCTCCTCGTAGCTACCATTGGCCGAGTTATTGTCCACCACCACGATGACAGCTTGAGGGCAATGCGTTTTGATGGATTCGATGCAACCTGCCGTGGCATCTCCCGCAAGATAATGCAGCACCACGAATCCGAATTTTGCAGCAGTCATGAATCTCCTTCAGCGGTATCAGCCCTTGGCACGCAAGGCACGTACCAGAAGCGAACACAACGTAGCATTTCGCATCATCGTGTATTTGAATCGAATTGCAGGGCTCAATGCGGAAACATCAATCTGATCCAATCGTGGCCCCAATGCCTGTGCACGAGTCCGAGCCGCCTGCTTGACGGATTGGGGGTCGGCGAGCATGATGACCGCCTTCAGTTCCTGGAAATACAGGTTCACCTGCTCCTCGTTCCAAGCCCGAAGCAACGTCGCATCGCCATCGAGATGGTACTCACGCATGAGTCGGGCACGCTCGTCAATGGCCGGATGGTATAGACCCCTGGCATTGTTTTTGTAGGTGCGCGCGCTCAATCCGCCCATACGGTAGTAATACCCTGCATAATCCACATACACAATCTCGTGCGCCAGTTGGAAAGCCTGCATATTGAACAGATTGTCTTGCATGCGAGGCAATGCTGCGTCGAACTGCAGTCCATGCTCCTGCAGGAAAGCGTGCCTGTACAGTTTGCCCCACGGCACTCCAATGGCCGTGACGAATCCTTTGGGCTGTGCATATGAACCATCCATCAATTGACGGAACAGTTCCACCTTCTCATCAGCGGCACGGGCCGTGAAGGATTCAGGGAAGAAATGCTGCCTGGCGGAACGCTGGTCATCGAATGCCACGCAGGTGCTCATGGCGATATCCGTATTACGTTCGGTGGCTTTCAGCAGGGTGTCGAGATAGTCAGGAGCCACATAATCATCCGGATCGATGAAGCACACCCATTCGCCTTTGGCATGAGACAGTCCATTGTTACGGGCCACGGATACGCCGGAATTGTTCTGATCAATGAGCTGAACACGACCATCACGCTGCTCGTAGCCCTCGAGAATGGAGACGGAGGCATCGGTGGAACCGTCATTGACGGCCAGCACCTCGAAATCCTCGAAACTCTGGTCGAGGAGCGAATCCATGCATGCGCCTACGTATTCTTCCTGGTTATATACCGGAATGATCACCGAGATCTCAGGCATGCCCCTCACTCCCCTCATGGGTCAATGGCGTACGAGCCACCAATGGCAGACTGCTCATACGTCTACTGTAACGCCAAATGAAGCTGGCATAGCCGTACGCGGCCACGAGCAACAGGAACGCGCAATTCTGTACCGGCGCAGTGATGAACACGATCATCACGAATCCGGCGAAATACCACATGTGCCAATCATGGGAACCTAGCACCAGCAGCACAAATGGCACGATCATATAAAGCGCCAGCACTAATCCACCATGGATGAGCAGGAACAGCAAACCACTGGTATATCCCATGCCATCGCGGTAGGCGCTCATATAATGCGTCCAGATGTACTCGTCGGAATCGAATCCGAATCCCGTCAGCGGGCGCTGCCACCAAATACGGAAGCCTTCAGTGAAATCAAGCAAGTGGGTTTGGCCGGAATAGGACGTGGCCATTTTGGAGATTACAATGCGCGTGCCTGCGACCACGGCAGCGATGGACACCAGAGCCGCAACACTGAGCAACGCATAGCGCAATCCTCTGCGCTGTACGTGAAGCATGGCCTTCCATAGCAACGGCACCAACAGCACCAACACGTAGAGCGCACCCCCAGTGGACAGGGATGTGACAAGTGCGCCGATAATGCAGAGATCGGCGCCCCAGTGCACTTTCTTGCCTATATACAAGTCGATGGCGAGTACCATACCGTAAAAAGCCACAGCGCAGGGTGGTTCATTGAAAATCGACGAGTTTCTCCACACCGTCATGCCCAGCACATGAGCATCCTGCACATTGTAGTACACATCTGCGTACGAATAGATCGGTGGTACATTATGCACCCAACTCAATCGCTCGACGTGCGAGGGGGGCAGCAGAAGGAAGGAGCTGGCCGCCCATAGCACCACTGATATGGCGGCGAATACCGCCGCCACCACCACCAAACGGTTGAGCAGCACCTTACGCACATATTCGTGGCCACGCATGAGCATGCACCCCATCAATGCAGGTACGATGAGCGCATATTGGAACCAGGTGCCGTTCGTGTACCCCGATCCCCCATGAGACACCGCCATTACCAACTGCCCAATGACGGTGGCCAGCACGAGCACGAGCATCGCAGACCCCACGCGATGCAGACGGTGCCGCGCCTCGCGCCAACAACACAGCATATACGCCATGCACACGGCGAGCAACACGAAGCACGAGAGCGAGAAATTATCACCCGCAAGCGCCCACAACGAATTCGAGTTGTAGATGATGGCGAGAACAAGCGCGTAATCCATCAACGCGTTCACCACCTCACGAATTCGCGGGCTATATTCCGCCTGCCGTTGAACGGTTTCGGTGGTGTCTGTCACTTCCTATACTCCACAATCTTCATCTTCATGCCATCGTGAATGCCCCGCGAATAGGCGCGCAGTTTTGCAATGCGATGGTTCTCGAACAGCAATGACAACGCCATGAGCAACGGAATTTCCGTAAGCCCCTCGCCACCGGTGTGCCTATGGTATTTCTTCCAATACACAATGCGGTTGCGTGACTGGTAGTAGCAACGCATTGGCGAATATCCGAGCTTATACAGCGGCTGCCATTGCACACCCGCCGACGTGTTGCGAGGCACCTTCAGCCAGGTACGCTCGGATTTGCCCTTCTCGTGCAACAGATAGACGGTGTTGTCTTTGACAATCTCATAGCCGTTCAATATCAGGCGCTCATTGAAATCGAAGTCCACGTAATCGATGAACAAGTTGTCATCGAAGCCACCAACCTCTAAGGCCGCTGCAACATCGACCAAGGAACCCGAAGTGATCGCGCCATGCTTGGCAGCATGGGTCAGCCGCTCCAACGGCGGCATCTTCTGCGCTTGCCACTCCTCCTCGGTCATGCGGTTGCGGTCGAGTATGAATGGGCATACCAACGCCACGGAACCGGTGAGGTGCCGTTCCAACTCGTCGCACATGCCTTCCGTGGGTACGCTGTCTTGATCGAGCAGCAGCATATGCTTGAACCCATGCTCCTTGGCGGCATCCAACAACCTGTTCAACGCAAAGGCTATGCCCCTGTTATTCGGGTCGGCTTCGACCCTCAGGGTCGTATATTCCGAGTCCGCAAGCGAGCGGATATCCGCGACGTTCTCCGATCCATTGTCGAAGACGAACACCGCATCCACTTGGCTGGCGGTGTTATTCAGGTTCGCGCGCAACCGTTCGAGATCGGGATTATAGGTGACTATCCCTGCGCAACGCATACGGTACCCTCTCTACAGCTTGTGTTCGAACAGCAGCGATTTTACACGCGTGCGCAGATTCTCCTTCCGCGCACTCTGCTCGGGCATGTATACCGGGTATTCCTTGACCCGCAGCTTGCGCGCGTTCACCCATACGTTGAGCAGACGCTCGGAAAGGAATCCGAAGAGCCGCTGATTGTATGCGTCATACTTCGACACATCGATGCGGCGCTCGGCCTCGTCGAGAATACGGAACAACCACGTCATATAGGCGTCGAACCGTTCACCCGACATGACGAACATGTTGTAGGCATGCAGCGAATGGCTCTTCAGCAGTTCATCGAGCGCCGGCACATACTCCGGACATTGCTCCTGCATGATCGAGCGCACGACCTCCAGATCATCCAGGTTGTGGAACTGGGCGAACTGGTCTCCTATGGTCTTTCTGAGCACCCAAGGTTCGGGGAGCACCACATCGTATTGTTCGAGGTCGCGCGAGAATTGTTCGGCCGGAACAATCTGCGCTTTCCGATGGTCGATGTAGAAATACCGGCGGTAGTGCACAAAGCCGATGTTCGCGTCACGGTCATCACGGTTCTTCCACACCCAATACTGCGCGGTGAGCTCGCAGAACCCCGGATTCTTGGCAGAGATGTTATCGCCGGTATTGTCTTTTACCTCAATGGAGGCATGGTTCTTGACCGCCCCTGCAAGAATGGGAACATACCCAGGAAGCTGGGGTGCATCAAAATCCTTGTGACTTACGATATACATGATCGTCTCGGAGGAAACAGACACTTTATCACTCCTTCCTGCCATGAGATTTGGCGGCAGCCCTCTGACCATTGCGATTGCCGATGAGACGGAATCCGCAATCAACGGTGAATCGCATTGCTTCAATCACATGCCCTTGCCTGAGCAAACCGCCAAGCGTGTACTTGACCAAGGAGAATCCTTCGCCAGACAATGACGCATCGCCAAGAATGTCTTTGTGCTTGGCAATCTCCACGCCCTGAATGTAGTTGCGTTTGTACTGCTGCTTGAAGGTGAAGTTGTGAGAATGAATCACCGTGGCGTTCGCTTCATACACGATCTTCCACCCTGCATGTAGAAAGCGTGCGGCAATGAACATATCTTCGTTGGTCAGCACATCTGTTTCGAAACCACCGACTTCCAGATATGCCGTACGACGATAGGCTGCACACACATCGGTAGAGTGGAAGGCCTTGATGCCCAAGCTCGGAATATCGGCCTTGGTGATCACCATGGATTCATCGCCATACGAGTACTTACGAACGAGTGCCTCTGCCGGGCGCGCATCCTTGCGTGGAAGTTGACGCCCATATACCAGCGCCACTTCATCGTCTGCGAATGGAGCCACAATCTTCGCAATATAGTCATTGCCACTTGGCATGGCGTCCTGCGTGAGGAACAGCACGAAATCACCAGTGCTCTCGCGAAGCATCGCATCGCGCGTACCACCGTGATTGAAATTCTTGCGATCGATGACGATCAGTTTCACCTCGGGATGGCGCTTGATCATCTCCTGTGTGATGTCTTCAGACGAGGAGTCTACAACAATGATCTCATCGGGTTTACGCGTCTGTTGCTCCAGTCGTGTAAGCAACGTGTCGATCTGCCTGCCCGCATTCAGCGTAGGTACAATGACCGAGATTGCGCCATCCACCAACTCGTTTCCTCCCACGTCTCATACGCCATTACACTATTCATTCCGAGCTCCGGGAACCTACAGGAATGGTAACAGCATACGCTGATTGCGTTCAGCTCAGCTCAAATCGCAGTGGTATTGCGTAGGTTTCATACATGTCACCTTCCACCTTAGAATTCACCATCAAGAAGACGTTGGTAGATGGTTTCCTTACCATTGACCGTGGTTGGGTAATCAATCTGATAGGTCAGTTTGTTTATGTAGGTACTGCTAGGAATCCGCGGCTGCGCCTCAGTGGAATCCATTTGCTCACTCAGTGCAAAGCGCCCCTCGTTATTCGCTGGTATGGCATCAATCATGGCTGTGAATTCAGCATGACGTGTATAGGCCACCGACAACATGACATCGAGCATGAAATACTCGGGGATTCCTTTCCCCCGAGTGACGAGGTGCGTCAGCGAACGCCCCGCGTAATCGAATAACGGATTGCCTTGGGTGCTGGCGATGAAATACGAAGTCCAATTTCTCGTGGGATTCTTCTGATGCACCGGTATCGAGTATATGGGGTGAGTGAATACCTCAGGGTTTATGTCATCCGTCAAGTAAACGGTGGCATCGATCCACGCGCCGCCATGCTGGTACAGCAGCGTGCAACGGATGATGTCCGAGAGCACCGCCATCGGAATCTCACCACATTCCGCAGCCTGCACAACACTCTCATCGATGGATGCGTACTCATGTAGATTCTGCTTCGAAATAACGTGAACCGGATGCCCATTGGCATGTTTGCGAATGCTGCGCACACACGCCTGGATGATGTCCGGAGCCTGATTGTCAACTCCTTGCCACCACATGACCCAGATCGGCGCATTCGCACATTGCTGTTCATCAACGGCAGGAATAGACATGCTGTATGGAAGGTCTTCCATCAATGTCGACCATGTTGCCTGTGATAGATCGGTATAGTACCGGTCCACGCCTATGCCCACCGTATGTGCCAGATAACCCTCCATGGCAAGCTTTGGCCCGAACAGGCGCCATGCGCTTACGCATTCCTTGCGGTATCGTTTCAGCTTTGTCCGAATATTGTGAAGCTTTCCCATAGCCGCCTTCCATGTATAAAGGTGCTCGGCCTTCCGAGGAAGGATCCAAGCACCTTGGGTGTTATCAGTCACGGCGGAAGAGATCGCGCGTATACACCTTGTCGGCGGCATCGGCGAGATCCGACTCATTCCATCGGTTCGCCACAATGATGTCGGAACGATTCTTGAAGGCATTGAGATCATGCGTCACTTCACTGCCGAAGAACTCGGCATCGTCGAGCGTCGGCTCATACACGAGCACATCGATGCCCTTGGCCTTGATGCGCTTCATGATGCCCTGGATGCTCGACTGGCGGAAGTTGTCGGAACCCGACTTCATCGTGAGACGATAGATGCCCACAACCGGCTTCTCCACACCCTCGAGCTTGGAGAGAATCTGATCGGCGATGAAATCCTTGCGCGTGCGGTTCGATTCGACAATCGCCCCGATGAGATTCTGCGGCACATCGGCGTAATTGGCCAGCAGCTGCTTCGAATCCTTCGGCAGGCAGTAGCCGCCATACCCGAACGATGGGTTGTTGTAATGCGTGCCGATGCGCGGGTCGAGGCACACGCCGCGAATGATCTCGGCGGTGTTCAGACCACGGCTTTCAGCATAGGTGTCGAGCTCATTGAAATAGGCCACACGAAGCGCCAGATACGTGTTGGCGAACAGCTTGATCGCCTCGGCCTCAGTCGTGCCGCACACCAGTTCCGGAATGCCTGTGGAACCATCGGCGTTGAGTCGATCGTTTTCCTCTGGAGCCGCGCCTTCTGCAAGAAGCATCGCGAAGGTCTGGGCGGCTTTCACCGCCTCCGCATCATCGGTAGGAGCTCCCACAACAATACGGGAAGGATGGAGGTTGTCGTAGAGCGCATGGCCCTCTCGCAGGAACTCGGGAGAGAAGATAATCTTCTTATCCCCCGTCTTCTCACGCAACTGAGCCGTATAGCCTACCGGAATCGTCGACTTGATGACAATCCAGCAATCCGGGTCATATTCACGAATCGCCTTGATGGCGGCCTCAACGCTGGAGGTATCGAAGTAGTTCTTCTTCGAATCATAGTTCGTTGGCGTGGCCACCACAGCGTAATCCGCTCCCGTGTAAGCAACAGCTGGATCGAGCGTGGCCTGAAAATCAAGATCCATCGTGCCGTCGCGCTTGCCATCGAGGAAACGAGTGATCTCGGTATCGACAATCGGGCTCTGGCAATTGTTGAGCAGTTCGACCTTCTCGGGAACGATATCGAGCGCATGCACCTCATTATGCTGCGACAGCAACAACGCAACCGACAGTCCTACATAACCAGTTCCAGCAACGGCAATCTTCATAGTAGCTCCATTTTTTATGTTGTTAATATGCTATTACATTAATATATTGAATTATCTGAAATAACTAATCTGATTATTCCACTCACTTAGCAGGAGATGAACACATTCTAAGAATTCGAGCTATTTCCTCCTCCTAAGCACATTGACTATATAATTCAGAATTGGATTCTTGAGCATCACCGACGACAAGAGGAATGATACTCCTCCCATGAGCACACAGGTTATAAAAGAGAAGAAAACATTTTTGATAACAAAATTGAATACTTCAACAATTATTGTCATTATCAATGTTGAAACAACTGTTTTCCAAATTACATTCTTTCGTATGCCGAAGGACAGAGTCTTGCTAGCGAACCACGCCGTGGTCGCCGTAACAAAAGTCTCACTCGCAACAGATGCAACAGCCGTGCCATTCTGGGACAACAACGGAATCAAGGCGAGATTGAGAGTAATGTTGATTAATGCACCGCCAATAGTGCAATACAGCAGTTTTTTCTCTTGGTCGAATGCCAGCAGTACCTGAGTGCCAAATAAATTACTAAACCCTAATGCATAGATTAGTAGTGACATAATTTGCATAGTAAGAATGCCTGCGCTATAGGCATCTCCGAAGAGAATAAGAACCAGTTGTCTAGAGGTGCATATAAGTCCAATCCCAATCGGGAGAAAGCAGAAGAACAAAATTTCAAACACACGACTTACGATGCTCGCACATTCTTCGTAGCGTTTCTCGACCTTATACCGACTGATGCGAGGAAGCAACACGCCTCCCACTGCAGTAATCACTGTAATGATGATGCGAATAATTTTATCAGCATTTGTGTAATATGCAACTGCTGCATTATTGGACATCAATCCCAATATTGTCACGTCAAGTAATGTGTACAACTTAATCGAAATGATGGTTGAGAAAATCAAAATAATTGGCTTGATATGTTTTTTCAATTCAATATTACTGAATCCTAAACCAATATTAAGTTTATGTAAATGTCCGACATTGAATATATTATTAAGCCCGATGGCACACACGCCAATTAGTGCATACCAGACATAATCATTTTGGCTCCGCACGAATACGAAAAGCGCTGCAAGAGAAACAAGTTTCACAATAAAACTGCGAACCGCGATAAAGCTATAATCTTCTAACCCCTGATAAATCCAATCAACATTAATGTAATTAAGGAGGATGCTACCGCCGCATACAATGTACAGAACCAAGTTCTCTTTGAAATTTGGAACTACGAAGATCATGGCACAGTATGCAATCGCCGCAAGAGTAGTGGAGATTGCATTGATTGAGATGAGCTCTGTAAATACTCTCTTTGTCCCAGCTTTCGAATCCCGCGCATGCGCAACTTCACGTATCGCGTAGTTGGGGATACCCAGAGATGCGAAAATCACAAAATACGCTACCCAATTCTGGGCCATCGCCACCAAACCTACGCCCGACGGCATAAGTACACGTGCCACATATGATGCAGAAATCAGCGGAAATATAACATTCAAAAGCTGGTAACAAACATTAAAAATAGAGTTTTTAGCCAGTGAGTTACTCATATATACACCAATTAAGCTATTCTACAGAACAGAAATCCCTCTCACGCTTAATGCATAAAAATAGAACGAACATCTTCTATAAATTTATTCTTCTCTGCCTTAATCGTTGACCTGTACCCATCAAAGTCACGCATCCTTCGATCATAGTCGACAAGGCATTCTCGTATCGTCTCCACAATCGCAGGAATACTCGTGACGGAATCCTCGAACTGATATTCCTCGGGAATCGGAACGTCATCATATGCAGCCGATCCTCTTTTCCCGGTAATCACACAGCATCCTGAAATTGCTGCCTCACGAGGGAATCTATCTTTACCGGGGTGATCTCCAAAATCTATATAGACCTTGGAGGTCTTCAATTTTCCCCGAACTTCTTCATTACTCATGTTCTCCAATGGAACCCAGTTCAGATCAGGAGCAGCTTCAATCAATTGCCTAGTAAATTCAATACCTTTTTTTGGATTATATAACACCGCATTATTGCGATATGAGATAGAAGTATCTTCTTGATATTCTTCATTAATGTAGTCGGAGAGATATACGATATTTGTAAAACCGCGTTTCTTTAGATAATCCTCGGCATAATACGATTGAACGAGATTCTTACTTACATTCTTGCGTATATACGAAAACCCGTAGCGCCAAAAACCATGCTTTGTCCATGTAAGAAAATACCTAGTTAACTTGTTCTTAATTATATAATGTAAATTATACCTTTTCAGGTAATTATCTACACTCAACCACCAGCAATACTTGGTCGCATTCTTTAGAAAATGAATATCTTCGATGTTGACTTCGGGAAATACGACAATCGAATCAGCTCTATCAGGAATCTGTTCGAATAAACAATACTTCTTCACATATTTTTTGAAAGCTGCGTTTACAGGAGAGAGTTTATCTTCCTTATTATAGGCTGTGTAAGCAATTATGGCCTTCACCCCATTATTATTAAGAACATGCACCAATTGGTGAAGCAATTCTGGGCCACCACTTTTTGAATACGCAGGACAAACCACGTAAATAGCAGAATAAGCATTATTAGAGACAGTCATAATTTTATAATCCTTCATACATAAAAATTTATAAATTCAAACAGATTGCTTATCAAAATTTATTAAACAGAGTACGTGAATCTCTGATAGCTTTCAGAATCGCCCGCACACGCTGAATTCGATTTGGGTCGAATACAAGGGTATGCACAATAGCGGATTGAGGTGATTGAAGCTGGATGTGCATCCTTTTCAGGAAGGAGCCGTATTTTTCTCGCACATAAAGGAGATTACGAATTTGATAGTAAGTGCGGAAAACCGAATGCCCGCTCCTATGACCCCGCCGAATAACAATTTTCCCTTGCTGTATTCTTGGGAAAGGTAATCCAGATGGTTCTATATGCCCAATTTCATGAGTCAAAACTACCGTATTGATACGATAACTACAATACCCCTTCATCAAAGCTCGAATATCATACTCCGTATCAACTAGATCAATGAACAGCTTTTCGTCAAACCCTCCAATTGCTTTCCATGCGTCCAAGTTGGTTAATGAACCAGATGTGATAGGGAGGAGACACACTTCCTTCTCTGGTAAATCGCTTGTATCTACTCTGACATTGATGTCGGAAATAATTGGTGACACGATTGCTACGTTATCCGTCCTATATCTAATCAGGTTACTGTACATGTTCTCACATGCCTCGCTGTCCTGATCGAGGAGCAGAATATCTCTCTCATCTCTTTCAAGGGCATAAGCACATAGACGATTCAACGCGTAAGCAACGCCTTTGTTGCTGCCCTCGGTAGCAATGTGTATCTTATCGCTCAAAGAGGCAGCGAGTGCAATCACTTCTTTGTAATTGTCTGACCCGTTATCCCAAACAAGCACACTACCCACTTGAGGAAGGATTGCATTGAAATTTGCTTCTAACCGTTTTAAATCAGGATTAAAGGTGGTGATCCCGCAAACAGACATATTTTCTCCTCTGCAACACTTAAGTATACTCTAAATTACTACACAGGTTTCAAAATATATCAAGATCGTGTAATTAGTTAGAACTACTTTTAACTAGTAAGCGCCACTCGGGTGCAGCACTGTGCCAATCGTGCGCAGAATGTACACGACATCACCCATGACGCTCCAGTCCTGCACATAACTCACATCAAGCTGACGGCTCTCCTCCTCATTGAGGTCATTGCGGCCGGACACCTGCCAGGGACCAGTGATGCCGGGCTTGACCAACAGACGTGTCGCATAGACCGGGTCATACTCGGCCACCTCGAATGAACGTTGCGGGCGCGGCCCCACCACACTCATCGAACCCATAAACACATCGAAGAACTGCGGAAGCTCGTCGAGACTCGTCTTGCGAATGAAGTTACCCACCTTCGTGATGCGCGGGTCGTGCTTGAGCTTGTACCGGGCTCCCAATTCCTGCCCTTGCGCAGCCAATACCTCTTTCAGGTGTGCGTCGGCATCCACACGCATCGAACGGAACTTATGGATATAGAACGGCTTGCCGCGCAAGCCGATACGCTCCTGCTTATAGAACACCGGACCGCCGTCTTCAATCTTGATCGCCAACGCCACGATCAGCATGATCGGCGAGCTCAGAATGATCGCAATCGTCGACACCACGAGATCGAACACGCGTTTCTTAATCTGTGCGGAGGGGGAATACTGAGGCAGACTGATCGTCATGATGCTCATACCCTGAATGTTGCGCATCTGCGTGGCATGCTCGGCAATGTCAAGCGCAGAGGTGATCAGCGCAATCTCAAGATTCACGGATTCCATCTGCAAAGCAAAAGTGCTCAGATTGTCGGAGAATCGGTCGAGCACATCGGTGACCATCACCGTCTGTGCGCCGGTTTCCGCAATCCGTCCAGCCAGCTGGGGTCCATATTCAATCACATCAATCGGGGAATTCCATGACTCATGCACTTCCTTGCTGAGCAATTCGGTGTTCGGATCCGCCTCAATGAGCCCCGTCTCGCTATTGACCCGAATCGGGCACAGGCGAATTGGCTTGTAATTGAGCTGTCTGCGTTGATTGAGGAACTTGAGAATCTGCCCAATACCCTCGGGGGAACCGACGATGACGGTCGGGTACGAATACTCCCCTTTGCGATGTTTACTGGTGAGAATGACGCGCGCGATGAAGCGAACGATCATTTCCGCCACCCACACAATCAACGAGGTGAGGCAGACCATGTAGAAGAATATGTTGCACTGAATGATGAAATTCAGCGCGCAAATCGCCACCCAGGCAATGAAGCCACCCTTGAGTAGCAACATGTTGAGCTGGTATCCGTCGGCGAACACATGCCGGTGGTACACCCCCGCCACATGCATGCAGTAGACGTAAATCGCCGCGCAGGCAGCGGAATACAGCCACGGGTCTATCGGCAGATTCAGTTGCAAACGAGTCGTCACTAGATTCGTGCCATGCGATACGACCAGCACAATCATGCTGGTAGCGAAGTAGACCAACGCATCGAACAGCATGAGTGCCAGGTTCATGACGAAACGCCATCGCAGCACCCTGCTGGAGCGGACGTCCACTTCCTCAGCGAGCTGAGCATCGCTTTTCGCCTGTGCCATGGCTCTCCCTCATACATGCCGTCCGTGGCTCTTACCTATTCAGGACTCAATACAGATGTCAATCATATCGCAATGCTCACACTGCACAATCAGCGACCTGGCCCACCGGCTAAGTTCACGAGCAGTGAATAGTACAGGCCAGTTCTAGAATAGGAACCAGATGGTTGTATATACACCGTTCTCATATACAATCTGAGCATCCGGGTATATCAACCTCGCCACACGTACAGCATGAATCGGCCGATACGGCCATTCGTCAGATAAAGGAGGAGACCCATGACCACCATCAATGACTCACCGATCACCAACGATTCCGACACCGAGCTTGAGGCATTTGAACAGCGCGTCAACGAGATGCTTTCGACCGGCGAACTCGACTCCGCGCTTTCCATCACCGATGAGAACGGCGTGGCACAGGTACTGCCGATGCTCGACACCGAGCCGATCGCGCATCTGCTCGACGGCATTGAGGAGCTCGGCGGCTCGGCCAACGTGTTTGTGCGCACCGCCGAAGGCACTGCCATTCTCACCGTGAACGAGTACAGCCCGGAAGACGCCGCGCTTGACACCGCAGAAAGCGAAGCGGATGCCGAAGCAGACGCTCAGTCCGCGGAATAACCGCCGCGGCGATTCCAAGCGCGCCGGCAGAACACACAGAACCATGCAGAAGAGAACAGGGAATCACAAGCGATGACCAGCCACGAGGGACCCGAGGAGGGCGAGCAACGCGGCGGGAACACGGTGACCGCAGCCGGCAAACCATACACCCGCGATGTGCATCACGACACAGAACCAGCTCCCCCTCGGGCTTCGGGCTACTTCGCCGGACTCACCCAGGCACTCACGCGCACCGATGCATACCGTGACGGGCATTTGAGCCGACCCGCGTTCCTCTCGCTGGCCATTCTCACGTTCATCACTTTCGTCGGCAACTTCACGCAGCTGCAGCTGAGCGCCGCGCTGCCCACCTTGGTGAGCGACTTCCATATCTCGGTGACGCTCGGGCAGTGGATGACGTCGATTTTCCAGCTCACGATGGGTGTCATGGTGCCGCTTACCGCGTACCTCACGCGCCGTTTCTCCACACGGCAGATCGTCATCACCTCAATGGTCGTGTTCACGCTCGGCTCGGTGCTGGCGTGGCTCAGCCCGTCGTTCCCGTTGGCGCTCTTCGGCCGCTTCCTTGAGGCCGTGGGCACCGGCGTGATGTGGCCGGTGCTGCAGATCACTGTGTTCTCCATTTTCCCGCTGGCACGGCGAGGCATGGCGATGGGCATCGTCGGCATGGCGATGGCCGTGGCTCCGGCCATCGGCCCCACGCTCGGCGGCGTACAGACCGATCTGAATGGCTGGCGCTCCATATTCCTCACCCTCACCATTATTGGCTGTCTCGCCATTGTGCTCACCACCTTCGGCCTGCATAATTTCGGGCAGGCAGACACATCCGCGCATGCGGACTTCTTCTCGGTGGGTCTTTCGATCATCGGCTTCGGCGGCCTCATGTTCGGTTTCACGAACATTCAGGCCTACCCGTTCTCCGCTCCGGTGGTCTGGCTGCCCATGGCCATCGGCCTGGCAGGCATCATCTGGTTCGTGCTCCGCCAGTTCCACACCGAGAAGATGTTCAAGGCAGGCAAGAGCAGCCGTCCCGCCCTGCTTGACCTTTCGGTGCTTCGCAACCGGAGCTTCTCGATTGGCACAATCATCGCATCGCTGAGCTTCTTCGCATTCAGCTCGCTCATTGTGCTCATTCCGCTCTTCATTCAGGATTGCCGCGGCTACAGCGCCACAATCAGCGGACTCGTCATGCTGCCGGGCGCCATTGCCCAGGCAATCTCGCAGTTCTTCGGCGGACGCGCACTCGACCGCTTCGGCGCGCGCCCCGTGGCCCTCATCGGCACGATTCTGCTTACGGCAGGCACTGCGTGCATGAGCACAATCGGGTTGCATACATGGATCTGGTCCATCTCGTTCTACCAGTTCATTCGCCAGATCGGCATGGGCTTCGTCATGATGCCGGTGACCACATGGTCATTGAACTGCCTCAAACCCTCCGAAGTCTCCGCTGGCTCGGCAGTCACGAACACGGTGCGTCAGATCGCCGGCGCAGTCGGCTCCCCGGTGATGATTCTCATCATGTATTCAATCACTGCGGCCAGCATGTCCAACGGACAGCAGACCATTCCCGCCAACATCACCGGCATAGAATGGGCACTGCGCATCAGCGCCGTCATCAACTTCATCATGATTCTCATGGTCGTCTTCGGCGTCAAGGGTGAAGATGCCGGCTCGGCCCGCGAAGCCGTCCGCATCGCGCTCCACCACGACTCGATAGAGCAGGAAGACAAGGGCACGAAGGCCCTCGCCCATACCGATGACACCGCCAAGCTCCGCACCATCGAGACGGGTAAATAGGCAGAAATACACGTGACGGGAAGCGCTGGGTCGGGGATCCCTCGCTGAGGAGCGTGATGCCCGCCGCATGCGGCGAAGCCGCACCGCGGCAGCATTTCACCTTGACGAAGCGTGGGATCCCCGACCCAGCGCTTTCCTCAGGCTTTGCCCATTAGGGTGAGCACGATGAGCACAAGGTTCAGGGCGATGATCACGGCAACCACCAACAGGCAGATGGCGTGCTTGACGGGTCCATCCACGTACTTACCCATGATCTGTTTGTTGTGCGTATATCGCATCAAGGGAATCACCGCAAACGGAATGCCGATCGACAGCACCACCTGACCTATGATCAACGCTTCGGTGGGGTTCGAGGTCAGGGCGAGCACCACCAACGCCGGCACAAGCGTCGTGATGCGGCACGCCCACATCGGCACGTTCCAGTGCAGCAACCCCTTCATAATCTCCGAGCCCGCATAGGTGCCCACCGAGGTCGAGGAAAGGCTGGAGGCGAGCAGTCCAATCGAGAACACCGTGCCGACGGTAGGGCCGAGCACCTGTGAGATCGTGTGCTGCGCTCCCTCAATCGTGTCGGTGCCACCCATGCCGTGCAGCGAATTCGCCGCCAGCACGAGCAGGGCGATGTTCACCGAACCAGCAAGCGCGAGCGCCCACACCACATCAATGCGGCTGCCGTGCAGCATCTCCTTGATGCTGGGCTTATGCGCCTTATGCGCGTAGTGGTCGTTCACCAGCGTGGAATGCAAATAGATCGCATGCGGCATCACGGTCGCACCGAGCATCGAAGCAGCCATGAGCACCGAAGCGCCTCCGTTGAACCGCGGGATGAGCCCTTCGGCCACCTTGAGCGGATTCGGCGGATCCATGAACAGGCCGGCAATGAAGCCGAACGTGATTACGAGCAGTAGGCCGATCACCAGTCGTTCGAAAATCTTATGGGTCTTCCCTCCTTGGAACAGCAGCAGCACGGTGGAGACGGCACCTATGATGAGCCCTCCCACGAGCAACGGCAATCCAAACAGCAGATTCAGTGCAATCGCGCCACCGATCACCTCGGCCAAGTCGGTGGCGATCGCAATCACCTCGGCCTGCGCGAAGAACAGGAAGCTGCCAGCACTGCCCATGCGTTCACCGAGAATCTGCGGCAGGCTCTTGCCGGTCACAATGCCGAGTTTCGAGGCCTGGTATTGAATGAGCACGGCCATACAGTTCGCGAGCACGAGCACCCAGACGAGCAGGTAGCCATATTGCGCCCCCGACGTGAGATTGGCGGCCACGTTGCCCGGATCCACGTAGGCGACCGCGGCGATGAATGCGGGGCCGAGCATGCTGGCGAGCGCATGGATGGGCTTCTCCGGTTTGCCGGAATCCTTGCGCGCTATCGCGACATCCTGATCCGCCACGGCCGCCTCGGCCACCGTGTCGATGTCCACCACCGGCTCGCCGCTCACCATTGCCGATTGGCTGCCTGTCGCGCCTTCATCCCGTTCCGCCATGCTCCCACCACCTCACTCTTCTGTGTCGTTCTGCTTCAGGTTGCCGTTCTGCTTCAGGTTTTAGGCGGCAATTGCAACCAAGCGAAATTCGTTCGCAGTGCGCTCAATCGGCGGGAATCTCCTGCCCCGGGCATCCATGCAGCACACTTTGCATCGCACGCTTCTCGCTGCTCGTCACCGAGAGTCCGTATTTGTCTTTCACACCGATTTGCCGGGCCACGTAATCGCAGCGATACGAAGCGTTTGTCGGCAGCCAGTATGCGGCGGAGGCGGAGCCTTTGCCTTGGTTCGCCGGGCCATCCACGGCGAGCAGATTATACGGATCGTTCGCGAACTGCATGCGTTTTCTCGCGTTCCAATCCTTGGCCCCGGATTGCCATGCGTTCTGCAAGGCAACCACGTGATCGATCTGCACGGCGGCACTCGTGTTCTGCCCGCGTGTGAAATGAATCACCTTGCCCGTGTACGGGTCGTTCAGCACACCGGATTTCACCTTGCAGCCGTTGCGCGTGACATATGCCACATCAGTCAGATCGCGCGCCAGAATGTCCTCGCGCACATCGCACCCGTTGCCGTCGTCGTCGGTCTCGCGGAATCCGAACAGATCGCGGTCATAGCCGTCGCCATTGGGCCTGTCCACCACGGCGAGCTTGTTCAACGTCTCCGCAGCGGTTCCAGTGGCCGTGTATCTGCCGGTGATCTCGGCGATGCCGTTGTTGATGCGCGGCAGAATCACGCCGAGGGTTGCTCCGACCACCACTGCGATGAGCAGGATGATCAGGATTCTCTCGAGCGGTGTCACTCCGTATTTGCGCTTGAATCGTCGTGCCATACGCACAGTGTAAACGCGCACGTTCGCAAACAACAGTCTTGCGTGTTCCCGAGTGTTTTACTGCCGCCCGCGTTCACAATGGGGACAGTTTCCCGAGATATGCGTGTTCGTGTGCTAATTGTCGTGTTGACACGGAAGCACAGTGAGGGAAGAGACTCATGGAAACCACTCGCAACGAACTCAACAGGAACCTGGCGCAGATGCTCAAGGGCGGTGTGATCATGGATGTGACCACACCCGAGCAGGCACGCATTGCCGAAGATGCCGGCGCGTGCGCCGTCATGGCGCTGGAGCGCATTCCGGCTGACATCCGCGCCGCCGGTGGCGTAAGCCGTATGAGCGACCCGGCGATGATCAAGGGCATTCAGGAGGCCGTGTCGATTCCGGTGATGGCGAAGGTGCGTATCGGCCACATTGCCGAGGCGCGTATTCTGCAGGCCATTGAGATTGATTACATCGACGAGTCGGAGGTGCTCTCCCCCGCGGATGACGTCTACCACATCGACAAGCGCGAATTCGACGTGCCGTTCGTGTGCGGCGCGAAGAACCTCGGCGAGGCGCTGCGCCGCATTGAGGAGGGCGCTTCGATGATCCGTACGAAGGGTGAGCCGGGCACCGGTGACGTGATCCAGGCCGTGCGCCATATGCGCACGATGACCAAGCAGATCCGCGAACTCGCCTCGCTGCGCGACGACGAGGTGTACGAGGCGGCCAAGCAGCTCGCCGTGCCGTATGAGCTCGCGAAGTATGTGCACGATAATGGCAGATTGCCGGTCGTCAACTTCGCCGCCGGCGGCGTGGCGACACCTGCGGACGCCGCGCTGATGATGGAGCTTGGCGCCGAGGGCGTGTTCGTCGGCTCCGGCATCTTCAAGTCCGGCGACCCGGCCAAGCGCGCCGCAGCCATTGTGCAGGCCACCGCGAACTGGCGCGACGCCGATTTGCTCGCGCGCCTGTCGGAGAATCTTGGTGAGGCGATGGTGGGCATCAACGAAGACGAGATCGAGACGATCATGGCCGCTCGCGGCGAATGACACGATACTGCTGTTGAGGACTATTCATGGTTGTTGACGTTTCCTATATCTCGAAGGAACACTCGGAGGATGCCACGACGGCATCCTCCGGTGTGACCGGCATTCTCGCTGTGCAGGGCGCCTTCGCCGAACATGCGGCGATGCTCGACAGACTCGGCGCCCCATGGAAGCTGCTGCGTGCCCGAGAGGACTTCGACGAATCGATTGACCGCGTGATCCTGCCCGGCGGTGAGAGCACGACGCAGGGCAAGCTGCTACGTTCCACCGGTCTGTTCGAGCCGATCAACGAGCACATCAAGGCCGGCAAGCCGGTATTCGGAACCTGTGCCGGCATGATCCTGCTCGCGCAGCGGCTCGAGAACGACCCGAACGTGTACTTCGGGGCACTGGACGCCACCGTGAGGCGCAACGCCTACGGTCGCCAGCTGGGTTCGTTCATGGCCACCGAGAATGTCGCCACATTCCACGCCGATGGCACTCCGGCTGGCGTGATCGAGAACTTCCCGCTCGTGTTCATCCGCGGTCCCTTCGTCGCCGAGACCGGAGCGAATGCTCGGGTAATGTGTGAGGCCAACGGCAATACTGTAGCGTTGCAGCAAGGCAGGATTCTAGCTACGGCATTCCATCCAGAAATCACTCCGGATACGCGGATTCACGAATTTTTTCTAATCATATGAGAAATAATTTATTTGCCCTGAACTAAAACCCTAAAAGGGCAACGCTTAACAACTCTGCTGTTGCGATCAGCATGATACCAACAGCAGCAGTGGCTCTACGATACCACTCCAACACCACGAACAGCTGGTGTTGCAGAGCCTCTTCCCACCCTTCAGATTGACCATAATCAAAAAATTATATATATATCTTGTATTATTTTCTATTCAATATTCCCATTAAACTCATGTGCTTTCGTCTATAGCGCGGAGCATACTTTGATATAATGTAGTTGCTCAAATAAATCGAACCTAATTCACCCTCTTATCAAATTAGAGCAACAAGGTTTTAAGGATTGAGAGAATATGCAAGTGTCAAGCGAATACCAGGATCCCAGCATCGCGTCTGACGGCAATCGTTCTGAGCTCGACTCAAATTCTAGTCCGGCGCAGCAAAAAACACCGGTGGAACTGAGCGGCAAGACTATCCTCATTACCGGTGCGGCCGGATTTATCGGCTGGAATCTGGCGGAACGTCTGCTTCATAGCTATCCGGACATCACAATTGTCGGCTTGGATAACCTGAATGACTATTACGACGTCAAATTAAAGGAAGCTCGTTTGGAACGTCTGACCAAATATCCGAATCTTATTTTCGAAAAAGGCGACCTCTCCGATAAAAAGCTTATCGGGCGGCTCTTCGAGAAGCATCATTTCGATGTTGTTGTCAATCTAGGCGCGCAAGCAGGCGTCCGCTATTCAATTACAAACCCCGATGCTTACGTAAGTTCAAATCTAATTGGTTTTTATAATATCTTGGAAGCCTGCCGCCATAATCCAGTTGAGCACCTAGTATATGCATCCAGTTCGTCCGTGTATGGTGGCAATAAAAAAGTCCCATTCTCCACGGAAGACAAGGTGGACAATCCAGTCAGCCTGTATGCAGCAACAAAAAAGAGCAATGAACTTATGGCTCATGCCTATTCCAAACTATATGACATTCCCTCTACAGGTCTTCGTTTCTTTACTGTTTATGGCCCTGCTGGTAGACCGGATATGGCCTACTTTGGTTTTACAAATAAACTTCTTGCCGGCGAGACCATCAAGATCTTCAATTACGGTAATTGTCAGCGTGATTTCACCTATATTGATGACATCGTCGAAGGAATTGTTCGTGTTATACAGGGAGCACCAACTCGCCAGACAGGCGAGGATGGTCTGCCTGTACCTCCCTATGCTCTTTACAACATTGGTTGCGGCCATCCTGAGAACCTTCTCGACTTTGTAACGACTCTTCAAGAAGAATTGATTCGAGCAGAAGTGCTTCCGGATGACTATGACTTCGAAGCGCATAAGGAGCTCGTCCCCATGCAGCCCGGTGATGTTCCTGTCACCTATGCTGATACTGAAGCCTTAACAAGGGATTACGGCTATCGTCCTACCACGAGTCTCCGTGATGGGCTTAGGCGATTTGCTGAGTGGTACAAACAGTATTATATGTGAATTAATACTATACTGCTCTTTCTCGCATTACCGGATACTGGTACTATCCCTACAGAACAAGATCGACGCACATATCTATATATGATTCAAGGGAAGTAAGTTAAGTGGTTCATAAAAGAAAACCCCGTCTTTGTTTTGTCTCCTCCTCCGGGGGGCACTGGGAGCAGCTCCAGAAACTGCTCCCACTGGCTGAAAAATACGAAGGTTTTTTCGTCACAGAGAAAACGCAATTTGAGACGCCACGCGCCAAATATTTCATGAAGCAGACGGATTTGAAAGACAAATTCATGGTTCCAAAGATGATCGTGAACTCGGCGCGCGCCCTGGTCATCTGGATTAAAGAACGCCCGGACTTCATCATTACAACTGGCACTATGGTGGCATATCCTTTCTATCTCCTTGCTGTACTCTTCCACAAGAAGTTTATCTTCATTGAGACCTTTGGACGTGCCAACATGCCCACCGAAGCCGGTAAGAAGATGGAGAAGCATTCCGATTTGTTCATAGTTCAATGGGAAAGCCAAAAGAAGTTCTACACTAAGGCGATTTATGGGGGGTGTTTATACTGATGATCTTCGTTACGGTAGGCTCACGCAATTATCCATTTGATCGTCTATTTAAGAAGCTGGATGATTTATACGAGCAGAGTGTTCTGTCCGAACCTATGTTCGCTCAAATTGGCACTTCATCATATAAGCCAAAGCATTACCAGTATACGGATTTTATATCACCAGAAGAGTTTGAAGAGAAAATCCAGGAGGCAGACATCGTTGTAACTCACGGTGCTTCCGGCTCTATAATGAAAGCCCTCAATGCAAAGAAAAAGGTTATCGCCGTAACTCGTCTGGCCAAATACGGCGAACACATCAACGACCACCAAATCCAGAACAATGAAGCCTTCAGTTCGAATCATTACGTCCTAATGGCTGACCCCGAGTTGGGCAACCTTGCTGAATGCTTTGAGAAAATATACATCGGAACTGATGGCCTGATTCCTTGGGAGAACAAAGATCCGTTATCGATTGTCAAAATCATTGATAAATTCATTCAGAAGGAATGGTACGGATAATCCTCTCCTAGTTCGATTGAAGAACCAGCTAGACAATCCGATAATTCATTATCCCGAGTTCGTATGGAGAAACTACATTGAAAGCTTCCGTTGCCGCTGGCGTAGTGCTGTTCAACCCAGAGGATATTAATAGAGTTCAGCAATGCATCGCTGCCATTCTTGAGCAGACTGACCATGTTTATGTTTTCAACAATGGTACTGTGGATGTTCCGCTTGCCGAGGATGCTAGAATCACATATCTCTCAGAAAATGCAAACAAAGGAATTGCCTACGCTCTAAATCGCATCATGGAATGCGCCATGAAGGATGGACATGAATGGGTGTTGACAATGGATCAGGATTCTATTGTCCCTGACGGCATGGTGGACGATTTCCGCCGCCTTATTGAGAAGGATAGGGACAAGACAGCCATATTTTGCCCCCAAGTTATTGACAAGCGTCGAGCTTATATGAAGACGGCTGATGATAATAACGTTATTAAAATTACTAAATGCATCACCTCTTCAAGCTGCACATCCACAAAAGCGTGGGAATGCGTTGGCGGATTTGATGAGTGGCTATTCATCGATCTTGTAGATGATGATTTCTGCAGAAGACTTATAGCGTCCGGCTACACCATCAAACGCGCCAATAAATGGGTGCTGGATCAAGAATTCGGAAAAATCGTCCCCAAATCTTCTCGAAAACAACAATTTTGGATTGGCCTCAGTAATTTATTGCATAATAAGAATATTGCAAAATTTTCATATAATAAATATGTAAGTCCACTTAGAGTGTACTATACTAATCGCAATATTATATACGTGAATCGTAAGCTAAAAAAATACGGACCGGTTGGTTACATCAACTACAATTGCAAAGGTTATTTAGGTTTTATATTTTGCTTTAATTTGCCAAGCCTTCTTCGAGCCCGGCATAAAGGACAGGTGCTATCCGCAATCATAAAGGGCACACGTGCAGGATTGAAAACATACCCCTCTCAATGGGTTGCTCCGACCATAACGGAGGCAGCAAAGGAACATAATGAATGATACAACTGCCAGACAAAACCTATTTGCAGGAATAGTTACTTTCAATCCAGACATTGAATTACTCCGCAAGAACATCGAGGCTATTTGCGCGCAGGTCGACTTAGTGATTATTGTCGACAATGGTTCTCGTAATCTAGAAGATATCCGACCCCTCGCTGACGCCCATCATTGCAAATTGATTCCCAATGCGCAGAATGAAGGCATTGCAACTGCGCTAAATCAAATTGCACTAGCCGGAAAGGGCGATGGCTATTCCTGGATGCTCACCTTGGATCAAGACTCGGAATGTCCTCCAGATTTTTGTTCGACGCTTTCACAGTTTTTCTCAATGAATTCCAGAATCGCTATCGTTGCTCCAGTTATACAAGATCGTGATCGGGGCATTATCGGACACAAACCCGCAGGTACATACGGGGAAGTGCGAACATGCATCACATCTGGCTCATGCACTCGTCTCTCTGCTTGGGAAAAAATCGGAGGTTTTGACGAGAAGTTGTTTATCGATAGCGTCGATTTCGATTTCTGCTATCGTATACGTAAAACTGGATATGTAATCATTCAGACGAGAGAAGCAGTACTGGAACACTCCATTGGAGAGGTTAAGAAAAACAAACTTCTTGGAATCCCCTATTCCGAGCATTCCGCATTTAGGTACTACTACATTTCCAAGAACAACATATATTATCCATTGAAAAACAGGTTGTATCTGCATGCTCTTCGAGGTAATGCTCGAAACATGAGAAATCTTCTTCAGGTACTTTTTTTTGAAGAGGATAAAAAAGCTAAGCTTAAACAAATTGCTCGGGGGTGGGTCAACGGATACAAATAGATTTTCTTATACCCGGTTATCGGTAGTACATGTTTAAGAATGTAGATACGTCTACTTTCAGCACCTCCGGTGCTTCTCTGACGAAAGGACTAACTGTGCAATTCATATTGCACGCCGTACGCATAGCGTCCGTAGCTCAACCAGACATCATAGAGTAGTCTTGCGCCCGATTTTTTAGGATCACCATGATTCAAGCTGTTAGTTATTTCATATTATTGTCTATCTCCTTCTTTAAAAGAAAAAGTTATATTCTGTACTTTGTTTGCATAGTATTCCTTTGGCTTATTGCCTCTTTTACTACAGGGAATGCAGATGAACAGATTTATCAAAGCCGTTATGACGAATATCAATTATGGGAAGATAACACTGAATATCTGTATATGGCGCTTATCAAAACATGCAATGCTTTGGGATTAACGTATCAGGCATTTAAATGCGTTTCTGCCTTCATAGTGCTGACCTTAATCAGCTGCACAATTCTTCGATTTGCTGCATGCCCGATATTGACTCTGCTGCTTTATGCGGTGTATCCTTTCCCTATTGACGTAGCCCAGATGCGGAATTGTTTGGCAACTTCAGTTTTCATCTTCGGCATGGGCTTCTTACTGGACGACGTACAGAATGGCGACAATCAAGGAAGATTCCTGACCAAGAACGATATCCTGTATTGCCTATGCATCTTTATCGCAACAATGGTACATACTGCAGCGTTCTTCTGGATTATCATTCTCGTGGCAAAGAAGCTTAATACCAAGTGGGCAGCGATTTTCACATTTGTGTTCTGTCTGCTGTTCTCAGCCATAATGACCCCACGCTTTATCTCGGGTCTGTCGGGTTTATTCGGCTCCAATGACCGAATTAACGCTTACACCACTGCGGCCTACGATCTGACTCGTGATCTTCATTTACCTCTCGCTTTGCTGCGTGTTGCTATTTTTTTCATTACATCATTGGCGGTTCTACTGATTACTAATCTAAGCAGCATGAAAATGACAGGAGTGCAAAAGAAAGAATACATATTCTATTTCAAAATTACTATATTAACTCTATGCATTCTTCCAATTACGATAAATTACACTCCCGAAATTTATCGAATGCAAACTGGGCTCTCGCTAATCTTCTATATGATTATCCTCAACATCATTTCAGGCGAGACAATCAACTCCACGAACGACGCGATTCTCAGATTCATCATTCCACTTCTTTTGCTAGTATTTGGTGTCGTCAATGCGTTCCTTCTCTATATATTTGGAGATAATTTAGAGACAGTATTTATACCAATTTTTGAAAACAATACGTTCTTCAACTCTATCGTCTAATGAACCTCGCTCTCATATATAATCAAGGAAACTTCTTCTTGCCGATAATTTGAAGTAGTCGTCAGCAATAATAAAATTTCTGGAAAATAGCAGAGAATTTATTTAATTTACATAAATCGGATTTTCATGCTTTATGAATTCCATCAGCGATCCGCATCGTCGAAGCTCGGTGAGAAACAAGCACAACAGCCGCATCACGCTCTTCGACCAGAGCGTTGATCGACTGCAGGATATAGGCCTCGTTGAGTGAATCCAGGCGACTGGTCGGCTCGTCGAACAGGTAGAGGCTCGCATCGCGCAGGAACATGCGGGCCAGGCCGAGGCGCTGTCGTTCACCTTCCGAAAGCCGATCACCGAGTTCGCCCACACGCGTCTCCATGCCCTCAGGAAGATCATCCACCAAAGCAGCGATGGATGCCTGCTCCAGAGCCCTGTGCAATTCGTCATCGCTCGCCTCCGGTTTGGCGATGCGCAGGTTGCCGGCAATCGTGTCATCGAACAGGTACGTCTCCTGGCTCATCATCGTCTGCAACCGCCTACGCGTATGCGCATCGATGGCAGGCAAAGCATGCCCGGACATTGACACGGTGCCTTGTTGTGGGTCCCAGTAGCGCATCAGCAACTTGAGCAATGTGGACTTGCCACGTCCAGACGGTCCCTGAATACCGAGGATCCCGGAGAGCGGGATATCCATCGTGACATCACGCAACACCGGCGCACCGTCACCATAGCCGAACGTCACCCCGTCCAACGACATGCCGTCGTATGCGCATTGCTCGGTTCCCCGCTCTTCCACTGCAGGTTCGGCGTCGAGCACCGAGAACAGTCTGCGTGCGGAGGCGAAGGTCTGCGTCAGATTCGCCGGCAACGCGCTCAGTGCGAGCGTGGGGCCGAAGGAACTCACCACGAGCACGAATGCGGCGATATTTGCAGCAGCACTCGTGTTGCCAAGGCTCAATGTCAACGCCAGCAATGCCGCCACGGCCGTCACCACAATCACGATCATGCTGTCGTAGCCGCTGAATGCACCGTTCCGCGCACTCAATCTCGTGCGCTGGCGCCACAATGACCTCGACCACGCATCAATCCGCTTCAGCCGGTCGTCACCACAATCAAAGCGAATGATCTGGTCAAGCCCATGCATGTCATCGAGCACTTGATCGTCAAGCGCAGCGCTGTCCTTGCGCAGTTTTGAACCCACACCACGGAGCGCGGCAGCGAACAGACGCGGCATCAGCACGCCGAGCAGCAGATGCGCGATCACCAGCAACAATGCAAACCAGGGGCTCAGGAACAGCAACGCCACCGTATAAAGCACGGTCGTCGAGAGCGCGATAATCGTCGGCGAGATCGTGTGGGCGAAGAAGATCTCAAGCAATTCCACGTCGGTGGTGATCAGCGAGATCATATCGCCGTTGCCACGGTTCGCAAGCGCAGCCGGAGCGAGTCTGCGCAATGCGTCGAACGCACGTTCACGGAACAATGCGAGCAGACGGAACGCCAGATTGTGGTTCATGTACTGCTCGCAGTAGGCCATGATGCCGCGGATCGCCGCACACACCACCATCAGGGTCACGGCCCAGCCGACAGACAAACCCCACACCGGGTGACCAAACGCCGCGCACGCCGCCATGATGCCAAACACCGGCATGAACGTGGCCGCCAAGTGGCCGAGCACACCAAAGCAGCATGCCAACACCATCAACGGACGCAATGAACCCACCTGTGCGAGCAGACGGCGAATCACCTGCACGGTCGTCATCGCATCGTCGGCAGCCATATCAATGCCGGAAAGCGCAGCGTTCCGTTTCCCAGCAGATTCCGCAACACGCTTCGGCATGTCGCCGCCCACTTCGTTCTGCGTGTGCGCGTAGCGTATGCCGCCGCCTTCCGTACGCCGATGCACTTGTTCGACGGTGGCCTGGGCGTGGAACATGCGCGCATAGCGGCCATCCGCAGCCATCAATGTGCTAGAGTCGCCGGTTTCCACGCAGCTGCCGTGGTCGAAGACGGCAATCATATCCGCGTCCACCGTGTCGGCGAGTCTATGTGTGACGACGATCACCGTCTTCGACTGCGCGAGCTCGTGGATTGTCTGCATGATGAGCGCCTCGGATTCGGCGTCGACACTGCTGGTCGCCTCATCGAAAATCATGATCGGCGCCTCATGCAGCAGCGCGCGTGCCACAGCGATGCGCTGACGTTGGCCGCCGGAGAGATTCGCCGGATCGATTGGCATACCAAGCCCTGCCGGCTGCTCGCGTACGAAATCATCGATATGCGCGAGTCGCAACGCGTGATGCAGTTGCTCGTCGGTGGCTTGCGGATTCGCCATGATCAGATTGTCGCGCAACGTCCCCACGAACAGATGGCTGCGCGCACCGACGAAGGAGACGGCAGCCATCAGTGCGGATTCGGATAGATCAGCCACTTCGACGGATTCACCATCCACTTCGAAGGCCAATGAGCCACTGTACCCTTCGAGTTCGCCGGCGATGAGCGCGGCGAGCGTGGACTTGCCGGATCCGGATTCACCGACAATGGCGGTCAGCGAATGTGCCGGAATGTCAAGCGAGACCTTGCGCAATGCCGGTTGGGCATCTGCTTCGTCGTCTCCATAGAAGAAGCCCAGATTATGTGCATGCACGGAAATCGGCCCGGCGGGGAGCGTCTGCTCACCATGATGCGGAGCTGGTGCGTCGAGCAACGCGAAGATCTTCTTGCTGGAAGTCATGCCGTTCATCGCCACGTGGAAGAATGAACCGAGCTGGCGCAACGGCAGGAAGAACGATGCGGAGAGCAGCACGATGAGCAACATGCCCGGCGAGCCGAGCTGCGGTCCGGCGAACATATCCAGTGGCGCGAAGGTGGTGCGGAACATCGTGACACCACTATGCGTGAGCTGCCAGATTGCCACGCCGATGCCAGCCGCCGCACCGCCATAGGCAACGACATCCATGGCGGTGAGCGAGCGTAGCTGGATCTGCAGCACGCGCATCGTCATCACACGGAAATTCTCGGCCTCCTCGTGCATCTTCCTGGCGGCCGACTCGTCGGCATCGAAGGTCTTCAGCGTCTCCAGCCCCTGCAGATTGTCGAGGAACGCGGAGCCCATATCGGTGTACTTGCCCCAGTATTTCTTGAACACGCGGGACGCGCGCATGGCGACCATGCCGACGATGATCACGATGAGCGGCGCACAAACGAGCAGCACGACGGCTGTGGGCATATTGATCGGCGCAAGCACGGCAAACAACGTAAGCGGGGCGAGTACAGCGTAGAACAGCTGCGGCACGAACTTCTCGTAGAAACTCTGCACCTGGTCCACGCCTTCACCGGCGAGCTGCACAATGCTCGCCGTGCTCGCCTGCTGACGATACGACGGGCCGAGCACGAGCAGCTTGCGATACAACGCATTGCGCAAGCCGAGTTTGACACGCTCGGCCGCCTCGGTGCCGAACCGTGAACCGAGATAGTGGGCAAGGAATCGTATGAACGCGATGACTGCGAATGCGAGCGCGTACCACCCCAGCGACACCACAGTGAACGTATATGCGGTATTGCGGCCCAGCACTGCGCCCATCAACGACACAGCAGTGACAGACAACGCAATGTCGGCGAGCAGACCGACCCACAGGCACACCACTTTCGCCACGATGAGCCCACGCACGCCGGGAGCGAGGGGAAACAGGCGCTTATCGAACATCCGACACTCCAGTTCACATTTCGACTTGAGAAAACCATGTGCCAATCTAGCAGCCGAATCGCGTTTGCAACAGACCCCGGCGCGAAAAACAGCTGATTGTGTGAATCTGACAATCAATTTCGCCATGCGTTGTCGGAGCTCACAAAGATTTGCTACGCCAGCGTAACTTAGAATGCTTGAGGATTTGCTCAGCAATTCATGCAGATTGTTTGTTATTTGCCAAGACAAGGAAATAAGGCATATGCTCACCGAATACACGACGCCGGGTCCTGCGCTCACCGTGCGCAATGACGAGACCATCTACTCTTTGCTCACCGACCGCATTGCACGTTCCGGCGAGGACTCCCCGCTCACCGAGAACAAGGAGGCCGACGGCGCGTGGAGCAAGCTCACTGCCGGGCAGTTCAATGACCGCGTTCGTGCCATCGCCAAGGGTCTGATTGCATTCGGCATCAAGAAGGGCGATGCCGTGACGATCTTCTCCGCCACGCGCGTCGAATGGGGTCTGCTTGATTTCGCCCTCGCTGCAGTCGGTGCGGTGACCGTGCCGATTTACGACACCGATTCCGCGGCGCAGGCCGAACGCATTCTCAACGATTCGAACGTGAAACTGGCGATTGCCGACAATCAGGAGCGCTTCGACCGCTTGGATTCGGTGCTCGACCACTGCCCGTCATTGGAACGCATTCTGATGCTCGACGCGAATGCCGTGGAAGCGCTGGAAGGTCTTGGTGTGATGGTCTCCTCGGAGGAACTCGACGAGCGCATTGCAAGCGTGAACGCCGATGATCTGGCGACGATCGTCTACACCTCCGGTTCCACCGGCACTCCGAAAGGCGCCGAACTCTCGCACAGGAACTTCGTGAGCATCACCCGCGCGGCCGCCGACTGCGTGCCCGAAGTACTCGAAGGCAATTCACGCCTGCTGCTGTTCTTGCCACTCGCCCACTGCTTCGCACGGTTCATCCAGTATTTCGCCTTCACCTCCGATGCCGGTGTGATCGGGTATCTGCCGAGCACGAAAACGCTGCCCCACGACATGCAGGTGTTCGAACCCACCTTCGTGCTCGCCGTGCCGCGCGTGTTCGAGAAGGTCTACAATGCGGCATCGCGCAAGGCAGGCACCGGCTGGAAAGGCCGTCTCTTCGCCAAATCCGTCGAGTTCGCCCGCGAATGGACCGAGATGGAGCAGGCCGGCATCGCACCGACGCCCAAGCAGAAGGCGGAGCATGCGATGTATGAGAAGCTCGTGTATTCGACGATCCGCAGCGCATTCGGCCCACGCATCAAATATCTGGCCTGCGGCGGCGCACCGCTCGACCGTAAACTCGCCACCTTCTTCAACGGCATCGGTTTGACGATGATCCAGGGCTACGGCCTGACCGAAACCGCCGCCCCATTCGCCTTCACCCGCGTGCACGATAACGTGATAGGCACCGTCGGACAGCCTGTGCCCGGCTCCTCGGTGCGTATCTCACCCACCGGCGAACTCGAGGTGAAAGGCCAGAACGTGTTCCTTGGCTACCATAACCTGCCCGAGAAGACAACCGAGACCTTTGCCGAGGACGGCTGGCTCAAGACCGGCGATCTGGCTTCGATTGACGACGAGGGGCATATCACATTGACCGGTCGTGCCAAAGACATCATCATCACCGCCGGCGGCAAGAACGTCTCCCCCATCCCGATGGAACAGGAGATCTCGACCTGCCCAATCGTCGAGCACGCCGTAGTGGTGGGTGACAATCGCCCGTTCGTCGGCGCCGTGATCACATTGGATCAGGAAGGACTCGCCAGCTGGCTGCCCACCCAGAAACTCCCCGCCGACCTCACCATCGAACAGGCTGCTGGTCTGCCTGAAGTCGCCGCCGAGATTCAGAAATATGTCGACCGCGCCAACACGAACGTCTCACGAGCCGAATCGGTACGAAAATTCATCGTGCTGCCCACCACGTTCTCGCAGGATAACAAGTGCTTGACGCCATCGATGAAGGTCGTACGGCCGAAGGTGAACCAGGTGTTCAAGGAACAGATCGACAACCAGCTGTACGTGGGCAAGCGATAATCTCGACTCTTTCCCGTGTATATGGCAATGGGCTGCACCTGCGCAGGTGCAGCCCATTGCCATATACACGCGAATTATCTGCCCTTGTATGTGGAGGCAATCTCATTCAACCGCTTCTCGAAGCGCGGCCAGTCAGCTCGCATTGCGGTGAGCAGCTTCAGGTTGGGCACCTCGGCAATCGGTACCCACTCGATCTCCATACTCTCATCGTCATTGGCGCGCGGATACACCTCATGGCCCGGCTTCTCGAACGCGAACACCGTGGTGTATGCCCATGGGCCGTGGTCCTCGCAATATGAGCCCACCACTTCGATATCGGCAGGAGTGATGTTCGCCTCCTCGTATGCCTCGCGAAGCGCACCCTCAATCGGGCTCTCGCCATCGGCAATCGCACCGCCAGGAATACCCCATGTACCACCCTCGGCACTCCAAGTCGCGCGATGCTGCATGACGATATGCGTCACCTCGCCGGTTTCCTGATCACGACGGGCAAGCAACACACCGGCTGCACCATTGGTACCCCAATGCTTACGCCCGCATGCACAATCCACCCAACCGTCACCAGGCTGATGCACATTCTCCTTCGGAGGCAATGCCTTGACCGACGACAGCGGCTGAGGGAATTGTTCATCACGCGCCACGTTCCACAGGTCGGTCCAATCGATGCCGAGTTCCTGCACGAGCTCACGGGCGAGTGGCAGACTCAAACCAATGATGCCGCTCGGATCTCCCTCTATGCTGTCGATGTAGGCGCCGCCAAATCCGTCAAGGGTGAAGGAGCCTGCCACCTCGAGCGGCTCCCCCGTCGCAATATAGCGGTCGATCATCAAATCCGAGAATTCCGCGAAATGAATCACCGCGCGGCTCACACCAGTCACCATGCGACCACTGGCGAAATCGATCAGGCAATGGCCAGTGAACAGTTCGCCGCTCGCACCACTCATCAGTTCAAGCCGTTCGCGCGCAATCTGTTCGGTATGTGGTTTGCCATACGCTTTGCCGTCGAGCAGGAACATCGAATCGCAGCCGAGAATCAGCGGGCCGACTTTCGCATTCGTCAACCCGTGCGTTTCAACAACAGTGTCTTGGATCGGCTGTGTTCGAGTGGGGAACTGCACGCCCGAGAAATCACGAGTCTGGGCGTCATCCGTATGAGCGGAATCTGCAGTCGACTGCGCAGCCTCCAATGGGAATCCGGTCACCTCGTCACCATGAGCATTCGTGGATACCTCTGCGACATCTTTGTAGGCCTGGTATACCGCGTTCGCCTTCGCTTGGGCAAGCACCATGACCTTCGTGGCGATCGGCAAATCGTCAACACTCACACCGGCACCCACAGCGGCCTTCGCAATCACCCCGGGTTCGTCCACATGCGAGACGCGAATGGTGGGGCAAATGCCGGCATGGAACAACAGATCACGGCGCGGTTTGGACTTCGAAGCGAGAATCAGCGGAATACTCATACTCCCACCATAACGCACACACATGGCACAATGCCTGTGAAATTCATTTGAAAATCGTTAACGGCGCGCATATTCGTAGCCAGCGCGCTCTATTATGATGCTATTGATTGAATGATTGAATGGACTGCGGTGAATACCCAGTGATGCGTACACCGCAACCCGGAGAGCAACGAGAAAGGCATACGCGATGAAGGTGCTGTTTGTATGCACGGGCAATATCTGCCGCTCACCCATGGGCGAACTGTTGTTCCCGCATTTCTTCCATACGAATGGCATCGAAACCGACAGCGCAGGAACACAGGGGCTCGTCGACAGCCCAATCGACCCATCGAGCGCGAAACTCATGGCACTCGACGGCATCGATTCGAGCCAATTCCGTTCGAAGCGGCTCACGCCCCAATTGGCGATGTCGAGTGATTTGATTCTATGCTTCACCGAACATCAGCGCCGAAAGATTGTCGCACTTGCACCGCGCGTGCGGTCGAAGACCTTCCTGCTCAGCGATTTCGCCAACCTGTGCCGGTACTTCGGGCAGAACAATCTGCTGCATGGCTCCAATGTTGAGGACCGCATGCGTGAGGTGATGTGCAACGCATCGATGGCACGGCGAGCACTGCCGGAGGCGGAAGATATCGCAGACCCCTACCGCAAGGAGTTTGCGGCGTTCCAAGTGGCGCACGATCAGATTGGATATGCGATCGCGGATATCGCGCAGGCGTTGGAGCCTTCACGTGCGGGGCATGCGACTGAATAAGACAGCTGTCTATGCCGATTCCAATAACTAACGAAATGGCCGGAGCTTTCGTGGCTCCGGTCATTTCCTGTTCAGATCATCGTGTCAGTTTGCTTTTGCTGAGCACTTCGGCTCTTTGACGGTGATACCCGTGTCTTTCCATCCCAATGGTGTCTGATCAATGGTCAGTGCAGATTGTGCCTGTGGGGATACCGTGACATCAAAGGAGTACGTCACACTTTGCTCCGGCAGAATCTCCACGACGGTCTTATACAGCTCCTTGCCGTTCATGGTTGTCTTTTGCACGGCATTCACCGCTCCGTTAAGTTGGCTGATGTTGTTGATGCGACCGCCGGCAGGAGGGTAGAACAGAATCTTCTCGATACCTTTGCCCCTATTTGGCGCATCAACACCGGTGATATATGGCGGTAGATTTGCCACGTCGCTCACCTTCATCGTGTTGTTGAGCGTGTATTCAACGTGATATGTTGCACCACTGGCATCGCAGCGGGTTTTCTCGATGGTGGCGGTACGCTTGATATACCAGCCCATCTTCGACGGATTCTGCTCGGTCAGGTAGATTCCAACCGAAGGATTCTGCGGATCATTTGGCGTCTCACCGGTGAATCCTGCAGCTTGGATTTCCTTCTCAAGGTTCGCATCGAAGGAGAACATCGTGAAATGGCGCTCCCGAGCCATCGTGCCCATAGTTTCGCCGATTTTAACGAGTTTGCCGAGATTCAGGCTCTTGAACATGCCAGCTATGACGTTTCCTGTGGTTTCCCCGAACACAGCGTCTGTCTGTGATGCTTCGTATTGTTTATACACCGTATTGAGGAAGTACTCTGCAGTATTGTCACCATTCAGAGTCGTCCCATCTGCGAGCGTGACCGGCCCGTTGATCGCCACCATTTCCTGAACGAACACCGGGTCGACCATGATTACACCGCTCAACGGCTTTTGCTGTCCCCATGGAGTACGATTCCAAATCGATTGCATGGCCAGAGCAGCTCGTTCAGTGTCAGGGAAAACCGCCGTGTCACGGATATCGAATGACATGTGAAGAGGACCCTCATCCGAGAAAACACGCGCCATATCGGCAGAGTGATCACCAATGCCATACGGCAAATAATCCTTATTCGCCTTGAATTCACCAACGTGAACACTGCCATTGTCAGCGGTGAGCTCACCCACAGAACCAATGAGACCACCAGATGAACGCATTTCGGAAGTGGTCATTGACATCACAGCATAGGTGCGGGTTTGACCATTGCCCAGGAATCCGGGAAGCATGCGGAACGTGCTAGACAACGCATCAACACGGGTGGCCAGCGCGTTCAATTTGTCCGAGCCTTGGGCATAAGCCGAACGAACGATATCAATATTGGGCTGCGGTAGTGCATTGTATGCACCCACTTGGTGTTGTAAGGATTCATTGGCTTTCTGCATGCCTTGCTGGCAGTCGATGATTGGTCGAAGATTGATGCCATCGTCAGTTGAGGAGAGATTCGCATGCTGCAGGTTAGTAACGACATCCATGAATTGCGGCACCGATTGATGCATTAAATCATCGATCACGTTGGTCATACCTTGCACGGTAGAGACATTACTACCGAAATAAGGAATCTTATTGGCTATATTCCACCAAGCACCATTGGCGATGGCAGAGGCTTGGCTGGTCTCTTGCTGAATCTGCGGGAGCTGGTCTTTGACCTTCTGCACATTGGCATCGTCTATCTTCGTAGAGAAGTCAGAGATCATAGACAACGCCCGACTCTCATGCGCCTGCACCTCCTTCGACTGCCTATATACATTGAACCCCGCGATTCCAAATAGAACAAGAACTGCGACAAACAGACCGACAATACTCAACACCCAAGGCCATACGCGATGATGCCTCTTGACATTAGTCCGTGATACTCGATGCGATGCCATACGCGCCCCCGACAATGATAAGCACCGCACGCCAAAAGGCACGCGGTGCTATGTTATACATTATTTTACGATTTACGATTTTTTCTATTTTTTTCAGCAGGACTACTATTCGAATAATAGTAATAGTTACTATTCTCAAGTGCCTTCTTATTTTCCTTAGCGCAGTTGATAATGACTCCCGTGACAGGCATGTCCAGAGTCTCCAGTTCATCTGCGATCTCGTGCAGATCACGCTTGAGCGTCTGATCTCGGCGGCACACCATCTCCAACGTGCCACCCTGCTTCATGAAGATCACGGCATCGTTCGCCACGACCATTGGAGCGGTGTCGATGATGATGTAATCATACTGCTGCATCGCATTGGCCACCAAAGTAGTCATCAGAGGAGAGTTCAGCAACGTCGACGCGTTCGGTGGCTTCGGGCCAGCCGGTATGATGTGCAGATTCGGCTTCCAGTAGCGCTGAATCACATCTTTGACTGCCGCTTGGCCAGAAAGCACATGGGTCAAGCCAGCAGAGCCATCGATATCGATCTTATGCGCGACGGAGGGGTGACGTAGATCCGCATCAATGAGTAATACGCGTGGACCATCCTCAGCGAGAGCGGCGGCGATGTTCACCGAAATGGTGGTTTTGCCTTCGGAAGCACCTGCCGATGTAACAACCACAAGACGGCAGTTCGTACCTTCCACCGGAGTGGAGAACGAAAGATTGGTGCGGATACGGCGGAAGTCTTCAGCAATCGGACTCCCTGGCTCACTGACTACAACCGGAGAACTGCCAGCAAGAATATCATCCTTCACCACGCGACCGATTATCGGCGCGTCGACAATATCCGTTACATCACTCTCGTCCTGGATTTTCTTGGAAAGCACATCCTTCAGCAATGCCGCCAATATGCCAATAATCAAACCACCTAGCACGCCGACCAGAATGTTGAGACTCCACTTCGGGGAGCTCTGCTTCGTGGGAACCTGAGCCGGCTGCACAATGGAAAGCTTCACTGCGGAATTGGACCCGGCAGTGTACAGGGATTTCTCTACAACATTGCTGAGCGAGGCAGCCACACCGTTTGCGATGCGGGCGGCGGTCGAAGGATCGGCATCAGTTACAGCGATATTCACAAATGCTGTGTTCGTAGGATTCGTTACGGTAATCTGCGACGCAAGTGAGATAGGCGTTGTATCCAATTTAAGCTCGTCCACAACCGGCTGCAATACCGATTGTGTTTTCGCCAAATCAGGGTACGACTTAATCTGACTCATGATATATGAACTGCCGCTGTACTGCTCAGAGGAGTTCGCGGAATCATTGGAACTGTTATACGTCGCAAACAGCTGCGTGGTGGTCGTATACGCCACCGGAGACATAGCTGTATAGAGTATATCCACACCAAGTATCACCACAAAGGTGACGGCAATCGTAATGATATGTTTGCGCAAAATACTCAGTAAATCGACAATGGTCATGCCTTCATGCGCAGGCACTGGAGTTTGCGATTGACTCTGCGAGTAGCGGTTTACCTCGTTCTCGGCCATGTATAACGCTTTCCATTCAAGCATAGAGGCACCGCTCAAGTCAGAACTATCTCTAGGCTTTCGCTTCAACCTCAACGTTTCCCATCGAATATCAACTTTTATATGATATCAATCGTTTGCGACTGCGAAACATTGTGCGGATTCCCCGCAAAAATCACCAAGCATCTTCACATCTTTGTGGCGCAGAAGAACACTCTCTGTGAGGAGTTTCCGGGAATCGCACCAAAGTGCGGTAGCGATGGTGCCAATGCACGATTACAGTCATTCCCAATCGAATATCCTGTAGAGAAAGAGAAATCCCTCTGCCAGTATGGCGCTATGCTCTGGGAACGTCTGACATTATGAGCAACGTGCGGATACTGAACGTGCCTTGGTATTTGTTCTGGAATAGCTATTCGGCGCGGGTTGAGATCAAAGATGCGGAGTCTACAGCGGATATCTTGTAGTGCGCAATTGGAGAGTTCGGTCTCACTGCGACCATGTAGGCGAGGTAAATGTGCCGTGTTTGCAAACAGCCTGCCGCAAAGATCATCGAGTGAGCTCCAACATCGCCGTTGCCGAGAGTGCAGCCTCATAACAGCAACCGAAGCGCCGCCAGGGTGGTCGGTCTTGCAAGCCCAGTCTCAAGGAGGCGCTTACAGCACCGACAAAAGCGCCAATATAGAGAACGGTATCTCAAACAGGCAATTTAGGCGCGCCAACTTCATTTCCACAAACACTTCATGCTGTTTCGTTTACCACGCGAGCAGTTTTGGGGCCATGCGGGAGAATCGGGAATCCTCTGCGATTCCAGCGGTAGAATTGGAACCGTAATCTTGAGAAGGTTCCAGCAGCTGGAGTAATCTGCGACGACGATGTCGCGGACCCGCAACGAAGCGAGGTGCTGTCATGTTCAACGGCAAGAAGAAAGCGCCAAAGAACGACTGGCGACAGTCAATCATGTCGCTCGGCCAAGTCAAGAATGAGGCGAACGAGAGCGAGAGCCAGACGACAAGGCGTATGCCATTCGGCCGAACCGGGCGAACGGATCGGCCACAATCTCAACACATGCCGACAGCAACCATGCCCAATGGTCCGGCCACGGGCATGCAAGTCGCCGCACAAGCCGCTCCCCCGCAGAAACGCAAACGATTCAAGGTGCTGATCTACGCGTTTGCCTTCCTCATGGTGTTTGCACTCGGCGTGGGAGCGGGTTCCTCGAATGCTTCGAAACCGGCGGGAACGGTCCCGTCTGCTGCAGTCGCGCCCACCGAGCAGATCGACGCCAAGGAGAACGACGCCGAATTGAAACGGCGAGAGGAGGCTCTGAACAAGCAAGCCGAGGAACTCGACAAACTGAAGCGTGAGCTCGACGAGCAGCAGAAGTCACAAAGCGAGCGCCAGACCCAACTCGACGAGCGAGAGAAGAGCATCGCCAGCAAGGAGGAGGCGAAGAAACAGGCGGAGGTCGAGGCTGCACAGCGCAAGAAGGCCGAGCAGGAGCAGGCGGCCGCAGCGGAGAAGGCGCGCGCGGAGGCCGAAGCCGCGGAACGGGAGCGGGCACAGGCTCAGGCGGCACAAGCAGCGGCGGAGGAAGCGGCTCGGCAGCAAGAGCAGGCTCCGCAGGTCGTAGAACAGCAGACATCGCGAATAGTGCATCCAGGTGCCTTCTGCTCCACAGCCGGGGAGACAGGCGTTTCGCAGAAGGGCGTCGGATACACGTGCAAGGCAGATAACAGCGGGCGCTTGCGTTGGCGGCGGTGATGGGGTGTGCGGCGGTAATATATCGCAGATCGTCGTAAACCGAATCGCATGCACAATGAAGTGTTCCGTCGATTGCCGGATTTTGGAATGAGAACCGTGCTTTCAAATTGAGTATCCAGATTAGTACCGCGTGCCCTCGGAAGAGAGCATCGCCGCACTCGTCCAAGCCAATCACACAATCATTGTTTTGTATATACCATTTGCCGAGCAGCTCGTTGAGCATGATGCAATCTTGGTCTTGTGCGGACACAAGCGAAAGCCACAGCAGGCGAACTTAAAGTGCCATGCTTGCAATCGGTTGGCCGCAATGGTCATCGAGCAAGCTCTAGCATTGCCGTCGCCGCAAGCGCAGTCTCATAACGACAACCAAGGCACTGCTAGGAAGATCGGTCTTGCAGACGCAATCTCAGCAAAAGCCCTTGCAGTATTCGCCAGATCGTCGATATTGCGAACACTATCTCGGTGAAGCACTCATATGCCATCGTTCGAAATATACACAGAGATACTACCGAACGTTGAGATTATGTAATTTCGATCCTCCATCGGTGCCGTTGGCGCGCACAGTTAGCGACACGGCGTGTGGGTCCGCGACGCGTAGTGGAGGGAGGATTCATATCTGCGTGGTGCGATGCGCCAGATTTACAATCTGGTCCGGTCATCTCTGCTGCGGACAGCCACCGAATCCATGGTCTGCAAATACGTGCTATGGTTTGTGATGGCATGCGTTCCGGTTGCCGCCCCCCTTTGGTAGCTTCTGAGACGCATGCCTCATTCAGATGAGAGCCTGCTCTTCGTCGCAGGTATAGTGGCTCTTCTCAAGTTAGTGTGTAAGGGCCGTGCTTCATCATTGCTTGTGTGATAGAGAAATTGAATGAGGAAACACGGCCTGAACCCGAGTTTAGCGTGTTCGACCCCCAACGTTTCCTTGGTTTGG